>Ga0116214_1000233_pt1 | contig 22908 bp, 23 predicted proteins | sample Sb_taG_FD_88964 | JGI IMG/M metagenome (GOLD analysis project Ga0116214, IMG submission 88964) | Peat soil microbial communities from Weissenstadt, Germany - Sb_50d_1_NS metaG | ecosystem: Environmental > Terrestrial > Soil > Wetlands > Peat | place: Germany: Weissenstadt | collected 2010-09-21
AGCCTGTGGTCGCGCACGGTCGCGTCCGTGCCGCCGCCGTGAGCCCCGGCACCGGTCAGGGTGCGGTGATCGATCACCGCAGCGGGCGTATCCATAGCTTCCAGATCGGTAATCAAGGCTCCCAGCAAGATATCCAGGGATCCGACAACGGCCTCAACGGTGTCGCTTTCGGCCGGGCCGGACGATCACTCGTCATCGGCGGCACTGATGGGGTCCTGTACGTCTGGGACACGCTGCAGCAGACCCTACGGTCCGCCGCCGCAGCGGACTCCGGCATCGGCGCGGTGGCGGGCTCACCGGACGGGCGGCTGGCCGCGGTGTGCGGCGAGGATGGCAGCGTGACCGTCTACCGCATGGGCGATGGGTCCGCCACCGTGATCAAGGCATGGGCTGACCAGTGCCATGAACCCGCGTCTGCCGTGGCCTTCAGCCCCGACGGATCCCATGTGGCGACCGCGGGCGATGCCGTGCGGGTCTGGAAAACCGAGAACGGAGACGCCGACGATGCGCTGCCGGAGCGCGCGCATGCCGCCAGGGCGCTCGCCTATGACCGCACCGGGCGCCATCTCGCGGCCGCCGGGACGAACGGAGCCGTACTGGTCTGGGATGCCGCCAAAGGCGTTCTGCGGCACAGGCTGGTCGGGCACAAGGGGGTTGTGCCCGCGGTGGCCTTCAGCCCGCTGTCCGGGCAACTAGCCACCGCGGGATTCGATGGCACCATCAGGATCTGGGATCCCGATACCGGCGAGCACGTGCACTCCATGAGCGGGTGGGAGTGTCGCGCCAGGGTCCTCGCCTTCAGCCCGGCCGACGGCGCTCTCGCCCTCGGCTGCGCGGACGGCGTGGTCCGGTTCCGTGAGCCGCGCAACTGGACCCAGATCCGTGCCTGGCCGGGCCATGTGCAGGGGATCACCGCGATGTGTTTCGACATGGGCGGCAGGCGGCTTGCGACGGCCGGCCGGGACGGGACCGTGCGCGTCTGGGATCCGGTCACGGGCTCGGCGGAACTGGTACTGCTGCCGCAGCGGGAACGCTGGGCGGCGGCGGCAGCCGACGGTACCGTCCGCGATCACGGCGATGCCGCCGGGCTGGTCTGGTCTGCGGCCGGGCTGACCCGCCAAGCCGCCGGCCCGCACGCAATGACCCAGTGACAGGGGGGAGCGATGAACGAGCTGTCCAGATGCCGGAGGGAGCCGCATGGATAGCCACACCCATCCGGAGATATCGAGCCTTCACTCCCGGGTTTCCGGCGTGGAGTCGTCGGTCTCGAGGCTCCGCAACCGCGTCGACTCGCTCGAGAAGAACCTGCTGCGCCGCGTCGGCGAGCTACAGCAGACGGTCGACGACTTCGTCACCGAATACCGGCGTGACCGCCTCGTGCAGAACGCTCACAATGACCTCGCCGAGGCCAGAGGTGAACTGGAGCAGGAGTTCGGCCGGTACAAGGAGGTGCGCGACCTCGCCTCAGGGATCATCTACGTGGTAAAGAGCGGCTACATAAGCCGGGCCGTCATCCTGGACGTGACCGAGCGGCTCGCGATCCGGACGCCGCGGTACTGGCTGGCCCCGGCGATCCTCGCGGTAGCCGCGTGGCTGGACGGCGACAAGGACCGGTATGCCGAGTCGATCAAGACCGCGCTGGCCCTCGACCACAGCAAGACCGCGCTGTTCATGACGCTCCTGCTCCGAGATCAGGCCCGCAACGAGGACATGCGGGAGTGGATAAGCAGCTACCTGGCCGGGCTCGAGCCGGCCAACCTGCCGACGGACTTCGCCGTCGTCATAGAGGCCGTCGCCGGCCGGACGCTGGGCGTCGACTCCTCACCGCAGCTGGTGCGACGGATGCGGGGCTGGTACGAAAACGCGGCCAGCAGCCGCGACGCCGGAGACGAGGAGATAGGGCAGTGGGAGCGGTACCTGATGGGCTTGGCTCCGGCCGGCGACCACGCCGAGGCCTTCCCCATCCTCGCTCGATCCGCCTCTGAATGGGAGCTCCTGCGGAAGCGGCACGAGGCAGGGACCGCGATCGAAGCGGCGGACCAATATTTCCGCGGCCGTTTCGAAGAGGGTGCCGAGGTGCCGGCCGATCTGGACGAAAAGATCGGCTTGCTGCTCAAGAGCCTGGCCGAAGACCCTGACCCAGCCGAGGACCGGATCCTGCAGCGGATTCGCCGCGCCGAAGCCGTCATCGAGACCCAGGATCAGGCGGCGGCCGAGCGGCGGGTAGCGGCCGAGGAGGCCGACCGCTCACGCGCCCTGAACATCCTGTCGCTGGTCACCCGGGCGGCCTTCCCGGCCGGACGCAGACGGCCACCGGGCATGACCGAGCTGCTGGCGATCGTGATGAGCCAGCACTTCATCAGCGCGGCCGCCGAGAAAATTCAGGGTAGACATCAGCGTCCCACGAGGGTGGAGATCAACCTCGGGCAGCGGCAGTGCAGCTTCTCCTGCGCAACGGACGACGAGACCACACCGGAGGCTCTCCGGCGCCAGGCTGATGATCTCGCCGGGCAGTTCACCGGCCAGATCGAGGCCCAGGCCACCGAGCAGCGCAACAAGCTGCTGCGGCGGGCCAGAAGGCAGATGATCGCCGGGGCGGTGATTTCCGGCGCCCTCGTGGTGACAGCGCTGGTTACGGGACCCGCGACCAGCCCTCTTGCCATCCTGAGCCTGGGTCTGCTGGTCGGGGTACTAGGGTACGCGGCCCTTGACCGCTTTGTCTTGCTGCAAGCACGTATCCAGAGCATCGCTGATCACGTCAGCCGGGAGAAGAGCGAAATCACCAGCACGCTCATCCGGGCCAGCGACGAGTTGGCCACGCTTTTTTCCCAGCAGCAGCGCAGCGGGGATCTTCTTCCCGCGCTCCAGGCCTACCTGCTTGGACTGACGGCTGAGGATGCCCACCGGGCCATCAGGTTCACCGCACGCCCGCAGACCCGCATGCTCCCCGGGCCGGATGATAGCGACACGCCAGATGACGCAGACCCGGCCGGAACCATGGACGACGGATTCGCGCGCGGGCTCCCCGAATGGATGCCCTGGCCACCGAGGCGGGCCCGTGAACTACCTGGCCCCCTGGCGCCGCCGGTCTAACCGCAGGCAGCGCTGGACCCGGTGGCGGACCGGACCCGGGCTGGCGTGGCTCCAGTCGCCGGCTTCGCTGGGATGATGGCGGGATGACCTTGACGGCGGACTTCGCGGCTATCCCCGACAGCTCGCATGCGGCGGAGATCGAGCGGCTGTGCGATGCCATGGAGGCGGCCGACAAGGCGGGCTGCTATCCGCGGCTGACAGTCGAGCGGCCCTGGTCGGCTCACAATCCCGTGCTCGAGGGTGAATTCGCCGCGCCCCGGGCCATCCGTTGGTACCTGGAGCGCGAGCTGGGCCGGCTCGCCGCCAGCGGTGCCCGGATCTCGGTCTGCGCCGGCCGCGAGGCGCTTGATCTGCATGATCCCGAACTCGGGCCGGCCGTCGACGAGACCCGCTGGGACCTGCGGCGCAAGAAGCTGTTCCTGTTCGCGCCCGAGCGGATGGCCCTGTCGATCGACCGCTTGCGGCACTACACCGGGACTGAGCCGGAGATGTTCCAGCGGTACGTGCTGCTGACCAACTACGCCTGGTATGTAGAGGAATTCCGCGCTGCCCTGCCGGACTGCGCCGGCCCCGATTCCGGGAGCCGCCAGATGCCCGCCTGGCACCACGCGCTCCCCGGCCGCACCGGCCTGACCATGGTGAACATTGGCGTCGGCCCGTCTAACGCCAAGACGATCACCGACCACCTGGCCGTGCTCCGCCCTGACCTGGTCCTGATGATCGGGCACTGCGCCGGCCTGCGCAATCGCCAGGAAATCGGGGACCTGGTGCTGGCGACCGCCTACATGCGCGATGACCGTGTCCTAGACGACATCCTCCCGCTGGGCGTGCCGGTCGTCTCCAACCACACGCTGAACACGCTGCTGCTCAGCGAGCTGACCGGCCGCGGCCTGCGCAGCAGGATGGGCATAGTCTTCACCACCGCAAACCGAAACTGGGAGCTGCGTCTGGCCTTGGTGGAGGACCGCCTGCGGGTATCTCGCGCCCTGGCCGTGGACATGGAATCAGCGACCGTCGCCGCGAACGGATTCCGCTACCGGATCCCGACCGCCACCTTGCTCGCGGTCAGCGACAAACCCCTGCACGCCCGCCCCAAGCTCAGCGCGGACGCCCAGGGGTTCTACACCGCCAGCCGGCGCCAGCACGTCGACATCGCCATCGCCGTGGCCGAGAAGGTCAGGCAACTGTACCCCGGCGGCCTGCCCACCGCCGACCTCCGCTCACCCGACGAGCCGCTGCTCGGCATCACCGGCCCCGAAGCCACCGCCGCACCGTTAAGCAGCAGCGGCCGGGGAACGGAGGGTACCCAGTCCCCTCCACTTTCAACATATAACGCACCGGGGGGCTTGCGGCAAGACCCGGGTCGTGCCGCAGAATGGCTGGCCGGGGCCAGAATCTACGGAAACGGGGTCGTGAAGTGCGTGTGCTGCTGCCGGCGTACGGGTCGCGCGGGGACGTCGGACCGCTGGCCGGACTCGCGGTGCGGTTGCGGGCATTCGGCGCGGGGGTCCGGACCAGATCGGAGCTGATGAGGTGAGTCCGCTGACGACCAGCGCGTTTGACCTTCCCGACCGGCTTATCGCCAAGGCCGATCCGACGCTGATCGCCGACGACGAGAAGCACTTCGTGGCCATCGCGGAGAGCCTCGAGCAGTCGATCGCCGACCTGTCCAGGCGCCTTGATGCCGAGCGCAAGGCACCTGGCGGCATAGGCCAGAATGCGATGGACCGGGATATGGAGATCCACCGGCTGACCGCTCGCCTGCGCACCCTGCGCCGCTTCGGCCTGGACCTGTGCCTGGGGCGCATCGTCCGCGCAGACAGCCCCGAGCCCGTGTACGTCGGGCGGCTTGGCCTCACGGACCGCGCGGGCCGCCGGCTGCTGGTCGACTGGCGCTCTCCCGCGGCGGAGCCGTTCTTCGGGGCCACCCACGCCAACCCGATGGGCCTGGCCAGCCGCCGCAGGTACCGCTGGACCCGCGGCCGGGTCAGCGATTACTGGGACGAGGTGTTCACCCCGGACGGGCTTGAAGGGCACGCCGCGCTGGACGACCAGTCTGCCTTCATCGCCAGCCTGGGCGGCAGTCGGTCGGCCCGGATGCGAGACGTGCTCGGCACCATCGCGGCCGACCAGGACGCCATCATCCGCGCGGGATCCCGCGGCGCTCTGGTCGTCGACGGCGGTCCGGGTACGGGCAAGACCGTCGTCGCCCTGCACCGCTCCGCCTACCTCCTGTACTCCGATCCCCGTCTCGGTCACCGCCGGGGCGGCGTGCTGTTCGTCGGCCCGCACCAGCCCTACCTGGCCTACGTCGCCGACGTGCTCCCCAGCCTCGGCGAGGAGGGCGTGCAGATCTGTACCCTGCGGGACCTCGTCGCCGAGGGAGCCGCGGCAGCGATCGAGACCGACCCCGAGGTGGCTCGCCTGAAGTCGTCCGCGGATCTGGTGGAGGCGATCGAGGCGGCCGTCAGGTTCTACGAGAAGCCGCCCACCAAGGGGATGACGGTCCAGACCCACTGGTCCGGCATCTGGCTGAGCGCCAACGACTGGGCCGAGGCGTTCGAAGCACCGGAACCCGGTACTTCGCACAACGATGCGCGCGGTCAGATCTGGGAGGAGCTGCTCACGATCTTGATGGACTCCCGCGACGACGCCGTACCGGCTGACCTGTTCCGCAGGTCGCTGCTGCAGAACGATGAGCTGCGCACCACTTTCAGCCGGGCGTGGCCGCTGCTCGAAGCGGCTGACCTCGTCGGAGACCTGTGGTCGGTACCCGCCTACCTGCGGATGTGCGCCCCCTGGCTCAGCCCCGAGGACGTCCGGAAGCTACAGCGCCGGGACGCTCAGGCCTGGACGGTGTCCGACCTGCCGCTCCTGGACGCGGCACGGCAGCGGCTCGGCGACCCGGAGGCGGCACGACGGAAGCGCCAGCATCAGGCCGCGGTCGCCGCTGACCGCGAGCAGATGGCCCAGGTCGTCGACAACCTGATCGAGGCCGCGGACGATGAATACGGCGTAGGTCTGGTGACGATGCTGCGCGGCGAGGACTTCCAGGACGCCCTGGTCAATGAGGCCGCACTGCCCGGCACCGACCGGGACCTGCTCGCTGGCCCGTTCGCGCACATCGTCGTGGACGAGGCTCAGGAACTGACCGACGCAGAATGGCAGATGCTGCTGGCCCGCTGCCCGTCCCGGAGCTTCACCATCGTCGGGGACCGTGCCCAGGCCAGGCACGGGTTCACGGAGACGTGGCAGGAACGGCTCGAACGGGTCGGGCTGTACCAGATCAGCCTGGCCTCCCTGAGCATCAACTACCGGACGCCGGAAGAGGTCATGGCCGAGGCCGAGCCGGTCATCCGGGCCGTGCTCCCGGACGCCAACGTGCCGGCCTCCATCCGCAGCACCGGCATCCCCGTCGTACACGGCTCTGCGGCGGATCTGGGCCCGATCCTCGGCACCTGGCTCGCCGCGCATGCCGACGGGATCGCCTGCGTCATCGGCGATCCCACGTTCCGGGCGACATCCCGCGTCCGCTCGCTGACCCCGGAACTGTCCAAGGGGCTCGAGTTCGACCTGGTCGTCCTCATCGATCCAGCGACATTCGGCCAGGGCATCGAAGGAGCGGTCGACCGCTACGTCGCGATGACCCGGGCGACCCAGCAACTCGTCATCCTCGGAGTGCAGTTATGACCGGGCGTGCGGCGGTGTTCTCTGGGGAGAGGGCTGTGTCATGACCCCAGAACGGGTGTCATGACACAGCCGCTGGCTGAAAGTAAGTTGTTAGCGCACGAAGGCCGAGGACGGGCGTCTCCGTCTCCTGATCCGCTGGGGGGGTAGCGGCTAAGGAGGGGGTGGGAGATGTCCGTCCTCGACGGGTCGATAGTACCCGTCGGCCACATGGGGTTGACGATAGGCGCGGACGCCGGCGTACAAGCCCGCAATCAGTCAGGCGCCCGTTACAGCCCGTGCTGAAGAGCTGGCTCGGCCGGCCCGGAACGGGACCATATCCCGGGCCCAAGGCCCGGGACCTTAGCCCACCTGAGCCTGTGATCTACGTCTCTTCCGGCCCTGCCCCCCGCCCGGGCACGCTAAGGCCATGAACGACCGGGTCCCGTAAGACCCCGTAAAGCCCCGTGAGGACCCGCAAGGCCCGCTACATCTGCAGCTCCCAGACCAGAGGTGCGCCATGTGTTCACACCGACCCCCGTGCCCCCCGGCTGACCACCGGGACCGCGATGCCGCCCACACTGTGGCCTGTCACCCCGAGCAGGGATGGAGCCTGCTGTGCAATGGAGTGATCGTGTTCGACGACTTGGGCGAACTCCTTCCCGATGGCCGGGCGATCTCTCCGCACCGCCCTGCCCACGTCCGGCTGGCCGTCGCGGCGTGAAGCACGAGAACGGGAAGAGCATCATGCACCCGATGTTCGTGACGTTGTTCATCGAGACGGACGCCGACGATTTGCTGACCGAGGAGCAGGACCGGAGGCGCCGCACGCACGCGGCCAGGCGCGGCCGGTCTGCCCGGGTCATGAGGGTCGCCGCCGCTGACCCAGATCGCCCGCGCCGCCTCTGACGCATGAGCCCACCCGCACCGGTGGCGAAGTGTCGCTTGCTGGCGACTGATCCTGGCCTCTCCGGCTACATTCCGTGACATAATATGGACCCAAGGTCCGGATAATCGACTCGGGGTGACCGATGCTTGTGATGGGGATTCTTAACGTCACTCCTGACTCCTTTTCCGACGGCGGCAGGTGGTTCAGCACCCGCGCTGCTATCGCTCATGGTGAGCAACTCTTTGACGAGGGTGCCGACATCATCGATGTGGGTGGGGAGTCCACCAGCCCGGGCTCCGAGCCGGTCCCGCCGGAGGAGGAACTGCGGCGAGTGCTGCCCGTCATCACCGAACTGGCGAGGCTGGGCCGGGTCTCGGTCGACACCAGGCACGCAGAAGTGGCAGAACGGGCCGTCGAGGCGGGCGCACTCATGATCAATGACGTAAGTGCTTCTTTGTTTGAGATTGCGGGTGCGGCAGAAGTTGAGTATGTCGCGATGCATATGCAAGGCGAGCCCCGCACTATGCAGAATGCGCCGAGATATGACGACGTGGTCGCCGAAGTATATTCTTTCCTCCGCATCGTCGCCGAGTCGGCAATTGCTGCCGGAGTAAAGAAATCCTGGGTCGATCCCGGCATCGGCTTTGGCAAGACATTCGAGCATAATATCGCCTTGATCACAAACCTGCAAAAATTGCGCGCCACTGGATTTCCGGTAGCTATAGGCGTGAGCAGGAAAGGGATGATAGGCCACATTACTCACCGGCAGGATCCAGTGGATCGGATAGCCGGCTCGCTCGCGGCCGTATATGCGCTGGCCGACCTCGGCGCGGATATGGTGAGGGTGCACGATGTGGCGGCCACCCGGGACGTGCTCGCGGTCCGCAGTGCACTGCGCGGTCTTCCCGGCCGCCCGGGCCACCCGGGCTGACCAGCCGGGGCTGGGCACACCGCCGGCTGGGCGCACCACGAAGCGCTCACGCCAGCGGCACGATCAACGGCCGCCTCGTGCGCTCGAATCCAGACCTGATCGGGGGCCGCGGCGGCCCCCCGGCGCGGCCAGCGGAGGGGGCAGTGGTTCAATATCGGTCAACTGACCGATGTTTCTCGCTGCAAGTTGCAGAAGAATTTTCTGTGCAACCGGCACCGGGCAGTCCGGCATACTACCCGGGCCTTGCCCGGGCACAGCCGCGCAGGGTGACCAGCGCCGTCCCGGACCAGCATTCCGGCCTGCAGCAAGGGGACCCTGATGAACGTGATGGCGCGGCATTCGTCTGGCCGGCCGGCGCTTGTGACGCGTCCGGCTAGTCCCGGATTCGCGGCTGCGGCAAGTGACCGGTGGCCGCATGGGTGAGGACCTGATGACGCGCCGGCAGGTGGCGTCGCTGTTCGGGGTGACCTCGGCGGCCGTGGCGACCTGGGCGCGGCGCGGGCGGCTGCCCGAGATCCGCAATGAGGCCGGCAGGCCGCGGTACCGGCGCGCGGATGTGGAGGCACTGGCCACCAGGGGTGCAGGCGGGGGGCGCGATGACCGGGCCGCCGCGCCGGGATCGCGCCAGGACGCCCGGTGAGGGCCACGTGCTCACGGGAGATCGAACCGGTGGTTACTTTGCGTCGTTATACGCTTACATAGCGTGTTACCAAACCGAGAGGACCGCAATGTCTGACACCTGGACCTGAAGGGGCCCGCCTGGCACGGCCGCCTGTGGGCGCAAGACGACCTCACATACTTCCGCACCCCGACGGTCAGCTGGCTCTGACTCGAAGCACTCCCGCGCCCGCCCGTCCCGAAGATGGCCAGAAAATGGTCGATTACCGGGATGGCACCAGGCCCCGGGCTCCGGTAAACCGTTGGTATGGCCGGTGCTGGTGGCCGCGCAGGAGTGATATGCCGTCCCGGGCTGTTCGGGTGGCTGGACGAGGCGGCGCGGGTGACGGTGGTGTCGGCGCCGCCGGGGAGCGGAAAGACGGTCCTGCTGCGGTCCTGGATCGGTGCGGCGGGCCTGGCCGAGCGCGCCGCGTGGGTGTCGGCCGGGCGGGAAGAGCGGGATCCGCAGCGGTTCTGGCTGTCGGTGCTGGGCGCGCTGCGCCAGACTTCGGCGGGGTCGGCGCTGGTGCGGGAGCTGACCGCGGCGCCGGATCTGGACGGGTGGGCGATGGTCGAGCGGCTGCTGAACGACCTGGCCCCGCTGGAGGAGCGGCTGTGGCTGGTGATCGACGACCTGCACGAGCTGGGCTCGGCTGAGGCGCGGCGCCAGCTGGAGCTGCTGGTGATGCGTGCGCCGGAGGAGCTGCGGTTCGTGCTGGCCACCCGGCATGACGTCCGGCTGGGGCTGCACCGGTTGCGGCTGGAGGGCGAACTGACCGAGATCCGCGCGGATGATCTGCGGTTCAGCGCTCCCGAGGCGCGGGAACTGCTGGCGGCGGCCGGGGTGGAGCTGGCCGACCCGGCCTTGGCGCTGCTGGTGGACAGAACCGAAGGGTGGGCGGCCGGGCTGCGGCTGGCCGCGTTGTCGCTGGCCGGGCACCCGGATCCGGACCGGTTCGCGGCGGAGTTCTCCGGCAGCGAGCGGACGGTGGCCGAATACCTGCTGGCCGAGGTGCTGGACCGGCAGAGCGAGGACGTGCGGCGGCTGCTGCTGCGGACCTCGATCCTGGAGCGGGTCAACGGCGAGCTGGCCGGCCTGCTGACCGGGGGCCGCGGCGGGGAGCGGGTGCTGCACGATCTGGAGAGGGCCGGCGCGTTCGTGGTGTCGCTGGATGCGGCGCGGTCCTGGTTCCGCTACCACCGGCTATTCGCCGGCCTGCTGCGACTGGAGCTGCGGCGCACCGAGCCGGATGAGGTGGCCGCGCTGCACGAGCTGGCTGCCGGGTGGTTGGCGGAACACGGGTTCGGAGTGGAGGCGGTCCGTCATGCTCAGGCGGCGCGGGACTGGAGGCTGGCCGCCCGGCTGCTGGCCGACCACTGGCCCGGCCTGTACCTGGACGGGCAGGCGGCCACCGTCCATGAGCTGCTCGCCGGGTTCCCCGCCGGAGCCCTCGCGGCCGATGCCGAGCTCGCCGTGCTGGCCGCGGCCGATGAGCTGGCGCAGGGGTCGCTGGAGGCGGCGAAGCGGTACCTAGCACTGGCCGAGCGCGGGTCGGCGTCGGTGCCGCAAGACCGGCGCGGGCAGGCGCGGGTGCTGCTCGGGGTGGTCCGGCTGCTGCTGGCCCGGCAGCGGGGGAACCTGCCGGCGGTGGCCGAGCAGGCGCAGCGGCTGCAGACCCTGGCCGAGACCCCGGAGGCGGCCCGGGAATTGGCACCGTATGACCTGGCGCCTGCGGCCCGGGAATGGGCACAGCCCGGCCTGGACAACGAGCTGCGCGCGCTGGCGCTGGTCAGCATGGGCGTTACTGAGTTGTGGGCGGCTCCGCTCGGGGAGGCGCAGCGGCACCTGGAGCAGGGTCTAGCGCTGGCGCGCCGGATCGGGCGGCCATTCCTCGAGCTCACCGGCCTGGCGTGGCAGGCCATAGGCGAGCTCCCCCGGTCGTTTGCGTGGACCGCGGAGCGCAGCAGGCAGGGGATCGAGCTGGCCCGGCGACACGGCTGGACCGACGAGCCGGCGGCCGGCGTTGCCTACATCGCGCTCGGATCCGTGCTGGCCTGGCAGGGGAGGACCGAGGAGGCAGAGCCTTGGGTGCAGCGCGCCGAGCGCATCCTCAGACCGGAAACCGAGCCCGTGGCGGAGCTGGCGGTCCGCTACCTCCGCGGGATACTGGAGCTGGCGCGCGGCCGGGACGCTGACGCACTGGCCGCGTTCCGGGCCGCCGGGCGGCTGGCCGGACGCCTGGCGGCACCGTACCTGCTCGTCCGGCGCACGACGGCATTGCTGCTGCACACCCTGGTGCGCCTCGGTGACACCGAACGCGCCGAGCAGGACCTCGCCGGCCTCGGCGAACGCGAACGCGACCATGGTGAGATACGTATCGCCACCGCGGCGCTGCGGCTCGCCCAAGACGACCCGGACGCAGCGAGCGCCGCGCTCGCGCCGGTCCTCGACGAGTCCGCCCCGGTAACTCGGCCGACCTGGCTGGTCCATGCGTTCATGCTGGAGGCGATCGCCCGGGACGCGCTCGGCGACCCGGCCGCCGGGCGAGCGGTGGAACGCGCGCTGAATCTGGCCGAGCCCGACCGTGCGCTGGCGGTGTTCATGCTGTATCCCGCGCCGGGCCTGCTCGAGCGCCACGTCCGGCAGCGCACCGCGCACGCCGCCCTGATCTCCGAGATCCTCGGCTTGCTGGCCGGGCCAGGGGGGCCAGGGGGGCCAGGGGGGCCGGGGGGGTACGGGGGGGCGGGCAGCCCCACCGTGAGCAGGGGGGGTCTGGGGGGGCCAGGGGGGTATGGGGGGATGGCATCCCCCCATGAGCGGGGGGGTCTTGGGGGGTCGTCCCCCCGGCTAACAGAGCCGCTCAGTAACAGCGAGACCCGCGTGCCGCGCTACCTGCCGACCCACCTGACGGCTCCGGAGATCGCCGGCGAGCTGTCCGTCTCGACGACCACCGTCAAGACCCACCTGCGCAACCTGTACGCCAAGCTCGGCGCGCACAGCAGGGCCGAAGCGGTCGAGTCCGCCCGCGCCCTGGGCCTGCTCGCGCCGTCCGCACACCAGCGCTGACTGACCGGCTTTCCGCGCCGGGACTGAACGTCGTCGGAAATCATCCGGATCGTACGTTGGCCGCTCATCCTGACGGCGTCCAGGCTCGGCCTCGTGACTAGTGACAACGCGACCAGCGGGCGCAGCCGGCCGCAGCCGCAGCAGTACGCGATCTGGGTGCGCGGCCACCTGGGCGAGACGATGCGCTCCGCGTTCCCCGGCCTGCGGGTTCAGCCGCGCGGAGAGGACACCGTGCTGACGGGAGCGCTGGTGGACCAGGCCGAGCTGTACGGCGTGCTCGCCGAGATCGAGGCCCTCGGGCTCGAGCTGCTCGAAGTCCGCCGCCTGCCGCCGCACTGACCCGATGACGATCCCGATCGGGCGTACGGCTCGCGGCAAGATCGTCCGGATCGTACGAGGCGGGCTCATCCGGCCGGGTGTGAGACTCGGTGCCGATGAGACGACGACCAACTGGGCGGGGGGCCGCTGAACGAGGGACAGGATCGCCGGGATGATTTCGATGAGGGCGCTGGAGTGCCTGGTCGCCATCGTGGAACAGGGCTCGCTGACGCAGGCGGCGGCGGTGCTGCACATCTCGCAGCCGGCGTTGTCGCACCAGATCGCCGCCATCGAGCGGGAGCTGGGCACCCCGGTCATCGAGCGCTTGCCGCGGGGCATCAGGCCGACCGCGGCCGGGCTGGCCGCGGTCGCCGAGGCGCGGATCGCGCTGGCCGCGGCCGACCGGGCCGTGGTGGCGGGCCGGAGGGTGGCGGCCGGGACCGGTGGCCGCATCCGCATCGCCTGCGCGGAGACGATGACGGCGTGGGTTCTGGTCCCGGTGCTGCGCAGCTGGCGGCGCCGGTTCCCCGACGTCGAGCTGGACCTGAAGGAGTACACCAGCGCGGACCGGATGCTGGACGTCCTGCTGGCCGGGCGGACGGACATCACCGTCGGGCCGCGGCCCACGCGGACCGACGAGCACGTCGAGGTGCTCGGCCGCGAGGAGATCGTGGTGGTTGCCTCGGCGGAGCACCGGTTCGCGGGCCTGGACGCGGTGCCGCTGGCCGAGCTGGCCACCGAGCCGCTCGTGCACTACAACCCGGACAACGGCTTCGCCGTATGGATCGACCAGTTGGCGGCGACACGAGGTGTCGTGCTGCCCCAGCCGTCGCTGCGCACCGGATTCCCGCGCACGGCCGCCCAGCTGGCCGCGGTCGGCATGGGAGTGACCATCGTGCCCTTCTCCGCGCTGACCCCGCTGCCGGGTGCGACGATCAGGTCCCTGGACCCGCCCGAGCTGCGCGACGTGATCGTCATTGTCGCCGCGCCGCACGATGACCTGCTGCGGCGGTTCGTCGCCGACCTGAGGCGGCGCGGTCTCCCGGATTCGCGCAGGCAGGACCCCGGCCCGTTCGGAGCTCCATCAGACCCCGCCCGCGCGATGGTGATGCCGGGCGACGCGTACCCGGTTGCCGCATACGCCGGGTGTGCACCATGACCGGCGGGGGTTTGACCGCCATGAAGATCATCGAACAGGCGGGGTTGGCGCACCGGCGCAGCCGGCGTACCTGCGCCGGGTCGGACAGGAACTCCGCGGCCGGACGGCAGCTGGAGCATGGCGGCATCATCGACCTGTTCGAGCGCCGTTTCAGCGTTGACGAGACCGTGCGACGCCACAAGCCGGCGCCGGCGGCCTACCACTCAGTAGCAGCGGCCCTCGAGCTCGATCCCGGCGACATCTGCCTGATCGCGAGCCACGTCTGGGACACCATCGGCGCGGTCGCGGCGGGCTGGCAGGCCGCGCTCATCCTTCGTGAGGGCAACGCCCCGCTCGACGTCGGCCCGCAGCCGGACTACATCGGGAAGGACCTCGACGCGGTGGCCGACCAGCTGATCGAGCGGTACGCCCCGGCCGCCAGCGCCAGCCGGCCGGGGCATTGACCCCAGGCGCGGCCGACGCGAGAGCGTGCCGCGGCTGTCAGGGCCTCAGCGGTCCGGCTCGTCGTGGCCGGCCTTCCCGGTCGTCAGGATGCGCTCCCGGTGTCGTGTGCGGGCTCGAACAGGTGCCGGTAGGCGCCGTAGCCTTCGCGGTCCAGATCCTCGAGCGGGATGAAGCGCAGGGAGGCGGAGTTGATGCAGTAGCGCAGCCCCCCGGCGGCCGGCGGCCCGTCATGGAATACGTGGCCCAGGTGACTGTCGCCCTGGGCGGAGCGGACCTCGGTCCTGATCATCAAATGGCCGAAGTCCCGGCGCTTCACCACGTTGCCCGGCTCGACCGGCACGGTGAAGCTGGGCCAGCCGGTGCCGCTGTCGTACTTGTTGACCGAGGCGAACAGCGGCTCGCCGGACACGACGTCGACGTAGAGGCCGGGCTCCTTGTTGTCCCAGTACTCGTTGCGGAACGCCGGCTCGGTGCCGTTCTGCTGGGTGACCCGGTACTGCTCCGGCGTCAGCCGGGAGATGGCCCCGGGGTCCTTGGGGTAGTTATCCGACACGTCAGATCCCTTATCGTCAGGTGCCGCCCGCTGGGTGCGGGCGCACGGTGCACCAGCTATGCAACCCCGTGCTGGCCGCCGCTATTTCAGCGGCTGCCCCGGGTCCGGCGATCCTCCGCCTCGCGCTCGGCCACCGTGACATCATCTGTGGCTCACGGTGCTGACGGCCGCATCGGAAGAACCGGCATGAGGAATTTCTATACCTGCCATGAATTCTTCGAAGCCTTTCTCCCTTGCTGCCGGGTTGAGTAATATGTCAGGCTCGTTCCTGTCCATCAGAAGTAATTGCCGGAATATCCCGCCGCCAGCCGGGCCGGCAGCGGAGTGGGGCCGGACGCAATTAACACCCCGTTCATACGATCTGGGAGGGCCAGATGACAGTGGCGTGGGACCAGGTAACGCAAGATGACGTGTCGCGCGCGATAGGGGAGTACGACCGGCTGGGTCCGGAGGCGTTCTTCTCTGCGCATGGTTTCGGCCCCACCACGACTTATGATCTGGTCTGGGACGAACGCCGTTACCCGCCGAAAGCGATCTTGGGCACCGCCTATGAGTTCGCCACGGGCCAGCGCCTTGCCTCCGGCGATTTCGAGGGCGGGAGAGACGGCGCCGTCGCGGTGCTCGGAAGGCTCGGATTCACCGTCCAGCACAAGCCGCGGCCAGCCAGCGCCAGCTGAACCTGAAGCAAGCCGGAGGGCGGGACGGGCACACAGATCGGTCAGTTCAACCACGTCTTCCCGGCGGGCTCGCCCGGCTGATTGTGCCGCTCAGGCCCGCCGTGCGGCTTCGGCCGCGTGCTTGCCGTCTGGCTCGTTCGCGGGCAGGTCCTCGAGTCTCTGCGTCAGCACACGCAGTGCCTCGGTCAAGGCGGCCACGCGGACCTCGAGACGGTGCACGCGGTCTTCCATTACCCCCGGCGGCTGCCTGTTGCGCCAGTCGATAAACACCATGGACGCCTCCCCTCGGGGGAGCAGCGGTACCCGGCCACCCTGGTTGCTGCCTTTCCGCCACGGTACTCAGGCCGACTGGGCCAGGTAGGGCCGAAGGACCTAGGGTGACCGCCGAACGGCCTGCTTCCCTGGCATCGCGGGACCTTGGACTGCCCTGACGGGACCTTCACCTGGATGGCCGGGCCGACCGTGGTGCTTATAGTGCAGCGAATGGACAATTTGCGCCGACCGGGAAAGGCAGGGCCGCGTGATGACTGACAGCAGGCCAGATAGCCAGTCGATCACGGTTTTCCTGCTGGATGACCATGAGATGGTCCGGCGGGAACTGCGTGAACTGCTGGGAGCTGAACCCGATATACGGGTGGTCGGCGATGCGGGCACGGCCGCATCCGCCCTGACGCAGATCCGGGCGCTGCACCCGGATGTGGCGATACTGGATGTGCGCCTGCCGGACAGCGACGGGATCGCGGTCTGCCGGGAGATCCGGGCCCAGATGCCGGATACCGCGTGCTTGATGCTCACCGCCTACCACGATGACCGGGCGGGGCGGGAAGCGGTCAGGGCGGGGTGCGCGGGTTACATGCTGAAGAACATCCGCAGCGCCTCCCTGCCCTCGGCGGTGCGCAGGGTCGCCTCTGGCCAGCCGGTGCTGGACCCGGACGCGATGATCAACCCGTAGCGGCGTATCCCGGCCCAGGCCGGCCGGGCCGCGGAGCGCGCCGGCGGGCCAGCGGGTAGGAGCGGATCAGGCCGCGCCCGGCGCTGGTCTGGCACCGCGCGGCACCGGGGCACCCCGCCCGCACGGACGCGGCCGGTCATGCCGGGACCTGTGGGCCCTCAGGTCGGCGCTGGTCTGGTCGGTACGGCCACCGGTGAGAGACGCACCATGGCCGGTACTGCCGCGCCGCTGCCTTCCGGGGACCCGGCCGTCCTGCCCCATTCGCGGCGGCAGTTGCGTGCGGGAGCGCCTTTGCCGCCATGCGTTACCCACCCCGCATCCAACGAAGCCCACCGCCGCCATCACGGCGACGAGGGTCAGCATGAGAAACGCGGGGGTATTGGAATCATCGAGGTGGGCGCCGTACCAGAAGGCGAGGAAGGCGACGATCAGCCAGCTGACTGACCCGATGGCGGCGTTCCGCACCGGGTGGGTCCGCGCCGTCCGGTTCTGCGCCCGGGCAGGCTGACGCGGCGGCCGGGCAGAGGGCCCGGCGGGGATGTCGGCGGTGAGCGCGGCCAGCTCGGCGCAGGTCCGCGCGGTGAACGCCCGGCCCGCCCGCGCGTCAAGCTCGTCTTTGGTCAGCCGGCCCTGTACGAACGCGGCCTTGAGCATGTCAATCACGTGCTCGCGGTCGGCGTGGGCGGCCCTGACATGACCGCGGCCCGCCGCTGCCCCCTCTTCCGGCCCTGTGATCATCGGCGCCTCCCCCAGCAGCACAACGCGAGCAAAGCGTAGCGCGGCTGCTCCCCTGAACGCCATCCGGCGATCCCGCACGATATCCAGGAGCGCGAACCACGTTCCGTTCCGTAAATATGCCGCCCGGCCAGACTCGCGTACGCGCTGAGTGCCCTAGCGGCGATTCCCGGGGATCCGGCTGGTCTGTATATGCAGGCCGCCGCACGGCGGCGCGGATCCAGGAGGAGCATCATGTCTGACCAGGAACTAGCAGGGGTGACGGCACTGGTCACCGGCGCCAGCCGGGGCTTCGGACGTGGCGTCGCCACCGCCTTGAGCAGCGCGGGCGCACGGGTGGTCGGGGTCGCCCGTGACCGCGCCGGGCTGGCCGAACTGCGCACGGAAATCGGCGGGTCCTTCACCGCGGTGGCCGCCGATGCCGCCGATCCGGTGGTGGCCGGGCAGCTGATGGACACCTACCGGCCCGGCGTGCTGGTGCTCAACGCGGGCGCCACCCCGCTGCCCCGGCCGATCCAGTACCACACCTGGCAGACATTCTCCCGGAACTGGGAGGTCGACGTCCAGCACGTGTTCCACTGGACCCGTGAGGCACTGCTGGCCCCGCTGGCCCCTGGCAGCACAGTGGTCACGCTGTCCAGCGGCGCGGCGCTGCGCGGCTCGCCGCTGTCGGGCGGCTACGCCGGGGCCAAGGCCGCGATCCGCTGGCTGACCGGCTACGCCGCCGAGGAGTCCGCCCGGGCCGCGCTGGGCATCCGGTTCGTCTCGCTGCTGCCGCAGCTGACCCCCGCCACCGACCTGGGCGCGGTCTTCGCCGCCGCGTACGCCGCCCGGCAGAGCGGCGGCCCGGCTGGCGGCCCGGCTGGCGGCCCGGCTGGCGGCCCGGCTGGCGGCCCGGCTGGCCCCGGCGGCTCGCCGCTGACTGCCGATCAGGTCGGCCAGGCGGTCACCGATCTGGTGACCGGCCCCGGCCCGGACCAGGACGCCTACCTGCTGACCGCCGCGGGCCTTCGCCCGCTTACCTGAGCTACGGCGTCACGGCGTCACGGCGAACCGTAGAGCCCCGGCCCGGTGATGCGCAGCCCGTCCAGGAACACCCGGGCCGCCTCGTACGCGGCCTCGATCAGCGTCCCGGTCTGGCGGAAGTCCAGCGGCGAGATCCGCAGCGGCTCGGGCCCGTGCAGGTAGACGACCGGCACGTCGGTGGCGACGAGCGGCGCCTCGAGGACGGCCTGGGAGCGCATGGTCACCATCACGGTGTAGAACACCACCTCGGCGATCGACCCTGAGACCTCGGGGATGTTCCCGGGGAAGTTGCAGTCGAGCACGATCAGCGACCGCGCGCCCATGGCCACGGCCTGCCGCATCGGGACGTTGGCCACCAGCCCGCCGTCGTACAGCCGCAGGGACCCGAGTTCCACGGGCGGGTAGATGCCCGGGATGGCCGCGCTGGCCAGCAGCGCGGGCAGCAGCGGGCCGTCGCGCAGGACATGGGGGCGGGCCGTGGCGATGTCGGTGGTGACCACCGCGAACGGCAGCGCCAGGTCGGCGAAGGTGAGGTCGGCCCCGAGGAAGTCGGTGATGACGGTGGCCAGCCCGGTGCTGGGGAACAGGTGCGTCCTGGTGTGCTGCAGGGTGCGGGCCTGGGCCAGCAGCCCCCCGGGGAAGACCCGCTCGCGCGTCATCCGGGACCACAGGTGAGACAGCCGGTTGGCCGCGCTCCTGGGGTCCAGGGCCAGCACCGCCCCGTTGAGCGAGCCGACCGAGGTGCCGGCCACGATGGCGGGCGGGACGTCGCGCTCGCCGAGCGCCTGCAGCATCCCGACCTGCACGGCGCCCAGGCTCCCGCCCCCGCCGAGCACGTATCCCACCGGACGCGGAAGGTCCGCGATGCTCATCTTCACCTCCATCGCCGCGCTGCCCCCGGTACCGATCATCCCGGCCCGGCCGTCCCGGCTCACCATGGACCACCCGCAAGGGCCGATCTAGCCTCAGAACATGAGCGCCACGCAGGCCCCGCTGTCCGGCGGGACGGCCGCGCTCATCGGCCTGGCCGCGCTCGGAGTGATCGTGCTGGACGCGGGCCGCCGTCTACTCGACCGCCTGGCTGCTCCTGCTGTCCGGCGTGCGACGGGTCCTGGAGGTCGGCACCGGCTCGGACGACGGGGGCCGGCTGCGCGGCATGACCGGCCTCCCGCGCGTCCTGTGGTTCCTGCTGTGGCTGGCCGCCACCCTGGCCGCGGCCGCCGAAGGCGCCCGCCTGCTGATCATGCGGGCCTGAGCCCTAGCCGGCCCGGGCCTGAGGCCTAGCCGGCCCGGGCCTCGATCGCGGCGGCGGGCTCGGCGCACAGCCGGACGAGGTCCTCCAGCGTGAGGCCGAGGGCGGCGGCCAGCGCGGCCACGGTGAAGAACGCGGGCGTGGCGATGCGGCCGGTCTCGATCTTGCGCAGCGTCTCCGCGGGGACGCCGGATACCGCGGCGATCTCGGCCATGCTGCGCGTCCCGCGGGCCTCGCGGAGCAGGGTGCCGAGCCGTTCCCCGCGGGCGTGCTCGTAGTGGCTGAGCGGCGGTCGGACCATATCGTGATAGTAATACCGGTATAGTTATACCGCAAAGAGGAGGTGCCCCCGTGGTGGAGATCAAGACGCCGGGCGAGATCCAGGCCATGCGCGCGTCGGGCCGGGTCGTGGCGCAGATCCTGGCCATCGTCCGCGGCCAGGCCCAGCGGGGCACGCGGCTGACTGAGCTGGACGAGGCCGCCCGCGCGGTCCTCGCCGAGGCCGGGGCCACCTCGCCGTTCCTGGGCTACCGGCCGTCCTTCGCCCCGGTCCCGTATCCGGCGGCCATCTGCACGTCGGTCAACGACGCCGCGCTGCACGGCATCCCGGACCGCTACCGGCTGGCCGACGGCGACCTGCTCAGCGTGGACTGCGGTGCCGTGCTGGACGGGTGGGCCGCCGACGCCGCGATCTCGTTCACCATCGGCCCCCCACCCGCCACCCCATCCCTCACTGCCGACGCGCGGCTGATCGCGACCACCGAGGCGGCCCTGCGGGCCGGGATCGCCGCGGCGGTGCCCGGCGCCCGGATCGGGGATATCTCCGCGGTGATCGGCGCCGCCGGGCGCGCGGGCGGCTACGGCATCTGCACCGATTTCGGCGGTCACGGCGTCGGCCGGGCCATGCACGAGGATCCGCACATCCCGAACGAGGGCCCGGCCGGGCGCGGCCGCCGGCTGACCCCGGGGCTGGTCATCGCGATCGAGCCGTGGTTCCTGGCCGGCGGCCGGGACAGCTACTACATCGACGGCGACGGCTGGACCATCCGCAGCGGCGACGGCAGCCGCGCGGCCCACGCCGAGCACACGGTCGCCGTCACCGCCGACGGCCCTCAGGTCCTGACCGTCCCCTGACCCTCCATCCCCTCGGCACTGGCCGGGCTCTTTTTTCCGAACGGATCGTGGTGCGTGCGCCAGGCTCCAGTCTTGACAAAAATACCAGCGGTATTTAAATATCGACGGTATGAGCCCGCGCCTGTCCCGCGACGAACAGAACGACCGCAACCGCGCCCTGCTGTTCGCCGCCGCCCGCCGGGTATTCCTGGCCCGGGGCTACCACGCCGCCACCCTGGAGCAGATCGCCGACGAGGCCGGGTTCTCCAAGGGCGTGGTGTACTCGCGCTTCACCAGCAAGGCCGACATGTTCCTGGCCCTGCTCGAGGACCGGATCGCCGAGCGCGCCGCGCAGAACGCGGCGCTGGCCCGCGACCTGGCCGGGTCCGGGGACTTCGCCGCCCCGCTCGACCTGGCCCAGCGGGCCGAGCGCGCCGCTCCGGGCTGGCGGCTGCTGGTCACCGAGTTCCGGATCCACGCCGCCCGGGATCCCGAGCTCAACCGCCGCTACGCGGCCCTGCACGCCCGGACGGTCGGGGGCATCGCGCAGATGCTGGCCTCGATCGGCGAGCGGGGCGCGGAGGGCCTCCCGTTCCCGCCCCGGCAGCTGGCCGAGCTCGTGCTGGCCATCGAGACCGGGCTCGCGCTGGAGCTGGAGGCCGCACCCGACGCCCTGGGCGGCCCCGGCCTGCCCGTAATCCGCTGGCTGACCGGCTGGTTCGCCTCGGCACCTGTGCTCACCACGGAGGAGAGATGACCGCCAACACCCTTACCGAGCTCGACCTGCTCCGGGCCCGCATGACCGGGGCCATGGGCGGCCAGATGCCCCGCCACGTCCGGCGCCTGAGCTGGAGCCCCGGAGAACTGGCCGCCTTCCAGCGGGACCGGCTGCGAGCCCTGCTGGCCCGCGCCATCGAGGGCTCGCCCTTCCACGCCGCCCGCCTCCGCGGCATCGACCCGGGCCGGTTCGAACTAGCCGACCTGCCCCGGCTACCGGTCATGACCAAGGCGCAGATGATGGGGAACTTTGACGCGGTCGTCACCGACCGGCGGCTGACCCGGAACCTGGTCGAGCGGCACCTGGCCGGGTCGGCGGCCGAGCCGTCCCTGCTGCTCGGCGACTATGTGTGCCTGCTCTCGGGCGGCAGTTCCGGGCTGCGCGGCCTGATCGTCCAGACCGTCAGCGAGTACGCCGACTTCGTCTGCACGATCATGCGCCGGCCCATGGCCGAGGCCATGACCCCCGCGGGGCCCCCGCCGGAAGGCGTGGTCATCGGGATCGTCGGCGCGGGCTCGCCGGTCCACTCCAGCGGCCTGGGCGCCGCCACGGCGGTCGCGCCCCCGGTCCGGATGATTCCCGCGCCGGCCAGCCTGCCCACCGGCGAGATCGTCCGGCGGCTCAACGCCGCCCAGCCGCCCGCCCTGCTCGCCTACGCGGCCAAGCTGGCCGAGCTCGCCCGCGAGCAGCGGGCCGGCCGGCTGCGGCTGAACCTGCGGTCGGTCACCTCGATGGCCGAGGCGCTCAGCCCGGCCGAACAGACCGTCATCGGCGAGGCCTTCGGCGTCCCGGTCATCGACCTGTTCGTCTCCACCGAGGGCCTGGTCGGCCGCAGCGAGCCGGGAAGTCCGGTGCTCACCTTCGCCAGCGATGCCTGCCTGGCCGAGTGCCTGGACGATCGCGGCCGCCCCGTGCCCGACGGCGTAGCCTCGTCGAGAGTGCTCGTCACCAACCTGCACAACCTGACCCAGCCGCTGATCCGGTACGAACTGACCGATCGCTTCACCCCGGCCGCGAACCCCGGCGCCGGCTTCCTGCGGGCCAGCGTCGACGGCCGGGCCGACGACCTGTTCCGCTACCCCGCGGCCAGCGTGCACCCGTTCGTGATCGGCGCGCCGCTACTGCGCGCCCCCGCCGTCCGCGAATTCCAGGTCCGCCAGACCGAACGCGGCGCCGATCTGGCCGCGGTCATCGACGGCGACCTCGACGTGGCCGCAGTGACCGCAGCGGTGCGGGACGGCCTCCGTCAGGCCGGCCTGCCCGACCCGCAGGTCACCCTGCGCCGGGTCGAAGCCCTCGACCGTGACCCCCTGACCGGCAAGGCTAGGCGCTTCATCCCTCTGGGCATCCGCCCAGCCGAAACCACCTGAGGAAGCCGCCCCGAGGCGGCCGCCTTCGTGGCCGCCAGTGTGCGCTGGTCAGCTCCTGGTGATGGTGCCCAGTGCGGCCAGGGCCAGCGGTGCGATCTGCGTCTGGCCGGTGATGCCGTGCCGGTCGACCCCGTGGCCGGTGGCGATCGTCGCCCAGCACGGGCCGGACCAGGTCGGCGTGGTCTCGTCGATGGGCACCGGGCCCAGGAAGCCGTCACGGCCGAACCC
>Ga0116214_1000245_pt1 | contig 22380 bp, 21 predicted proteins | sample Sb_taG_FD_88964 | JGI IMG/M metagenome (GOLD analysis project Ga0116214, IMG submission 88964) | Peat soil microbial communities from Weissenstadt, Germany - Sb_50d_1_NS metaG | ecosystem: Environmental > Terrestrial > Soil > Wetlands > Peat | place: Germany: Weissenstadt | collected 2010-09-21
TCTTGAGCCAGATGTGCGTGCGGCGTTTCCGGCTGAAGTCTGCCAGGCGAACTATGAAGGCGGACACTCCTTCATGTGGTACGGCCATCGCGGCCCGCTGACGCTGGACGTACATACCTTGTTCATCGATGCTGATGTTGCTCTCCTCGACGCGGCCGGCCTGTAGCTGTCCGCTGACCCGGCCTGGCCACCAGCTCGGCCCTGGTTCATCGCCCGTTCAGCGCCTGCCGCACGGCGTCGGCGAACAGCACCGCGAACGAGGACTTGGTGGCAGCGGTTCCCGACCCGTGGTCGTCGCTGTATCTGTGCCGGACGTGGCCGGTCTCGTCGATCACGTAGACCTCGCCGTTGTTCGGTGTCGTGGCCCCGGCCTCGAGTTTCGGCGCGGTTATCCCGTACTCCTGCCATACCACTTGAAGCTGGGAGAGCGTCCCGGTCAGGTACAGCCAGTCGGGCACCAGGTTCAGGCCCTGCCGCCGGTCGAACACCTGCAGGACGCTCACCGAGCGGTAGGCCCGGCTGAGGACGATCCCGACCAGCTCGACCTGATGCGTGTCCGCGCCGAGCAGCAGCGCAGCCTGGCGGAACTCCCACCCGATCGGCGGGCAGCCGGCTGAGCAGACCGGATCGATGAAGCTGAGCAGCACTGCCTTGCCGCGCAAACTTGCCAGTGTCACCGTCCGGCCGTCCTGGTCGGTCAGCGCGAACCCGGGAGCCGGATAGTCGACCGGCGCAGACGAGCCGGCGATGGACTGGGCCAGGAGCGGGTCAGCGTTCGGGCTGGCTTGCGCGACTGCCATCGGCACGGCGCCGAGGACAATCAGGCCGGCGCCGCCAAGGGCCGCCACCGACCGGGTGCTCGCCGCGACGGTCTGCTGGTACACCGCAGCCAGCCTGGCGCGCGACCGCAACCAGGCGCTCGCCGCAGCAGCGGGCGTACCTTCTCCGGCCGTCTGCTCGCTGGTGCGGACGGCGACCCTGGTCAGCGCCAGGTAGCCGCCGAGCGCCAGCAGCACAAGCGGGATCATGCTGTTGGGATCGGTGCCGAGCCCGCCGAGGAATCCCAGATCCTGGATCAGCACCCAGTCGGCCAGGCACACCACGATGAATCCGATCAGCACCGGGCGGATCAGTCGTGGCCGGCGGCTGAGAAACACGACGCCGGTGACAGCGAGCGCAGCCACCACGAATAGGTTGACCGCGAATCCGTGCACCTCGTCGAACGCCGCGAAGGCGGACAGCCAGGAGGACAGCACGCCGGGTTGCGGTGTGAATGACATGGACAGCGCCATCCCGGCCAGTGTGCCCGGCTGCCCGTGCGAGAGTCCCTGCCAGGACCCGCGGCCCGGCCAGGCCTGCAGTACGGCCATCCCGATCAGGAATGTACCGAGCACGGTCAGCGTCAGCTGGCCGAGCAGCGGGGAACTCCAGGCGCGCTCAGGCAGGGCGATCAGGATTCCGGCGGCCACGTAGATGACAACCGCGCCGGGGGCGCCCGTGAGCCAGGACAGGCCAGGGGCGAGGATCCCGCCGAACGACTCCCCGAACACCCACACGACCAGGCCCCAGCCGACGCTGACCAGTCCGGCGAGGCGGGACATAGCGCCACGCGGCGCCGCCAGAATCCAGATGCCGATCCCGACCTGGATCCACACCGCAGCGGAGGCGGCCTGCATCGGGTGATACGACCAGGAGGTCCCAGCCCAGTTCACCAGGTGCTGCACCCACCGCGGTGAGCTCGCCGCGGTCGGCTCGATCACCTGTGACGGCAGGCCGATCGCCATCTTCGGCTGAGCCTGCAAGAGTCCATCGAACAGCCACAGGTTGCCGAAGCCGATCGCCAGCAACTGCCTTCCGGCAGGCTCCGGCCCGGCTGGGACGGCCGGGCCCGGTGCCTCCCGGCCGCTGGCTGCTCCCCCGGGCCGCCCGGCCCGCAGGATGACCCAGGCCACTCCCAGCACTGCGAAGATCGCCACGGCGATGAGCCCCTGATGCAGCAGCGCGGTCCTGAACGCCGCCACCACGATCGGGTCGTCGATGTTCAGGCCGGAGTTCATCCCCGGCATGGCCGCCTACAGGGCTCTCGCGACCGAGGCGTGGTCGGCTGACGGCGGGCGAAACCGGCCGGTGCGCATCGACGGCGGCTGCGGCAGCTATGGCGGCTCCGCCGAGTTCGACGCCGAGCACTAGTTCCGTGTCGCTCCCGCGGTGTGCCGACCGTGTCAGCCTCCGGCTCAGACCGATGCAGGCTCGCGTACTGGGGCCGGCTGGTCGAACGCGATGGTGCGCGCCTCGATGCCGCTGCTGGCCTCGTACTCCGCCATTGTGCGCTCCCGGCCGTACCTGCGCTTCAGCCATAGATAGCACAGGAAGGCCGCGGGCGCGAAAAAGGCCTGCGATGGCACCAGAATGTCGCTGCGCGCGTCGACGAAGTTGATCAGGATCGGAGTCAGGCTGGGCGCGGCGGCACCGAATACCACGATCAGGATGAGCCCGAGCCGGGCTCCCACCCGGCCGTATGCCTTGTAGGCAGCAACCGCGAACATGCTGTAAATCAGCAGGTCCCCGATGCCGATACTGTAGTTGTCGACGCCGAACCGCATGCCCATCGACGGGTCGAGCGGCGCTCCGAGAAATTCCTGGACCAGCTTGTTGGTCACGTGGATTGCCTGGCTGGACGCTACGTCGTAGACGGCCAGCGCCAGGCCGAACCAGGCCACGTGCTGCAGCCGCATCCCGCCTTGCATATAGAGGTTGGCTACCGCAATCGCGCCGAAGATCACCAGGACGTCAAGCTCGGCCCACCACAACTGCCATCCGGCCACGGTGCCGAGCATGTTGTGGGCGGTCCAGATATTGGCGCCGATCAGCAGGCCGATCATTAGCCAGACCAGCCGCCCGCCCAGCACCGGACGGTATCCGATGGACAGCGAGGACGCGAACGTTATCACCAGGAAGGAGGTCAGCGCCCAGAAGGGCAGCACTCCGTACAGAAACGGCAAGGCGATGATGAACGCCAGTAAGATCGCGATGTCACGGCCGTTGAACGTGCCGATGGGGGGCCGGTCCAGGCGCACCCGGCGGAAGTAGTACAGGGCGCCCGCACCGGCCGCGACACTGCCAGCCAGCGTTACGCCTAGCTCGCCGAGACTCTGCTGCGCAAGGGTGATCGGCACGTCATGTGCGCTCGGCATGTCGTGCTCCTATACGTGTTTGCTGAGTGCGGAGGACCTGGTCAGGTCGCCCCGCTTCAGCCATCGGCTCATACCGATGCGGGTTCAGGTGCCGGGACCGGCTGCGCGGGTGCGGTGACGCTCGGGACGCCTTCGGCGCTCGCCCAGTACTCGGCCATCGTGCGCTCCCGGCCGTAGTGGTGCTTCATCCAGAGGTAGCACACGAAGGCCGCGGGGGCGAAGAACAGCTGCGATGGAATCAGCACGTCGTTGCGGAAGTCGATCAGATTCTGCAGCAGCGGGTAGAGGCTGGGCGCTGCCGCGCCGAACACGATCATCACACCGAGCGCCAGCCGGGCTGCCTTCCGGCCGTATGCCTTGTAGGAGGCGACCACGAACAGGGCGTAGAACAGCAGGTCGCCGATGCCAATGCCGTAGTTGGTGACGCCGAACCTAAAGCCAAACGTCGGGTCGAGCGGTGCGCCGATGAACTCCTCGACGAGCTTTGCGGTCACATTGATCACAAGGCTGGCGCCTACGTCGTAGCAGGCGAGGGCGAGGCCGAACCAGGCCACGTGCTGCAGCCGCATTCCGCCCTGGACATAGAGGTTGGCCACCGCGATCGCGCCAAGCAGCACCAGGATGTCGAGCTCGATCCACCACACTTGCCAGCCGACGACGGTGCCGAGCATGTTGTGGCTGGTCCATAGGTTCGCGCCGACCAGCAAGCCGATGACCAGCCATACCGGACCGGCGCCGAACGCGGGCCGGTAGCCGATCGAAATGGAGGCGGCGAACGTCAGTATGAGGAAGCCGGTAAGCGCCCAGGCGGGCATCACCGCGTACAGGAACGGCAGCGTGACGATTAGCACCAGCAAGATCCCGATGTCACGGCCGTTGAACGTGCCGACCGGTGGCCGCTCCTGGCGCACCCGGCGGAAGTAATACAGGGCTCCCGCGCCGACCGCGACCGTGGCCGCCAGCGTGACGCCAAACTCGCCGAGGCTCTGCTGCACCAGGCTAATCGGCACGACATGTGCGCTCATGTCACGCTCCTACGAGTGCTTGCTTGAAGTAAATGCCTGCTGGCTGGCAAAGGTAGTTTCGTGCAGGTCGCTTCGGGTGCGCCGGAGCGAGGTGGCTTCGTCGTCGCTGACGATGATCAAGTCCACGTCCAGGCCAGCGTCGGCGAAGTGGCGGCGGGCCGCGGCCTCGCCGAAGCCGTTGATCGCGGCGGCGGGCAGGGTGAGCTGGATCCGGCCGCCGCGGGCAGCGGCGCGGAATCGGGCGGGCCAGGGCTCGGTCGGGAGCGCCTCGATGGCGTCGACCAGATCCCGGGACGTGATCACCTCACCAGGGCTTAGGTGCAGCAGGTAATCGGCCTTGCCGAGGATGGGGCCGGTGGCCGGGATGCCGGCCACCTCGCAGCTGAGTGCCTCCTGCGGCAGGGCGCGGACGACGTCGCGGGTGTCGTAGCGGAAGACGGGCATGCAGTCGCGGTACGGGAAGTACGGGGTGATCACGAGCGTTCCGAGCGCGCCTGGGGCGGCAGGCTCGCCGGTCTGCAGATCGAGCAGCTCGGTCAGGCCGGTGTTGGGCTCGTGGTGCAGGTGGCCTTGGCTGCACGTCAGCGCGGTGACCGGGATCACCTCGGTGATGCTGTAGGCGTCATCGACCAGCGGCACGCCCAGCGTCTGGCGGGCGGCCTGTGCCAGGCTCGGGGACAGTACCTCCCCGCCGACGGTGACCCGCCGCAGTTTGAAGTCCGCATGGCCCATGCCGCGGCGTCTGGCCGCTGTGACAAGCTCCGCCAGATAGCTGGGGTAGGTCGAGAGCAGCGTCGCGCCGCCTTCGTGCAGGTTGTCAAGCGCCTCGTCCGGTGACACGATGCCGAGCAGCCGGCACCCGGCGCCGGCCAGCCGGCAGGAGGCGGCCGACAAGTGCATCGCGGCGGTCGCCCGGGAGCTGACGTTGACCTGCATGATGTCGTCGGGACGCAGCTCATCGTGCAGCACCGCGGCCAGCGTGCCGAGCGCGGGCCACAGCTCCATCTCATAGCGCGACAGCCAGATCTCGGCCGGGCGGCCGGTGGTGCCGGTGGTGCGAGTCGTCAGATGGACAGCGACGTCGGCGCACAGGAAGTCGCGCGACCGCTCGACCAGATCCCGCTTCGTGGTGACAGGGATCGTCCGCAGGCTGTCGATGTCGAGATCCCCTGGGCGGATCTGCGCGGCCTCGAACCGGCGAGCGTAAAAGGGCGACTGCACGGCCAGTCGGCGAGCGGTGCGGCGCAGACCGCGCTTGGCGAATTCCTGCCGTTCTTCCGGATCGGCCATCGGCCCGCCGAGCAGCTGCTGCGTGTCCGCGCCCGGTTCACCGAACTCGGCAAGCGTAGCGAGCGCGTCATCGACCAGCCGACCGAGGTTGCGCGCGTCCAGCCGACGTCCCCAGACCATGCCCATTGCCATCCGGAGCTGCCTGATGCCGGTCTCAAACATCGCCGTCCCATCACATATCGGTACCGGGGCCGGCGCCGATCCATTCTCTGGAACGGCGCCAACCCCGGCATGGCCATGCCGTTAGAACGACTTGCCGACGGTGGCGGCGAACAGCACCGCACTCATTGAACCCATCACGTAGCGAACGTGCTTGACGCTGCTGATGACTGACTTCATAAGTACCCTCCTCTCCAATCCTCGCGGGCCGATCCTTTGGGGGATGGTCAGGGGGTCACCACGACCTTGAGCGTCATATCGGGGTGCACCGAGCAGGTTAGGTAATACGTTCCCGGCGTCTCCCACGGCGGGGTCGTGAAGACGGCGTTGGTCTGCATCAGATGAAAGCCGATTACCGGCACATCCGGGGCTTCGCCGACGATGGTGCCGTTGCGCCCTGGGCCGATCACGTGCACCAGGCGCGAGTCGTTCGCCAGCGTGAGCCGCTCACCGCGATGGATCGTCACCACTGCCTGCGCGAAGTCATTGCTGATCATGCCCACAGCGCCAGGAGGCGCCGACTTAGGCGCGGCAATCAGGGTGGGGATCAGCAAGCCTGCTAACAAACCGGGCACCACGAAGAGGATCCGCGGTACTGCCATAGTCCAGGCTCCTCGCCACATCGCCCGAATACCGTAGCCATCGGGCGGCACTCCTGAACACAGTACAGTCACGACCTCAGCACGTAAATAGGCACCTACCGTATCGGGGTGACCCAGCCGCGGCAGCCGGGTATGGCGTTCCGCCAATCCGCAGGTCGACGGCACGACCGAGCAGGTTTGGCAGATCGACTCCCGCAAAATGGCCGATGCCTGCGGGCACTAACGATGGTCTGATTGGCGGGGTGACGATGGTCACCGCGCAGCCAGCAATCGATCGCCGCTACTCACCGTAACCGGCTGCGGCACAATCGGCTTGCCGGTACCACCCGGTTTGGGGTCAGGTTAGGTTGGGTCGGAAGGTGACAGCAGGTAGCTACGGCGGGTCAGTTTGCCGATCATGGCGTATACGTGCCACACGTAGGCGTGATCGAGCGAACACCCAGCCATCGCAGACCTCCTCGCCGCCAAACCGAATTCGGTGATCACGACATTCCAGAACCGATCATGCGGTACCAGAGCCAGCCGGGCATAGTCGGATGGGAAACCGGGCAGATCATGCGCTGCCGACCAATTCCACGATCACGTAAACCGATATTTAAAGAACAAACAGTAGACAAGCTCACGGAGCAAGTGATATGCTGACAATCCTAGCCGATGTGGGCTGGCTATCACAAATATGGTAATGGACGCTTCCCGGAAACAGGGTAATGCGCTCAGAGCAGAGTGAGAGCTATCGTGCGATTGCGCCTGACCAGCTTGCCTGAGCGCGGAAAGCTAGGTCAAGCGGCAGGCAGTGGCGCGAGCTATCCATCCAGGGCGCGGGCGGCGATCGCCGTCATCTTCTTTGCCGACGGGGCCATATTCGGAAGCTGGGTATCCCGCGTCCCGGCGATTGAAGATCATATCCATGCCAGGACCGGACCGCTGGGCCTGGCGCTCCTCGGCATTGCTGTCGGGGCATTACTTTCGAGGCAGGCGGCCGGGCAGCTGGTCGTCCGCGCGGGCAGCCGCGTCATTACCCGGATCGGTATCGCATCATGCTGCGTGACGTTGCCGCTCCCCGCCCTCGCCGCCAATGTGACCGTGCTGGGGCTGGCGCTGGTCGGCTTCGGCGCCGCGCTGGGCATCCTGGACGTGGCGATGAATGTCAACGGCGTCGCCGTCCAAGGCCAGCTGGGCCGCCCCGTCATGTCCTCGTTTCACGGCATCTATAGCGTCGGAGGCCTGGTCGGATCCTTGGCGGGAGGCCGTGCCGCAGCCGCGGGCGTGAGTCCTTTTCTCCATTTCCTTCTCGTCGGCATCGTGCTCGGATGCCTCTGCCTCCTGACGTCCTCGTGGCTCTTGTCGTCGCCCACCGATGTGGCACAGCAGGCGGACTCTGTGCGCGGCTGGGCGAAGCTGCCCAGGCAGTATCGGCTGGCGCTGTTTCTGCTTGGACTCGTTGGTCTGTGCAGCATGGTCGGCGAGGGAGCCACCGGCGACTGGGGCGCGATCTATCTGCATAGCAATCTCGGCACGAGCCTGAGCTTTGCATCGTCGGGCTTCGCTGCTTATTCCCTGGCCATGGCCACTGGGCGACTGCTGGGCGATCGGCTCGTCGCCCGATGGGGCGGACTGCAAGTGATCATGCGGTCGGCCGCCTTCGCGGGTACCGGTTTCGCACTAGCCCTGCTGATCGGGAGTCCGGTCGCGGCGATCTGCGGATTCACCGTCCTGGGCTTGGGACTGTCCACTCTCATCCCGGTGACGTTCTCCACGGCCGGCCGCCTCGGTGCGGAGGTAGCCGGCCCGGCCATCACGGTCGTTTCCAGCATCGCCGTCATCGGCTCCCTCGCCGGACCGCCCGTCGTCGGTTACGCAGCGGAGATCGTGGGACTGCCCGCAGCCCTGGGGCTGGTCAGCTTCCTGGCCTTCGTCGCCGCCGGTCTCGTCTGGGCGGTCAAGCCCATGCGCGAGCCTGCCAGCGTCGAGAAGCGCGCGGTGGCGTCCGCGCTGTGAGCACTGGTCGGAAGGAGTGCGCGTGTCCCTGGTGAAGCCTGCCGATCGCGACGTGCTAGCGACCGCGGCTGTCGACAGCATCGTTGTCGCATCGGATCAGATGGCGCGTGGTTCGAGCGCTTACTACTGGGATCGCGGCCGCGCCTGGACCTATGCCGTCGTCCAGGCCGTGACGAACAGCGAGGATCCCGCAATCCGGTCGCTTGGCGAAGATCTGGTAGCGGATCCGACCGACCCGGAGCGCTACTTCGCCCTCCGCTCGGCGCTGATGAACACCGACCTGGACGAATCGGCCGCAGCGGCGATCTACAACCTGGCCTGGCAGGCTGAGTGCAACTCGCGACTGGGCTTTCAGCTCGGGCGGCATTACCAGCGCGGTGAGCCGCCCGTGCTCTCCGACGAACTGCAGAGCCTGCCGCCGGGCCAGCCACTGCACGACACGTCCCAGGCTGAGGTCCTGATCGTCATACCGTTCCAGGACCGCGGTGCGGGCCGTCATCGGTTGCGCAACCTGCTGGCCTGCCTCCTGTCGCTGCGCGATCAGTCGTGCCCCAGGGAAAGCTACCAGGTGACCGTGGTGGAATCGGACCAGGAAGCACGCTGGGGCGACGTCATACGGCCCCGCGCTGATCACTACATATTCGGATTCAAGCCCGGAGCTTTCAACAAATCCTGGACCGTTAACGTGGGCGTGGCGCATACCCCCGGCCAGCCTGAGGTGATCTGCATTCTGGACGCCGACGTTCTGGTCGACCGTGAATTTGTGGAACGGAACGCGGCCCGCTTCCAGCGCCCTGGGACCGGCGGTCACCTGACCTACCGGAATATGCTGTGCCTTGATGCGCCGGCTACTTCCCGCGCAATTCGCGACCGGCTGCAGCAGTGTGAGCCGCAGGCAAGTCCCGACCACTTCCGCGGTTTCCTGCTTCGCCGTCCGCCCGGGTGCTGCATCTGGGTCAGGTCAGCAGCGTTCCACCGAATCGGCGGGATGGACGAACGTTACGAGGGCTGGGGTGGCGAAGACTACGACTTCGCCCATCGTCTCGATCTGGATGCCCCGCTGGACAGTTATGACGACTGGCTGCTGCACATGCATCACCCGCCTTCATCTTTCATCCGAACCGATGGCGGCCTGGTTGACATCGCGCCGCTTAGCTGGCGTCCCACGCAGCCGATCGGGCGGTTGGACCGGTTCGCGCCGGATCGGCAGCCGGACGTGGAGGGCTGACCATGCCGACCGAAGACGCGCCGACCACACCTCCGACGCTGATAGTCGGTCACGGCCTGATCGGTGGAGCTGTCCGCGCCCTGCTGCAGGCGGCGGGCATCCCCGCAGTCTGCATCGGCCGCGGCCCGGTGCAGTTGCCCGGCTACCTGGCTCTGGACCTGGCCAGCGAGGCCGGGCGGGCGGCGCTGCAGACGGCCGTGGCTGACCTTCGACCGGCATGCTTGGTGCTGGCTCATGGCCCGAGCGACGTGACGTGGATCGACGAGAACGCGGCGGATGCGGCTGCCGTGCACTGCGGCGTGGCCGCGATCGTGGCTCAGTCCGGCGCTCCCACGGTCCTGGTGTCGACCGACAACGTGTTCTCCGGCACGCGCGGGAGGTGCCGCCCAGACGACCCGACCGAGCCGGGTAACGCCTACGGCCGGATCAAGGCACGCGCCGAGGGTGTGCTGCTGGCGAGCAGGCAGGCCCTGGTGTTGCGGGTGAGCCTGGTCTATGGCTGGACCCGGCCAGGGCAGCGGACGACGTTCGCGCAGCGCTGCCTGGATGCCGCCGCCGAAGGCTGCCCGATGTCAGCTCCGACGGATCAGCTGTTCACCCCGATTCACGTGCGTGATGTGGCGACCGTCATCGCCGCCGCATGCCGGTCCCCTGGGCAGCTGACCGGCGTCCAGCATCTGGCCGGGCCTGCGGAGCTGAGCCGGTACGAGTTCGCCCGGCTGGCTTACCGCCTGGCAGCAGCTGACGCCGCTCTGGTCAGGCCATGTCTGCGGCGGGATACGGAGTGGGCGTGCCGCCCACGGTTCTCTTCGCTGGCCTGCGGCGCGTTTTCCGGGCTGCCTGGGCTGACGACGTGGCGGCCGATGACCCCCGCCGACGGCTTGCGCGAGATGCTGGCCACCCGACCGGCGGAGCGCGGGGACGCATCCCGATCGCCTGCGCCGGGGCACGACGCGGCCGACCTGGTGGCAGGACAGAGCGCAGCGCCGCGATGACAGCGGCGGCAGGGGACGGGATCCGGCTTGGCCTGTGCCTGGCCGCATTCGGCGGGACGAGTCTGGCGGCGGCACTCGCGGAGCTGGCCGACTACGGTCCGCTGTGCCTCGATCTTCCCACCGATACCACGCTCGGTCTGATCGATGCCAGGCGCTGTTTCTCCGATGCTGGCTACCGGGAGGAGGCGGCGGTGACGCTCGCCGAAGCGGCGGCACATGGGTGGCCGGTCACCTGCGTGAGCAACAGTCGTGACGCCCAGTTGCTGCTTGGACCGCATGGTCCGCACACCGATGCCGTCCTGCCGGGCTCGGCGCAGCAGAAGCGGGCGCACGCGGTACGGTGCGCGATCGGAGCGATCCGGCTGGCCGAGCGTACCGCGACGCCCGTCGTGCGGCTGCTGGTCGGATGCCCTGACTTCGCTCGCTGGCTGTCGTGGTGGGGAAGTGACGTGAGCTGGGCCGACAACGTCGACGAGTTCTTCACCCAGGCCGAGCAGGTGCTTGCGGCGGCACGCGACGCGGGTGTGGTGGTCGCGCTCGAGCCACATCCCAAGCAGGTCATCTATGACCGCGCCAGCGCGGAACTGCTGTTCGCGGCCGGCCCGCAGTGGGCGGACACGCTCGCGCTGTGCGTCGATCCGGCGAATCTGGCGGCCATGGGACACGACCCGGTCGACGCGGTCCGCGGCTGGCAGCCACGCCTCGCTGCGGTGCATGCGAAAGATCTCCAGACCTGGGCCGGCGGTGGCAGCCCGCCCGGGCGCGGCTGGAGCCGGTACGGCCCTGGGCCGCCGGTTCGCTTCCGGGCGCTTGGCCTGGGCACGCTGGACTGGCCAGCGATCGTGAGCACGCTGATCGACGAAGGCTTCGGGCAGGTTCTCTACGTCGAGCACGAGGACGCGCTGTTGCCCAGGCGCCAGAGCATTATGCGCAGCCTTGGCGTGCTGCGTGAATTCCTGCCCGGCGGCGCCGCCGAAGGCCGTACCTGGTGAAATGAAAGGTGAACGATGGACGGGGTTCTGGCGGTACGGGACGACCAGCCGATTCCTGCGCTCGACGGGCCGATTACCACCTCGGTGCAAAGAACCAGCACCTATAGCATTCATGTGACCAGCGATGAGGGCAGCGCCTTGCAGGCGCTGGTCGAGGAGATCGGTGGTCGCACGGTGGCCATTATCACCGACGAAATAGTCGACAAGATTTTTACTGAACGCATCGGTGAATGGCTGTCTGATGGCGGCGTGAAAGTCCGGAAGATAGCAATCCCTGCCGGGGAGCGAAGCAAGAGCCTGGCTACCGCGAGCCAGCTTCTGGACTGGCTGGCGCAGACGGATACCCGGCGGCGCGACATCCTTCTTGCGGTCGGCGGCGGCGTTGTCATCGACACCGTCGGCTGGGTGGCGAGCGCCTACATGCGCGGGATTCCCTACATCAACGTGCCGACCACCCTGCTCGCCCAGGTGGATGCCGCGATCGGCGGCAAGGTTGGTGTCGATCACGACATTGCCAAGAACCTGATTGGCGCCTTCTATGCGCCGCACGCGGTGGTGTCATGCGTCGGCTGCCTCACCACGCTCGATTCCCGGCAGGTCCGCTCCGGCCTTGCGGAGGCCATCAAGATGGCCGTGATCTCCTCGCCGCAGCTGTTCGCCTTCATCGATCGGCAGCTGGAGTCGTTGCTTGCCCTCGACGTGTCCTCGCTGCGATCGCTGGTGCACGCCGCATCCGCGATCAAATGCGCTCTCGTGGAGCGTGACCCTTACGAGATCGATCTTCGCCGCACGCTCAATTTCGGACATACGGTGGGCCATGCCGTCGAGACGGTGACCGGCTACGGGCCGGTGCTGCATGGCGAGGCCGTCGCCTACGGCATGGCCGTCGCGGTTCGGGTGGCGATGGCGCGCCGCGTGCTCGCACCCGCGGCAGCATCGCGCATCGTCGGCATCCTGCGGGCGGTCGTCTTGCCTACCGTCCCCGAGGAACTCCCGGTCACGCCTGCGGCGGACGATGTCATCGCTGCCCTCGCGAAGATCCGTCAGTTGCGAGACGGCAGCCTGCGCTTTGTGCTGCCGACCAGCATCGGCAGCGCCCTCATCGTCGAGGACGTCAGCGATGACGAAATCCGCGCCGCCCTCTGCGGTCGGCGCAGCGCGGTGACGTTATCACCGTGAGGCACATAGGCCCGGTCGGCAGATTGCCATGACCCAGACGGACCGCCTCCGGTACGGCATCGATGCGGGTGGCAGCGGAACATCCGTCCGCGCCTCCGACGGCGAGCGCTGGAAGGCGCCGCCGGTTAACCCAAGCTCGGTCGGGCAGGACGCGTCGAATCGATGCCTGTCCGAGCTCTTCGGCCGGATCCGCGCGCACGCCGGTCAGATCGGCGAGCTCGGCGGCGGCGCACCCGCAGGGCCTGTGATCTGGCTGGCGTCGGCGTCAGTTGACCCGGCCACGGCGGAGGAGGAGACGCGGCGATTCGCCACAGCGGCGCGGGCGGCCGGCCTTCGCGCCACTCTCGTGATCTCCAATGACGTCACCCCACTCATTCTCCGCGCGCCGGCCGGAGTCGGCCACATCGTGGCGGTGTGCGGCACCGGCGCAGGGTTCCTCGCGACCGACGGGCGATCCGCGCCGTCCCGCATCGGCGGTTGCGAGTACCTGGGCAGCGATGAGGGCAGCGCCTTCGACCTTGGCCTGCACGGCCTGCGGGCGGCCGTGCGCGGACTCGACGGGCGCGCTCAGCGCACCGCGCTATCGGACCTCTTCGCGGCGGAGGCCGGTGTGCCAGTTTTTGAACTCGCGCGCAGGCTCGCAGGTACGCCCTTTCCGAAGTCCGCCGTGGCCGCGCTCGCGCCCGTGGTCCTGCGGGCGTGGCTGGGCGGAGATCCGGCCGCGGCCGGCCTGGTCGAAGACGCGATCGGCGAACTGGTCATGGGGGTGCGGGCGGCCCGTGACGCGGCGGCGGTCGCTCCGGGCTGGCGACTTTCCGTCGCCGGCGGTGTCGTAACCGGCTGCCCGGAATTCTTCGGCAAGCTAGCGGTGGCCGCGTCGCGCCTCGGCGCCGATCCGGTCGAGCTGATCAGCGAGCCGGCGGCGGCCGTGCTCGACGCGCTGGTCCGGCTGGCCGCGACAGATCCCGTCGGGCTGTCGGATCCCCGGATCGACCGCGACATCTGGCGCCTCGACCTCGCTGACTCGCGCCGCACAGGTCCCACAGAAAGGACCGACTAGTGGACATCATCGAGTGCGACTTCGAGTTCAGCGGCTTCGACGACCAACTGGTCAAAGCGGGAACGTCGGTGTACCTGTGGAACCTGTGCCAGCATTTCCGCGCGGCCGGTCATCGGATCACCGGCCTCACCCCGGCCCACGGCCTGCTCGACCGCCTTCAAGACCGGCATGAGATCAGCGCGCTCGACTGGCATTACACCGCGGACATTCCGGTTCAGCTCGACCGGAGTATCTGGCCGGAACTTGCCGAACAAGTAGTGATCCCGGTAGCTGCGACGGCACACCGGATGGACATCGGCGGCGTGGATATCGTCTTCCTGGCCGGCGGTATGCTCGACGAGTTCACCGACAGCTTCTATCCCCCGCCCGAATTGGAGGGGCGGAGCCTGGCGGTTTTCAAGCCACTGATCTTCCAGGTGGTCGCCGCGCGGTTCCTCATGGACATGGCGGCGCCGGGCACCGTCGTGCACCTGCATGAGCCCGCCTATCACTACCTGATCCCGGCCGCACTGCACGGCCGCGGGCTGGTGACGGTCTCGACGGTGCAGACCAACATGCCGATCAACACCAAGGTCTACGGACCCGAGGTGCGCACCCTGCTGAACTACCTGGGCGGCGATCCCGCCGTGACTGAAGGGCTGACCGATCCGCCGGTGCCGCCCAGGTTGCGGAAATTTCTGCCCGCGGCCTTGCTGTACGAGGACCATCCCGAGCGGCCCGGGCATGAGTACATCAGCTTGCTCGGTCTGGTGGCCCGTTCCGCTGACGCCCTCGACTTTCTGTCATCAGGACAGCTGGAACATGCCCTCACCCAGACCGGCAGCCCGTTCGAGGAGATCTTCGAAGGCTTCTCGGCCCGCAGGGAGCTTCTTGCCCGGCAAGACCGGCTCGTGGTCGGCGGCTGCGCCATCGGCGATGAATGGCTGAATCTGCAGCGCAGCGCAGCGCGGCGCGCCCAGACGCTGACAGCGCTCGGGCTTGACCCCGCGCTGCCGACCATCTACCACAACGCCCGCTATACGGTGCAGCACAAGGGCCAGCAGGAGATGTTCCGCGCTCTTGCGCGCCTGCTCGACGAGGGCGAGCGATTCAATGCGCTGCTGCACTGCCTGGCACCCAGCCCCCCGGCCGATCCCGACATCGATGCCCTGGAGCGGCGGTATCCGGACCTGATCCGGATCCGCGCCGGATCGATGACGCAACCGGAACTGATCGAATGGGCGGTGGCCAGCGACCTGTGCCTGTTTCCGTCGAAATTCGAAATGGATACCTTCCTGATGGCCATGGGCGAAGCCATGGCCGCCGGAGCCGTGCCGATCGCCACCGCGCAACAGGGCATGCGGCATTTCGGGCATGCGTTCGATCTGAACGATCCGGCCGCCACCGGGCTGGCGCTGCCCCGGTCGTTCCGGATCGATGATCCGGTCTTGACTGACGCGATATGCGCAGGGCTCCGGCAGATGCTGCGCCTGCTGCGCACGGAACCCGCCAGGTTCCAGGTCCTGCGAGAAAGGGCCATCGCGGTTGCCCGTCAATTCTCCTGGCAGCAGACGGCGAATCGCTTCATCGAAATCTTTGCCGCCGCCGCGGCCGCCCAGGCCGCGGCCGTCGCCAAGGCCACCCTGGCCAACCCAGCCACCCTGGCCAATCCAGCCACCCCGGCCACCCTGGCTACCCCGGCCAACCCAGCCACCCTTGCCAACCCGGCCGACGCGGAGGGCGCCACGGCTGCGACCGGGACCACTCACCAGATCGGTGCTCAGGACGGCGATCGGAGTGCGTGACGTGCGTGCCGCTCTGCTGGCCGGCGGACGTGGCGAGCGGATGGGGCGGCTGACCGACAGCGTCTGCAAGCCGATGGTGCCGTACGCGGGCGGCTGCAGGCTGGTGGACTTCAGCATGGCCAACGCGGTGCGCTCCGGGCTGACGGAGTTGGTGGTGATGTCGCAGCACCTGGAACGCGACTTGATCGACCACCTGCTGCGCTGGTGGGACAACCGCGGCGGGATGCATGTGCATCTCGGACCCTACGAGGCGATGTTCGACCAGGCTGGCCGCCGCGGCGGCCTGCCAGGCAGCCTGGCGCTTCCTGCCCGTCCGCCCGAGCGGGGCACGGCAGACGCATTGGCGACCAACGCCGAATGGCTGTTCGCCGCCGACTGCCGGGATGTGCTGGTCCTGCACGCCGATCACGTCTATCTCTTCGACTACGGGCCGATGCTGCGCGAGCACCGCCAGAGCGCCGCTGATGTGACGATCGGAGTCCAGCGCATCGAACGGCGTTTCGTTCCGCTTTTCGGCATGGTCGAACTGGATCAGGACATGAAGGTGCGGAGTCTCGTCGAGAAACCGGCTGAGCCGGCGTCCGATCTCATCTTCACGGCCTTCGGCCTGTTCCGCGCCGACGTCCTGCAGGAAGTGCTAACCGTGCTGGCTCGGCTGCAGTCCGCGCAATGGCGTCACGACATCAGCCACGACGTCTTGCCGTTCATGATCTCCGAAGGATTTCGGGTGCGGGCGTTTCTGGTCAGCGGATACTGGGCCGACATCGGCACCGTGGAGCGTTACCTGCTCGGTCATCTCGATCTGGTCCGCTCGCCCGCTGCCCTGCCGCTGGCTGACGTGCCGCGAACTCTGCCAGGGGCTCGACCAGAACTGATCGGTCCCGGCGGCGTCATCGCCAGCGAACCGCTGTCCCGCGGAGCTCGGGTGAGCGAGAGCGTGCTGTATCCGGGCATCGTCATCGAGTCGGGCGCCCGGGTCGAGCGTTCGGTCGTTCTTCCTGGCGCCCGGGTGAGCGCGGGGGTGCGGCTGTGCGACACCGTCGTGCTGGCGGGCGAGAACGTCACGCAGTCCAGGTCGGGGCTGGCCGCCTTGACCTAGGGCCGGACGTCAGGTGATGGGCGCGGTGATGACGCCGAGGTTCTTCAAGATCGACTCCCCGGCGACGACCGCCTCCTTCCCTTCCCCACCTCCGGCCGGAGGTGCGAGCGGGGTCACCACGGTGTCCGGGTCGGCCTCGAAGAAGAAAACGAGGGAGAAGAGTTCCTCGTCCGGGGCCTCGGGACTGGGCGGGAGCACTCGATGCCGCAGCGCTCGCCACCGGCCGTCCGTCCACCGATTCATCAGGTCGCCGAGTATCACGGCGAGCGACGCCGGATCGTAGGGCGGAGTGCCCCACCCGCCTTCGGTGCTCCAGACTTCCAGGCCGCCGACACCGAGCTGCCGGTCCAGCAGACTCAGCGTTCCGAAGTCAAAGTGTGGCCCTACCCGCATCTGACCGGACTGGACGGCGCCGACGGTCGTCAGGGACGGGTACCAGTTCACGTTCTGCGTCCAGGTGGCCCGCCCGGCCCTTGACGCGAAGTGATCTTCCGGTATGCGCAGGATGATGGCGAGCATGGTGAGCATCTGGAGCGAGACCCGCACCATATGATCGGTGTAACGCGTCGCGACGACCTGCAGCTCGGGAATCTCTGTCGGCCAGCGGTTCTCCGGATAGTACAGCGCATCAAATTCGGCGTCTCCGGTGCGGTGAATGGGCCCCATGTGGAAAGCCTCATGCAGATCAGGCGGGCTTTCGTTCCCTTCGATGGCAGCAGCGGCCAGCAGGCCAGGCCCCGTCCAGCCATTGTCGTATCGTCCGCGCACTGCATATCTGGCCTTCTGCTCCCTGGATAGGCCGAAGAAAGCCCGGCCGCATGTTCGCATTCCCGCCGCCAAATCCGCAGGGACGTCATGCCCGCGCAGCAGGAACATGCCGGTCTGCCGCAGGCTGACATCGATTGCCTCGGACATTTCGGCACGCCGCCCGGGGTCGGCGGCCTGCCATTCGGCCAGGTCGATAGTAGGTACCTGGATCACGACTGGCCACCTCCGCTTTCCGGCATCACAACCCGATGATATTTCCATTATGTGCGAGTATAAGCCCGATTTCTGTCGGATCGGAAGATCGACCTGCGCCTCAGCTCGGCGAAGCCGGGTTGGACCCGGCCGCCACGCTGTGAGCCACGGACAGGACAGCATCACCTATCCCGCCCGGCTCCGACGGCAGGCGTCTGCCTAAAGCACTGTCTGTAATAACAATGGCACCCGCTGTTACCGCGAGCCAATTGTGAGCCAATCTGCAGCCGCGATCGGCCCGGGCGAAATCGCTGTCCCGCAGACCCATACCCAAATCAGCGGTTCTGGTAACGAACCCGTTTACACCTACCGGGCCGGCTGGGATACTCGCATCGTGATGGACGAGCGCGGATTCGGTCATTCGGGCATAGCCGTTCCCCCCTTGGGCATGGGCTGCTGGGCGATAGGCGGGCCGTTCTGGGCCGGGGCTCAACCGCTGGGCTGGGGGCAAGTAGACGACGACGAGTCGACGAGGGCCGCCCAGCATGCGTTCGATCTCGGGATCAGGCTCTTCGACACCGCGGATGTCTACGGAACCGGTCACAGCGAACGCGTCCTTGGCCGGGCACTGTCCGGCCGGCGAGACGAGGCGGTGATCGCCAGTAAGTGGGGCAACACCTATGACGAGTCGCAGCGGCAGCTGCTGAGCCCCGATATCACGCCTCAATACATGCGCCGCGCGCTTGAGGCTTCGCTGCGTCGGCTCGGGACCGACTACATCGATATCTATCAGTTCCATCTGGCGGATATCGAGCCGGCCGACACCATGCCACTCGTCGAGGAGTTGGAATCGCTCGTCGAGGCCGGAAAGATCAGGACGTACGGGTGGAGCACAAACGACCCGCAGCGTGCCGCCGCATGGTCGGTGGGAGCGCACTGCACGCTGGTCCAGCACGAACTGAACGTGCTCAACGACGCGCCCGAGATGCTGGCCTTCATCGAGCGCCAGGGCTGGGCGAGTCTCAATCGCGGCCCCCTAGCCATGGGCCTGATCAGCGACAAGTACGGACCTGGTTCGCGGCTGCCGGATGACGACGTGCGCGGCATCGAGCCAGACTGGATGCAATATTTCAAGGACGGCCGGCCCGTGCCGCAGTGGCTGGCTCGGCGCGACGCGATCCGGGACATCCTGGCGAGCGGCGGCCGCTCGCCGGTGCAGGGGGCGCTGGCGTGGATCTGGGCACGGAGCCCTGCCACTATCCCGATTCCGGGCTTCCGCACCGTGGAGCAGGTTCGGGAGAACGTCGCCGCGCTGGATTACGGACCCCTCGGCGACAGCGAGATGGCCGAAATCAGCAAGATCCTGGATCGGCAGTCACCTGAGCGATAGCCGTCGCCCACCTGATAGCTGAAGCGCTGCGCCTGGGCGCTGCGGCGTACCAGGCCTTCTAGCGCGAGTTCAATCCACAGCGTGTACCTGCGGTACCGCACGGCAGATGCGAGCCGTAGGCTCTTTACGGTTCATATCGACTCAGATTGAGTACTTCTATGTCTCTTATGTCTGATCAGCCTTCTGCTGTGCGCACTTGGCATGCCGTGGTCGGGTCGCAGGACCTGGCGCTGCTTGACCGCCTGCTGGCCGACGACGTCGTGTTCCAGTCACCTGCAGTGTTCACGCCGCAGCGGGGCAAGACCCTGACGGCCCGCTATCTCACCAGCGCGATGGTCGTGCTTGGCCCGTCGTTGCGGTACGTCACCCAGTGGTATGACGACAGCAGCGCGGTGCTGGAGTTCGAGGCCGAGCTGGACGGCGTCTTCATTCATGGCGTCGACATACTGCGATGGAACGGCGAAGACAAGCTAATCAGCTTCACGGTGATGGTGCGGCCGATGCGCGGGCTGGAGAAGCTGATCGAGCTGATGGGACGCCAACTGACCTCCGGTCAGAGCTGACCACCAGCACCTGCCCTGATCGGGCGCGCCGGATCTGAATCGCCGCAGGGCTGGTTCCCGCCCGAAGGAAATCGCGCGAGCCGTACGGCGACCGGGGCGTGAACTGCGGCCCAATGGCGGCCGATGCAGGTCCTTTGGCCTCTGGCGTGGCACGCTGCGGCGATGAGTACTGATGGAGTGGGAGATGATTGCCGCGTTGCGGTGCTCGGTGCGGGTGCTATGGGAACTGCCCTGGCCGTGCATAGCGCCCGTAACGGCGCCAGCACCATGCTGCTCGCGACCGACCATGACGAGGACGTCGTGGACAGGTGGCGGCGAGGGCTGCCGCACCCATCGCTGCAAATGCCGTTCCACCATCACGTCCGCTGCTGTCCCATGCAGGAGTGGGCCGATGTGCTGCCGGACGCCACGGTCGTGTTCGTCGCGGTGTCCAGCTCCGGGCTGCAGCAGGTGCTGTCCCAGGCCGCCCGCATCGGCGCGCCCGACGCGATCTGGGTGCTGGCCACCAAGGGCTGGGACCAGGACACGCTGCAGACCCCGAGCCAGGTGGCCACGGCGGTGCTCGGCAACGTGCCGGTAGTCTCGCTGGCCGGGCCAGCGCTCGCCGCCGAGATCCTGGCTGGCTCGCCGACCGGCCTGCTCTGCGCCTCCCATGACCGGCAGGCCAGGAGGTGCGCGGCAGCCGCGCTCGCCTCGCCGACCACGGCGGTGTTCACCACCAGCGATGTTGCCGGGGCCGAGACCGCGGCGGCGTTCAAGAACGTGGTGGCGGTCGCCGTCGGTCTCGCCGAGGGGCTGTCCGACCGGCTCGGTGCGAGCGGGCTCGTCGCTACCTTCGCCAACGCGCGCGCCGCGGTGTTCGCCCGCGGCATGATGGACATGCTGGCGCTCGTCGAGGCACAGGGCGGCCGGGTTGCGACCGTGCTCGGACTGGCCGGAGCGGGAGATCTCTACGTCACCTGCATGCACGGCCGCAATGGCCGCTTCGGACGGCTGCTTGGCTCAGGCGCCACCGTCGAGAGCGCGATCCGCTCGATCGGCAGCACGGTCGAGGGAGTGGCGAATACCGCGCCCGCGCTGCGGCTCGCCCTGCGGACCCGGCTGGACCTTCCCTCGGCCCGGGTCGTGGAACTCGCGCTGAGGGAGGATCTGACCGGCGAGCGGGTCAGCGACCGGCTGCGGGATCTGTTCCTGACCGTCGTGTCCGGTGCCCGGACACCCGGCCACCCGCAGTGACAGGACTCGCCAGGCACTGCCCAGCCGATGGCCAAGGTTGTGGCCCGTACAATTCCTGGAAGTGCCCTGAGCCGACCGGAGACCCGCTCCCGCTCCCGGTCGGCGTCTGACGCGCGTACCAGTGGCAAACTGGACTGCTCGGCGAGGAGACCGGAGTGGATGCCAAGGTCATCGTAGTAATCCGGGCGCCAGTGGATGGCAGAGCGGATGACCGAGCGTAAGCCGCCGGGGATCAGCTTCACCTCCTGGATCGACCAGCAGATCAATGAGGCGGTGGACCGGGGCGCCTTCGATAATCTGCCCGGTGCGGGCAAGTCTCTGCCGAACCGGGGAGAAGAAGACGCAGGTCAAGCTTGGCTGCGGGACTACCTGCGCAGAGAGGGCGTAGCGGCAGACGAGCTCTTGCCTACCCCGCTGAAGCTGCGCAAAGAGATCGAACGGCTCCCCGAGGCGATGCTCGGTCTGAAGTCTGAGCAGGAGGTGCGTGAAGTCGTCGCGGAGCTTAATCGACGGATCACCGACTGGCGTCGGATTCCGATTGGCCCGCCAGTGTTCGTGCCGCTGGTGGACGAAGAAGAAATGGTCGCCAGCTGGCGAGACGGGCAGTCCGTAACCTTCCCGACGTCATCCCCGGCCACTGCTGAACCCAAGGCAAGAGATAGCGAACCTGAGCGGCGTCGATGGTGGCATCGCCACAGGAAGAGTGCGCCCAGTCACCCAGGGCAGCACTGAACGATTCATCGACGCCGCCTCGCCATCGCCGGCCGAGGTACGGCAGCGGAGCGTCAGCTCGGCTGCGGCACGATGCGGATGTAGGGCTTCGGCTCGGCCCAGCCGCCGAAGATCTCCTTGGCCTCGTCGTTGGAGACGGAGCCCGCGATGATGACATCCTCGCCAGGCTGCCAGTTCACCGGAGTGGACACCCGGTGCTTGGCGGTGAGCTGAAGCGAGTCGATCACCCGGAGCACCTCGTCGAAGTTGCGCCCGGTGGTCATCGGGTAGACCAGGATGAGCTTGATCTTCTTGTCCGGGCCGATCACGAAGACATTCCGCACCGTCTGGTTGTCGGCGGGCGTGCGTGCCTTCGGGTCGCCGGAAGTACTGGCCGGAAGCATGCCGTAGAGCTTCGCGACGTTGAAGTCGGCGTCCCCGATGATCGGGTAGTTCGGTGCGTAACCCTGGGTCTCTTCGATGTCAGCCGCCCACCGCTCATGGTCGCTGGTGGAATCGACCGACAGTCCGATGATCTTCACGCCCCGGCGGTCGAAATCCGGCTTGATCTTCGCCATGTAGCCGAGTTCGGTCGTGCATACCGGGGTGAAGTCCTTGGGGTGCGAGAACAGCACCGTCCACGAGTCCCCCATCCACTCATGAAAGGCGATCGGCCCCTCACTCGTCTGAGCGCGGAAGTCCGGGGCAGTGTCACCGATGGATAGCGTCATAGTGCTTCTCCTTGTCGAATCAGTTCCCGTCCTGGCGAACGCGGGCTCGTGCGTGGTGCTGGTGGGCAGCGATCCAGCCCGCGTCTATGAGAGCCTTGATCGGCGCCATAGCGGAGCGTTCATCCTAAACGCTCTTGTCGCGGTTGGAACGGGTTCAGGCTGCCGCACCGTGACGGTGCGGACA
>Ga0116214_1000256_pt1 | contig 21977 bp, 22 predicted proteins | sample Sb_taG_FD_88964 | JGI IMG/M metagenome (GOLD analysis project Ga0116214, IMG submission 88964) | Peat soil microbial communities from Weissenstadt, Germany - Sb_50d_1_NS metaG | ecosystem: Environmental > Terrestrial > Soil > Wetlands > Peat | place: Germany: Weissenstadt | collected 2010-09-21
AGGTCCTCACCCGGCACGCCGAGCCGGGTGGAGACCGGCGCGCCGGTCGCGACCAGCACCGCGTCGTACCCGTCGCGCCGCAGGTCCTCGAGGTCGTTCACGCGCGTGCTGGTGGCGATCTCCACGCCGAGCGCGGTCACGTTGCCGATGTCCTGCCCGACCACCGCCGTCGGCAGCCGGTAATCCGGGATGGCCAGCGTGAGCATCCCGCCGGCCCTGTCCGCGGCCTCGAAGATCTTGACGCGGTAGCCCTTGCGCGCGAGGTGCCAGGCGGCGGTCAGCCCGGCCGGCCCGGAGCCAACCACGGCCACCCGCTTGCCGTTCGGCGGGGCCGGCTCGATCCCGGCGGGCGCGCCCCGGCCGTAGTGGTCGTCGGCGATGAAGCGCTTCAGCCGCCGGATCGGCAGCGGACCCTCCAGGCCCGCCCTGGTGCACTCGGCCTCGCACTGCGCGTAGCAGGCCCGGCCCAGGCTCCCCACCAGCGGGGTCGCGTCCAACACGAGGCCGAACGCCTTCTCGTACTCGCCCTTCCTGACCAGCGACACGTAGCCGTGGGCTTTGACGCCGGCCGGGCAGCTGAAGGTGCACCGCGAGGTGCCGGCGCGGTCGATGACCGGAACGGCCGGCACGGCCTGCGGGAACGCCTTGTAGGCGACAGGGCGGGTGCCGAGGCCGTAGTCGAACTCGGACAGGATCCCGTCCCAGGTGCAGTTCTCGACGCAGAGATTGCAGCCGGTGCAGGCGTCCTCGTTGATGTAGCGGGTCTTCCTGCGCACCTTGACCCTGAAGTTGCCCACATAGCCGGAGACCTGCTCCACCTCGCTGAAGGACAGCAGGTCGATGTTCGGGTGCTGGCCGACCTGCACCATCTTCGGAGTGAGGATGCAGGCCGCGCAGTCGAGCGTCGGGAAGGTCTTGTCGAACTTGGCCATCTGGCCGCCGATGCACGGCTCCCGCTCCACCAGGTAGACATGCTTGCCGGCGTCGGCAAGGGTTAGCGCCGCGTGGATCCCCCCGATCCCGCCGCCGACGACAAGCACGTCCGGGTGCACTGGCGCGCGGCGCCGGTCCAGCCGCTCGTGCGCGGCAACGCGCCGCACCGCGCCGGCGATGAGCGCGTTCGCCTTCGCCGTAGCGTCCCCGCGATCGGCGGTTACCCAGCTCACGTGCTCGCGGATGCTCGCCATCTGGGAGTAAAAGGGGCTGATCCCGCCGGCCTCCGTCGCCCGCCGGAACGTCGCCCCGTGCATGAGCGGCGAGCACGAGGCGACGACGACCCGGTTCACCAGGCCGTCGCGGATGTCACGCTGGATCAGCTCCTGGCCCGGGTCCGAGCACATGAACTTGTAGTCACGCGCGACCGACACGCCAGGCAGCGAGGCGGCGAACGCGACGACGCGCTCGACATCCACCTTGCCGGCGATGTTATGGCCGCAATGGCAGACGTATACGCCGACCTTCGCGGGCTGCGCCGCCTGAGAGCGGTCTCCGTCAGGCCAGGACATGGGCACCTCCCTCCGCCCCGGCGGGCTCCGGCAGCTGCCACCGCAGCATCCGGTGGACGCCGAGAGCCCGCTCGTCGAGCCCGAGCGCGGTCCCCAGCAATTGCGTGAAGAAACCGACCGTAAGGTCGATAGGCTCGCCGAACTTGCGGGCCATCTGGCCCTGGAACGCCTCGAGGTTGAACTGGCACAGCGGGCAGACCGTGGCGATCGCGTCCGCGCCACGCCGCTTCGCGTCCGTCAGCAGCCGGTGGCTGAGCTTGAGGGTCGCCTCGGGGAGCGCGCCGATGAGCGGCCCGCCGCAGTAGCAGGAGCCGCCGCAGCAGCGCGTCCGCAGCGGCCAGTCGATGGGTTCGGCGCCGACCGACTCAAGCAGCCGCTCCATCGACGTCGGCGCGCGCCGGTCGTCGAATGTCGCATACGGGCGCACGAGCAGACAGCCGTAGTAGCAGGCGACCCGGAGTCCCCCGAGCGGCCGGACGGCGGCTTCAGCGATCCGGTCAAGCCCGATGTCGTTCACGAGCACGTCCAGCGGGTGACGGACCCGGGCGCGTCCCTCGTACCGCAGCCCGGCCGCGCCCAGCGCGCCCCCAACGCGCGCGGCGATCGCGCCGCCGTCGGCGAGCGTACGCTCGGTCTTCAGCATCGCGCGGTAGCAGCCCGCGCACGCGGCAATGAGGTCGACCGGGCCCGGGCCGGGCCGCGCACCCTCGGCCAGCGCGAGATTGCGGGCGGATAGGGCGGCCGCCTTGGCCGCATCGACGGCGGGATACCCCGACGCGCCGCAGCAGTTCCAGTCCTCGAGTTCATCCAGGCCGACGCCGAGCGCCGCGAACACGGCATGCAGCGACTCCTCATACGCGCGGCCGGTCCCCTTCGCCGAGCATCCGGGGTAGTAGGCGTAACTCATATGTCCTCCCCAGTCGTCGCATCGAGAGCAGCAAGGATCCGCCGTAGCTGGGCCGGTTCGCGCACCGACTCGAACCGCAGCGGCAGCCTGCCCCGCCGCATCATGCGCAGCGCCACCGGCGCGTATCTCAGCAGCTGGAAGGGGCGGGTCCGCAGGTACAGGGACAGCGAGATCCACGCCTCGCTGCTGCGCCCGCGCTTGCTGACCAGGCGGACGAACTGGCGCGCCAGGACGGGGGTGACGAACCGCCGCGGATAGACGCCGGCGCGCATCGACGCCCGCTTCAGCGCGTAGATCGACTCGGTCACCGGGAGCTGCTTCGGGCATTCGACCGTGCATGCGTAGCAACCCGTGCAGGTCCAGATGGCGCGGCTGCGCAGCACATCGTCATAGCGTCCGGCAGTCAGCATTGCATTGAGGACCCGCGGAGAATACTCCATGTATTCGGCCATTGGGCAGACTACACTGCACGTGCCGCACTGGATACAAAATTGCGGCAACACCTCGTCAGCTGTACCCGGTGCCCGGCCTGGTGCGAACTCCAGCGGCGACGAATTCACGGAGCGCCTCCCTTCTCAGGAGCTCTCCTTCTCTGGCACATGACTAGTGCTCGCTATTAGAGATGTCGATCGCCGGCTCCGATAGTGACCAAAGGTTCATTGCCGATGAGCCCAAAGTCACTTTGCCCTGGGCTTGCGCCATACCGGGAGTTGTTTGGGCGACAGGAGGAGGGTTTTGGGCCAGGCTCCACCTTGAGTGGCCAGCGGGATTTCGGCAGGCGCGGCTGCTTGAGCTGAAACACAGGAACCGTGAACTGGAAATGGAGAATACGGCAGAACCCGCTGTGTCATCCTCTAACTAGAATTACACAACTATGATTCTAGAATTGGCGACGCACAAGATTATGGCAAACGACCATCCCTCCAGTAGAACGGTGAATGCCCGGTGGCTAGCGAGGACTGAGCCCTGACCGGGGGTTGGCGCTGGCGAACACTCTGAGCGTGTTTTGCCAGCGTAATCCGCCCGCGCTACTCGGGCTGCGCCTCGCCGATCATGATCGGCGCGAGCATCTCGGCCAGTGGGATCACCTTATAGCTGGACATGTTGTAGAGGGGAGCCTGCGCGAGGAGGTTGTCTAGTTCCTCGTTTGAGTCCACGTTGTAGATCCAGGCGCCACCATGCCCACCCACCAGGTGATACCGCGCCTCAAGCTTGCCCGCCTCCAGCAACCGGGCGCCGTAGTCCTGCTGCCGAAAGAGTGCCCGGGCCACATCCGGGGTCGCCCGGCGTAGCTCCAGCTTCCAGAGGACAAGGAACTTGCCAGCCATCATCTCCTCCTCGATGGGGCCGCCAGGCAATGTCAATCGGCACCGAAGCGTAGCGCTATCGCGCCTTTCGGCACCGCGGCTTCCCGGCTGGGGCCCAGCCCCGACGGCTCACTTGCCGTGCCTGAACCATCATGCCAGCACGATGCTCACGGTCGGCCAGACCGGCTCCCCTTGGGCGGCAAATGGCCGAGCTTGCCAGCATCGACCATCTATTCAACGCGCCGTCCTCCTCGGTCCACCGGATCCAGGAGGCGCAGATCACGATCTACAACCCTCTGCCACCCCGAGCTGGCGGGATGACAGGCAATGACACGCCGCGTGGTGTCGACGGGCGGACGCGCCAGCTTTAAACTCTGCTCATCGACGGTGACCGATGAGCGCTGAAGGGGTCTTTCATGTGCCTCGGCATACCGGGCGAGGTGATCGAGCTACTCGCCGACCAGCCGGACCTGGCCAGGGTGGAGGTGAGCGGCGTCCGGCGGGTGATCAACGTCGGTCTGCTCGCCGACGACCTGCCCGCACCTGGTGAGTGGGTGCTGATCCACGTCGGCTTCGCCCTGTCGAAGATTGACGAGAACGACGCCGCGGAAGCCCTGAAGTTCCTTGAGGACATCGGTCAGGCCTATGCGGACGAGCCCGACGCGCTGGCGCAATTACGGGTCGAATGACGGGAGAGCACGGATATCCAGTTTTGTCGCCGAATTCCGCCTGGCCGGGCGATGATCCTCGGGTGCTGTCCGGTGTGCGGCCATGACGCGGCGTGGACGAGGAAGGGGTGGCAGAGGAAGACGTCCCCGGCTCGGCCGGTGGCCAGCGCCATTGGCCGGCCGAGATCGGCTCGTTCGTCGCGGACGGGTTCGTCGCCGTCCGCGGCGCTGTGCTCGCCGATGTGCTGCGCACGTGCCAGGAGGAGATCTGGTCTGCGCTCGCCGCCGCGGCGTGCTGCGCGACGACCCGTTCACGTTGCGGGATCCGGTGGCGCGTATCTCCTGCCCCGAGAGCGAGGCGTTCGCTGCCGCCGACACCCAGCCGGCCCTGTGGGAGCATTCGACCAGTTGATCGGCGAAGGCCGGTGGTGGCGCAGGCGTGGCGTCGGCGGCGTCGCCAAGTACGACCGCCAGCGAATAAAACCGGTGAGCACACCGCCGACGCTGGTGATCGCGGACCAGGGCCAGACCGCACTCGCGGTGACGCCGGTGACGTCTGCGTGGGCCACCACCCATCAGCGCACCGAATACCCATTTCTGCAGAACCGGCGCCATGACCGGCACCAAGCGCGAATCCGCCCATCAGGCGGATCTCGCCTGGCGTATGGTAACGTTCCGTAGTTGACATCAGGCGCTCGCTGTGGTGGCCGTGGACCGGTTCGTGGACCGGCGCTTCAGTTAGTCCCAGCGCGGCGAGTGCCATCAGTGCGATAACTCGTGCCATCTGTGCAGCTAGGGCGCATGGAGCATGGGGCCGTGCTTCTCATAATCCGCCGGTCGTGGGTTCGAGCCCCAACCGCCCCACCAGCAGTTTTAATAAGCGCGCCCGCGTGTTGCGCCAGATGGTGTTGCGTTCATCGGGCAGCTGTGAGGCCACGGCCTACGGGCACGAGTACTGCGAGGGCACAGCTGCGGGTGCGGTCGCAAAAGCGTCGGCAGCGCATGTTCTATCCGTCGGTCGCCGCGTACGCGACCACCACGTGGGCCGACGCAATTCGCTGCGCCCGTCGGCACCGCCGGTGCGAGCAGTTTCCGCTGGTAGCTCAGTGCGATCTATGCGTACCGGCGTGTAGGGCAGCAGCGCTGGAGGTCGGGCGGATCGTGCGAGTCTGGCTTGGTGGCTTCTCCCGCTGGCTCGGAGGTAGTGACCGTCCGGCTGTCACATCGGGCTCGTCCCGCCGGTCAACTGATATGACAGGCGGGACGGAGGAACGTGATCGATGATCGAGCACAACTGGCTGACGCAGCGATTCGCTGAGCACCGGGGCCGACTGACGGCGCTGGCCTACCGGATGCTCGGCTCGCGCGGCGATGCCGAGGACGCGATGCAGGAGTCATGGCTGCGGGTCAGCCGCGCCGACGGCGGCCAGGTGGAGAATCCGGCCGGGTGGCTGACCACAGTTGTGGCCCGGGTCTGCCTGAACATGCTGGAGTCCCGCCGGGCCCGGCGGGAGGAGCCGGCCGGAGCGCTGCCGCCCGAGCCGGCCGAGCTTCACGCGAGCCTCCAGCCAGCCAGCCAGGCCGGCCCGGAGGACGAGGCGCTGCTGGCCGATTCGGTCGGTGCCGCGCTGATGGTGGTGCTGGACACGCTGACTCCCGCCGAGCGGCTCGCGTTCGTCTTGCACGACGTCTTCGATGTGTCGTTCGGCGAGGTCGGCGCAATCATTGACCGTTCCCCGGTGGCGGCGCGGCAGCTCGCCAGCCGGGCCCGGCGCCGGGTGCAGGGAGCGGCCGCGGCATCTGATGCCGCGCGGTCCCGGAAGCGGGAAATGGTCGCCGCCTTCCTGGCTGCCTCCCGGGGCGGGGATTTCGTCGCCCTGCTGGCGCTGCTCGATCCGGGCGCCGTCCTCGTGGCCGACCCAGCGGCCGTGCGGATGGGCGCGACCTCGAAGCAGTGGGCCTTGACCGCCGAGGTCCGCGGTGCCGACGCGGTGGCGGCTACCTTCGCGGGACGGGCTGAGGCGGCCCGGGTCGCTCTGGTTGACGGCGTTCCGGGGGCCGTGTGGGCGCCCGGCGGCCGGCCGAAGGTCGTCTTCGCGTTCACCATCAGCGACGGGAAGATCACCGGTATTGCCCTGGACGCCGACCCGGACCGGCTCCGCGACCTCGACATCGTCTTTCTCAGCGCCAGCGGCAAGGACCGGTGATGATCCGCGGGCAGGACGAGACGCGAGGCCGGATCGAGCGGGAGCGATTGGTCCGGCTGGCCACGATCGGCGGGCGCGGGCGGGCTCATGTGGTGCCGGGCGTGTTCGCGGTCGTCGGCGATGTCTTCTGCTCGCCGACTGACGCGGGGCAGAGCCGCAGCTGGCCAGGCGGCTGCGCAATCTGGACCGGGATCAGCGGGCCACGATCCTGGCCGGCTTCTACGACGAGGACTGGCCGAAGATGTGGCGGTTCCGGCTGCGCCGCACCGGCCGGCGAGAGTCCGGAGCGCACGCAATGGTTAGGGAAGTTCGTTGAGCGGACTGCGGCCCGGGAATCGGCACGTAATGCTGCTGTGGGTGGCAAGTGCGGGAAACCAAGGTGCCTCCTGGATCATGCTGGTAGCTGTTTTCGTATACGTGCTCCACCATTACTCGGCTTCTTCGCTCGCGATCGTGGAACTCGTCGGCACGCTACCCGCCCTGTTGTGCATGCCGTTCGCCGGCGCGATGGCCGATCGCCACGATGTCCGGAGGCTGGCGCTGGGGTCCATGCTGGTTCAGGCGCTGTGCCTGCTGGGCGTGCTGGTGATGCTGAGGGTCGGCCTGTGGGAGATCGCAGCCTGCTACGGCTTGCAGGGGGCCGCCGGCGCGGTATGGCCGCCTGCGCGGCAGCGGTGGCTGTATGCGCTGGTCCGCGAAGAGCGCGGTCGCGCCGCGGCCAACGCCGCGATTGGCTCGGTGAGCGGCGTCATGACAATCGCCGGCGCGGCGCTGGGCGGGGTCTTGTCGGCCTGGAGCACAAGCGCTGCGCTCGCAGTAGCTGTGGGGCTCCAGCTCGCGGCGACCGTGCCCCTGCTGGCCCTCGCACGGCCGGCATTTCAGCAGGGTGGGCAGGCAGCCGGTGCTCTCCGGTCTCTGCATGCCGACCTGGCTGAGGGCTTTACCGCACTGCGGGCTCTGCCCCTGGCGAGGTCAGTGATCTGGATAGGCATCGCTTGGGGCCTCATCGGCGGCGCCTACAACGTCTTGCTTGCCGCCCATGTCACGAACGACTTGCACGGCGGCGGATTGCTGCTCGGCGTGTTTTACGCTGTAGATGGCGTCGCGGTGATCCTGGGTTCGGTGCTGGCGGCTCGCCTCAGCCGAGGGTCGCATCTGGCTGCTTACGCGCTGGCTTATGTGCTGCAGGGTACCGCGTGGGGCGCCATGTTCCTGGGGGATTGGCCCGCATGGGGCGCGGCGACGCTGGCGGTCATGCGCACCGCGAGTGGCGTGATCATCGCCCTTGACACGACGATCCTGCTGGCTACCGCGCCTGAGCGCCTGAGAGGCAGGATCACCAGCTTGCATATGACTACCTATGGCGCGGCGTCCAGGGTGGCGCTGGCCGCCTTCGCCGGATTGCTCGCGGTGACCGGGGTCAGGACCGTCGGCGTCCTCTCCGGCGCAGCCTCCGTCATTGTCGGGGCCACATGGTGGTGGCTGAACGGGCGGCGCGCCCGTCCTCTCTATATGAGCGCGACATCCGCAGCCGACGTCCCGGACGATCCCGATACCATGTCCAGCCAAACCGCAGGCGGCCTCCAGGCACCCGTCGAGGTGAGCGGCCGGGTCACCATCGACCAGCCAGCGTGTGGCATCGTCTGACTCCAGCAGGGGTCTCGCGCGGCCCTGGGCGGTCCTGGCCGTAATGCGCGCGGTACGTGTGGCCCAGGCTGCGCCGGGCTGGACGCTGCAGTTCACGACTCAGGCCTGGGGTTCCTCGATCGCGGCCGAGGTTCCATCGGTGCGCGGCCACCGTTCAGGTCCTGGAAGTCAGCGTCCTCGAAACCCGAAGCGGGCTCTGCGGTGCTGCCGGCACGTGGTGGTCGGCAGCGGGCGGAAGGGCGCCGGGCCCTGTGTCTTACAGCTAGGCACCGTGGCCGCCGCCGATCGTGGTGATCAGCTTGGCGATGCGCCGCTGCCGCGTCTGGGGGCTCTGGGCGTCCTCGATGGCCCGCACGTGCTTGCGCTTGAGGCCATATGGCAGCCGGTCGAACGCGGCGCGGGCCTGGGGGCGAGGTCAGGCGGCTCGGCCACTACCCGCGGCTCGGCGTCGAGCCGGAGGCCGACCTCGACCACGTCGCCTTCGGCGATCCCGCTGGCGGCGCGGTTGGCTGCGCTGATGCCGACAATGAACCGGCCGCCCATGGACGCAACCTGGCTGCGCCAGGTGTGACCGCCGATCGTGATGACCACTTCCGGCCGGCGGCCGGACCCGAGGGCGTTGACAACCGCCGCCGGAACCTCGACCCGGTGGCGTTGCCAGCGGGCTCGACCGTGGCTGAGAACCTCACGTTCGCTCCTCGGCGGCGTCCTCACCCAGCAGCTTCTTCATGCGGGCCAGGGTGAAGCCGCCCTGCGCGTCCCGACGGTACTCGACGTACCCGATCCTGGAGGACAAGGCCACGTTCTCGATCATCCTCTCGTGCGTGTGCAGGTAGATCGATACGATGCCAGCGTCCGGGCCCGTCGGCCGGATCAGGGAATCCACGCGCCGCCGCGCATCAGGGTCCGCCCGGGCAGTTCATCGGCCTCGCGCCAGGCCTGGATCCGCAGCGGCCGCAGCACCAGGAACCGCATCGACTCGCCCGACTCGCGCGGGTCCCAGCCCGCCTGCGCCACGTACCCACGGGCCAGGCCGGCCGGAACCTCGTCCAGGCTGTAGACGTGCTCCAGCTCGGCGTCGATCATCACGACGTCGCGGGTCGGCCCGAGGCCCAGCCGGACACCTCCCTGGCTGGTGATGTTCCCGGCCGTCACTGAGCTCGCCTCGGTGGCCAGCACCACCCGCTCGTCAATCCAGACCAGCGACAACGGCACCAGATAGGAGCTGGCGTGCCCGCCGGCGTCCACCGCGGCGGTCGCAACCCAAGCGTCCGCGGCCGACGCGGCCAGCTTGGCCAGCGTGTCGACCTTGCGTTGCTCCCGGGTACGCGGCTGTCCACCCGTCATGTCAGCGCCTCACCGCCTTCATAGAGCGTTCATCAAAGCTCATGTGTCACCCTCACGATTTCGCCCTCACACCTATGACCGAGCACAGCGAGAGAACGTGACTGGTTAGCGTACTGGACCGGCCCGCGCCAGCCGGGACATCGGGCGCTGTCGGGTCCGAGCCTGAGCAGGGCTTGAGCCTCGCTGGATACCGGCTGCCAGGTGGTCGGCACGACTTTCCGGAGACAGCCGTCTGGATCGGTGAAGTAATCGCCCGGCAGCTTGTCAGCTAGGCCCGGTTCGTTCGTCGGTCACATTCCTCCGTCGGCGCCTGTCATACCAGGTAGCGGCGAGAGCCCGACGGCGTGATACGCGAGGCCTCGCGGCGTACTTGATCGAAGACGACACCATGGAGGACCCACGATGCAAGCACGGATAAAGAATCCGGCCATGATCATTCCGGAGGCTATGCAGGCCATCCAGGCGCTGGGCGGCAGTTTTCACAACAAAGGCGTGCCTGAGGAGACGCTGGCACTGGTTCACCTGCGGGCCAGCCAGATCAACGGCTGCAGCTCGTGCGTTCAGGCTGGCGCTGCAGGGGCCAGGAAGGCGGGCGAGAGCGAGGATCGGCTAGCCACGGTAGCCGCCTGGCGGGAGGCGCCGTATTTCACCGACGCCGAGCGCGCGGCGCTGGCCCTGACCGAGGCCATCACCCGGCTGGCCGACCGCCCGGACCCGGTGCCGGACGAAATCTGGGACGAGGCCGCCCGGCACTACGACGAGGAAGGACTCGCCGCACTGCTGCTGTCGATCGCCACGACCAACGTCTTCAACCGGCTCAACGCCCCCACCAGGCAGATAGCCGGCGCCTGGGGCTAGGGAGGGAGGACGGGGAGCATGCGGGGCGGCGGCGCGGTCAGCGCGCCGCCGCACCCCGGCGTCCGTGGCTTCGCGGACGCCGGGGTGACGACACCAGCAGCTTCCCGGAACATCCCGGCGGCGCAGGGTCACGTTCCCGTTCACCGCCTGTCAGAGGAGCAGGGACTAACAGCCGAACGCAATGACCTGGACGGCCGGGGCATGGCGCAGGGCCAGCTTCTGGCCCACTACCCCGGCCGTGTAGCAGACGGCCGCAACCAGGCACAGCACCACGCCGCTGACCGAGGTACGGCCGCCGTCCGACTCCGAGATGCCGACCACGAGAACACCGCCGAACGACACGGCCATCCCGGCGGCGAGCCGGCGCGGGAACCCCTCGTGCAGCAGCCAGCCGCCCAGCAGCGCGAGGAGAATCGGGCCGATGTTGACGAGCAAGGCGGCGGTGCCAGCGTCGACGTCACGTTCGCCCCAGTTGAGCGTGACCATATACAGCCCGAACCAGAGCAGCCCCGAGCCGAGAATTCCGGGCCAGGCTGCCCGGGTCGGCCAGCCGCCCCCGCTGAGCAGCCACACCACGCCGAGGGCGAGCGAGGCCACAAGCAGGCGCCCCAACGCGAGCGCACCCGGCGCGAAATGCCCGCCCGCGCTACGGATCGCTACGAAGGCCGAAGCCCACAGCACTATGGTTACCGCTGCCGCTCCGACAGCGCGAGAGTCGTCACTCACCCCGCCAGGCTAGGCAGCAGATATTTCGACTTCTGGCGAATAATGGACTCCTAGTCCGGGCCTCTGGCATGAGCATCTCGCTAGGCGCCGGACCTCCTGATTGATGAACGCGCAAGCGGATCCATGCTTCATGCACCGTCGAACAAGCAACATGACCACTGTCGGCCAGCATCGTCGGCGCAATGAACTCGCTGCCGTGCTGTCTGCGGTAACGTTCTGTAGCTGGCATCCGGTGATCACCATGGAATGCGTGGACCGGTTCGTGGACCGAACCATCGATGCGAACAGTGCAATCAGGGCTATCAGCGGCACAGCTCCGTGGTATCCGTGCAGGTAGTGCATACGATGCACGGGGCCGTAGTTCTCATAATCCGCCGGTCGTGGGTTCGAGCCCCACCCGCCCCACCAGCAGTTTTAATACCCTGTACCGCTTCAGAACTCGATGCGGGCTGGTGAGCTGCGATTCGGCGCTGTCGGCGCGTTGGGGCGAGATCGCGGTTCGTGTCGGTCCGTCTGCTGTATTTGATCATGGTCCGGGTGTCCGGCTCGCTGTTCCTGCTAGGCCGCAGGCAGGCGTCCAGGGACGCGGAGATCCTGGTGCTGCGGCATCAAGTGATGGTGCTGCCGCCGCCTGGTGGCTTGGCCCAGGCCGGTCTGGGCCGACCGTGCGATCCTGGCGGCGCTGGCCCGGCTGCTGCCAGCCGCGCTGCGTGGCACTCGGCTGGTCACGCCAGGAACCCTGCTGGCCTGGCACCGCCGTTTGATCACCCGCAAGTTGACTTACCCGGGACTGCTGGGCCGCCCGCCGTGCAGGGCGCATCCGCCAGCGGGAAGGTCCGATATACGCGTTCTGCGCCGGGACGGGCTCGGCGGCCTGATCCACGAATACACCCAGGTCGCATGGGGTGACGTAGTGTTCGGCACCCACAGGTCGAAGATCTTCACTTCCTTGAGCAGCTTAAGCTGCTTCGGCCGGCCTGCCTGAGCCCCGACGCGGACCCCGTCAGCTCACCCTCGCCGCGGCGGCGTTCTCCAGGGTGGTAGCGAACGCCGCTGGGTCGGTGGCGCGCGGCGTCGTCTTCCTCAGCTGCTGCAGTTGCTGCCGTGCGCTGTCTCGCCGCATCCGGACGTAGTGGACGATGCCCTCTACTTTCTCGTTGCCGTGCCTGAGTTCGTTCTGCTTGCAGCCACTCAAGTGGACCTCGTCGTTGGTGAACTGGCGGCCTGTGAACGGCTGGCCGTAAGGCGTCCCTGATTCGAGGTAGGCCGCCTGGCGGACACGTGCCCACAGGCCGTTGTCGGAGCCGGCGCCGATCACCGCGCTGATCGTGCCTGGATTGAATTCAGTATCGATCAGGTGTTCGAGGTAATCCAGGTAGTATTGACGGTAGTCACGGTTGCGGAGCAGGTTCTGCACCAGCGGAATGCGCGACGGGCCGTGGTTGCGCCGTTGGCGGCGGGTGTTGCTCGCCCAGTCGAGAATGTCGGTGTACTGCCACTGCGTGCCGAAGTAGTCGATCCCCAGGCAGTTGTCATAGTCCCAGGGAATGAATGTGAAGTAGGGCGACTCCATGAAGTTGTTGTCCGCGCCCTGCCGCCCCGAGTTGTAGAGATAGTAGTTGGATGGGGTCTTGAAGTAATTGTCCCAGCTGCCGAGCAGCAGGTTGACGCTCGCCCACCTGAGAAACGCGCGCGCGTTCATGATGGCGTCCACCGACTCACGGAAAGCGTCGGTATCGAACCGCTCAGTGCCGCCGCGCAGGCCCACACCGTTGATCACCGCGATGAACCTGGCGAGATCGTCGTAGGTGCTGGCCTCAGCGTCGTCCTCGTTGGTCTTGAGCCGATAGGTGAGGTCGTTGCTGCCTGGCGTGAAGTACTGGCGCCCGCTGTCGTCACCGTCGTGCCCGGTACGGTGCTCCAGGGTCGCGCACCCGACATCACCGCAATATGCTTTGTACAGGTTGCCTCGGTGGTTCGCGCCGAAGCGATCCTTCAGGAATCTCTTGTCGACCTGCTCGATGACGGCGAACAGACCGAAGTATGTCGCATCCAAGGCCAGCTTGGCGTAGGTGTGCCGCGGCGACGGCAGCCCAGCGCGACCGAATAGATGCCAGGCCAGCGCCTCCCGCATTTGCGAAGGATCGTTGTACATCGACTTCAGATTGATGCGTGCCATACCGGCCAGCCGCTCGCCGCCTTCATCAGGCTCGACGCTGACTTTCCACGACCTTTTCGGGGCCCGCAGCGTCCGGTTTCCGCTATTGGCCAGCGAGAAGGTCCGCGTACTGAACGCGGCGCCCTCGCCTGAGGGCCCGGAAATGTGCCGCTTGTCGTTCGGGTTCGTCCGCCACACATCCAGCCGTGCGCCGTGCGGCGCCTCCACCGGATGCACCAGCACACCCTGCCGACGCGGGAACCCGGTGATGTGCACCATGTGCATGCTGGCGTCGAAGAAATCGGCCTTCTCCTGCGCTGCCCCGTTGGTCGCGTCCATTGCTTCCCCCGCTCCAGCCTGCTGAACCGCCGACCTCAGAGGGCGGTCAACCTGCTTGGCCCGCCTCTTCCTCGTCGGCCACATCAGATCGGAGGCATCCGATGCTCACTTGATACATCGCTCCCGGTACCTGTGGCGTGCCAGAACTCGTGCAGAGCATCTGACCTGGGCTTCTATCCTTGGCGGTCGTGCTCTTCCGCCTCGTCTATCTGCTCAGCCGCAAGGGCTCTGCGGACAGTGTGGTGCATGCACGTTCGGCCCGCTCGGTACGCCGCGACGCCCTGCGGGACGCAAGGAGCCACCCGGCGGGCTGTCTCTTCGTTACCCGGGGCCGGATGTATCTGCACTGGCGGCGCTTGCTCTGTATGTTCGGGGAGGAACCTCCCCGAATCCGACCTTTACTGCGCTTAGGGGCCCGCATGTCCGGCCAAGGGGCAGCGCCCACGAGATTGGGGGGAACGCATGAATGCATGGTTTCATCACTGGGTAATCGTAGATTTCTACGATCCGGTTTGGCCTAACATCGCGGCATCGATTCTGTGCGCGGTTTGGGCCGTGCGCAGGGTCAAGATCCACCTTAAACGGCATCACCAGCTCGTGATGCGCCACTTTGCACTTCTTCATGAGAAGACCGCCGATCCGAATAACGAACAGGCTATCCATGCCTGAACAGTCCCCGGAATCCGGCGCGGCCGCCGTCGGCCAGCTCGCAAGAGCCGGTTTCAGACCCGAATCCGCGAGTAAGTGTGTGACACGGCTGCGCAAATACCGATAGGTGCCGCTCTGACCTGCGATGATGATCGGTGCAGTAAGGTTCCCGCCGAGTAGTCACGCACGGGCGCAGGGCGGAATTCTGCCGTGCAGAGACCTTCCTCAGACCCTACTCAGGCCAAGTCATCAAGCGGGACCGGAATGCCGGTGACTACAAGCGGTTATTACCCACGGGAGACCGCGTGGACCGGTTCGTGGACCGGGTCGCTGGATAATCCCAGCGCAGCAGGTGCCGTCAATGCGGTTACCTGTGTTATCTGTGCAGCTAGCGCGCTCCGTGCACGGGACCGGACTTCTCATAATCCGCCGGTCGTGGGTTCGAGCCCCACCCGCCCCACCAGGAGTAACCTGTCTAACGTTCGAAATGTCCCGGCTGGCAAGGGTCGGCTGAATCGCGCTAACGCCCCTCGATAACGTCCGGGAGCCGACGGATGCATCTATCGTCTCGGTCCCTTGACTCGTGTTCTAGGCCGTCGATCTGCGGGATGCCCTCGCCTTTAGCTTCCGGCCCAGCCGCGGCCGAGGTGCCAAACCGACACCGTCTCGGCATTCCTCGCGCCCCTCCAGCCGCGCCGCCTCCGCCAGGACCTGGGTATCACCAGCCTGTCCACCGTCCTCATACTGCCCCGGGCCGCCGTTACGATCGCCCGCGCAGCAGGCCGAAGCCGCACTGCGGACTATGCGGGTCCGGTTCCCGCCGCCGGTTGCTGCTCTAGGACGTAGCGCAGGTCCTTGAACGTCTTCCCGGTGCCGGGGACGAACTGGGTGACCGTCCCGGCCACGGCGAACCCGGCGTTGGTTGCCACGTGCTGGCTGGCGGTGTGGTCATGGCCGATTCGCAGCTCGACGGCGGTCACGCCGGGCAGGCTCAGTGCCCAGTGCGCGGCGAGCCGGGCAGCGCGGCTGGCCAGGCCGTGTCCGCGCCAGCGGGGCGCGATCCCGTAGATCATCTCCACGACGCCCTCGCCGCGGTCCTTCAGCCCGACGATGCCGATGAACCGTGGCTCTTCGGGGACGGTGACCACGAACATCAGGCCGTTGCGGCTGGCGCGGCCCGCCCACGCGTCGAGCCAGTCGCCGATCGCCTGCTCAGCCGATACGAGCGGGATCTCGGGCAGCCAGCCGCCGTCGAGCTGATCCTGGGTGATGTAGCCGCGCACCGCGTCGATGTCTCCGGCGGCGGGCGAGGGCAGCCGCAGCCTGACCACGCCATCGGTCAGCGGCCGGGCCGGTGCTGTGAACTGCGTCATCGGTCTTCTCCGTCCGGGGCGTTGCCTGAGGTCACGATGCGGGAGTGAGGCACGAACCGGATGGAGGCGCGCGGGCGTCCGGCCACGCGATCGCGATGGCGCGGCTGGCCCCGGGGGGTCGCCTCAGTCAGCGGACACGCACCTAACGAGCCTACGACCGGGTGCCTAGACTCGCTGCTAACAGACGGGAGCCGTCATGAGCGCTGAGACTCAGACAGCGACAGACCAGGCAGGCCAGAGCAGGTGCTGGTGCTGCGGCCGGCCCAGGTCGGAGGACACCCTGGTCCACCTCGGCAGCCATCCCGAGGTAGGCATCTGCATCAGCTGTGTCCATTTTCTGCGGCGGCGGGCAAGGGACCATCAAGCCACGGTGATGCGCCAGACGCTGCGCGGTGCCGCCGAGTCGGTTCGCGGGCAAGTCATGGCGCGCGGCTGGCATCAGCGCCCGGTGATCGGGCCCGCGCTGCAGTGGCTCAACCGGCACCTGCCCTGGTAGCCGGGCGACAGGAGCTGGGTGGATGCATCTGACCGTTCTGGCCGTGCCGGGCTGCCCGAATGCGCCTGTTCTGGAGGACCGGCTCGCGGGTGTCCTGGGCGGCCGGGCGGGTGTCTCGATGTCGCACCGGGTGATCTCTGACGAGGACGAGGCAGCCCGGTGGGGCATGCACGGCTCGCCCACGTTGCTGATCGACGGGGTGGACCCGTTCGCCGAGCTGGGGCAGCCGCCGGGCATGTCCTGCCGGCTGTACCGCGATGATGAGGGCCGCACATCCGGTGCGCCATCAGCCGGCCAGCTCCGCCATGCGATCGAGCGGGCCCTGGCGGCGGCGGCCGAGCCGGGGGACCCGGCGTGGCTGGATGCGGTGGGACGCGCTGGCCGTGGCCGCCTCCCGCCCGCCGAACGCGGCCTGCGGGCAGTGCATCAGGCCGTGCTGCGATCGTTCGTGCACACCGGGGCTGCGCCCGGCATCTCCAGCCTGGCCAGGCACGCTGCGCCGTTCGATGGGTCACAGGTGCTGGCCGAGCTGGCCGACGGCGACTTCTTGTGCCTCAACCACGCCGGTCAGATCACCGCGGCCTACCCGTTCTCCGCGCTGCCGACCCGGCACCGGGTGCGGATATCAGGCGCTGCGACCGTGTTCGCCATGTGCGCGATCGACGCCCTGGGCATATCCGCGATGGCCGGCCTTCCCGTCGTGATCGAATCCGCCGATCCGTCTACCGGCCAGCCGGTTACCGTGAACGTCGACCGGGCCGACAGCACCTGGGATCCGGCCACAGCCGTGGTGTATGCCGGCCGGACTGACGGCCAGTGCGCCGGGCCGTCAGCATCGGTTTGCTGCGGGTATATCAACTTCTTCGCCACCCGGGCAGCCGCGTCGGCGTGGGCAGCCACCCATCCGGAGATCGCCGGCGGCATCCTGGGTCAGGCCCGCGCCCTGCAAGCAGGCATCGGCATCTTCGGCCAGCTACTCAGCTAGTCCACGAGCAAGCCGCGATGACAAGGATCAGGTCATGGCGTTCGTGCCACGCGTGATCTGCCAGGCTGCCTCGAAGACGCAGCCGATCACGAGCACCACGACAAACACACCTCGCTCGTAGCCGCCGATCACGCTGTGCCCGAGCCCGGCCTCCACGAAGGCAAGCAGGCTCAGGCCCAGCCAGCCGGCACCGGTGACCAGGCAGTGGGCGTGGCGGCACCGCCAGAAGTTGAGCGCGCACCACCCACCCGCCGCGAGCGCAGCTGCGCCCTCCAGCGCCAGCTCAGCAGGTGGGGCCAGATCAAAGAAGAACAGTGGGGCCAAATCAGGTTGACAAAGCCAGCAGGCCTCCACGGGGCAAGAACCGGTCGACGAGGCGCTTGAGCTGGGTGTTGGCGGGCAGGGGTAGTGGTGACCAGCTATTGGAGGATCGGCGGGCGCAGCAACTCGGCCGGTCGGCCGGGACAGGCCCGCTGCGACGGGCCGCCAGATGATCTGGCCCGCGAAGGCCGGTCTCCTCAGCCATGTTGTGGTGCACCTCGGTGGCGTGTACCTCAGTCATGACCATCACCTCGGTTGGAGGCTACGGTCTCCCCCCGGGGGCAGAGTCAAAGGCGATCACGCCGGAAACGAGGGTCCTGGGTGCGAAAGTCGGCCTGTCCCGCGAGTTCGGCAGCAGCAGCCACTTCGAACTCATCGAGGCGGCCCAGAAGCTCCTGCAACTCGGCGATCCGACGCTCAGTGCGCGCCCGGACAACCTTGAGCACCCCGGCCAGCCGCGGACCGACCGGCTCACCCGTATGAGCCAGGTAATTCGATGCCAGCTCCTGGATCTCGCTCAAGGTCAGGCCCAACGTGCGCAGCCCGCTGACCACCCCGACACACCAAAGCGCGTCCTCATCGAACAGCCGGTAGTTCCCCGCGCTGCGCCCCACCGTATAGATCAGCCCCATATCCTCATACTCCCGCAGCACCTTGACAGGGACCCCGGTCCGCCGCGACAGGCGCCCGATCGTCATCACCGACGCGCTGGTCATGCCAGCAATCATCTGCCCATCGCCCAGCGCGGCCAAGTTACCCCGCTGGGAGCCAACACGGGAGCCACCCGGGCGGATGGCATCCCACGCCACCAGTGGACGCGACCGCTTCATTCCGCGGCACCTGGCATGATGGGCCGCGATGAATGAGCAAGAGACCGGCAACCGGATCCCCGACGACGACCAGGTCGCGGTCGAGCTGCGATTGGCGGTTCGCGTCGGTGATGTCGCGGCGATCCAGAGATTGCTGCGGAATGATCCGGCGGTGGCGTCGGCCAGGCTTGTTGGTAAGGACGGCGGCGCCGGGACGCCATTGCATCTTGTCACTGACTGGCCTGGTTACTTCTCCAACGCCCCAGAGATCGTCCGGCTCTTGATCGAGGCTGGCGCCGATCCCAACGCCCTGACGAGCGGTCGAGATTCACCCGGTCCAGGTGATGAGACGCCGTTACATTATGCGGCAAGCAGCGACGACGTCGACGTGGCCGAAGCCCTGATCGATGCGGGAGCGAACATCGAGACGCCTGATGGCTCGATCGGCACTCCGCTCGACAACGCCGTAGGCTACGGCTGCTGGCATGTCGCCCGCCTGCTGGTAGCGCGCGGCGCCAGGGTTGACAAGGCTTGGCATGCAGCTGCGTTGGGCATGCTTGACCGCCTCGCAGCGCTCCTGGGAAGTGACCCGCCAGCACACGACGTCTCGCAAGCGTTCTGGCATGCCTGCACCGCCGGACAACGCCGTGCCGCAGAATATCTGCTATCGCGCGGCGCGGACCTCGACTGGGAGCCGGACTACGCGCACGGCACACCGCTCGACGCCGCCAGCGGGCTGAGTACGAGGCAGGAGAACGTCATCTCCTGGCTGCGCGAGCTAGGAGCCCGTTCCTCCAGCTCCGAGTGAGCAGACGCACGTCGTGGTGCTCATAATGGCCTGCGTCCGTTCCGGGAAGGCTCCGGCCTGGCCTTGGTTTCTGGACGGAGTGCCCGCAGAGACACTCCAGTGTCAAGCGCCACTTCACGTGTACGTTGACCAGGCACTTCCACCTGTGCGCGTAGTCCTGCGGTTATAGGGGCGCTTGATGCTGGAGGGGCAGAAACGTACACTTCGCAGGCCATTCCCGGACCCTAGCCTCACCATGGCCCTGCACCTTCCAGCTCCCGCGTCGTCGTGGACCACGTAGTCATCGTCAACCGCAGGGTGCGGGCTGTCTGTCCGCTGGAGACGGGGGCACGGGGACATTTACGCGATGACGGCTTAATCGCGGGTTAAGGCCGCACTGTCACGCTGCTGCTTAAGCGCGATGCGTTATGACAGGGATGGCGCCCGCTTCGGCGGGCTCCCCCTAGTGAGGTCACCATGTACCAGCCCTACCCATCCAGCGGCCAGCCGGCCGGGCCGCTGCGGCCTCGATCTGCCGCGCCGGTGCTGACCGCGGTCAAGCTCATGTACGCGGGCGCCGCCGCCAGCGCCGTCGAGCTGATTATCGGGCTGGCGCTTATCATCGTCGACATCGAGGCCGCCGCCCGCGGGCAATTCCTGGGCCACAGCCTCGCCACGCCTCAGATGAGACCGCTCATCATCACGGTGTGGGTAGTCTTCAGCCTGGTCGCGATTGCCCTGTGGCTGTGGATGGCGCGGGCGAACAGCCAGGGCCGGAACTGGGCGCGCATCCTGTCCACGGTGCTGTTCGGCCTGGCGACGCTGCATCTGCGCGGCGACTTCACCCAGCCGGTGAGCCATACCGGGTTCGGCGTGACGGTGCTGTACTACGGCAGCAGCGCGCTGTTCGTCGCGGCCTGGCTGGCCGGCGCTGCTGCGGTGTGGCTGCTCTGGCGCCCGGCCTCCAGCGCGTTCTTCAAGCCGCCGGGCTTCACGGAGGCCCTGCCGCGCCAGGTGTGAGCCGTGTCGGTCTGTGTGCCCGCGCGGGTGTGGCCCGGTGTGCGCCGGGCGGGAGGCCTACGCCGGGCGACGGCGGCATGTGAGCTAGGTGATCTAGCCGCGCGCTGGTTTCGGCGCTAGGGCCGGCAGACACCTGATCTTGTTGATCTGCCCCCCGGATGTGATACAGGATGGGCCATGAAGCGCTGGGTGGCAGCACTGGGATCGCTGACCGTGGTGTGCTTCTTGACGGCCTGCAGCAGCAGCGTTGCGGGACCTCGCCAGCATCTGCGGCACCGCCAGCATGCCCGGGTCGAAGACCGCATCCGCGAAGGCAAGCAGGCTGGGCTGCGCAACTTCCTCGAAATCCTGGCAGGTCAACCGCGGCTGGGTCATCGCCGCGAACATCGCCGCCGACCTGGCCGCCTGGACCCGCCTCCTCGGCTTCTGCGACGACCCCGGACTTGCCGGCGTCATCGCAGGCGGCTATGTGGGAGGACGCCGCAGGTGCGACCCGGGTGCCTGATCTGCTACGAGCCTTGCTAGCAAACCGACGATATGGTGGGGTGCTGGAGTCCGGGTCGAGCGCGTCCTCGATCTGCTGGGCGATAAGGTCTTCCCGCCCGTCGATGCAGTGCGTGTGGACATGTTGTAGCACGCGCACGCAGTTGCCAGCGCGAGCGGCGATCTCGGCGGGTGCTCCAGTGGCGTTCAGCCACAACGACAAGGCGGCATGCCGCAGGTCGTAATGTGTTCATCGCGACCCCTGAATGCTGAGAGCGAGCAATTCAGCGATCAGGAGTAAGCCGCAGCCTGGACGCGGCCCCGAAGATCCAGAATCGGCGACGCGTGCTGAGAATCCGGAAGAAGAGTTGAGTACCGACGATAGGCGCATCTCGCTGCGGGTCAAGGTCCCGGCGGTGGACGGCACGGCCGTCGTGGAGATGACGGGTCCGGCCGTGCCGGAGAATGGCCTGCAAGTCTTCGGTGACTGGGTGCTGGCCGCGCTTGAGCAGCACGCGGACGGTGCCGCTGAGGCGGCACGCCTTATGATCGCCGCGCTCCGGGAGCGGGACTGGGAGGGCGACGACGTCCTAGCCGATCAGTTTGACGCGTTGCTGGGAAGCGGCGCGATGCCGGATCTACGCCCGCTGCAGGTGGATCTGGATGAGCTGGCCGGCATCCTGGAAGGCGACCCGATGTACGGCGGCGGGTGTGTCGACCTGGCGACTGGCGAGGTCTGGCCGGCGCCTGCCGTCGATTACGCGCGGGAGATCGGGCAAGAGGATGAGGACGAATCGGACGATCCTGATAAGTGGCTGTGGGTGCACTGCGAGGGTTCGCGGGACGGTTACCGGGACATGGAGCTGTTCATCGGGACGGTGCGTGATCTAGGGCGCGCCGACCGGCTGGAGATCGCCATTTCCGGGCGGGGAGCGTTCCGGCGGTTCAAGGACGTGCTGGCGCGCTGGCCCGGAGAACTGGATCGGTGGTATGCGTTTTCGGCGGAGCGTCAGCGTGGCCGGGCTCGGGCGTGGCTGGCCGACGCCGGTTACTACGTCCGCAAGGGGCTCCCTCCTTCATGACCCAGCGAGCCTTCCGGGCCGCTGTTCATCGGCGTTGCCTTAAGTCCGGCGGGCGTCGCATGAGATTCTGTCTCTCGGGCGAGAGGCAGGGAGGTCCATGCCGTGGGACTCGGGTTATGCCCGGGCTCGCTGCTGGGCCTGCTGTTTAGGTGATCAGGTCGCGGTAGCGGATCGCGCTGCCGTCAGCAGGTGACGCGGCTGGCCGTGCCCGCCGGGGTCCCCACCCGGGCAGGATTGGCGGGAGGTCAGCCAGCCCGTTGGGGGTCTTGGGCATGGGGCTGCTGCCGTCGTCGCCGTCCCAGCG
>Ga0116214_1000257_pt1 | contig 21974 bp, 18 predicted proteins | sample Sb_taG_FD_88964 | JGI IMG/M metagenome (GOLD analysis project Ga0116214, IMG submission 88964) | Peat soil microbial communities from Weissenstadt, Germany - Sb_50d_1_NS metaG | ecosystem: Environmental > Terrestrial > Soil > Wetlands > Peat | place: Germany: Weissenstadt | collected 2010-09-21
GAGCCGACGGCGAACACGGTGCAGGACAGTGCGCTGCCCGGGCGTTCGAGTGCAAAGGCCACCGCGAGTATCGCCACGCCGGTCAGGCTCAGCCAGAGCCTGGGGTTGCCGGCTGCACCGGCCAGCCCCCAGGCCCTCGGCAGGCCGAAGATCGCCATGGCCGGCTCATACGGGTCGTAGGCGAGGACGTGCGATACCTGCACCGTCGGCAGATACGGGGTGCCGTGCCGCAGCAGCAGAACCGCGGACCTGGCCACCACCTGAAGCGGGCCCTCACCGACCTTGGACATCCGGCTTCCGAACGTTACCTGCCAGGTCAGCGGAGCAGCCACCGCGCCAGCGAGCGCGATGATCAGAGCCGCCTGGCGGCCGCGCCGCCGCCACAACCCCGCGGTGAGCGCCGCGATCGAATAACCGCCGGCGGCGAAGGCGGCCCAGGTCCACTGCACCGGCTGGCCCGAGCCGAGGAAGACCAGTCCAGCGAACGCCGCGAACCCGGCATACCAGGCCACAATCTGCCGGTCGCGCGGGTCGGCCGTGACGGGCGGGCCGGCGGCCGGGTCGGGCGCTGGTGCCGAAGCCGGTGCTGTGGCGCTGGACTCCATATCCGGGATGCGGCCCTTCGGGTGGTGACTGGGGACCCGCTGGGTGACGGACGCGAGTGATCGCGGCGACCTGCCCCACATTACTTTCGGACTCCGGTCAGGCGCAGGAGCGTTCGGCTCGGCGGCGCTCGGATAGCATCGGCCCGGGCCTCCCGGCGACTGCTCGTTGCGGCGCGTGCACGCGATCGGAGACGGAACGGTGATGGCAGAGGAGCCAGGCTCAGGCACAGCGACCACTGGCGCGGTGACCTTGCCCCTGGCCAGCCGGCCGGCCGTTCCGAACCCGCCGGGCCGCGCTGTCGGCTGGAGCGCGACGGCGGCGATCGCCGCGTCGATCTTGCTGATGTTCGCCGTCTCGGCTGCCGGGCCCAGCGCGGTGGTGCCCGCCCTGCCGCAGACCTGGCCAGCGCCGCCCTGGTGGTTGCCGCTGCACCTGTCCAGCAGATCCGCCGAGGCGGCAACCGTCGCGGCGATCATCCTCGGCGCCCTCGGGGTTGGCTGCGGGCTGGTCGCGGTCCGGCGCGGTGCCCGGCCGCCGGCCCGGCTGCTGCTGGCCGCCGGACTCACCGCGATCGCTGTCTTCACCGTGCTGCCTCCGGCCGGGTCAAGCGACAGCCTGAGCTACGCGGCCTACGGCAGGATCGCCGTCATCGGACGCAGTCCGTACCTGATGACCCCAGCCCAGCTGCGGGCCAGCGGTGACGCGATCGGCAGGCAGACCACGCGCAACTGGCAGGACAGCCCGTCGCTCTACGGCCCGCTGGCGACCGGTACCGAGTGGGTCGCCGCCAAGCTCGGCGGCACCTCGATCGACTTGATCATCTTCTGGCTCAAGGTCTGGCTCGCGCTGGCGTTTGGCGCCGTGGCGGTCGCGCTTGACCGGCTGCTGCGGGCCGAGCCGGCTGCCAGGGCTCGCGCGCACCTGCTGTGGACGCTCAATCCGCTGATGCTGTGGGCGGTCATGGCCGGAGCCCACGTGGACGGTCTGGCCGCCGGGCTCGGGTTCCTCGGCCTGATCGTCGCCCGGCAGCAGCTCAAAACGCTCCGGGCGCTTGCCGCTGGCTTGCTGATCGGCCTGGCCGCCGCGGTTAAGCTCCCCTTCGCGCTGTTCGGAATCGGGTTCGCCTGGGCGGCGCGGCGCTCGGTCCCGGCGCTGGTCGCCGCCGCAGCCGGTGCGGGCTTGGTCCTGGTCGTCGGCTACCTGATCACCGGGCCGGCCGCGCTCAGCGACCTGCGGGCCGACGGCAGCCGGGTAGCCCTGGACAGCCTGTGGCGAGTGTTCTACGGCTTCGGCAGTCGGCCCGGCTGGGTCATCCCGGCCGCCGCACTGGCCTGGGTTCTCCTGGCCGCGCTGCTGGCCTGGAGGCTGCCGCCTGGATCAGCGGGACGGCCGGCGATCCGGCCCGCGCTCGCGGTTTCCGTAGCCTGGCTGCTGATCTGGCCGATGCAGCGGGCCTGGTACGACGCCATGGCGTTCTGCCTGCTTGCCGCGTTTCCGGCCTCCCGGCTTGACTGGCTGCTGCTTGCCCGGTCGGTCCCGGCCACGCTGGACATGATCACGGCGGCCACCTGGCGCCCGGCGGCGCACCGAGCGCACGCGGCACTGCATGGCGCGGGGCGAGCGCATCCGCGGGCGTCGTCCTGGCCGCACGCGGTAGCGGTGCAGATCGGCAGATTGCTGATCCCCGAGGCCCGGCTCGCGGCCGTGATCGCCGCCGTCGCGCTCTGCCTGACCGGGGCCTGGGGTCTTTGGCAGCCGCCGCCAGCCGAGCGGATCGGCCCGGTCCGACCGTCCCGGGCTGCCCCGCCGGGCCGATGCCCGGAACGTGGCATTGACCACAACGGCTTGAAACAGGACGGGGTGCCGTAGAAAGCTCAGCTTGTCAGCAGGCGGATCGCCGGCTGCCCGCCGACCGGCTGCCCGCCGACCGGCAGCTCGCCGACCGGCAGTCGGCCGGCGGCCGGGCCCTGCTGTGCTGAAACGGCGCCGCGACGCGAGTGAGGTGCGAATGCCAGACTTCCTGACCAGCTACGCCGAGATCCAGCCGAATAAGCAAGCCGTCATCGACGACCGGAGCGGCGCCGACCTGGTCTGCTGGACGTACGCCGAGCTTGAGGCACAGGCCAACCGCCTGGCCAATGCACTGCTATCGCTGGATGTCACGCCGGGGGAGAAGGTCATCTGGTGCGGTCCGAACTCCGCGCCGGTGGTGGCCCTGGTCAACGCCGCGAGGAAGATCGGCACCGTCGCCGTTCCGCTCAACTACCGGCTGACCCCCGAGGAGGCGCTGTACGTCATAGACAACTCGGACGCCTCGATCGCCTACGTGGACGCCGAGCACGCTCCGATGTTCGCCGCGCTGCGCGACCGGCTGGCAAAACTGCGGCACATCGTGGTCTTCGGCGGCCCGGCGGCAGCCGGGATGCTCGGCGAGGACTTCGTGGTTGGCGCGCCGTCGAATCCGCCCGAGGTCGAGACTGGCGATGGTCCGGGAGCCACCATGATCTATACCTCGGGGACCACGGGCAAGCCCAAGGGCGCGGTCCGGCGCGGCCGCCCGAACGATGCCTCGATCATCGCGCTGCTCGGGCTGATCGGCTATACGCCGGACGACATCTACATCACGTCAGGACCGCTGTACCACAGCGGCCCCGGCAGCTTCATGGCCGGTGCCCTGGCCCTGGGGCAGACGGTCGTGCTGCAGCGTAAGTTCGACCCGGAGGATTGGTTGCGCCTGGTGCACACGTACCGGGTCAGCTCCACGTTCTCCGCGCCAGCGCCGATTCGGATGGTGTGCGGCCTTCCGGCGGAGGTGAAGGCACGCTATGACCGGTCGTGCATGAAGCGGATGATCGCCAATGCCGCGCCGTGGACCTTCGCGCTGAAGCAGCAGTATCTGGCCGTCTTCCCGGCCGATTCGCTGTGGGAGGTCTACGGCTCGACCGAACTGGGAGTGGACTGCGTCCTGGAACCGAAGGACCAGCTGCGCAAGCCAGGCTCGTGCGGCAAGCCGGCTCCCGGGGTTGAAATCCGGCTGCTCGACGAGGCGGGCGACGAGGTGACCGGCACCGGCCCTGATCATCCCGGCGAGCTCTACGTGCGGTCGACAGTGGTCTTCGACGAGTACTACAAGCAGCAGCAGAGCTATGACTCGGCCCGGCGCGGTGACTTCCACACGGTCGGGGACATCGCCTATCGCGACGAGGAGGGCTACATCTACATCTGCGACCGCAAGACGGACATGATCATCACGGGCGGGATGAACGTGTACCCGGCCGAGATCGAGGCTGCGCTCGAGCAGCACCCGGGTGTCTATGAGGCCGCGGTGTTCGGGATTCCGTCGGAAGACTGGGGTGAGACCGTCCACGCCACCGTTGTGCGTCGCCCCGGCGCGTCGTTGTCGGCGCAGGACGTGATGTCATTCGGCAAAGAGCACCTGGCCGGCTACAAGCGGCCCAGATCGGTGTCGTTCATCGACGAGCTGCCAAGAACGGGCTCCGGCAAGGTACTCAAGAGAGAGCTGAGGGCCCCGTTCTGGGCCGGTTCCCGCTCCGCGGTATGACCAGCCCGGCTTAGCTACCCAGATGTCACGCACAGTTCCACCTGGCGTCACGGCCTAGGGCCCTTTCCTGGCAGGCGCGTCCCGCATGGTGAGAGCGTGCGAATCGCGTACGTCACCGAGTCCTTCCCGCCGGATGTCAACGGCGTCGCACACACCGCCGCACGCGTCGCTGAGCATCTGGTCCAGCGCGGGCACCAGCCGCTGGTCATCGCACCCGAGCCGGCCAGCGGGGTGCCGCGGCCTGACGGCACGCTTGATTACCCGGTGGTGCGGGTGCCGTCGCTCGCCGTACCCGCCTACCCGGGATTCCGGGTCGGCCTGCCCGGACCGCGTCTGCACGCTGCGGTGGCCGGCCACCGTGCCGACCTGGTGCATCTGGCCGGCCCGTTCGTCCTGGGCGCGGGCGGCTGCGCAGCCGCCCGACGGCTGCGGCTGCCGATCATCGCTGTGTACGCGACGGACCTGCCCGGGTACGCCCGCGCCTACCGCGCGGGCGTGGCCGGTCAGGCGATCGCCTGGCGGCGACTGCGCCGGATCCACAACGCGGCGGACCGGACACTCGCCCCGTGCACGGCCACGGCGGCCGAGCTGCACGCGCATGGCGTCGAACGGGTCTGGCTGTGGGCCAGGGGCGTCGACAGCATCCGGTTCGATCCGGCAAAGCGGAGCGCAGGGCTGCGCGCCGAGCTGGCGCCCGGCGGCGAGCTGCTGGTCGGCTATGTCGGGCGGCTGGCCGTGGAGAAGCGGGTCGACCTGCTAGCTCAGGTGGCGGCGCTGCCTGGAGTGCGCGTGGTGATCATCGGCAGTGGTCCGGCCGAGCTGGCGGTGCGCCGGGCCGTTCCCGCCGCGCTGTTCCTTGGCCAGCGTGGCGGAGAGGATCTGGCCAGGATCTACGCCAGCCTCGATGTGTTCGTGCACAGCGGGCCGCATGACACGTTCGGCCACACCTTGCAGGAGGCAGCCGCGAGTGGCCTGCCGGTGGTCGCGCCCGCCGCAGGCGGGCCGCTCGACCTTGTGCGCGATGGCGTCACCGGATTCCTGGTCACTCCAAGTGATCCATCGGCACTGGCAGCAGCGGTGGCCAGGCTGGCAGCCGACCCGGCGCTGCGCGCTGCGCAGGGCCGGGCGGGCAGGCAGCTGGTGCTCGGCCGTAGCTGGCCGGTCTTGTGCGACCAGCTGATCAGCCACTACCGGGCGATTCTCGATGCCGCGGACGCGCCGTGGAAGAAGGTGCCGGCGTGACGCGCTTTGTCGCGCTTGGCGACTCGATTACCCTCGGCGTCGGTGACCCGGTCGGCTCGGCCCGCCCTGCGGGCCGAGTGGAACCTGCAGATCCCGCGGACGCAGCAGGTCCGGCACGTCCGGCAGGTCAGTCGGAACGCCGTGGCTGGCGCGGCTGGGCCGTGCTGCTCGCCGAATGCTTGCCCGAGCCGAGATTGCATATCCTGGCGGTCAACGGAGCTTGTGTCGCTGACGTGGAGCGCGACCAGCTGCCGCAGGCCCTGGAATTGCGGCCGGACATCGCCAGCGTGGTGGTCGGGGTCAACGACACATTGCGGTCGAACTTCGATCCGGACCGGATCGCGGTGGCCGCGGCGAACACGGTCGGCGCGCTGCGCGCTGCTGGCGCCGAGGTGCTCACCATGCGGCTGCCTGATCCGGGCCGGATGCTCGGCATACCTGCCGTGCTAGCCAGGCCGCTGGCCCGGCGAGCGCACCAGATCAACCAGGTCATGGACACCGTTGCCGAGCGCTTCGGAACCGTGCACTTCGATGCAGCCGGGGACGCCGAGACCTATGACCACCGGATGTGGGCCGTGGACCGGCTGCATCCCAGCGAGCGCGGCCACCGGCATATCGCCCGCCGGTTCCACGGCATGCTGGCCGCGACCGGTCACCAGGTCGGGCCGCCGCCCGATCCCGAGCCAGCCAACCTGCCGCCAACTCGGCTGGCTGAACTGAGCTGGCTGGCGACCAAGGGCACGGCCTGGGTACTGCGCCGGTCCACGGACCTGGTTCCCAGCCTGCTTGGCCTTGCCTTCACCGAATGGCGGTCGGGCCTCGGTCGTGATCTGGCCTGCCCGCCGGACCGCGAGGTATCTCGGCTGCTGGCAGCAGGATCCGGTCAAGCAGCCATGCCGCGGCGACCATCAGCAGGATTAGGTCCAGGTAGTGGCAGGCCATGGCACCGAGGTAGGTCGGACCGCCCCAGGCGTTGACCGTATAGTTCGGATCCAGGCCGCCGGTGACCTGGCGACCGGCTCGGTAGCTCCCGTATAGGAAGAGCATGGCGGGCGGCAGCGCGAGCAGCGCGCGGCCAAACCCGGATGGTCCGCGGAGCGATCCGAGTCCGGTCCTGGCGACTCGCCGGGCGGCAGCTGCGCCGAGCGGAGCGAGCAGCCACAGGCGATCGCAGTCGCGGCCGAACTTGCGCCGATGCCGCCACCGGCCGTAGCCGAACGCCACGCAGGCGACGACTGCCACGGCGAGCTGCTGCCACCAGGCTGACAGGCCTGGCACGTATTTCTGCCGGACCGGCGACCGGCCAAGGTAGCTGAACCAGCCGGAGATCACCCCTACCGTGAAGCATGCGGCGGACAGGAACGTCAGGGTTACGGACAGCTGCCGGACGATGCGGTGAATCTTGGTTCTCATGACTCCACGCTGACCGCGCGGCAGGCTCGGCGTCGTCGGCCCACCGGCTGGATGTGGCGTCATCCGCCGGGAGGGATTCCTTGCCGCGTCGATCCCGGGGATGATGCCTGATTCCACCTGGCGGCTGACCACCGGAACCGGGATGCCGCGTTACGGTCAGAGCATGGCAATCCTCCGGGTCACCGGCCCGTCGGCCAAAGCGGCCTCCCCGCCGGCCGAAGCGGCCTCCCCGCCGTGGTTTGCCAGGCTCCCCGGCTGGCTCAGCAGCCGGGCGGTCCCTGATGCCATCGACTACGCGGTCGCCGCAGGCTGCTTTGTTGGCTGCACGGTGCCCGTCCTGGCCGGCGCGGTACCCCGGATCGGGTCGCCGCTGGCCGTTACGGTGTTCGGCATCCTCGCCGCCGTGCCGCTGATCGTTCGGCGCAGGTGGCCAATCGCCGCGGTCGTCGCCATCGCCGTCGTCTACCTGGCCGCGACCCTTGCGGGCGTGCGGTTCACGCCGTTCGTCAGCAACGCCGGCCCCAACTTCGCGATCGCAGTCTTCACCGCTGCTGACCGCTGCGACCGGCGGTCATCGCTGACCGCGACGATCATTACCGGCCTGGCCCTCTGGGCCGTGCTCCCGCTCGGCGGTCATCTTCATCCCGGCCAGGACCAGGACGCCGTTCAGACCGTCGCGGCGCTCCCGGCCTGGCTGCTCGGCGACGCGGTGCGCGCCCGACGGACCTACCGGCAGCGCCTGGAGCAGGAAACTCGCCGCAAGGCCGCCGAACAGGAAGGGCGGGTGCGAGCCGAAGAACGGCTTGCGCTGTCCAGGGATGTCCATGACGTGGTGTCGCACAGTCTCGCCATGATTGCCGTCCGGTCCGGTGTAGCGCGGCTGCTGCTCGATCAGCAGCCTGAGGAAGCCCGGGTCGCGCTCGCCACCATCGAGACGGCCAGCCGGTCTGCCCTGGACGAGCTACGGCGGCTGCTGCGGCAGATCCGAGATCCCGCGGTCGAGCACGAGGACGCCACGCCAGCTCTGGGTGATCTTCCGGCGCTGGTGGACCGGCTGCGCGAGAGCGGCCTCAACCTCAGTTACCAGTGCACCGGGCAGCCAGGTCGCTACGGCATGGGGCTGGAACTCTCCGCCTACCGCATCGCTCAGGAGGCGCTGACCAATGTCGTTAAGCACGCTCCTGCCGCCCGCGCCTGGCTTGAGGTGACTCACGGCCCGTCCGAGCTCACCATCGCCGTGACCGACGACGGACCTGGCGCGCGGCACCCCGCTCCCGGAACCCAGGGGCTCGGGATAGCCGGAATGCGGGAACGAGTCGCGATGCTCCATGGCCAGCTCAGCGCGGGAGACCGGCCTGACGGCGGCTTCGCCGTCGTGGCCACGCTGCCGGTGGAGAACCGCCAGTGAGTGCCATCAGCGACCACCCGGGTGGCCAGCGCAGGGGTCCCGGCCGGCGGATCGCAGTGCTGATCGCGGACGACGAAGCCCTGGTCCGGGCCGGGTTCAGGATGCTCGTCGATTCTGCTTCCGATCTCCAGGTCGTGGGGGAGGCCGCCGATGGCGTCCAGGCGGTTCGTCAGGTGCGGGCACTTCGGCCAGACGTCGTGCTGATGGACATCCGGATGCCGCTCATGCACGGGCTGGAAGCCACCAAGGTCATCCTCGACGGCGACCAGGCCCCGGTCACCCGGATCCTGATCGTGACCACCTTCGATGAAGACGAGCATGTCTTCGAGGCACTCCGGAGCGGAGCCAGCGGGTTCGTGCTCAAAGACACCCCGCCGGAACAGTTGCTCGACGCCATCAGGGTGGTCGCGGCCGGCGACGCGCTGCTGACCCCGAGCATCACCCGCCGCCTGATCACCGAGTTCGCCCGCAGGCCACCGGACCTCCCAGCAGCCGACGATGCACTCGCGCAGCTCACCGGCCGGGAACGCGAGGTGCTCGCGCAGCTGGCAGCCGGTCTGTCCAACGCCGAGACCGCGGCGAACCTGCACCTCAGCGTCGCCACCGTCAAGACTCATGTCAGCAGGCTGCTGACCAAGCTGAACGCTCGCGACCGCGCTCAGCTGGTCGTGATCGCCTACGAGACCGGTGTCGCCACCGCCGGAACGCACGGCTGGTGAACCTGCTGTAGTCGGCCCGCGGCACGGGCCCACGACCCCCGCGGGCGCCGGTCAGCCGCCGAGCATGAGGCTCGCGCAGTGCTCGCCGATCATCATCGCCGGGGCATTGGTGTTCCCGCCGGTGATGGTCGGCATGATCGACGCGTCGGCGACTCGGAGTCCTTCGATTCCCCTGACGTGCAGCAGTGGGTCGACTACGGCCTGCTCGTCGGTGCCCATTCGGCAGGTGCCGACCGGGTGGTAGACCGTCGTCGCCCGGTTCGGGAGCTCCTTCGCCAGCGCGGGCCGGTCCGGGTAGTCGGATCCTGGCGACAGCTCCAGCGTGATGTCGCCTGCGATGATCTTGTTCGCCATCACCTCGCGAATGAGGTCCATCCCCTCAAGCAGCAGCTCGCTGTCATCGGGATCGGTGAGGTAGGCCGGGTCGATCACGGGCGCGGCGGTCGGGTCAGCGGAGCTGAGCCTTACGGTGCCGCGGCTCTTCGGGTAGATCAGCGTGGGCATGATCGTCAGGGCCGGGCGCTTATCGACCTTGTGCCTGGTGGGCGCGTCCTGGTTGGGGAACGGATACGACCACGGCAGCGCATGGATCTGGATGTCCGGGATGTCGCCGGCCCGAGAGCTGCGGACGAAGCCGACTGCCTCGAAGACGCTGCGGCCCATCCAGGTGTCGCCGCGGATCGTCTCCTTGATCAGGCCGCTGGCGAAGTACGGCGTGGTGCCACGGTTGCGAGCCGACTTCATGACATAGGTCATCGGCACGAACATGTGATCGTGCAGGTTGTCACCGACCGGGAGGTCGGCGATCACGTCGATGCCGTGCTGGCGAAGGTGCGCCGCCGGGCCGACGCCAGACAGCATCAGGATCTGCGGCGAGCCGAACACCCCGGCGGCCAGGACCACCTCCCTGGAGGCCGCGATGGTGCGGCGGCCCTCCTTCGTGATCACCTCGACGCCGGTGGCGCGGTCCTTGCCGATCACGATCCGGGCGACGACGGCACCGGTCTCGACCGTCAAATTCGGCAGCTTGTGATCGTCCAGGTAACCGATCGATGAGCTATAACGCAACCCGTCGTGGACACTCTGCTGGAAGATCGCGGCGCCTTCCTGGGACGGACCGTTATAGTCGTCGATCCTGCCGACGCCAGCGGTGTCGGCGAGTGCCGCTATGAATGCCTGCGAGGCGGGTGTAAGGTCCTTCGCTCTGGTCACCTGAATCGGCCCGCCCGCTCCGCGCAGATCGGTCGCGCCGTCCTCCCAGTTCTCCATCTTCTTGAAGCTGCTCAGCACGTCGGAGAAGCTCCAGCCCGCGCAGCCCGCCGCGGCCCAGTCGTCATAGTTCTTGCGATTGCCGCGGACGAAGAGCATGCCGTTGATCGAGCCAGAGCCGCCGAGCACCCGGCCGCGGACCTGCGGGATCTTGCGGTCGAGCGCATGGTGCTGCGGGGCGCTGTAGTAACCCCAGTCCAGTCGCTTCTTGAGGTCAGGGACATTGTGGAAGATGGCGATCATCCCTGGCTTGCGGATCAGATAGGAGCGGTCCGGCCCGCCAGCCTCAAGCAGGATGACGCTGGCACCAGACTCGGCCAGCCGCTTCGCCAGCACGCATCCGGCGCTACCGGCCCCGACAACGACGTAATCGGCGCTCTGATCCATTCGGTCCTCGCAGCGAAGGCGGGAGATGACCGCGGGACGCGGCCGATCGACTGGTCTGAGGACTCTATTGCCCCCAACCCCCGCGAAACAAGAACACGTTCTGGTTTTCCGGTTGGATGACAGCAACGGTGTGGCAGCAGACGAAGGTGGATCGCGGCAGCATCGGGCTAGGCGCGCCGTCCGTCGAGCCGGATAGTCCACGAATCGATCGTGTCCACCACCAGATGCGAACCGCTCCACGGGTCGCGGCCGAGCGTGCCGAGAACGGCGTCCGGCGACTCAGCCTCGACGACGAGTACGACCTTGTGCTCGTCGGCGAGCGGCCCGCCCAGAATTATGAAGCCGGCGTCCACGAGCTCGTCCATGAAGGACGCGTGCGCGAGCCAGTCGGCTTGCTCTTCCAACGGCCGCGACGGGGCCCACCGAGGGCCGGAACGGCTGAGCACAACAAGGAATGTCGCCACACTCGCGTTGTAGCACACGGCCGCCGCCGGAAACGCTGTGCTCACCCCACTGAGCGGTACAGCTCGTATACGTGCTGGTCGGCCGATAGGTAGATGACGTGCTGGTACCGGGTGTCGGCCCAGCTGGTCAGCGCACTTCCCCTTGCTGCTCGCGCGCTGCCGGTGTCGGCGGTGAGGTCGCCGCCGGCCCAGGTGCCGCCGGCCAGGGGGTAGTACAGCTCGTGCACGTGCTGGTCGGGGGACAGGTAGATGACGTGCTGGTACCGGGTGTCGGCCCAGCTGGTCAGCGCGCTGCCGGGGGCGGCGGCTGGGCTGCCGGTGTCCAAGGTGAGGTCAGCGGCCATCCACCCCACGACCAAAATGGCCTGGAATGGCTGCCCGCGCTCAAGCTGCTGTCCACCGGGCGCAGTGACGAAGACGCTCACCGGCTGGTTACCTTGCGACGAGGGCGCGGTCAGGCTGAGTGTGACCGTCGCGCTGCCGCCGCGAGGCACCGAGGAGGCCATGGTCGCTGTTGCGGTGCCCCAGATCCGCTTGCCGAAACCGTTGTCGGAACCTGCCACGCACCCGGCGGGCCACGTGGTGGTGCCCACATTGGTGACGGTCACCGTGATGCTGAACGAGGTGCCCGCACCGACGCTGGCCGGCTGGCTCCACACCGCCCAGCTGGCCGCGACCTGCACCGGCGGGCTTCCCCAGGCATTCCGCAGCACCGGCAGTGCCTCACCTTGCACGCCCGGATCCCAGAGCGGCTGCCCGTGGTTGAGCGGGTGCACGTGATATCCCGCCTGCCAGGGCAAAGCCGCGGAAGCCGCGGTGACCAGGATGTCGCCAGATCCTGGCACTATCTCCGGCGGAGCCTGCAGGATCGCCCCTACGTCGCCCGCGTAGTTGCGGACCGGGAAGCCCACGTCCCAGGCGGACCAGTGGTAGCTCACCACAAGGCCGGACCCGTCCCAGGTGATGATGGGTACGACAGACTGCGGCGTGAAGACGTACAGGTGCCACCGGAACAACGTGGGACTGGTGCCCCCGAACGTATGCAGCTCCAGCAGGGCGCCGGCTTCATTGCCCGGCTCATTGCCAGCCAGCCAGGTCAGGAAGCCGCTGCCTACAGTCATGTCACCAATCGCCGGGTCGCCGATCGCGCCGGCCAGGAGCAGGTACAGCCAGGGCATCGCGGCTGGATCTCCCAGTAGCTCCGCCGCTGCGGCCGCGACTGTGACTTCGAGTGCGCCCACGATGTTCGCCAGCTCGCTCCCGTGGTTGGGCGGCGCCAGCTGGACCGCGGTGCCGAGTCGCGGCCGCACGGCCGGGTCGGAACCGTGCTGCACCAGCCAGGCGCGCAGCAGCAGTCCGCCGCGGCTGTGCGTGACAAAGGCAATCCGCCGCCCAGGGAAGGTGGTGATGATGCAGCTGATAATCGCGTCCAGCTGCCGCACCGGGTCCGACGGCTGGCCATTGACCTGCGCCAGGCTGCCCCATGGCTCGATCTGGCTGTAGTTGACCGTGATGTAGCCTGCGCCGACCAAGAATGGCTGCCATCCGCCGGGAGCCGGGTTGAGCTTGCTATCGGTGCTGAAGCCGTAGCAGCCGACGCCGGGATTAGGCTGCAGGCCGAGGTCGAGTGGGCTGACGATGGGCGCCGTCATGTCGTACGTGAAGCCGGTGAGCCCGGGCTGGCTCAGGTCGTTGCTGCTGCCGCCCATGCCGTGCAGCAGGATCACCACGGGGACGTCCGGATCCGGCACTTCCGCCGGACCGATCGCGGACACCGTGTCCTGGTGCTTGATGTTGTTGTTGTCGGTCCACGTGGCAGTCAGTGTGGCCAGGGTGATCGCCATGGCATATCCCTTCCGTTACCCGGTTGCCGACGAAGCGGCGGCGCCCTGGGAGCGGGCGGCGAGTTGGTAGGTCACGGTGGCGGCAGGCAGGGCACCCGCCGTGATCACGGTGACCACGAAGTGAGCCAGGGTCACGTCGCCGATGGCGCTTCCGTCATCGACGATCGCGGCCACCTTGCCGTTGACGAGCTCCGCGTACTTGACGATCTGCAGCGGATTTGCGCCTGCCGCCGTCGCGGCGGCCACCACGCCGGTGGCGACGGCCGGCAGCCTGGCGAGCACCGCTGGCGTGGCCGGCTGAACTGTGAGGCCGGCTGCCTTGAGCGAGGCGGGGTCGGACAGCACGTGCCAGTTGGCGCGCAGCTGTGATACGTAGTCAGGAAGCGAGACGGGGATTTCAGTCATGTCGGATCCTTCTCATCGGCTTGCTGATAATGGGGTATGCGGTCGCCCGCCACATCGGGCGCCACGGCGTCGCTCCCAGAACCCGGCGAGCGACGCCAGACGCCGGCGTCAGCTCGCGGGCAGCTGCCCGTACCAGTTCCAGCGGCCGGTGGGGCCGTCCTGCCAGACCAGGTAGTTGACGCCGTCGCCGCCCGCGGCAATGACCTGGAGGTTCGGCCCGTTACCTATCCCGGTGACCACGGGGAACAGCGCTACCCCTGGCACTCCGTCCGGTAGCTGCCCGTACCAGCTCCATCGCCCGCTAGGCCGGTCCTGCCAGAGCAGGTAGAGGGACTCGGCGGCGCCACAGACGACCTGCAGATTGCCGCCGTTGCCCACACCCGTGGCCAGCGTCGCGACGTTCAGTCCCGGCTGGATGGGCAGTGTGCCGCCCCAGAACCAGCTGCCCGATCGCGCGTCCTGCCAGATCAGGTACAGCTGGCCATCGCTGGCTCCCACGCATACCACCTGCAGATTGCCTCCGTTGCCGACGCCGGTAGCCGCCTGGCGGAATCCGAGTCCCTGCGGGTGCGGCATTGCCCCGTACCAGTGCCAGCTGCCGTTGCCCTGGTCCTGCCAGATCAGATAGGGAGCGTGATCGGCGGTGCCAAGGCCGACCACCTGGAGGTTGCCGCCGACTTCGGCCGTGGCGACCACGGAGAAGAAGCCGGTGCCCGCCTGGTGCGGGAGAGCGCCGTACCAGTGCCAGCTGCCGTTGCCGTGGTCCTGCCAGATCAGGTAGGGGGCGCCGTCGGTCCCGAGCGCGACCACCTGGAGGTTTCCGCCGTTGCCCACGGCAGCTGTCAGCGCGGTGAACGTAACTCCCGCCTGGTGCGGCAGCGCCCCGTACCAGCTCCAGTTCCCGGTTCCCTTGTCCTGCCAGATCAGGTAGGGGGCGCCGTCGGTCCCGAGCACGACCACCTGGAGGTTTCCGCCGTTGCCCACCCCGGTCGCCACCGCGGTGATCCCGACCCCGGTCGCCGCGGGAAGCGGGCCGCCCCAGTGCCAGGCGCCGGTCCCGTGGTCCTGCCAGATGAGGTAAGGGGCGTGATCCGTGCCCAGCGTCACCACCTGGAGGTTGCCTGCGTTGCCTATCCCGGTGGCCAGGGCGCAGGGGTTGGCCTGCGGGCTGGGCTGCGCCTTGGTCCACAGGCCGACGAACGATTCGGCGGAGTTGAGCAGGGGCTCAAGTTCCGCATTGGTGACGCCAAGCGCGCTCAGGCAGGCGACGAAGTCGGGAAGCATGCCGACATGCGCGAGTCCGTCAGTGTTGATGTCGAAGGTCTTGTCGCCGATCTGGCTGCGGTCCATTTCGACGCCGCTGGCAGATTTGAAGGGATAGCTCAGGCCGGACAGATGGACGCTGGGGTCCCCGACACCGCCGGGGCAGGCGTCCGGGCCTGATGTCGGTCCTGGCACGCCAGCGAAGCCATTGAAGTCGGTACCCACGCCCACGGCCCCGCCTTGCATTTTCTCGACGGCGTACAGATAGGCCTGCGCGTAGCTGTTAATGGAGCCGCCGCACACGTGCGGGATCGATGTTCCGTCCGGCCGTGGCCAGGTGACGATGGTGTCGATCGTCCCTTGGGCGATGATCGGCGAGACCATGCCGCCGAGGCTGCGGATGCGCTCGACTTCGCCGGCGGTCTGCTGGCCTTCGTGGCGCTTGTCACCCAGGCAGACATCAATGAACCCGCTGTGGCCAGACACGACCGGGTAGTTCGCGGCTTCGGCCAGGTCGAGGGCGGCGGACCTGGTGTTGTACGACATGTGGTCGACGTCGAAGATCATGCCGTGGGCCATGAGCTCCTGCAGGAGCACCCGGCCCAGGTCGGTGAGGCCGCGCGTGTTTCGTTTCCCGCCGTCGTACTCGTAACCAAGGGAGTGGCCGTCCTGCGTCTTCAGGACGTACGGGCTCACGAGGCCGGCGATCGGAGCGTTGAGATCGACCGGTGCATCGGCGGCCTGAAGGGCGTTCTGCAGGCCGGTGCCGCCGAAGGCGTTGTCGGCGAAATGGATAGGGAAGACATACCGGACACCCTTGTCGTAGTACTCCTGGACGGCCGCCCTGACCTGGTCGGCCGAGAGGGCTGCGCTGAGGTAGCTGCCGAAGAGGTAGTCGACTTCGATCCCGAGGACGACAGCCAGCTTCCCTGCGGCGATCGCCGCAGCGGCTTCCTGCGCTGAGGTGACGATCCGGTACCAGCCGTTCCCGGGACCGCCAGACGCCTGGTCTATGGCGGCTTCTAAGGCCTTGGCCGCGTCAAGCTGCAGGTCGACGGCCTCCATGTCCGCGCAGGTACGCCCGGGGGCTCGCGCCATCCCTGGCAGGTTGCACATGAACTCGCTGTTGACCGCCAGCATCACCATCAGGCGCAGTCCGCCCTGCCAGGCGCGCTCGAGCCAGTCGATGTGCACCGTCTGATGGGTCACGCTGTCCCAGCGCGGCCACCCGTCGAACTCGGGGTAGCCGCCGACATGGTGCCCAAGCCCAGCGCCCGGGTAGTTGTAGGCCCACTTGATCACGGTGCCAATGACATCGCCGATCCCGCCGGGGCCGTGGGCCGGCGTGCACCAAGGCACCGCTTGCGGGATCGGGCCGGAGGGTTCCCCGAAGAACTCGACTCCGCCGAACGCGAGGTGGGCGAACTGATGATTGTGAAGATCTGCGAACCCGCTGCCTGTCATCCTAGCCACCTGTCCAGATTTGCGTTGTACGTAGTACGTACTATGCACTATTGATAGTGGCATAATGAACCGTCATGACTGAGCGTGTCAAGACCGCCGCAGAAATCGCTTCTCAGCGAACCCGGGATGAGCTGCTCGCCGCCGGCCACCGCCTGCTGGTAGAGGCACCGGCCGCGACCGCGTTCAGCCACCTGACCGCCAACCGGGTGGCCACCACGGCCGGCCGGACCACCGGCGCCTTCTTCCACCAGTGGCCCACCATCGAGGACTACCTCCAAGACCTCCTGGCCTACGTGATGCACCCCTACCGCAGCGTGGCCTTGCGGTCCACCTCGGCAGCCATCGCCGATGAGCTAGCGGCAGGACTTCCGTTCACCGCCGCACTCATCGCCGCATGCGGGGACACCATCCAGACCACCACCCGCGACCCGCAGACGATCGTCGAACTCCTGGCCTGGGTCCGGTCACTGCACGACGAGCCGTTCCGCATCCAGTTCGCCCGCCTTTACCCCGGCCTGGACGCCGACGCCACCGAGGTGTTCAGTGCCCTGATCCAGCTGCTCGGCCGGGAACCGCGCGAGCCTTTCACCGTCGAAACCATCGGGGCCATCTGCACCGGGATCGCCCAAGGCCTGGCCAGCCGCGAAGCCCTTACTCCCGGTTTCTACCCGCCTGACCTTTACGCCTGGCTCATCCTGAGCCTCGCACCCCTGATGACACGTGCACCAGAAGACACTCGCAGCGCAAGCGCCTTCGTAACCGACATCGGCCTCGAATCGCCCACCCGACCAGACAGTGCCGGGCCGGACCGGGCTTAGCCCGCACGCCGCGTCGCCCGCCAGGCGCTGGCCGCCGCCGCGCCTGCTGGGAGTTTCTGCTCGGCGAGCATCGCTGCCAGGAGCTGAGCCGGTCAGCGCGCTGCTCGGGGCGGCGGAGCGCTAGCTGATCCAGGCGAGGATGTGGTCATTGACCTCGTCCGGTTTCTCCAAGTGCGGGAAATGGCCAGCGTCGTTGATTACGACCATGCGTGAGGATGGGGCGAGGAGGCGCTCGGCGCCGCGGGCTAGCTCGGCCCTGATGCAGCCGTCGTCGGCTCCGTGCAGGTAGAGGGTAGGTTGCGGGGCCTGTCGGCTGACTGCCTGTTCGTCATCCGCAGACCGGGTGGCGGTTCTGGTTGAGCCGTCGGTTGTGCCGGTGGCTCCCGCTGCCTGGTAGTAGCCGATCGCGGCGGCGAGGTTCGCGGGCTCGCGCAGGCACTCCTTGACCCGGGCCAGATCCGCACCGGGCTGGTAGCCCGGTGACCAGTCGCGCCAGAGCTTGTCGAGGAACGACATCCCGTCGCTGGCGACGACCGCATCGGCGAACCTGAGCGGGTCTCTGAACATGAACAGGTAGAAGAACCGCTTGAGTTGCTCGTAGTCGCTGAACAGCACCGGATCCAGGGCGGCGGGCGGGACAGCGAGGGTGACCAGGCGCCGCCAGCGATCCGGGGCATCAGCGGCCGCGCCGTAAGCGGCTTCGGCTCCCCAGTCATGCCCGATCAGCACGGCATCGCCGTCGCCGCCCAGAGCCTGGTGCAGCGCGACGGCATCGGCGATCAGCGCGCCGATCTGATAGGCGCCGTCGGCTGGGATCGCGCTGGGCGCGTAACCGCGCATGAACGGGGCCACGGCGTGAAACCCGGCCGTGGCCAGGGCGGGCAGTAGATGCCGCCAGGTATGGGCAGTGTCAGGAAACCCGTGCAGGCACAGCGCCAGCGGGCCCGATCCAGCCTCAAGTACCCCGAACTCGAGATCGTTCGCTCGTACCATGGCGGACCGCAACGCAATAGAGGCAGCCACGGCGTCACGCTATCTAGAATGGTTGGCCTGGCTGCGGTCGAGGTGGTCACTGCCTACGTTGCGACGCAGGCAGACTCGGTTAGGGCGCCGCCCCGACCGGGCCAGCGTGGTTCGGAAATGTCCCCTTGTCACGGAACGCGCGGGGGCTATTCTGCTGATCAGGCTGCGGTCGTTCCGCTGCCGCCAGGGAGGGGTCGTGCCGACGCCTGAGGATGCACCCGAGGTACTCGGCGCTTTACGTTTCGGCTGGTACGTGGCTGAGGTACGGGGCCGGAATCGGCCCGGAGGCCCGCAGCCGCCGGGAGATCAGCTTCCGAATCGCCAAGATCACGTCCTGCCGCTGAGCGACGAGCGGACGGCTACGGAACTCCGGATCGAGGCCCAGGTCGTTCTCCAGATGCTGGCCGAAAATCTCGGCATTGCCCCGGTCACCGTCGACAACCCGCAGCAAGGCCAGGCAGCGATCATCGACCAGCAGGCCCACGCGCTGGCCGCCGCCGCGCCGCAGACTCCGTCGGCGGCCACGGCCTGGGACGCTCTGGCCACCAGCATTTACGATCTCGATGCGCACACCCAGGACACCCTGGCCGCCCAGTCCGAGATGCAAGCTGCTGCCTACCAGCTCGGGCGCGGACTGGCTGAGGTCTACTGGGCCTTGGACCCCGGCGCAGCATGCGACCCGCTGACTCCGGACTGCTGGGAGTTTCTGCTCGGCGCGCATCGCTGCCAGGAGCTGACCAGGCTGGTAGGCCGCCTGAGCGCCTACTTCAACCCTTACTGTCCCCCCGCTGTAGCCGGAACGGTAAGCCTGTGGCAGTCGGTCGCCGGCGATGCGAACTGGCGAAAGAACGCCCAGGATCACCTCTACCAGCAGCTTCGGCGCTGGTATGAACTGCTGATCCTTGGCCAGGACCCGTCCACGCTGATCAAGCCCTACCAGGTGGTCAAGAACTGGCAGACATCCTTGCGCGCCGTGCGAGCCCTATGGATCCAGCTCGTCACCGCGGGAGTCAGCCTCGGCCTGGTGACCGCGCTGATCACCCTCAGCGCCAACGGCTCGGGCAGCGCACTGCTCAAGGCCCTCTTCGGTGTGCTCGGGGCGGTCGGCCTATCCGCCGCCACCGTTCAGGCCAGGCTCAAGAACACAGCCCAGGGCCTGCTGACCCGGCTGCGGCAGGATGCCTATACGGACCTGGTCGCGGCAGCGATCGCAGAGGCCCCGGACAAGCCAGGAGCGCGCAGGCCAGGAAAGGTCGTTACCGAGGAAGTCAGAAAGCGGACCCTGACCACAGTCGCCAACGCCACAGTGCCCTGAAACGCCCGGTCAGACGGCGTGCAGCACCTCTCCGCCGTACACCAGCGGATCTCCTATGGGCCGGTAGCGAATTGCAGCAAATAGCGATCCTGTCCAGCTGGCCGGAAGAACGTAATGAACCTGTCGTTGTTCCCTACATTCCATGCGCCAGGGGATCCCGTGAAGTGCAGGTCTAGCGTCACCAGCAGCGTGAACTGACTGCTCGACACCCAGTGGTAGGGCTGATAAGAGATGACCGTGCCGGTCTTCAGGATCACACCACTCCCTCCGCGCTGGCTTGGGACCAGGAACCGTTCTGACGCCACCGATTCCCCTTGCTCGTGCCAGGCGGTCAGGTAATCGCGAAGCTCGCCAATCGCTGCGGAGTAGGCGCTCGACCTGTCTTGGTTCGTCGAAGGCGACACGGCTGGACCCGGATTCGCGTGCGTGCATGAGCTGAGGCACGCTGCGGCAATAGCCGACACCAATGCTATTGCCGCAGCGGCTGCAGCTACCCGAGGACGCATGATCTACTCCTGGAAGCTGCTCAGGTGCGGGGGACAGGCTAGGGAGACGAGATGGTCGAGTGCATGCGATCCATGTAGTAGCGCGTGCTGGTGTTGTGGGTGGTCCCGAAATCGTATCGGACATGATAGGAATCGGTGTTGTGGGCGTCGACCAAAGTGGTGCCGTCGCCCAGGTAGGCCACCGCGATGGCGCTATGGTCGATCCCACCGTCGTTGTTCCAGTCGTAGAAGTGAAGATCCCCGATGCTCATCGACGACTTGTCGTAGCTGTTCGTCTGGCTCCAGTCACCGTGGGCGCCGAGCCAGCCGAAGTCGTACGCGGAGCCATAGGGATTCTTGGTGACAAAACTGTGTAGATCAGCGGCATTATCCCAGTCCAGGGTATATTGCGGAACGCCGTTCCACCAGTATTGCCAATACGGGTGTTCAATCGAAAGATCACCGCCTTTACCGCCGTAACCCTGGACGGTATTGCCATAGAACGAAATCGATTGCGAGACGAAGTTAGTGCAGTCACCGCCGCCGCCGCAGCTTACATTGCAGTTTACGAAATCTGTGTTGTAGTGCAGCGCATACCTATCGGCATAAGCCGCCGCACCCGAGCCCTCGTAACCTTCAAGGCACTGATTGGGAGGGCAGACTGCCGACGGATGCGCCGCAGGTACCACCGAGCCCGTGGCGACGTTGGCCAACAACGTGGTGTGGTCCGGAGCCAGGGCTTGATCGAACGGGTCGAAGTAAAGGTCCGACTGGACCTTCCAGGCGCCTCCTTGCCGAATCAGGACCATCAGGTGGTTGGTGGAGACCATGGACGTGACGGTGTCGTGGACGCCGAACACGCGCCCATTCCGCGCCGCCGCCGCCATGGAAGCTGCCTTCTCGGGAGTGAACCGCGTTGCCTTGGCGTCGGTCCCCGGAGACCATCGCATGGTCGTTGTGGTGGCAACGTCGGCGCTCGCCCGCTGTCCCGAAGCCGAGACTGTCATGGACTTGATGGTCTCGCTGGTGACAATCGACTTATAGATGTCGCCGTACCCCTGCACCCAGCTGTGGAAGCCATCCGCTGTCCGTACTTCGTACGCGAGAAGGGACCGTGAGTCCTGAGTCGCGGCCCGTCCGGTCGGGTAGTAGCCCGAGAGTTCGGCGGCTGCGCTTCCGGGCATGAGGGCGCGGTCCATGGCGTGGAAGTAACCGCTTAGGAACGACGTCACCGATCGCGCTGGTGAGGTACTTGCTGCAGTAGCCGCATGCGCCGAGACGAGCCCGGGCAACGCAGCCACCATACTGCCGATGAGCAATGGCAGGCCGAGCCTTGCTGCCGTGGCCTTGATTAACACCTTCTGCCACCTCTCCCTTGCCTGATTGCTGATTTAGCATATATATCCGAAACATCAACCTACATACCTCATGTCGATCTGTCAATCACCATGAACTCAGGCCTTAAGCAATGAATATAATCTTTATCATGATATAGCATGGTACACGCCTGCGGGTGGCAAGGGATCCAGGCTGGGCGATGATGGCTGCATGTCGCGGTGGACCCCGTTCACCGAGTCCCTGGGTATCCAGCATCCGATCGCGCTCGCGCCGATGGGCGGATCAGCGGGCGGTGCTCTAGCCGCGGCGGTGTCGAACGGCGGCGGCCTTGGTCTGGTGGGTGGCGGCCGGGGCGACCTGGACTGGCTTGACCGGGAGCTGGCCATTGTCGCTAACCGGACCGACAGGCCGTGGGGCGTCGGCTTTCTGGCCTGGTCGATCGAGGCCGACGCCATCAAGCGGGCGCTGGACTACGGGCCGAAGGCGGTCATGCTGTCCTTTGGCGACCCGGCCTCGCTGGCCCCACCAGTTCTCAGGGCCGGTGCGGCGCTGATGGTTCAGGTGACCGACCTTGGGGAGGCAAGACGGGCCCTGGACGTCGGCGCCGATGTCATCGTTGCCCAGGGCAGCGAGGCGATCGACCTAATCACCGCGGTGCTGCCGGCGGCCGATCTCGTCGCGCTCCTGGCTGCGGAGGCGGAGGAAGCCCTCGGACGCGCCGGGAGGCCGCCCAGTATGTGTCTCTAGCCGTGCCTGCCCGCCGTCCTGGTCGTCGGGCCTCATCTGGCGCAGGAGCCGACCAGGCCTTACGGAGCCGAGACGCCGACATTCACCAGTCTTCAGGCAACCGTTGCCTCGGGCTGAAGCCGCAGGTTGTCGCTAGCCTCGCTAACCGGGCGTGTCGGTGTCGCCGGGTTTTGCAGCGGCAGCCACAGCGCCACGGCGGCTC
>Ga0116214_1000259_pt1 | contig 21898 bp, 20 predicted proteins | sample Sb_taG_FD_88964 | JGI IMG/M metagenome (GOLD analysis project Ga0116214, IMG submission 88964) | Peat soil microbial communities from Weissenstadt, Germany - Sb_50d_1_NS metaG | ecosystem: Environmental > Terrestrial > Soil > Wetlands > Peat | place: Germany: Weissenstadt | collected 2010-09-21
CCCCTGGCTCTGTATACGTTCTCTCTCCTAATGACCCTGGCCGGTCTGTCCGCTGCCGTCTCTTCAGCGCGCCGGGACCTGCGTAGGCCATAGCAGGCACACACCCCCACAACCAACACAAAAGAAACCCGCATTAACTCGACTGCGCATGATTTCTTGTTTCATTTTCCGCTACTTCTTCGTTGTGGTTCGCCACCGCGATCACGGCGATCCTTGCAACGCGATCTCGTGCATGGTTTCGCGGTGAATATGGCGAAGCGACCGCAGAAGCGACCGAATCCACAGGCGGCGTCGACATCGAACGGAGGTGAAGTCGTCTCGGCTGGCCGGAGGTGGGCCGACACGGGACGCACTCGACTTGCAGAGGCACCCATCGAGGAGGTGTCGAAGGGCCGGATCGATCGAGAGTCCCGTCCCAAGCACGGCGTACGGTGGTTGGCATGGGTCGAATTCCAACCGGCACAGGCCGATCGCCGCTGATATCAAGTCGGCGGCGTGATATCATGGCGTTTGTGAAGCAGTTGCTCCTACGAGTCCCTGAGGATCTCCATCGGCGTCTCGCCGCGCGGGCAGCCCGTGAGGGCCGCAGCATGAACGCCGTTGCCGGCGCGATGCTCGACGCCTCCGCGGACGATGATTTGGGTACCCCGCCCACGCCACTCACTCCGCAGCAGCGGCTGCGTGCCAGAGCCGCCGCCATGGGAATGCTCAGCAGAGAGATCCCCGCCCGCCCGGTGAGCAAGGCCGAACGCGACCGCATCATCGCCTCGACCCGGGGGATCGGACCGATCGTGGACCGGCTGATCGACGAAGACCGCGGCAGGTTGGAGTGATCGCCTACCTGGACTCGTCCCTGCTCGTACGGTCCTACCTCGACGACGAGGACGGTCATCGAGAGGCCCTCACACTGCTCGAAGACCCGGACATCACCCGCGTCACCGGAAGCTGGACGCGGATCGAGGTCTCCGGCGCACTGATTCGCGCGGCGCGCGCCGGGCGCAGCGAAGCTGATGAGCAAGGCCTGCTCGCAACCCTCAATGCGGATCTCGACGCCGACGGACGCGTGACCGAGCTCACCGTCCCTCAGGAGAACGTCGAAGAGAAGGCGCTGGAGCTCGTGCGCGAGCACGCCCTGCGAGCCCTCGACGCCTGGCACCTGGCAGTCGCCTCGCTGACCGTGCCCGCGCTCGCCGCACCGGACAAAGATGAGATCGCGTTCGCCTCCCGCGATGACGATCAAGCCGCCGTCGCTGAGGAGCTGGGCTTCAAACGCGTGTGAGCGCTGTTCCACGGCGACGCCCAGCACCGCTCCTCGTCAGATCACGTCCATCCATCCGGCGAACCTGGCCGAATGAATGACTCAGGACACCGGATCGAGGCCGGATCGAGAGTCCCGTCCCAAGCGATCCGTAGGTTGGCCGACATGCATTATTTCTCAGAGGAGCGGCAGATAGCCAGAGAAGCGACGAGCGCGAGCGGAAGACTTGCGCCGTCGGCTTGGGGAGAGCACCGCTCATGGGAGCGGCGGCGCGTCTCGGTCTCAGCCCGCCTGGGCCCGTTAGGGGCCTATCAGCGCGTGCGCGAGCAGCGGCTCCTCGACAGCGGCGAGTGGCCATTCGCCACGGGACGTGACGTGCGACGCGCCAACTCTGGGCAGGCTGACGGTGACGGCGGCTGCGGTGGAGGAGCGCTCGATGCGCAGCACGGCCGTATCGCGGGCAATGGCAATCTCGCTCGCGAGCTCAATAGCGCGCGCGACCTCGGGGGCGGGGAGGCGGCAGGCGTCGAGAAAGCGCCGGACCTGGCCCTGAGCCAGCGCCCGCTGATCCACCTCGAGCTCCTCCACCTGAGCGCCCGCGCCGCCGGCCGGCGCCTGCGGGGCGAGGATGCACGCGGCCATGTCGTCCGGGGTGGCCTCGGCCGCGGCGCGCACGCCCGCGAGCAGGTCCTCGGCCGCGGGTCGGGGACCGAGCGCGGCGAGGATCTCGCTCAGGCGCTCGCGTCCAAGCAGCCCGTCGTCGCCCGCGGCCCGGCCCTCCTCGGATTCCGCACAGCGCGCCTCGATCAGGCCGTCGCTGAAGAAGCACACCGCGGCGCCCGTGGGGAGCGAGACGGTGCTCTGGCGACGCCCCGTCGGTATGCCGCAGCCGAGCGGAGGAGAGGAGCAGATCGTCAACGGCTCACAGGCCTCGAAGCCGCGCAGGATCGGAGGAGGATGACCGGCGAGCGCATAGGTGAGTCGGCTGCCGCGCCTGTCATACACGCCGACCGCAACGGTGGCGTAACGCTCACCCTCCGGATCGGCCAGGACTCGGCCCGCGAGCCCGAGCGCCGCGCGGGGCTGGAGGCCCGCCTGGATGTACGCCCGCAGCGTGTAGCGCGTGAGCGCTGCCTGATTCAGCGCCTCATGGCCATGGCCGGCGACATCCCCGAGGATGATCGCCACCTTCCCCGGCGCGGGCACGAACAGGTCATAGAAATCACCGCCGGCGGCCGGCCCCTCGGCGGGCCGGTAGGCCACAGAAACCGACAACCCACCGAGGCTCCCGGGCACCTCGGGCACGAGCGCCGCCTGCATGACGCCCATATCCGCCAGCAGCCCGACGCGCTGACCCTCCAGGCGCCGAGCGCGACGCGAGGCGAGGTAAGAGCGAACGCCGAACCAGGTGGCCAGCAGCAGGAGCGCGAGGATGATCGGCTTGCTCCAGTCCGGGACCGGCAGCGGCAGGGGGATGTGCCGGCCGATCGCCTCCAGCGGATTACCGCTGCTCGCGCCCCGCCGGGTTGCGCGCACGTGCGAGCCGGACCCCGGCGCGCGCGACGCCTTCACAGGGAAGGAGATCGGCGCGGTTGCGTGACTCGCGGCGAGGCCCACGGTGCTCGCGCGGCTGCCGGGACGCCGGCGCCGGCGCACCCGTGCGGAACGGCGCACGGTCGGCGGCGACCTTCGACCACCGCCGGCCGAAGGCAGCTGGGCGCCCGCGGCGGGGGATACGGGCGAGGACGTGTGCGCCGCTGTGGAAACGGACGCCGCGACCGCGACGTCTGAGCTGCCGGGGTCGCTGCCCGTGGAGGACGGCGGCCAGCTGGGAGACGTCCCTGTTTCGCCGCCGGCCGGACCCGTCGGCGCGCTGCCCGTGGTGGGGGTTTCCGTGGAGGTCGTGCTGGGTGGGCTGGCGCTGGGTGGACTCGGCGGCGACACGGTCACTTCCGGCGTGGACACGCTGACCGCGGGAGTGGACACGCTGACGCCGGGGAGCGACACGCCGACGCTCGGGAGCGACACTTTGACACCCGGCAGCGGCACTCCGACTCCCGGCAGGGACACCACGGCGTTCGGGAGCGACACGCCGATCGACGTCGCGTGCCGCACGGACACGCCGAGCAGAGACGTCGCGGTGGCGGTCGCGCGTGGCGGGGACGCGGCGGGCCGACCCGAGGCTGCGATCGCCTGGGCGCCTGAGACCGGCAGCGCTACACACGGGCCGAGGAGGAGCAGCAGCGCCACCAGGCGACGCATCACGCACGCACCTCGGAGACGACGGTGCTCCCGGGCCGATGCACAGCTACACCTCGCTCGCGCCAGAGCCACAAGCGTTCGGTGATTCGGTGCGGGCGCGCACTTCAGCCGGCCACCGCGAGCGCGGAGAAGGCTTCCTCGCGCGTGCTGTGCAGCGCGATCATGCTGTCGATACCGGTGATCGCAAAGATTCGCAACACCCTCGCATTCTCATCCGCGCAGACGATCTCGAGCGCCCCCCCGCCGGCCTCATTCAGCCTCGTGACGGCGCCCAGGAGCACGCCGATCGCCGTCGAGTCGATGAACGTCACCTCTGAGAGGTCGAGCACCAGACGCCGCCTGCCAGCCTCGAGGTGGCCGTCGATACGCTGTCTGAGCTGAGGGCTGGCGGCATAGTCGAGTTCACCGCTCATAGCCACCACAGCCACGTCGGCGCGTCCCGCCTCCTCGACCGTCGCCTCGTCACTGATGATGTAGAAAGAACCCATTCGTCCTCCCGAGTGACCGATCTTTGTTGCCGGTTTGCCGGTGCCTCGATCGATGTTAGTACCCACAGGGCGCCTTTGTGCTTAATACCATCGATGTTTCGGTCATATGGAATTTGGTGGGAACGTCCCTTCACGACCAGTGGACATATGTGCGATGGCCCCATGCAGGATGGCCGGAGCCCACGACCGAGGGTATGACTGCTGATTCAGTCGTCCTCGAGATGGTGTTCCGGCTGCAGACCGCCGGCGATTGTGCGTACCCCGACGCCGTAGAGAAGGTCGAGCACGTCCTGGGTGCCACGCACGAGATGAGCGCCGTCGGCGAGCAGCGCGTGCGTGCCCTGTGAGCTGGGAGCGTAGATCCGCCCCGGCACCGCGGCGACATCTCCGCCCGCGGCGAGCGCGAGCGTTGGGAGCATCAGCGCGGCATATTGATCGACCATCTCCACGACCACCATCAGGGGGGCGAGCGCGGCGACGATACGGTCGCGCGCCGGGAGACACCAGCGGCGGGGCTGGAGCTTGCACGGCAGCTCGGATAGGACGCAGCCCCCCTGGAGCAGCCGCTCATACAGCACATGCCTTGCCCGCGGGTAGCAGATGTCAACCCCGGCCGGCATCACCGCGATCGCCGAGCCGTGCATGTCCAGCGCCCCCTTCAGAGCGGTCCCCGCGATGCCATGGGCAAAGCCGCCGATGACGGTCACCCCCTCACCGACGAGCTCTTCCGCGAGCCTGCGCGCGACCATGCTGCCGTAGTCACTCGCGTAACGCTCCCCGACGATCGCCACGGCGGGCTGGGACAGCATGGCCTCGAGACGCTCGGGCGGCGCGGCGAGATAGATGACCGCCGGGGCGCCGGGGAGATCGACGAGCATTTGTGGATAGCCGGGGTCGTGGCGGCACAGAGCACTCACACCGGGAACGTCGGGGATCCACGCCGTCTGGAAAGCCCTGTGGCGAGTGCGCAAATCCTCACGGTCCTCGGCCCCGATCCTCGCGATCAACTCCAGCCGATCCAGCTCCAGCAGCCCCATCAGGCGCTGATAGTCACGGCCATTGCGCTCCAGCTGGGCGCTCAAAGCGCCCAGCACCCAACTGGAGCGCAGGCAGTCCTTGCAGGCAATCGTCGTCGTCGGCTGGGCGGCGGCGGTCGCGGCGGGGGCGGGGAGGGGAACACTTTGAGCATGCATTGGATGATCGGCCTGCTTACCTCTCCGACTCCGAGGCGTGAGCGGGACAGGGCCTGATGGGAGCTCCGCCACGAGCACCTGACAAAGATCGATCGGCACGTCCGGATGCGTCCTGGACACGGCGCTGCGCCTCGCTGCGAGCCGACGACGATGAACGCCGGATTCGAGGAGCCGGCCCGAGAGTACCGTCACAAGCGACCCGTATGTTCGTCGCAACGGATATCGATCGATGGCGAGCTCGCTCGCGTTCGACCATACCGTCTGAGGGGTGCTCAGCACCCGAGGCGACCGCGGCGAGAGCCCATCAGGAAAAGCACATCCGACGAACCAGAAGGGACTCCTATCCCATGGCACCCGACCTGCTGGAAACCGTTTGCACAGAACTCGACGCGCGCCTGGACGAGCTACGCCCATTTGTGTTCGAATACGAGCGGCTGCTCGAGGTCACAGAGACATACGAGCGGTCGATGACCTCCGAGCCCACGCGGACGCGGCGGGGAGCGCTTACTCGGCGAGGTGGCAGACCTGCTGCGCGGTCTGCAGCACGAACAGCGCGAGCCGGCGAAAGACAGCCGGCTGCCCTGGGGAATTGTCGCTGAAGCGGACCGTCCCATTTTCATCGCGCAGGTAGTAGCTGAGCACCGACCCCGGTCGCGCCCGGAGCGTGACGTGCGCTTCCGCGGGATCCTTCAATGCTTCCTGGATCACCCGCGCCTGCACGATCTGCGGGTCGTTCAATTTCAGGGTCTTCCCGCCGTTGCAGTTGACGCCGCCTTCTTCGTTCACGAGCAGCGTCAACGGCGCCCCCGGCCCTGAGCCGGTGCGCTGGACGATGAACAGGTCGGGCGCCTCGATCCCTCCACAACCGCCGAAGAGGAACACGGCCGTGAGCAATACGGCTATCGGAAGCGCGACCGGCGCAGCCATCATCGTCCGCGTCCGGCGCACGGCTCCGCGACAGCGATGATGGCGCGCGACGACTATGCGAATAAGGTCGCGGCGGTGGTGAGCGCGCGAACGGTTCATGAGCTCACCGCCACGCCGCCGCGGCGGGGGTCGCCCGCGCCGGTCAGCCCCTCCCCGCGGCGCTGCACGGCCTGAACTCCGCCGAAGAACAGGTTGAGCGAGTGAAACCGTACGCTGCGCGTGTCCTTCATCACCGCCGGGGTGACCGCCATGCCCGCCGGAGCCGCCGGGGCGTTGTCCCCGCCCACCCCGCCCACCGGGGTGTCCCACCCGCTCAGCTCGTCCAGGGCGACCCCCGGCTCTGAGTAGAGGACGCCATCCTCGTAGTGCACGCGCGGGGCGTCGAGGGCCGCGCGCGCGCTCATGCCGTGGTCGACGACGCCCACGATCGTCTGCAGCAGCGCCGAGCGGATGCGGTTGGAGCCCGCGCTCCCCAGCACCAGCTCGACCTCGCCGTCGCGCATCACCACCGAGGGGGCCATCATGCTGGGCATGCGCACGCCCGCGGGGTGGCGGTGGAAGCCGAGCGGGTTGAGATCCTGCTCGCCCATCATGTTGTTGATGTGCATCCCGGTGCCCGGCACGACCACGCCGGAGCCCTCGCCGTTTGAGGCGGTGACGCTGCACGCGCGGCCCTCCCCGTCGAGCACGGAGATGTGCGTGGTGGCGCCCATGTGACCGGCGTCGCCGCGCTCGTGGCGACCGCCGTGTGCGCCCAAGCGCTCGGCGAGGAAGCGCTCGGCGAAGCCCTCGGCGGCGAGTCCCTCGACGAACTCCGGCGTGCGCTCGGACTGGGCGGCCGCCATCGCCTGGACCACCCCGCGGAGCGTCGGCGGCGCGGGACCGCGATCGAGCAGCGCAAGCGCGTAGGCGAGCAGCGTCCCGCCAGCCGAGGGCGGCGGGTTGGTGAGGACCTCGCGGTCGCGGTAGCCGACCCTCACCGGCTCGCGCTCGATCGCGCGGTAGCCGGCGAGGTCCTCGCGCGTGAGCGACCCCCCACGCTCGCGCAGCCAGTCGCACACCGCCGCCGCCACGTCCCCCTCATAGAAGGGCTCCGCGCCGTCCGCACCCAGCCGCTCGAGCGCGTCGCTGAGCTCGGGGTTGCGCAGCCGCTCACCCTCGCGCAGGATGTGGCCCGCGGGCGCCCACAGGGCCGCGCACTCGGGCGTAGAGCTCAAGAGGTCGGCCAGGATCTCCGCTATATACGCCTGCCCGGCGTTCAGCACGACGCCCTCCCGCGCGAGCCTTGCGGCCGGCGCCGCCAGGTCCGCCAGCGACGCCGTACCCCAGCGCGCGACCGCCGCGCACACGCCCGCCGGCGTCCCATACACGCCGCAGGAGGCCGGGCCGATGTGGAACACCTGCGCGGCGTCTCCAAACGACACGTCGATCGCATGGAGCTCGGCCTCCGATCCGTCGTCCGCACGGGTGGGCGCCTGCACGAAGAAGTCCAGCAGCACCGGCTCCTCACCGCCACCACCGCCGGCGATGAGCATGTACCCGCCCGCCCCCAACCCCGTCAGCAGGGGCTCTGAGACGAACGAGGTCAGCATCGCCCCCACGGCCGCGTCGACCGCGTTGCCGCCTTCGCGCAGCACCCTCGCGCCGGCCTCGGCCGTCAACGGATGACCGGCCGCGACAACTCCCTTTTCAGCTCCGCCCATGCATGCAGCGTAAACGGCTAGCGCGGGACGAACCTACCCAGGAACTACAGCTAGCGCGGCATGAACTCGGGCACTTCCAATTCATCCAGACTGCCGCCGCGCGTGGACGGCCGTGACGAGCCCGTGCGCTGGACACGGACCTCGCCGCCCGCGACCGATGGCTCACGCAGGCGGTTGACGCTCTTGCGCCGGCCCTCGTCGCCGTAGCCGGTGGCGACGACCGTCACCCACACCTGCTCGTCGAGCTTGTCGTCGATCATCGCGCCGAAGATGATGTTCGCGTCGGGGTGCGCGGCCTCGGAAACCGCCTTCGCGGCCTCGTTGACCTCCCACAGCGACAGGTCGCGCCCACCCGTGATCGACAGCAGGATCGAGCGCGCGCCCTCCATCGAAGTCTCGAGCAGCGGCGAGGAGACGGCCTGGATCGCGGCCTCGGTCGCGCGGTGCTCGCCGGCCTCGCCCATGCCGATCCCCAGCAGCGCGTTGCCGGCCTCAGACATGATCGTGCGGACATCGGCGAAGTCGAGGTTGATCAAGCCCGGGAGGGTGACGAGATCGGAGATGCCCTGCACGCCCTGGCGCAACACGTCGTCGGCGACGCGGAACGCCTCGACCATCGCGGTCTGCTTGTCGAGCACCGCCAGCAGCCGGTTGTTGGGCACGACGATCAGCGTGTCGACTTCCTCGGCGAGCGCGGCGATCCCGTGCTCGGCCTGCTCAGAGCGGCGCGAGCCCTCGAAGCCGAACGGCTTCGTCACGATCGCCACGGTGAGAGCCCCCAGTTCGCGCGAGATGCGCGCCACGAGCGGCGCGGCGCCGGTGCCGGTGCCGCCGCCCGCGCCGGCGGTGATGAAGATCATGTCCGAGCCCTTCAAGAGCGCCTTCAAGCGGTCGTAGTCCTCCATCGCCGCCTGGCGGCCGACGTTCGCGTCCGAGCCCGAGCCCAGCCCGCGCGTGATCTCCGCGCCGATGTGCAGGGTGATGTCGGCTGTCGACTGCTGCAGCGACTGCAGGTCGGTGTTGACGGCGAGGAACTCGACCCCCTCGACCTCCGCCTCGACCATGCGGTTGACCGCGTTCACGCCCGCGCCGCCGACGCCGACGACGCGGATCACGGGCTGGCCGACCGGTCCGGCCGAACCCAGCCCCACCGGATGCTCGCGGGCGTAGCCGTCCATCACGGGGCGCGCCGGCGCGCCGTGATCCATCATCACATTGCCGGGGATCTCCGAGGAGAAGGCATGGCGCAAGCGCTCGCGCGGGGTCGCCACGTGCACCTCTGGCTCGGGCTTCCCAGCGGATGGACTGAGGGCCGGGTGGGGCAGGCCGGTCTCGCGCGGGTGAGGCGGCGGAGGATCTTGCTCGCGTGGCGCAGCGCGCTTGGTCTCGGCCGCCGGCCGCCCAGCTCCGACTTGCTCATCCTCTTCGGTCTTGCGAAACAGCGCCGCGAGCGGTCCTTCGCGCATCGAAGCGCGCTCTTTAGGGTTGGCCATGAGTCAAGACCTCCTGGGCGAGCTGGCGGTAGGACTGCGCCGCGACTCCGTCGGGCTCGTACTTGAGCACCGACATGCCCTTGACCGGAGCCTCGGCGAAACGCACGGTCTTGCGAATGCGCGAGGCGAACACGCGATCGCCGAAGTTCTCCTCGAGGATCTCGATCGCCTCCTTCGCGTGGATCGTGCGGGAATCGACCAACGTCGGCAAGATACCCTCGATGTCGACCCCGGGATTGAGATTCTCACGGATCATCGCGAGCGTGTTCTGCAACTGGATGAGACCGCGCATCGACAAATACTCGCACTGCACGGGGACGATCACCTTGTCGGCGGCCGTCAACGCGTTGATCGTCAGCAATCCCAGGCTCGGTGGAGTGTCGATGCAGATGAAGTCGTAGTCCTCGAGGATCGGTTCGAACGCCTTCTGCAGCGAGCGCTCGCGGCCGATCATCGTCGACATCGCGATCTCCGCGCCGGCCAGGTCGATCGAAGCGCAGGCGATGTCGATCTCGCGCTTGCGGATCACTTCGCGGATCGAGACTTTGTGGACGAGCACGTCGTACATCGATTTCTCCAGCGTGTCCGGGTCGATCCCCTGGGACATCGTCAGGTTGCCCTGCGGGTCCATGTCGACGCACAGCACACGGTGGCCCTCCTCCGCGAACGCCGCGGCGAGGTTGAGCGTCGTAGTTGTCTTGGCCACGCCGCCCTTCTGGTTGGCGAACGCGATGACCTTGGCCTTGCCGTCCACGGGATACTCCGATGCTCGATTGTGGGAAGCCGTCCGGTGGGTATTCGCATGACGAGAGGCGATTCCTGCATGGGAACTGCGATCCCGGGATGGCCGTCCGACTTTGGATACGCGAGCGGGCATCTTTGGGAGACCAGGAAGCGCGGATCCCCCACAGCCGAAGCGGCGCCGGTCATGGGAGCGGTTGGCACCGCGGGAGCGGAAACGACGAGACTCTAGGATCGGCGGATGACCAATGACAAGCGCTCTGCAGGGCAGCTGTCGTGCCGGCTCGAGGGCAAGCGCGTGGTGATCTGCCTCGGCGCGGGGGGCGTCGGCAAGACGACGACCTCAGCGGCGCTCGCGCTTGCGCTGGCGGTGAGAGGAGAGAAGGTCGCCGTCGTCACGATCGACCCGGCCAAGCGCCTGGCGGGGGCACTCGGGCTGGACGAGCTGTCCGGAGAGCCCCGCCGGATCGATCCCGAGCCACTGGCGGCGCAGGGCGTGAAGACGGGCGAGCTGTGGGCGATGATGCTCGACACAAAGCGCACGTTCGATGAGATCGTCACGCGCCTCGAGCCCGAGGAGGCGAAACGCGCGAGCATCCTCGCAAACCCCGTCTACCGCGAGCTGTCCTCGGCGGTGGCGGGCTCGCAGGAGATGGGCGCGATCGCGAAGCTCTACGAGCTGCATCACGAGTACGACTTCGACACGATCGTGCTCGACACGCCGCCATCGCGCAACGCGCTGGATTTCCTTCAGACGCCCGGCCGGCTGCTGGGGTTCATCGAAGGGCGGGCGTTGCAGGTGTTCCTCGCACCGAGCGGGCTGACCGCGCGCCTGTTCGGCCGCACCACGGGGCTCGTGTTCGCGATCTTCGCGCGCGTCACCGGCGTGGACATGCTCGGCGAGCTGTCGCGGTTCTTCCGCTCGCTCACAGGCGTGATCGACGGGTTCAGCGAGCGCACGCGCGGCGTCGCCGCGCTCCTGCGCGACCCCACGACCACCTGCCTGATCGTCAGCTCGCCCGAGCTGGAGCCCGCGCGGGAGGCGGTTTACCTGGCCGAGCAGCTGGCCGCGACCGGGATCGCCCGCGGTGGCACAATCGTCAACCGCGTGCACCGCGACGGCCTGGAAGGGCACTCGGTGGAGGAGGTCGAGGCGCTGCTCGCACCCGAGCTGGGCGAGAGCCTGGCGGCGCGCGTGGCGGGAAATCTCGCCGACTTCGACGTGCTCGTCAAGCGCGACCGCGAGACGATCGCGCGACTGTCACGGGAGCTCGATGAGCCTCAGCCGGTGCTGGTTGCGCACCTAGACCAGGACGTCGGCGATCTCGCGGGGTTGGCCCGCATCGCCGAGCAACTCTTCGCCTGACAGCCTGACGGCATCTCAGCGCGCTCCTTCGAGAAGCGCCCGCGCGCCTCGCCTGAAAGGACGGTTGTTGTTAGATCAACAGCGCGTCGTGCGCGAGCTGCTCGAGGGGGTCTTCATCAAACTCCCCGTGCCGCGCGTGCGACGCATCCCTGGGATCGACCCCAAGCTCTGCATCCTCGAGCTCACTGGGCGCCGCGGGCGCCGCCAGCAGCTCGTCGGCGAGACCCGCCAGGTCGGGTGTGAGGTGGCCGCAGATCACGTCTCGCAGGAGCGCGCGCAGATGGTCGGCGACGCCCTTGGCGAGCTCGTGGTCTGAAGCGCGCTTTGACTTCGCCGTGCCCGCGACGATCGCGCGCTCAAGCGCCACCGCCTGGACGATCCGCTCGGTCAGCTCGAGGCGGTGCTCGGGCGTCGCGCAGAGCGCGGCCAGCCTGCCCGGGAGAAGCCCGCTCGAGGGGCCCTCCGGCTCGAGCAGCGCGCGCAGCGCGAGCAGGTGGTCACTCAATGCCTCGTAGGAGATCTCGCGCTCGCAGCCCAGCTCGAAGCGCCGCAGCGCCCAGGCCAGCTCGTTGCCGTACGGGGCGCGGCGCGACACCAGGTTGCAGAACGCGCGCAGCTCGTCCTCCTGCTCGGCCGTCACCACCAGCATTCCGTGCGGCCGCCCGCCAGCGCCCAGTGCGAGCGGGCTCCAGGAGCCCGTACCCAGCCGCGCCCACGCGAGCGCGCCCAGCGTGACCCGGCCATCGCCGAACAGCCTCAGCGCACGCAGCAGGTCCCTCAGCACCTCGCGGCCCCGCTGAATCGCGTCTTGCAAATCTGAGCCCTCGCCGCCGCCGAGGACGACGAGCAGGTGATCCCCTTCGCCCGCCAAGAGAGCGCCCTCGGGCACCCCCCGCAGGGCGTCTGAGTGGGCGATCGTCAACCCTTGAGTCAGCTGCAGCTCGGGCGAGGCGATCGTCACGCCGTGCAGCGTCGCGATCAACGTCACCTCGCTCGTGCTGCTGGTGGATGCCGCCTGCTCGAGTCGCTCGAGCGCCGCGTGCAGGCGCTCGGGGCGGAGTTCGAAGTCCGACTGCTCCTCGAAGACGTCCTCCAACAGCACCCCGAGCGCGGCGTGTGCGCGGGCGGTATGAGTGCCTTTCATACGGCCGACGTCGACGCCCATGCTCGTCAGGTAGCGATCGAGCCCGTCGAAGTCCGCCAGCAGCCGCGCCGCCTCGGCATGGGCGGGCAGGCGCCGGAGCGCCACCTCGCGCTCAGAGATGAACGCACCGGTGAGCGCGCGATAGCAGTAGAGCGTCGTCGCAGCGGACTCATGCCCTCGGCGTCCCCTGTGCGAACCCAGCTCGAACGGCACCTCCGCGCCAGCGGCGACATCCGCGTGCAGGTGGGTCGCGGCGGCTTCCACGAACTCCGTGAGCGCTGCCTCGAGCGTGAGTGAGTGCATGGCGCCCTCACTTCGCGCTCGCCCCCTGCGCTCCTGCTCGGCGCAGCCCTTATTGCAGGGTGAGCGGCATCCTACTTTCAGGCCGGGACCGGCCTACGCTCGTCACGGCGATATGGACGGAAGTCGCCGTTCTCGTTCGCGGGACGGCGGGACAAGGGGACAGGATGTCCCGCGAACGAAACAAAAAAAAGACCGCTCCGACCTCGGCGAGGACCCGACCGCGACGGCAGCCACCGCGGGCGGCAATCGGGTCACCTCAAGCGATGAGGAGGGTATTCGGCGTCATCATCATGCGCTCGGCGCACTCCTCGCCGAGCCAGTCTTCGCCGTAGGCGCGCATGTCGTCGATGATCGGCAAGAGTGCCCGTCCCTTCTCGGTCAGCGCGTACTCGACCCGGGGCGGCACCTCGGGGAACGTCTGGCGCTCAACGATGCCCTCCTCCTCCAGCGCCCTTAGCCGCAGCGACAGCGTGCGCGGGCTGATGCCCTGAAGCGAGCGTTCCAACTCGCAGAAGCGCGAGCAGCCCTCGGCGAGATCCCGGACGAGCAAAAGCGTCCACTTCCCACACACGATCTCAGCGGTTCTGCATACCGGACATGTCTCGTCAACGGCCATTCCAACCGTTACTTTACCAACTGAAGTGTTGGCAGAGGCGGTGGCGGGTCAGTTTTGAGCTCCCGAGCGCCTTCAGGAGTGAAGGGCGGTAGCCGGAGCGAAGGGCTGTAGCGCCGTTCTCCTCTCGGGCACTCGGCAGGTGGAGCTAAGCGCGAGCGGGCCTAAGCGACGGTGAGCGGAGGCCGGTCGGGCCTGGCATCGTCTGCGGGGTCAGAGTTCGTGTCACGACGTGACTCGGCAGCGGCCACGTCCTCCATCGTCGTGCCCCTGCGCCCATCCGCCTGCATCAGCAGCTTGAAGTCGTGCGGGCTGGAAGCCACGAGCATCGCGTCGTCGAACGTCACCCGGCCGGCCTTCACGTGCCCGAACAGCGCTTGGTCGAAGGTCTGCATGCCGTAGTAGGCGCCTGAGGCGATCACCTCGACCAGCTTGCCGGTCTGCGAGGGGTCGATGATCATGTCACGCACCCTGCCAGTCATGCGGAGAATCTCGCACACGGCCACACGCCCGCCGTCGGCGCCCGGCACCAACCGCTGGGAGATCACGCCCTTGACCGTGCCGGCGATCATGCTGCGCGCCTGGCCGTGCTGGTGAGGGGGGAAGAAGTCGAGCATGCGGTTGATCGACTCCGTCGCGTCGACCGTGTGGATCGTCGAGAGGACGAGGTGCCCGGTCTCGGCAGCCGACAGCGCCGTCTGGACCGTCTCCTCGTCGCGCATCTCCCCGACCAGGATCACGTCCGGGTCCTGTCTGAGCACACGCCGCAGCGCGCGCTTGAACGAGGCCGTGTCCATGCCGACCTCACGTTGGTTGATCACCGAACGCTTGTCTTCGTGGACGAACTCGATCGGGTCCTCGATCGTCACTATGTGCTTGCTCGTCGTCTCGTTCATGTGGTCGATCATCGCCGCCAGCGTCGTTGACTTCCCCGAGCCGGTGGTTCCTGTCAGCAGCACGATCCCGCGCTCCTCTTCGGCCAGTTCCCTGACCACCTCGGGCAGCGCCAGCTCCTCGATCGTCGAGATCTTGTGCGGGATCGCGCGACACGCCATCGAGATCACACCGCGCTGGTGGAACGCGTTGATCCTGTAGCGCGCAACGCCTGCAATTTCGAACGAGAAATCGACCTCGTGCTCACGCGCGAACTCGTCCAGCTTGCTCTGCTGATTCAGCAGCTGCTCCAGAGCGCCTTCGGTGTCCTCGGCGCTCAACACCTCGGCGCTCTCATCGGCCGCCAGATGTCCGTGCACGCGGTACAGCGGCTTGGACCCCACCTTCAGGTGCAGATCCGAGCCCCCCTTCTCGACCAGCTCGCGCATCGCGGCCTTCACATCGAACATGTCTTGCTTGTCGGCAGCCCGTCCGCGGGGCTTGAATGGCGGGCGAGGCGATGGACGCACTCACACCCTGACGAAGGGATTGGGGTCCTGAGCAGAACGCACCCTTTGGGCACAGGCAGGAAGCGTGGCGATCTGATCGAGATCGTGGGCGCCGCCGCCGAAGGCAAGGGGCTGGCGTCAGGCGATCTGATCGAGGACGCCCAACCGGGGACGCCGTTAGAACCTGTTTCAAGAAGATCGGCACGCCCGGATGCGGGTGGGTGGGATCCTGATCTACGGCGCTGGACCACCGATAGAAGATCAAATGCGATCTCCTATCGGCCAGCACCGCCTATCTTGAAACAGGTTCTTAGAGGAAGCCGACTTCAGGCGACGTCGCGGAGCTTTTGCGCCTCCGCGAGGGACTGGAGCTTCTTCAGCGACTGGTTCTCGATCTGGCGAATGCGCTCGCGAGTCACGTTGAATGTGCGCCCCACCTCATCGAGCGTCCGCGGGTGCTCGCCGCCGAGGCCGTAGCGCAGCTCGAGCACACGCCGTTCGCGGTAGGAGAGGTTCTCGAGCGCCTCTCTCAGCGCCTCCTTCGTGAGGATCTCCGCCGCGCGCTCGTATGGGGACTCAGCGCGCTCATCGGCGATGAACTGACCGAACTCCGACTCCTCCTCGTCGCCGACCGGCTTCTCCAGCGATACCGGCGCCTGCGCAGAGCGCTTGATCGAGTCGACCTCCTCGGGGTCGATCCCCGTCACCTCAGCGATCTCCTCAGCGGTCGGCTCACGCCCGAGCTCGGTCACGAGCTTGCGCTCGGCGCGACCGATCTTGTTGAGCTTCTCCACAACATGCACCGGGATCCTGATCGTCCGCGCCTTGTCCGCCAGCGCACGCGCAATCGCCTGGCGGATCCACCAGGTGGCGTAGGTGGAGAACTTGAAGCCCTTGCGGTAGTCGAACTTCTCGGCGGCCCTGACCAGCCCAAGCGTGCCCTCCTGGATCAGATCGAGGAATGGCAGCCCCTGGTTGCGGTAGTTCTTGGCGATCGAAACGACCAGCCTGAGGTTCGACTCGACCATCTTCTGCTTCGCGTCGAGATCGCCGCGCTCGATCCGCTTGGCCAGGTCGACCTCCTCTTGTGCGGTCAGCAGCCTGACCTTGCCGATGTCCTTCAGGAACAGCTGCAGCGAATCCGTCGTCATGTCCGGCTTCAGGTCCAGCGTCGCTTTCGCTTTGCGCCGGCCGCGCTTGTCGGGCGCGCGCTCGACCTCTGACGCCGCAGCCGTCGCAGGATCGATGTCCTCGACGAGCTCGATCTCCGATTTCTCCAGGAACCCGTGCAGCTCCTCGACGTCGGACTCGTCCAGATCGAGCTCAGACATCGCCTTGGTGATCTCCGCGTAGGAGAGCACGCCCACCTGCTGACCCTTAGCCAGCAGGCCCTTTACCTCATCCAGCTCCTGAAGCTCGACTACTGACATCTATTTCCGTTTCTTCCGTCGATCGACAACCCGGGGGCGACCGCTGGGGCCCTCTCGGATTCTGGCTGAGGAGCGCTACTCCGTCGGATATACGACCGTAACCCGCCCAACGTTACAAGGCGAACGTAGCTTCCAGGGCCCCATGTTAACGCCTCGCTCTCGCCAATCAAGCCCGTTTGGCGAGATTCTCTTGGCGGTTGGACGCGATTCGCTCGCGTAGGCGATGATGTGCGCCATGAGCGATGCCCCTCCAAGCAACGGTCGATCGAGTGAGCCAGCGGCAGAGTCGGGGGTGCTCGCCAACCTGCCCCGCACCCGCCCTCAGCGCTCGAGCCCCCGCCGGAGCGCCGCGCGCGCGACGACGACGATGCCCGCCACAGCAAATACGGAGACTCCGAAGAACGCGAAAGCTGTGAAGGAGGCGAAGGTTGAGGGGAAGGAAAGAGCTAGGAAGGCGAGCGCCTCGATAGCCAAAAAGAAGCCACAGACGCGCAGGCGTGCGAAGGACACGGCCAAGCCGCCTGCAACGGACACGGTCCCCAGACAGGGTTTCGAGTCCGAGAGCGACAGCGCGAGCGGACCCGTCCATCCACCGGGCGGCGCGGAGCTCATCGCCTCAGCAGCCGAGCTCGCGGGCGAGCTGGCAAAGACCGGGGTCACAACAGGCGCACGCCTGCTCAAGGACTTTCTCTCGCGCCTACCGCCTGGCTGAGCGCGGCCGGCGCTCGCCGCGTTCGTGGGTGCGCGTTCGCGGGTGCGCGTTCGCGGGTGCGATCGGTATACTGGCGGCACGCCGAGCTTCCGTGACTCAGGTCACGGGAGGCGGGGGACCCAATGCGGATCGGATCGACTCGGTCCGCTGGGGCGAATCGGCCTTTCAGGTCGTAGCGCTGTTGTCTTTGAAGCGCGAGCCCGTCAGCTCACCCCGTAGGCACAGCGATGACGATGATGATGTTCACCAAGAAGACGCTGCTCGCCCTGTTCGCCGCGCTCTCCTGCGCAGGTGTGCTCGCCGTGGGCGCACTCGCCTCCACGAGCGGAGCTTCTCCTGGCGCCTCCGCAGGCGGCACCGGAAGCTCGCCGGCCGGGACCATCACCCCCCAGCCAGCGATTCACAAGACCGGTGTCGCCACCTGGTTCGGCCCCGGCTTCTACGGCCAGAAGACCGCCTGCGGGCAGACACTGATGCCCGGCGTAGTCGGAGTCGCCAACCGCACGCTTCCCTGCGGCACGCTCGTGAAGGTCAGCTACAAGGGCCACACCCTGACCGTGCCCGTACTCGACCGCGGACCGTACAGCCATATAGGCGCCGACTGGGATCTGACCGCCGGAGCCGCCGAAGCGCTTGGGGTCGAAGAAACCGTCCGCATCGGCACGCGCGTCGTCGGCAGCGTCCCCAACACCCCTACGCTCGGCGCGCCGCCGCAGTCGCTCGCGGAAGCGGCGACCGGCGGCGCCGCAGCAACAGCAGCGGCAGGCTGACCGTCCTCAGGCGGGCTTGTCCAGCGGCTCGATCGAGGGGCTGACCAACCGTCGGTCGGCTGCCCGCGATACCCGCAGCTCATCGTCATCGGACAGCGGCGTGTCCCACGGCAGCGCACGCGGTTGGGGCTCCGGCGATATTCGGGGCGCCTCGGGTAGTGGCGGCGCGGACGGACCGAGCGGAGATCGACCGGGCGCATGAGACGCGGCCACGAAGTCTTCCCGCTCGTCGACGATCACAGCTCCAGACGGCGGCTCGGGCGCCGCGGGCGACTCAGGCGCGAAAGGGGAGTCGGGAGCGACAGGCGGCTCGGGCGCGACAGCCGGCTCGGGCACGACGGGGGAGGCTGGCGTCACGGCAGACTCGCGGGCGAGGAGACCCTCGGTCGCGTCGGTGGCGAGTGTCATGACGGTAGAGGCGACATCGACCACCCGTTCCGACAGCTCCGCCACACGGCCCATACGCGCGCCAGTCGAGCGCTCGGACAGCTCCTCGTGCAGCGATTCCCACAGCACATCAGACAGATCCTGCGCCGCGCGCACGGCACGCGTCAAGCGCTCCACCACAGCGGCATCGCGGAATTCGGCCATAGTTGATGGATACCAGCAGTGAAGGACGGAACCGGCTCCCCTGGCGCGGATAACCTGGGGCGATCGATGAAGGCAGCCACGGTCACCAACCTCGAGGACCACACCTCGGTGGACAGCGTTACCGGCGCGGTGCGCTCCGTGCAGACGGCCGATCTGCTGCTCGCGAAGGCGGTGCTCGCGGAGATCTGGTCTCCCACGCAACTGGAGCGGCTGGCACGCACGTACTGGCGCTTCCTCACCCGCGTGACGCTCGGGCTGATCCGCGTGTCCTACACCGAGGCAGGGTGCTCGGTCGTGCTGCTCGTCCGCCCGCTGAAGCTGCTCACATTTCACGCGCCCGAATACGAGATGGAGCCCTCGCGCGGGCTCGTGCGCTGGCGTATCGCGCGGGGCCTCTTGGTCGCCAAACGCGGCCATGACGACGACGGCTACCTGCAGATCGAGGTCCGCCGCACCCCACCGATCGAAGGTCGGCCAGCAACCGAGCCGGCGCCGCTCGCTGAGGACCGGGCGGACAACGACCCCGCCCCTGCCTGTCTGCACGTGGAGGTGGAGGTGGCCAACTTCTATCCGTCGATCGCGTCTGGCCTCAGCCGCTGGTTCTACAACTTGACCCAGTCGCGCATCCACGTGATCGTCACGCGGGGCTTCCTGCGCTCGCTCGCGCGCCTGGACCTGGTCGACCGATCGGAGACCGGCCAGCGGGTGGGACGGTTGAAGAAGTCCTAGAAGCGCTCGCCGCCGACCGCGCGCAGCTTCGCCCGGTCGTGCGTGGCGCGGATGCGCCTGATCGTGCCGGAGCGCGAGCGCGTGACCAGCGACTCGGTGGTCGCGCCCCCCGCGCTCGGGTAGCGCACGCCCTGGAGCATGTCCCCGTCGGTGATGCCGGTGGCGGAGAAGAACACATCATTGCCGGCGACGAGGTCGTCGCGAGTGAGGATCCGCTCGAGGTCATAGCCGGCGTTCAGCGCCGCCTTGCGCTCGGTCTCATCGCGCGGCCACAGCCGCCCGAGCAGCTGCCCGCCGAGACACTTGACGGCCGCCGCGGAGATGACGCCCTCGGGCGTGCCGCCGATCCCCCATAGAAGGTCGACTGGGGAGCGCTCGGTGACCGCCAGCAGGGCGGCGGAGACGTCGCCGTGGGGGATCAGCCTGACGCGCGCGCCGGCCGCGCGGATGGCCGCGATACCCTCCTCGTGGCGGGGACGGTCGAGCACCACCACCATCACGTCGCCGATCGGGCAGCCCTTGCGCTCGGCCAGGAGCTTGACCGTCTCCCCGAGCGGGCGGTCGAGGTCGAGCAGGTCCGCGATCTCCGGCGAGCCAGCCATCTTCTCCATGTAGACGCACGGTCCGGGGTCGAACATCGTGCCGCGCGCGGACAGCGCGATCACCGCGAGCGCACTCGGCATCCCGTGCGCGGCGAGCGTCGTACCCTCCAGTGGATCGACCGCGATGTCGACCTGCGGCGGCGAGCCGTCGCCGATCTGCTCGCCGTTGTAGAGCATCGGCGCCTCGTCCTTCTCGCCCTCTCCGATCACAACGAGGCCGTCCATCGGGACCGACTGGAGCATGTAGCGCATACCGTCGACGGCGGCCTGGTCGGCTGCCTCCTTGTCGCCCAGCCCAACCAGACGCGCCGCCGCGAGCGCGGCGGCCTCGGTGACGCGGACCATCTCCAGAGCGAGATTGCGGTCGGGACGCTGATTCGTTGTCTCGTCAGGGCTCATACCGGAAACGTATAGGAGCGGCGCGGCGACTACGATCGTGGCGTGAGCGACCCAGTCTTCACCGTCGAGGCTCGCATACCCGAGTCGCTGCGGTCCGCGGTGACGGACAAGCTTGCCCAAGCGGCACACACGCAGGTGGCGGAGCGGCTGCGAGATGGAGATGCGACGTTGTGGGGAGCGACGGGATCCCCGCCCACCCCACCGGAGATCGCGAATCGGCTGGGATGGCTGACAATCGCGGAGCGGATGCTGGGCGAGGTCGATGCCCTGGAGGCGTTCGCCGGCGGCGTGCGCGACGATGGCCTGCGTGACGTCGTGCTGCTCGGGATGGGCGGCTCTTCGCTCGCTCCCGAGGTGCTGCGGCGCTCCGTTGGCGGTCAACCAGGTCGCCCGCGACTGCACGTGCTGGACTCGACCGACGCCGCGACGGTTCGCGCGGTCGGGGAGCGAGTCGACCCCCAGAGCACCCTATTCCTCGTCTCATCGAAGTCCGGGGGCACGATCGAGCCACTATCGCTGTTCGCGTACTTCTGGTCTCTATGCGGCAAAGGAGAGAACTTCGTCGCGATCACCGACCCCGGCTCGGGCCTGGCTGCCCTCGCGAAGGAGCACGGCTTCAGGCATACATTCGACGGCGACCCGAACATCGGCGGACGCTACTCGGCGCTGTCCCCGTTCGGGATCGTGCCGGCTGCTCTGATCGGGGCGGATGTTCGCGGGCTGCTCACCGGAGCGGCGGGAGCGTGGGAGACAACGATCGGCGGGGATCCAGCCGGCGTCTGGCTGGGCGCCGCCCTGAGCGCCCTTGCCCAGGCGGGCCGCGACAAGCTCACGTTCCTGATCTCCGAGTCGCTGCCGGGGTTGGGGCTGTGGCTGGAGCAGCTGGTGGCAGAGTCGACCGGCAAGCACGAAACCGGCATCCTGCCCGTCGCCGAGGAACCATTGGGAGAGCCGGACTCCTACGGCGATGACCGGGTGTTCGCCTATCTGCCCAACCTCGACGCCCCCGACCCCGCGTTGGACACACGCGTGCGCGCACTCGCAGACGCCGAGCACCCGCTGATCACGATCCCGACGCGTGGCCCAGGCGACCTCGGTCGCGTGTTCCTGCTCTCAGAGCTGGCGGTTGCGGTCGCGGGCTGGGGCCTTCAGATCAACCCGTTCGACCAGCCGAACGTGCAGCAGGCGAAGGACGCGACCAAGCGCGTGCTCGCCACCTATGAGTCCACGCACGAGCTGGGAGAGCCTCCTGACGCTGACGATGCGGCCCTGCACGCGCTGTTTGACGGCGCCGCCCCGCCCCACTATGTGGCGATCATGGGCTACGTACAGCCCTCGGGCGCCTTCGATGCCGCGGTAGAGGAGCTGCGCGTGGCGATTCGCGCGGCCACGATGGCCACGACCACGTTCGGCTACGGCCCGCGCTTCCTGCACTCCACCGGCCAGTTTCACAAGGGCGGGCCACGAACCGGGCGCTTTCTGCAGCTGCTCCACGACGGACCCGGAGACGTGGAGATTCCAGGGGGGGTGGATGGAGCCGATTCTTTCACCACGCTCAAGAACGCCGAGGCGCTCGGCGATCTGGAGACGCTGCGCGAGCTCGGCCTCCCCGCCGAGCGCGTGCGCCTGCAGGGCGATGACCCCGTCGCCGCTCTGCGTGGACTGACCGCGAGGATCAAGGAGACGCTGTGACCGAAGTGACGCAGATCGGGTTTGTCGGGCTGGGCAAGATGGGCGCCAACATGGTGCACCGCATCCGCCGCGACTCAGACCATGCGGTGGTCGCGTTCGA
>Ga0116214_1000266_pt1 | contig 21644 bp, 24 predicted proteins | sample Sb_taG_FD_88964 | JGI IMG/M metagenome (GOLD analysis project Ga0116214, IMG submission 88964) | Peat soil microbial communities from Weissenstadt, Germany - Sb_50d_1_NS metaG | ecosystem: Environmental > Terrestrial > Soil > Wetlands > Peat | place: Germany: Weissenstadt | collected 2010-09-21
GGCTGACTCATAACCCAGAGGTCGCAGGTTCAAATCCTGCCCCCGCTACTAGGAAATGCAGGTCAGAGGCCCTTCCGGCGGGAGGGCCTCGTCTGTTTTAGCGATCTTGTAGTAAGCCGTGTAGCAAATGATGCCCCGGAACGTCCGGGCTGCGCGTCAGTGAGGCTCCTGTGCCGGGACTGGCGGCGGCTGGTGAGACGCAGCGAGACGCGGGGGACGGCCCGGCTGGCGATCTCTGGGCCCGGCCCCGGAGATCGCACCTTCCCGCCGCTCCGGCGGCGTGACCGGGATGCGGGCGGCCGGCCGGCTTCTGCTTCCCGCAAGCACGCTGCTGGCGGTCATCTGGACCTGGCGGAGGCGGCCCTGAGGACATGCCCATCGATGGCCAGGACCATCAGGGAATGTGACTACGCGGGACGCTGCCACCGCTCCTGACGGCGTTCTGCGCGCCAGCGTGCCGGCGGACGGAAACCCGATCGACACGCCAGACGGAACGTTATGGCGCTGCGCCGATCGCGCCAGCCGGGCTGGCGATCTGTCCCGACCCGTCAACACATGCCGAGAGTAGTGCGGGCCCCATTGCGCATGGCGATGATCTCCTATGCATACTCATACGTCATTGACGCGCTCAACGCGGCTGCTCTCAATGCGGAAGCCCGCGCTCCCATGTGCGAGTCGTGGGACGTTCGGGCGCAGCCTGCCGAATCGGAGTGGCTGGCCATGGTAGTTGTCCTGCGGGTGACGGCGCACAGATCAACCAGATCTGGGTGGACCGGCTAAGTCGCCGCTCACGCAAGGCTGGGACAAGGCAACGGTCATCGCGTCGGCGGCGACGTGCTCGCGTCCTGCAGCCAGCATTGCGCCTGGCTCCTCGTCATGGACGGGCCTCGTAGGCGAGGTTGAACGGCGTTTCCGCTACGCGGCGGTAGCGGGTGAAGCCGGCATCGGTCACGAGCCGCCTGATGGCTGCCTCTCCAGCTTGTGCTCCGAGTGCGCAGCCGCCTGGCTGAGACATCGCGTTCGGCACGCAGAGCAGGGTCGAGAAGTTGTAGTAGGCGCGGCCGACCGGGTTGAAGTTGTCGGACACCGCGTCTGCGGCCTACGGCTCCACGATGAGCCACGTGCCGTCGGGGGTGAGCGCCTGCCGAACACGGCGTGCCGCTGCGAGCGGGTCACCCATGTCGTGCAGGCAGTCGAACGTCGCGGCGAGGTCGTAACCGGTGCCAGAGAAGGCGGCCGCGGAGGCGACTTCGAAGGTCACCCGGTCAGCCACTCCCGCATCACCAGCCCGCTTGCGCGCGATCTCGATCGACCGGTCGTGGTGGTCCGAGCCGGTGAAGTCCGAGTTCGGGTACGCCCGGGCGAGCAGGATCGTCGACGCACCTAGCCTGCAGCCGATGTCGGCGACCTTGGCACCAGAGCGCAGCTTGTCGTATACGCCGTCCAGTGCCGGGATCCACGATCGCACGAGGCTGGCGGTGTAGCCGGGCCGGAAGAACTGCTCGCATCCGAGGAAGACGTCCTCGGCATGCTCGTGCTAGCCCATGTCGCCGCCGTTGCGGTGTTCACTTGCTGCCCACGGGACGAAACTTTTCCCGGTCTATCCGGCCTTCGACGAGGTCTGCGGAGATCTCCCGCACTTTCCGGTTGGTGTTCTGTGAGACCCGGCTGAGCAGCTGGAACGCCTCCTCGGGCGGGACACCGTATTCCGCGTGCAAGATGCCCTTGGCCTGCTCGATGGTCGCCTGGGACTCCAGTGCAATGTGCAGGTTGTTGAGCATCCGGCGGCATTCCCGGTACTGGGCGGCGTTCCGCATGGCGGTGCCGCCCTGAGCTGCGAAGGTCAGCGCGATGTCGTGTGCGGTCCCCTGGAAGGCGTGCGGCTCCTGCCCGTAGAGCGCGACCGCGCCCGCAGGCCGCCGATCTGTGCGCAGCGGCAGCACCAGGCAGCTCCCGAAGCCCGCCTTGGCAGCCGCGCGGCAGAACGCGGGCCAGCGGAGCTCACCTGCGGTGTCGTCTATCCGGCGGGGCTCGTTGTGCAGCAAGGTCTCCACCACTGGGCCCGCACCGTCGTCGAACTGCAGGCGGTGCAGCTCGTCGATCCGGGGGTCGGACGCGGCGAAGGTCAGGGCCTGGCTGCCTGCGGCGATGGTCACCGCGGCCGCCGTGCATCCCGGGACCAGCTCAACGCCCAGGTCAGTCAGCCGGCGCAGCGCCTCGTCTGGCGTCTCCTCGTTCTTCAGCAGCTGTGCGACGCTGGCGATGCGGTCGGCGAGTGCCCGGGTTACGGTCACCACCGGCGGCGCGTCCGTTCCGGCAGCGCTGATCCCATTCTCCGCACCTCCAGGCCGATCCGGGCCTCACCACTGTGCCCGTGCCGCGCAGTCGGCGTCAAGGCCGCAAACCAGCCAATGGCATGGTTTCGGTTCGTGAAGCCGGGTAAACTGGGACGCACCGGCACGGCAAGTGCGCGGGCCTGGCTTTCGAAACCGGTGGAGCCGGCCTGAAACCCTGAGCGACGCTCCGCCGTCGTTGCCGATTCAATTCAGGTACCAACTGTGGCCTCGAAACCTGCGGGGTCGATCTCAGCAGGCGACGAGCGATCTTGCGTCGCTTCCCTTGTGCGTCGAGCACGAGACGCGGAGGCCAGCTATGAAGACGGGAATGACCCGGCTGAGCGGGAGATCGCCCAGCCGGCCGCTCGCGGTCCCCGCGGTCCCATACCGGCGGCTGGCTGCCCGCGGGGGCCAGCCAGTGGCGCCCGCACGGGCAAAGGGCGCAGCGCCCGACATCATTGAACTGATCCTGGCTGGTCACGAGCGGATCCGCTGGCTGCTGCGTGGGGACGAGAACGCCGCACGCTACGGCGACGATCCGGGCTGTCCTGGAGCCCGACCCTCGGGTAGTGCCGGTGTGGCCGCCGCTGTCCGAGCACGGCGGATGAGATTCGACCAGGAGCCCGATTGAGAGACCACCGGGCCAGGGCACAGGTCCTGCCAGAACGGCGGACGGCGCACGATTGAGAGGCACGGCAATGGATCGGGAGCAGCGTCTCGCGGAGACCTTCGTAGAGCTGGCGGATACCTTGACCGATGACTTCGATGTCATCGACTTCCTCCAGGTACTGGCGGCCCGCTGTGTCGAGCTGCTCGGTGTGGCTGCCGCCGGCATCATGCTGGTCGGCCAGGGCGACTCGCTGATGACCGTGGCGGCCTCCGATGAGCGGGCCCGGCTGCTGGAGCTCTTCGAGATACAGAACGACGAGGGCCCGTGCCGTGACTGCTACCGGCTGGGGACCGCGGTGGTGAACGTGGACCTGCACGGCGCGCGCGAGCGCTGGCCGCAGTTCACCCCGCAGGCGATCGCCGGCGGGTTCCGCTCAGCCAATGCCGTGCCGCTGAGGCTGCGCAGCCAGGTGGTCGGGTCGCTCAACCTGTTCCACACAGGCACGGGCGGGCTGGGCAGCGCTGAGCTTCGCCTGGCGCAGGCCCTGGCCGATGCCGCCACGATCGGAATCTTGCAGCAACGCACCATCCGCCGCAGCGAAGTCGTCGCCGGGCAGCTGCAGGCGGCGCTGACCAGCCGGATCATCATCGAGCAGGCCAAGGGCGTGCTTGCCGAGCGGCTGAAGATCAACACCGACGACGCGTTCGAGGTGCTGCGCGGGGCGGCCCGCTCCCGCAACCGGTTGCTGTCGGACCTGGCCCGCGATGTCACCAGCGGTTCCGCAGACGCCGCGGAGCTACTGCGGCAGGCTCGCGTGAAGCGCGGCGGACCCCGATGAGCTCGCTGCCCGGGCGCACGCGATGCCCCGCTACACGTACCGCTCAGGCGGGCCCGCGTCCTGGACATGAAGCTGCCCCTCTGCGGTGATGCGGGAAGTACTCCAGCTGCCGCAGTTCTGGTTGGGTGAGCCAGCGGTCCAGCAAGTAACCGGCGCAGTTCACGTGACGCACCAGCAGCTCCGACGACGAAGCGGGGCATGACGAGATTGCCCAGGTCTATGTGCCCATGGCACCGTTGTTAGCACGATTGCGCTTGGGCCAGGCTGTGCGTGCGCTGGCCGGCCACACGGACCGCCGCTACCGCGACCGTGAGTTTCTGCCGGGCGGCGACTACCTGACGTCTTCGGGCTGGACCGCTGCTGCGACAAGCTGGCGATCAGGCCCGACCTGGCGCGCCAATATGACGTTCCCTCCGAGCTGTCGGAGGTCGCGGAACGCACCCACGAGGGTTGCTCCGAGTCGCTCCGGACCGGTCGACGGGGAACTCCTGGCCGTTGCCTTGCTGGACGAAGAAGCCGAGGGTTGGGCTACGTCATGGGCCAGCCCGATTACCCGGGCGAGACGTCCCGCGACGCGGGAGCAGTGCTCGGTAAGGCTCGCGCCACTGGCCCGTCACCGGCGTGAAAATCGGAGACTCCGGCAATCCGGGCAGGGTCTTGCCTCGGTGGTTGCCGCAGTGCCTTGTCCGCCGGCCTGGTGGCCCGCTGGCCCGCTGGCCCGCTGGGCGAAGCAGCGCCCGCGGGCCAAGGTTGGCAGAATCCGCGAGGTGCTGCTACGCGCTCGTCATCCTCTCACCTGGCCGTGGCTGCGTTGCCGTCGCGGCTAGCGTGGCCTAACCTTGTGGTGGAACGTTATCCCGTCCCTGCGCATGCAGGCACGATGGCGGGCCTTGCTGCCCCGGACCTCGGTGGCGTGTCCCAGCCGCGAGTGATCCGAGATAGGCGCCATGAAAGCACTCACTGGCCAGTACGCCTCGCTGTCAGTCCGCAGCAAGCAGGACATGCTGACCAGCGAGCGTGACCTGGCCGCGGGGGTGAGCAGTGCGCTGACAGCGAGCGGGCATGTCGTCTTCGACGACGCAGTGCCGCGGATCACCTTAACCCGCATGCCGCCCGGCCCGGCAATCAGCGGCGAAAGCGACGAGTTCAGCTATCCCGCATTGGTCAGCGCACTGGAAGGATTCGCGGGCGAGCCCGGCGACATCTATGCCTACTTGGCCGGCCTGGCATTCTGCGGTCTCGTCGGCCTGAACCGAGTCAGCCTCCCCGGGCACGGCGCCAGGCGCGTCGTGCTGCATGGGGTTCCGCCGCACCTGAAGGCCGTGCCGCGCATCCTCGGCTGGGCCTGGTCCTGCACGAGCGGGACAGCAGCATCCCGCCGCGATCTGGCAGCGTGACCGGTGGCGCCGTGCAAGTGACCGAACTAGGTTTGGCGCTTGAGCGACCTTCGGGCAACGTCGACGACTCCCGTGGACGCCGCGCGGAACGCCAGTCAGCGTAGATGTGCGTGAGTGACCGCGCGGGCGGGCGATACGTCATTTTTCCGGGTGCGTACGGCCAGGAACCCAGCGTCGCTCGGCGACCCGCTGGTCCTGCACCATCTGGTGCTTTCCGCCCCGGCCGCCCGCGCTGCTACGTTGATCGTGATCTACTCCAATCGCGGCACCGATGCCGGCCGGCCGAGGCGGCCGATGTGCCGGACAGGCAGATAGGCCACCTCCAGGCGGATGTCCGTCTGCACGGCGCCCCGTGCATGGCAGCCCGGCGGGTGGTGCCGGGCGCGCTGTGTCGCCTTGGGGAAAGGACGATCGTGGCGCCGTCCGCAGCGCCCCGCTCGATGCTCGAACGGCGTTGCTGAGGTGGTGGTCAGCCCTGGCATGGCCGACGTCGTGGCTGCCTTGTCACGGGATGATTCGCGGGGCCTGGGGGCGGTAGCGGCCGGGTTGTGCGCGGAGGCACTGCGGGTGAGCGGAGTCGCGGTGAGCGTGCTGCTGCCGGGTGGCGGCGATGTGGTGTGGCGGACTGAGGGGGTCAGCGCTCGCCTCGATGACCTGCAGTTCACGCTGGGTGAGGGCCCCAGCGTGGATGCGGCGGCATCTGGTGAGCTTGTCCTGGAGCCTGATCTGGAGGCAGTGCCGCTGCAGCGATGGCCGGTGTTCACTCCCGCTGCCCTAGAGCTGGGAGTGCGGGCCGTATTCGCGGTGCCGCTGCAGATCGGCGTTATCCGCATCGGTGTTCTGCTGGCCCAGCGGGACGCGCCGGGGGTGATGGATGACGGGATGCTCACCGACATGCTGGCATTCGCCGGTGTCGCGACCGAAGCACTCCTGGGGTCCGCCGGCACCGGGTCGGAGCCGCACTGGCTGTCCGGTCAGCAGTCCGGGTACCGCGCGGAGGTACACCAGGCCACCGGGATGATCAGCGCCCAGCTGCAGGTGACGCAGGCTGAGGCGCTGATCCGGATGCGCGCCTACGCCTTCACTCAGCGCCGTGCCCTGGCGGACGTGGCCGCCGACGTGGTGGGACGGCGGCTGAGGTTCGATGAGAATAGTGACTGACAGGCCACTTGGCCGGCATGCGCGCCGTGTGCCCGCCGAGGCGGCGCGAGCGCTGAGGAGGCACGGCATCGGATAGGGGAACGGAGAAGGGCGCCGGCCCGTCGGGAGTCCCGGTAGGCGACCAGACTGCAAAGTATCCTGGAGCTGCCGCACAGAGCAGGTGGTACGGCAGACGGGCAGAGGCGTCGGGCTGGCCGTCCCTGGAGACTCAGACCGGAACGCAGCCAAGCCTCTCGGCGACGAGGCCAGCGAACGCTGACTTCCCGATCTTCGCATTCGCAGCGACCCCGGCCAGACACGGAAACGGCGGCCTGCCCGCCTCGCCGGTTCGCACGGCGCGGTCGGGAGCAGCGGGGTGGTAACACCGGCACGTCAGGCGCCAGAACCGCCCCTTCCCGTACGTACGGCACGGCACGCCGCTTGAGCAGAAAGGTCAGTACGACGTTGCCCGCACCGCGCTCTTGGCGTAGGCGGCGCCGCGCAGCGGGTCGTGCACCAGTGGCCGATCCACGCCTGACCATCACTCCGAGAGCGCCAGGAATGGCGGCTTTCCTGACCGGGCCTGGCAAACCCGGGGCAGCGGCCACCAATGCAGCCAAGCGCCGCGATCAGGTGCAGGAATCCGTCAATCCCGTGGACGGTGAAGGTCATCGCCCTACCGCCTTTCCTGAAAATGCTCCCTAGAAGAACCTGTCCCGCCTGCTCACCCACGCCCTCGGCTACCTAGTGCCCGGCGACTGCCTGCATGCCGAGCATGTGCTCCAGCCGCGGGTCCTCCTCGCCGAGAAGGTCAGCCACGATGGCCGCGCCGGCCTGGCCGGTCAGCGGCGGGCCAGCGAGGACGGCGAGAACGCCATCTCCGCCCGGCGGGCGTCCCGCAGCTCGCCGCCGGTGATGCCCAGGTGCCCGGCCAGATCGGACTCGGCGGGCTCACGGCCCAGCTCCTGGGTCAGCTGCCCGGCGCCTCGCGGACCTGGAGTACCAGCTCTTTCACCGAGCGCTTGACGTGAATCTGCCAACGTTTGTCCCGGAAGTGGCGCTTGATCTCGCCGGTGATGCACGGATAGGCGTAGGCGGCCAGGCTGAGGCCGACGGCCGGGTCGAAGTTGCTGATCGCCTTGACCAGGCCGACATATCCCTCCTGCATCAGGTCATCCGCCAGCTCGGGACGGCGCGAGTACCGCTGCACGCAGGCCCGGACCAGCCCGCGGTAGCGGATCACCAGCACCTCGCACGCCGCCGCGCGCTCCTCGCCGGCAGCGACCTGACGATGCCCAGCAGCTCCCGGTCATCCAGCGCGGCCAGACCCTCAGGCACCCGACAGGGCGCAGGGGCAGAGGTTGGCACGCAAGCGCCTAGGTCGCATGTTGCCATGATCGCTTCGAGTTGGCGGTGTGCCGTATCACGATCGCGGTACATTGTCAGTATGGATCATCTTGACCGCATCACCATCGAGCCCGGCAAGATGGGTGGCCAGCCCTGCATCCGCGGGCACCGTTTCACGGTGGAGCACTTGCTGGGCCTGGTGGGCGCGGGATGGAGCCTGGACCAGGTCCAGGAGGACTTCCCGTTCATCGAGGCTGCCGACATCCAGCAGGCCATCGCCTACGCCTCGTTCTCTGTCCGGGAATTTCATCTTCCTATCACCCGCTCCGCGTGAGGTTCCTGCCGGATGAGAACGTTTCCTACCGGGTCTGTGCTCATCTGAAGGCGGCCGGGCATGACGCCGTGCACGTCGACGAGATCGGGCTGGCGAGCACCGACGACCTGGTGGTCGCGGCCAGGGCTCGCGACGAGGACCGGATCCTGGTCTCGTGTGATCACGATTTCGTCCAGATCCTGTTTGCCTCCGGTGATACCCGCCCGTCGCTGCTGCTGATGCGCGAGGTAGATACGCTGCCGTCGGCCGAGATCGCGTCGTTGCTGCACGCCGCCATGTCTGCGGAGTTGATGGCGTTGCTGTCGGCTGGTGCTATCGCGACCCTCATGCCAGACCGGGTCCGGGTCCGGCCCCTCCCGCTGCGCAAGGATGCAGGCTCGTGAGGCCTGATCGCGAGCTGGTCGGCTATTCGGTGCGGCTGCCCGCCGACATGCTGGCCGATGCGCGCGATCTCGCCGCCGGCCGCGCGATGGCGGTCGGCGCGTTGCTGCGGGAGTACATCGCAGCCGGGATCGCCCGGGAGAACGCAGCGGAGCTGTCTACCCCTGTGGACGTGCTGCTTGCTGCCGTCGAGGAGTACCGCCAGCAGCGCAAGGCATCCTGATCGGGGATACGTGCTTAATAGCGCTCGCCGCTCCCCGGCCGCCACGGCCGCACACGGCTCGAGTGCCCTCCGCTCGTACGTAGGACCCGCCCGGCTGGGCCCGATTGCCGGAGAGCCAGCCGCGACGCGAGCGGTGCTGCGGCCTGGCTGGTCACCGCCCGGCGCGGCCGGCGTCCCCCGGTCTGCCCGCATCCATGACGCCTTCTTGTTCCGCTGGAGCCGGCGCTCCTGCCCCGATCCTCCTGGCCAGCTTGATCCAGGTCGTCGGCGGCCGAGATACCGGAGCGCTGGCCGTCTTCAGTGAGGCCCCGGTCCGCGCCGCCAGCTTCCCGCGAGACCCCTGAATCCGCGCCTGGCGTCCTCGTGCCGGAACATACCCAGCGGTAGCGCCAGATGCTGCTCCGGGTTGAACAATGCCGTCTTGGCTCATAACCCAGAGGCCGCAGGTTCAAATCCTGCCCCCGCTACGAGAAGTAGCAGGTCAGAAGCCCGATCGCCAGCACGGCGATCGGGCTTCTTGACTATTTGTTGGCGGTTCGTTGGCGGGATTAGACCTCGGAGCGCGGCATCGGCCGCATGGGATCGGCAGAGATCGGCATTGCGAGCGGGCCGTCAGGGCTCGCTGTTTGAACATTCGCTTGTCCGGCACGGGCTCAGAGTCCCAGTGGGTGATCGCTTAACTGGGCTGCATGCAGGCGGGTCGCAGGACGCGCAGGCCAGCTCCGATGGGCTGGGTCCGGGGCTGGCCGGGCTGGTCCAGATCCCTCACCGAGTGACCCCCACTGGGCGCGCGCCTGGCGGGCCTGCGGTCGTGGGGTGTACCGAGCTGGCGGGCAGCGCGATCCGGCGTGCCACGAGCGGAGCTAGGCCAGGAGCAGCGGACTGCCATGAGTGCCGTGCACGTTCCATGAGGGCGCCTGAACTGCTGGTCTCCAGCTCGGCAGTTCCGCGGAGCCGCGCCTCGGATGTGTGAACGAGCACCGCCCGCTCGGTGCCGGTCGCGTCGAGCACGGCCGCGATGTCGCTCGCGGAGGCGGTATCGGCGTAGGCGGCCGGGTCCTCGGGCCGGTCGGACCGGCCGTTGCCGCTCGGGTCGAAGGTGATCACCCGGTAGTTCCGGGCCAGGAACGGCACCTGCATCTTCCAGTGCCGGGAGTCCACGATCGCCCACGTGGGCAGCAGCAGGATCGGCGGCTGACCGGTGCCGTGCACCCGTAGTGAATCCGCACGCCTGAGTTGACAACATAACCCGACTCATCGGGTAGTCGTGCGCGCATCAGTTGCGCCCTCATCAGCGGGCCGCTAGCCAGCGGAGTAGGCCCACCGCATCGACCCCGGACTTCAACCGACCACATGGACCGCCGCCATCGTGGCCAACGCGGCCCGGATAGCGCTATTGGGGGAAACCACTAGGTTCCATGCGGCCTCGGCTCCTGGCCAGGCCTGGGTCCATCCGGCTGATCCGGCTGGGCGCGCCGACCTGGCCCGGTTACTTAACGCGCTGGAGCGGACAGGTGTTGGGTGACGGCCCAGGCCGCTACTTCGGCCCGGCTGCGGACGTCCAGCTTGGACATCACATGATGCAGGTGGACTTCGGCGGTCTTTTCGGAGATGCCGAGCACCCTGCCGATCTGCCGGTTGGTCCGGCCCGACGCCACCAGCGCGGCCACCTGCCGTTCTCGCGGGGTGAGCGGCACATGCTGGGTGCGGTCCGGGTCACCGGGTGCAGCGCCCGAAGCGACTGCCATCGCGAGATCCGCAGCCTGCTGGGCGGGCATTGTCCGGCCAGCGTGGATGAGCCGGTCAGCGTCCTGAGGCCCAAGCGCCTGGGCGAGTACCCGCTCGACTGCCGAGTTCCTCGCCTGCTCGGTGTCGGGTGGGCGGGCGGCCTCCCGCACGCGCAGCGCCGCGGCCGCGCCGATCAGCCGTGCGGCAGACTCATAATGCGCCTGTTCACTGGCGACCCGCGCAAGCGCCTCCAGGCACTGGGCGACACCCCTAGGGTCGTTGACTTCTGTGTAGATCCGCAGAGCCTCAGCCAGCAACGGACGCGCTTCCTCCAGTCGGCCCTGAGCACTCAGCGTCGTGCCAAGACCCCACGCCGACCATGCCACCGCCCACGGATAGTCCAGTTCGCGGAAGTCTCGCAGGCTCGCCCGGAGCAGTTCCGCGGCGCTCTCCAGGTCACCGTGGTCCCGGGCGAGCAGCCCAAGGTCGTGCCGCGCCCACGCCACCCCCTGCGTGTTGCCCCCGTCACGGAAGCCCGCCTCCGCCCGCCGATGCCAGTCAGCAGACGCATCCCACTCGCCGCCGGCACGGGCCACATGCCCGAGAAAGGCGCACGCGATCGCCGCGCGGCGCATATCACCATGCTCCTCGCCGCGCTCAAGAGCGCGGAGCAGGAGGTCCTGGGCACGACCCGCCTCCCCTGTCGCCCAGGCCAGAACCCCGGCCACGATGAGCACGCCAGCCAAGCCGTCCGCCGTGGCGTCATCGCTCATCGCTGCCGGGTCATGCTGATCTGGGCCTAGCAAAAGGACCCTGTCCACGAGGGCCTGGCCTTGACCGAGGTCGCCCCGGGTGTAGTGGTACCAGCCGAGCGCCGCGGCCAGCGAAAGCGCCCAGCCATCCTGCCCCGCGCCCAGACAGTAATCCAGCGCGGAGCGCAGGTCCACGTGATGGCGGCCGACCCGCCGCACCCAGGTGCGCTCCTCCGGCAGGCCGATTGAGGCCTCGAACTGCGCCGCCAGCCCCGCGTAGTGGCCAGCGTGCCTGACCCGCGTCTCCTCGGCCTCGGCATGGGACGCCAGCTGCTCCGCCGCGTACTCACGCAAACTCTCCAGCATGGAGAACTCAGCGGTCTCCTCATCCCCGGGCAGCCGCCGGATCAGGCTCTTGTCGAGCAGCGACTCCACGACGGCGAGCACCTCACCGGCAGATATGCCGCAAACGCTGGCCACGTCGGCCAGCGTCCAGCCGCCAGCAAACACCGACAGCCTGCGAAACAGCACCTGCTCGCCGGAGTCGAGCAGGTCATAGCTCCAGGCGATGGCGTTGCGTAGCGCACGCTGCCGGACCGGCACGTCCTGCATGCTCCCGGCCAGCACCTCCATCCTGCTGCCCAGCCGGAACAGCATCTCCCCGGGGGTCAGGACTTTCAGCCGGGCCGCGGCCAGCTCAATAGCCAGCGGCAGGCCTTCCAGCCGGATGCACGCGCTGGCCAGCAGCAGCGCATTAGCCGAAGTGAGATCAAAGCTCGGGTTGGTCCGGCGTGCGCGATCCAGCAGCAGCGCGACCGAGGGGTTCGCCGCCAAACGACCGAGGTCGGCCACGTCTGCTGTCGCGGGCAAGGCGAGCGGCGGAACCGGAAACTCCTGCTCGGCGGACAGTCGAAGCCGCTCCCGGCTGGTAGCGAGCACCCGCAGCCGCGGACATGCAGCGAGCACCTGGCCAACGTCCCGGGCTGCGGCCAGCACATGCTCGCAGTTGTCCAGGACCACGAGCCGCTCCTCGTCGCCCAGCGCCGCAGCCAGCTGGCCGATCAGATCCGTGCCGCCGCGCGACTCCACGCCCACCGTCTGGGCCAGCTCTACCATCACCAGCGCCGGATCCCGCATCGGTGCCAGGTCAACGAACAGCGCGACGCGTCCGCTGCGCTCGGCGTAAGCCGCCGCACACGCGACGGCGAGACGGGTCTTGCCAATGCCCGGCGGCCCGGTGAGGGTCACCAGCCGAGTCTGGGCATCTGCCAGCATCCGGGACACGGCCGCCAGCTCGCCGTCCCGGCCTACAAAGAGGTCGCCAGGCGATGGCAGGTTAGTGTGCGGTGCCCGCCTCGCGTCTCGCATCCGACCACCCCCGCCCATGTCCCTATACGTGCAGCCAGGAAGCCATACCCGAGCATACGAACGCCCAGCGCGGCTGCGCGCTGAGCTTCACATTCCGAATCACGCGAACGACTCATGTAGGGGGATTCCCCAATACCGAGATCGGAGTCCTCGCCCGTACAACGGATCCATGACGACGGCACCGCCTAACTGCAGCGCGGCTACTGCGGTGCCGCAGTTCGCCCTCGCGGGGTCGTTCCTCAAGGGCCTGGCCACTCAGGACTTCGCCCGGCTCGGTGACGCGCTCACCGCCGACGTCAGGCTCCGCGCGCTGCTGCCCCGTGGCCTCAGGGAGTGGGTCGGCGCCGAGGCGATCGCCGCCCAGTTCGCGTGCTGGTTCGGCGACACCGGGGACTTCGAGGTCATCGATGCCGCCGTCGGCGAGGTTGGTGGCCGCTTGCACCTGCACTGGCGGTTCCGGCTCCGGGCGGAGCGGCTCGGCGCCGGCTGGTTCACCGTCGAACAGCAGGCCTATGCCGACACCGGCGCCAGTGGCCGCATCACCCGGCTCGACCTGCTCTGCACGGGTTACCGTCCCGAGGAAGACGATGACTGACACCCTGAGCACCTGGGGCGGCTGGGAGCCAGCGATCCGCGACGACCCGTTCAGTCACTTCGCCGAGACCCGTGCCCGGTGCCCGGTGCAGCGGGTGCGCCTCGCCGACGGTCACCCGGCCTGGGTCGTGCTCGGCTACAACGCTGCCCGGCAAGCGCTCAACGACGCCCGCATCTCCAAGGACATGCTCGCCGCGCTAGAAGACAACGGCGACATCGTGGCCGAGGGGCTGCCCGGACCGGAGTTCTCCCGGCACATGCTCAACGTCGACCCGCCGGACCACACCCGGCTGCGGCGGCTGGTGTCGCGGGCTTTCGTGCCGTCCCGGATCGCAGCGCTGGAGCCGGCCATCCGGTCGATCACGGACGACCTCCTCGACGAGCTGGACGCCGCCGGCCCTGGCGCCACCGTCGACCTCATCCAGGGATATGCCCATCCCCTGCCGTTCCGGGTGATCGGCGAGCTGCTGGGCATCCCCGCAGCCGACCGCCCGCGCCTGCACGCCTGGTTCCAGGTGCTGCTTACCTGCTGGGCCGGCGACCCACCGTCAGAGGCGGTCGAGGCATCGGACGGCATCGTGGCCTACCTGCGCGAGCTAGTCGATGCCAAGCGCCAGAGCCCCTCCGACGACCTGGTCAGCGTCCTGGTCGCCGCCGAAGACGACGCGCTTACCACGCAAGAGCTGCTGTCGACCCTGTTCCAGCTCGTGGTCGCCGGCCACGACACCACCGCCAGCCTCATCGGCAACGCGGTGGTGGCCCTGCTGGACCACCCCGGCCAGCTCGACGCGCTGCTGGCCGACCCCGGGCGGCTTCCCGCCGCGATCGACGAGCTCATCCGCTTCACCGCCCCGGTCCCCCATGCCACGTTCCGGGTGACGACCGAGCCGGTAACTCTCGACGGCGTCCCGATCCCCCCGCACCAGCAGGTGCTCGTGTGCCTCGGCTCGGCCAACCGCGATCCGGGCCGCTTCCCATCCCCCGACGTCCTCGACATCAGCCGCAGCGACGGACCGAACCTCGGGTTCGGCCACGGCATCCACTACTGCCTCGGCGCCCCCCTGGCCCGGCTCGAAGCCAGGGTCGCCTTCGAAGCCCTGCTCGGCCGTCACCCCGGCCTGCGGCTCGCCGTCGACCGTGACGCGCTCACCTGGGCGCATGGCGACGGTCTCGTCCTGCGCGGGCTCGTCTCGCTCCCCGTCGTTCTCGGTCCCAGCCGCCGTCAGGTCGTTCTCGGCCCCAGCCGGCCTCAGGGATGAACGTGTCCGATCCCATCGAAACCAAGGAGACACCGATGACCATCACCGACAATCCCGTCGACAACGGAGTGAACGTCCAGGCCTTGCTCGGGGCGCGCGAGGCGCTGTCCGCCGCGCCGGAGGCGGCAGAGTTCACCTGGCGGGCCAACTGCACCTGGCGCAACGGTACCCACAGCCGGTCCACCGTCGCCGACTTCACCGGCCTCGGCACCGAGCAACGGCACCGCACCACCTACGAGTTCGACGTCGACCACCCCGAGTGCTTCGCGTCCGAAGACAACGGCGCCACGCCGGTGGAGTTCGTGCTGGTCGGCCTGGTCGGGTGCCTGACCGCGGGCGTCGCCTCGGTCGCCCAACTCCGCGGCATCCAGCTTCGCTCGGTCACCGCCGCGATCGAAGGCCAGATGAACGTCCTGGGCATCCTCGGCGCCGACCCTGACATCCGGAACGGCTTCGACGCGGTCACCGTCAGGTTCGCCATCGACGCCGACGCTTCCCGCGAGGACCTCCAGGCGCTGATCGCCCAGTCGCAGAAGCGCTCCGCGGTCTTCGACATCGTGACCAACCCGACAAAAGTTCTCGTCGAGCTGGCCTGACAACCACGGCCGGGACGCCCGCATGCAGACCACGGCAGTCGTCATCGGCGCCGGCCACGCCGGCCTGGCCATGAGCCGCCGCCTCACCGAACGCTCGATCGATCACGTCGTACTCGAGCGCGGTGAGGTGGCGAACTCGTGGCGGACCCAACGCTGGCCGAGCCTGCGGCTGCTCACTCCGAACTGGCAGACCCGGCTGCCTGGCCACGACTACGCCGGTGATGACCCAGATGGCTACATGCCGGTCGCCGAAGTCGTGGCCACCCTCACCCGCTACGCCCGTCTCGTGTGCGCACCGGTGCGCACCGCCACAACGGTGCATGCCGTGCGCGCCTTGTCGCGGGGCTTCGAGATCCAGGCCAACGACGACCTCCTGCACGCCCGGGCAGTGGTGCTGGCGACCGGGGCGTGCAGCCAGCCAGCGATCCCAGGCATCGCCGACGCCGTCCCCGAGTCGATCACGATGCTCACCCCGCTCACCTACCGCGATCCCGGCCAGCTCCCCGAGGGCGGGGTGCTCGTCGTCGGCGCGTCAGCCACCGGCATCCAGCTCGCCGGTGAGATCCACCGGTCTGGGCGCCCGGTGACCCTGGCGGTCGGCGAGCACGTCCGGCTGCCCCGCACCTACCGCGGCCGCGATATCTTCTGGTGGCTGGAAGCGACGGGCCTGCTGGCCGAACGGTACGACCAGATCGACGACCTGACCCGGGCCCGCCATCTGCCCTCCCCCCAGCTCACCGGAACTCCCGAAGCCATCACGACCGACCTCAACGCGCTCACGGCGCAGGGGATCCGCATGGTTGGCCGCCTCGGCCGCGTCGCCGATGGCGTGGCCCAGTTCTCCGGGTCGCTCGCCAACACGTGCGCCCTCGCCGACCTGAAGATGAACCGGTTCCTGAACCGGGCCGATGAGTGGGCCACCGCGTCGGGGCTCGATGATGAGCTCCCGCCGCCGCACCGCTTCGCACCCACCCACGTCGATCCCCGCGCCCCCCTGGAACTGGACCTGACCACCGGAGAGATCACAACGGTGCTGTGGGCGACAGGCTTCCGGCCCGACCACTCCTGGCTCGACATCCCCGTGCGTGACCGCACCGGCCACCTCCGGCACGACGGCGGCGTGGTCACCCGCGCCCCCGGACTCTACGTCCTCGGCATGCCGGTGCTCCGTACCCGCGCCTCCACCTACATCCACGGCGCAGGCACGGACTCCGAAGCCCTAGCTGACCACCTGCACTCCTTCCTCAGCAGGCGACGCTGATGACAACCCGCCTAGCCGGGCTGGCGTCGACCGTCATCCATGCATCCTGGAACGACACCGGCCATCTCCAGGCCTTCGCGGGCGGCCCGCGCAATAACCGGCTGATCTGCCGTGAACTCTCGCGCGCACGATCCGAAGGCGTGCGCCTTGCCAGCCAGGCCGCCCCTGCTGGCCTGCGCGCCCGGCCGGTCGGCCCGGCAGACCGGTGAGAATAACGCAACGGAGACCTGGCGACGCAAAAGGGAGCAGCGATGACGAGGCCGAGCACAGACTTTCCCCAGTGGGCGATGGCGGACGAGGGCTGGGGCCGCAAGGTGGTGGACTTCGCGACGCTCAGCGAGCCGGGCAACTGCCGGGAGTACGTCGCTGTGCACCATCGGCTGGGCGTCGATGCCGGAGACCGGCTGCTCGACGTGGCTTGCGGGTCCGGGCTCGCGATCGAGCTGGCTCGCCTCCGCGGCGCTTTCTGCTCTGGTGTCGACGCCTCGGCCAGGCTGGTCGCGGTGGCCAGGGACCGGAACCCCGAATGCGACATCAGGGTCGGCGATATGCACGCCCTGCCGTGGGACCCGGCGTCGTTCGACGTTGTCACCAGTTTCCGGGGGATCTGGGGCACCACACCCGACGCGGTTGCCGAGATACATCGAGTCCTTCGCCCCGGCGGACGCGTCGGGATAACGGTGTGGGGTCACCTGAAGATTTCCCCTGGGGCCTGGGCGCTGGCGCCGTTCCGCCTTGCTGCGGCGGAGAAGGTCGACAACCAGGCCGTGATGGTGTCGCTCGGCCGGCCTGGTGCGGGCGAGCAACTCCTCGAGTCATATGGATTCCTCAATGTCGAGCGCCTGGGAGTTCCGTTCGCTTGGGAGTTCGCGGACCCAGAACTGTACGCGCGTGCGCTGGCCTCCAGCGGGCCGGCTTATGAGGCCATCCAGAACGTCGGCGAGGCTGAGTTCCATCGCGCGGCCGTCGAGCAGGCTCAGGGGCAGCTACGGGACGGCTTGCCGCTCCGGGCCGAAATCGACGTCGTGGCCTACCTGGCCCGCAAACCCGGAGGAGCGGAGCGCGCATGACCGGCAGCTTTCTCGACGAGCCCCGGTGTCCCCCAAGTGCAGGCGCTCTATGACGAAGACCTCGCAGACAGCGGCCCGTCCCGTCCGCGATCTCAACGGACGCGAGCGAGCCGCCGATGACAGCGGCCCTGCCGGCCGTCGCACACGATCGGCATTCGCCGATTCTGGACCCGCCACCCGCTCGCGCGGATTCGGCGCTTGCGGCGAAGACCGACTAGGACACGAAAGCTTGCCGTCTGACCATCAGGGAGCCCACACGGTGGTGAGAGAAGCCAGTTCGCGCAGCGGGGCAGCGGCAAGCCCGACAGTCGACCTGGCGGGTGCGGCGGACGGCGCGCCCGCGTCAGCGCGGGTTGGCCGGGTTGACCCGGCCAGCGGCGGCGAGACGAAGAGGAAGCGGTTCATCGCCTCACCGCCCGAGCCGGACGACCGGCGGGCGCCCCGGATCTTGCAGGCACGGCCAGGATGCCCGCCCTGACCTGCCTGGCCCTGGCCCGCCGCCAGGCCCGCGCCCAGTACCAGTCGATCACCCTGGCCGTCATGCTCCGCGCGCTCGCCCTGTTGTACTCGGGGAAGGTGTGCGCGACGATAGCCTCGGCAAGCGCGCTCGGGTCGAGGACGTGCGCGGCCCACGACGCCCCGGCGGACGGGTCGGCGCAGCTCGTCGTAGGACAAGAACGCGACCCGGTCGAGCGGAAGCTTCGAGACGCTGCGCGCCAGCCGCACGGCGTCCCTGCGCATCCTGCGCCTTTCGTCACGGATCACGCGCTGCCGTGCCAGAGGATCCAGGATCGCCCCGAGAGTCTCGGCCCTGCGACGGGGGTCGCCGATCAGCGCGCGCACGTACCGGTTGGACGTGGCCATCCGGTTCCAGGCCCGGCTCTGGCTGTCCTCGATCGCACTGAGATCACGCCGGACCAGCAGGACCCGCGAGTCGGCGAAATGGTCGAGCAGCAGCCGCTCCCGGCCGGTGTCCCGCGGGTTCTTGAGTACGACCGTGGCATCCCCGGCGCCGCCCGCAAGCTCATCGACCAGCGAGTGCAGCACGCCAGCCTGCGCCGCCTGCGTGCCGAAGGTCATGTCGCCGGTCACCGCGTTCAGCAGCCAGCCGTACTCCTCCGGGGTCGACTCGCTGACCGGCAGCCGGTCCACCCCGCGGTCGGTGACCGTCCCGTGCTTGCTGGCAGCCGCCAGGAACCGCTGCACGCTGGGCATGTGCCGGGCCAGGTCGCCCACGGTCAGGGTCCTGGCCTGGGCGGCCTGCGTTACGGCGGAGGTGACCAGCGTCGTCCCGCTGCGGTTGAATCCCGAGATGAACAGCACGCGTGCCATGATGACCTCCCGCTGGCGCTGCCATGAGTTGGGCCGGTGACGGTATCCGCTAGATCGGCCCCACTTCGTAGTGCTCGGGCCGCCCAGCACCAGGCTCACGTTGTGCCCGCCGAAGGCGAACGAGATGGACAGAGCGAACTCGATCCGGTGCTCCCGCGGCTTGTCGCGGACGCGGGCGAATCAGGGTGGCCAGCATCCGGAGGGTGGTCGCCTTCCCGGCTCCGTTGCCGCGCTGCACGGCGAAATCCACGCCGCCGACCGCCTCGACACTGGTGACCTTGCGGCGGCGCCTGGTCGGGTATAACTTGCGCAGACCGCTGACCTCAATCATCGAGTCTCCTGGTGCGCGAAGCAAGCCGGGTGCCGCCGAAGACAGTCACGGTTGCGAGCCCAGGGCGCGGACGTGCGGACGTAAGGTCACATCGACAGGCTAGATCGGCGAGCTTAGTTAGACAACGGGCAATTTAATGGCTGCGGCGGCGCGCGCCAGCCGGTCCGAGAGCGCCGGCTTGAGCCGCGCGATCGGCTCAGGCAGCAGCATGTGCCGATGGTCGCAGTCCAATTCGACCGCCTCGATCGGGCCATCGACGAACGACTGCCAGCTTTCCAGCTTCTCGGCCAGCGATGGCTCATTGCGGGTGGCGGAGAAGAACAGCACGGGACAGTGCACCCGGCCGGGCTGGTGGGTGCGCGCCACCGCGACGTTGTTCTTGATCACGCGCTGCAGCGCGCGCAGACGCTGGTCCGACCACTCATCAAGCCCCAGACCCGGTCGGCGCCGCACCAGTTCAAGCATCCGTTCCTCGGGCGCCGGCTCGGCGGGGGTCAGCGCGGGCACGTACCCGAACTGCGCGAGAACGAGGTTGTAGATCATCCAGGGCTCGTTACTCAGCGCGATTCGCTCGAGGTCGGCCAGACTTGAGTCCAGAATGACGAGCAACCCGATCTGCTGATCGCGGCGCTCGAGTTCCTCCGCGATCGCGAAGGCGACGTTCCCGCCCAGTGACCAGCCGAGCAGATGGTAGGGACCGGATGGCTGCGTCATCCGGATCTGGTCGGCGTAGTCCCGCGCCATCTCCTCCATGCTGGTCGGCAGTGGCTCGGGTCGTCGCAGGCCACGGGCCTGCAGGCCATAGAGCGGGTACCTGGCGTCAACGTGCGGGAGCAGGGCCAGATAGCACCAGCTCAGGCCCACCACGGGATGTGCGCAGAAAAGAGGAGGGCCGTCGCCGACTCGGATCGGCATGACCAGATCGAGGATGCCGCCCGCTGCCCTGGCCGTCGCGCGGTGCAGCCTCAGGGACTGAAGGTCTTCAGCCGCGCCCAGCCCTCCTGCGCCGCGCGCGCGCGTCGCGGCCGGAGGCCCGCCCGCCGCGGTCTCGCCGGGGACCCGTGCCGACGGCTCCGACGCGGGAGTCTGCGCGGGCTCCGGCAGCGGGACGAACGAGAATCCCGCGCCGCGCAGCCGCTCGATCAGCAGCTTCGTGATCTCGATGATCCGCAGGTCCAGATCTGCCTCGGTCAGGCCGGCCGGGCTGAACTCGGTGGACGCCGCGAAGTCGTGCAGGAGCACGATGCCGCCGTCCCGCCGGATGAGCCTCTGCGCGATGGCATCCACGCAGGCGTCCACCGTCTGCCCGTGGCGGTAGGTGATGTCCCAGTCCCGTCCCTGCGCATGCCAGCCGACCGGACCGGCGAAGCCGGGAACCGGCCAGTCGCCCATGCCGTACGGCGGGCGGAACCACACCGTGTCGCCCAGGTACTCGCTGACCCGCTCCGCACATCGGCTGAGCTCGTCGGCCGCGTGCTCGACAGACCTGAACGGGCGGTGCCGGTCGCCATGCAGCCCGATCACGTGCCCGCAGTCCCGGTAGGTGTCCAGCACGTGGCCATGCCGTTCAACGCTCTCGCCCAGCACGAAGAACGTCCCAGGCACGCCCTCGTCGCGCAGCATGCGCGACAGCTCGGCCGACCTGGGGCCGGGGCCGTCGTCGAAGGTCAGCGCCACGCAGTGGGGCGGGAGCTCGGGCGTGCCGCACAGCAGACGAGGCACGTCATCGTCCATCCAGGCCTCCGGCCGATAGCGGGGATGATCCGATGCTAGCCCGGGTCGGCCGGCCCGCCTAGATGTCGCCATCGCCTGCGTCGGCGCTACCGGCCAGCAGCCAGCGCGACGAGGTGCGCGGCCGCGGCGGCAGTTCCGCCGGCCGCCGAGAACTCCTCGCCGACCCGGCGCGCGCGGGCCCGGTAGCCTGGCTCGTCGAGCACGGCCGTCACGGCGGCGGCGAGCTGCGCCGGGGTCGCCTCCGAGAACGAGACCGCAATGCCAGCCCCCGCCCGCGACACCTGCTCGGCCACGGCCAGCTCGCCGAGGCGGATCGGCGCGACGACCAGCGGCACGCCGTGGGCGAGCGCCTCGTTGACCGTGCTCTGCCCGGACTGGCAGATCACCGCGTCGAGACGTGGCATGAGATCGAGCATCGGGACCCGCGGGGCGACCAGGACGTGCGGCGGCGGATCGGGCACCGCATCCGCGGCGGCATTGAGCACCGCCTGCACCCGGCATGCCATCGGCTCCAGTGCCGCCGTCATCCGCGCGAAGAAGCCGCGCACCAGGTGCGCCGACAAGGTGCCAGCGGTGACCAGCACATGCCGCCGGCCAGGATCCCACCAGTCCCAGCTGAAGCCGGGGTCGGTGCGCCGCGAGCCGAGCGCCGCCCCGACCAGCACGCAGTGGTCCGGCATCGGCGCCGGGCCGGTCAGCGCCCGCGTGGTCGTCGCGATCACCAGGTACGGCGAGAAGCGCAGGTCGAGACCGTCGTCAGCGGGCAGGCCGGCGGTCGCCCACGCCCGCGCCAGCTTCGAGCGGACCCACTCCTGCAGGCCGGGCTCGGCTGGCGGGGTGAGCTCGAGTACGCCGGAGCACAGGGTCGCCCACCGCACGCCGTGCTTGTACGCTGCCAGCGCGCCGGCCAGCGCGTACTGGTCGGCGAGGACAACGTCGGGCTGGTACTGCGCCACGGCGCGGTCTACCGGGCCCTGGATGAAGCGGTTGAGCGGCATCACGTACTCGTCCCA
>Ga0116214_1000267_pt1 | contig 21619 bp, 20 predicted proteins | sample Sb_taG_FD_88964 | JGI IMG/M metagenome (GOLD analysis project Ga0116214, IMG submission 88964) | Peat soil microbial communities from Weissenstadt, Germany - Sb_50d_1_NS metaG | ecosystem: Environmental > Terrestrial > Soil > Wetlands > Peat | place: Germany: Weissenstadt | collected 2010-09-21
GCGGCGTGTTCCTCGACCACACGCGACGCATGCACCCAGACGTCTGTCGGTTCATCTCCGAGGCGGTCTACGAAGGACGCCTCTCGGCGATCGAGGAGTGTGACCGGCAACGGATCGATGCCGCTGGGCCGCTCACCGGCACCGGCGTGCGTGCGATCCTGCTCGACCACGAGGGCAACACACGCTCCTCGCCCGAGGAGGCCACGCGCGTCGCTGAGGAGATCCAACGAATGCTCGGCGCTGCCTACACCAGGGCCAACGGCGACACCGTGCCACTCACCCAGGGCGACTTCATGGTCGTAAGCCCGTACAACGCACAAGTGCGCTGCCTGCGCGCGGAGCTCAACCGCCAGGGGTTGACCACAGTGCCGGTGGGAACGGTCGACAAGTTTCAGGGCCAGGAAGCGGCCGTCGTGTTCTTCTCGATGGCGACATCCTCCGGCGAAGAGATCCCACGCAACGTGGAGTTCCTCTACAGCCGCAACAGGCTGAACGTTGCCGTGTCGCGCGCCCGTTGCCTCGCCGTGCTCCTCGCCAGCCCAAAACTGCTCACGATCCCCTGTCACACAGTCGAGCAGATGCGGCTCCTCAACGCGCTTTGCTGGTTTGTGGAGATGGCCGGGATACCAGCATGATGTTCTCCAGAATATTCCTCCGCGATCGTTCCTCCACGATCGGTTTTACAAAGGCCACACGCTGACAATGCGCACCGCACCCTGGTCAATCCAATGGGGCGAGACCGCGCTCGGTCCCCCGACTACTCGTTGACGCCAAGCACTTCGAGCAGTGCGATCCAGTCGGCCTGACCGCGCATGAATTCAAGTTCTTCGAACCTGGTGGCGAGGTGTTCGTCCTGCTTGCGCAGGCCCCTGTCCGCCGGTTGCACATAGGGAACGAGCAGGTGCCGGGGAATTTCATGGACTTCGATGTTTTCAACGTGTTCGTCGTATTGCTTGACGTCGGCTGGCGCCGCGCCAAAGTGGTTCGCGCCCCACGCGCGGACGTCCGCACAGATGTTCGGCACCTGTAGTTCGGTCATTTCCTGTAGGCCCCGGGTGAGCCTGCGGGCGGCACGCGTGATCTGCGGGTTGCTCCACGTCAGCCGGTTCACGGTGTTGACGTACGCATGGACAATCGCCGCGTCGGTGTGGTAGCCGGTCGCCCACAGCGCGCCGGCCGCCTCATAGCTGAGCTTCTGATCTTCTTCGTTCTGCGGCGAGCCCGCCCCCACGTCCGGGCATTCGGCGTGGAACCGGAGGTCGAGCGTGTGGATCCTCGCTTCGACCGTCGACCAGGTGGTCACCGCGGCATGCAGAACCTTGTAGCTGGCCTCGAGATAGGTGTGCGTCGAGGCGATGTCTCGCGATGTGGCGCCAGCCGATGCAGGCGCAAACGCGACAGCGAGCACAGCCATGAGAACCGCCACACATCTCAACATCCCACTTCAATATATCCTGGATGACGGAAACTCGTGCGCCGGACCAGGTGTCCGTGAAGCTCGTCGAGCGATTCGCGCCCCACCTTGAGGTGAGACGACGAGTTGTCGTCCCCATCGGCGTGGCGTGCCCTCTCGTTCGTTACGATGTCGTCATGGGAGAGGGTAGGGCTGAAGGGCGGCAGACGCCGCCCATGCATTCGCAGGTCAACTGGTCGCTTTTGGGGCTCATGATCAAGCGTCCCAGCTATGCCTATGAGCTCGCGAAGCGGTTCGAGCGAACCTACGAGGGAGTGTTGTCGCTCAGCAGCGACTCCCACATCTACACGGCGCTCGCCGCGCTAAAAGACCGCTCGCTGATCGAACAGATCCCGGGGACGGGGACCGAAGCGCAGCGCAAGCCGATCTACAAAGCGACCGAGCAGGGCATCACGGAGTACCGAGGATGGCTGCTCGGACAGATTGGCGAGGATCGTCGCCGCCAGCAGCTGTTCGTGCTGCAGTTGGCGGCGCTGATAGGTCACCCGGGGGCTGCGCTGGGAATCCTCAGCGACTACGAGCAGGAGTGTGAAGTGCAGAAAACAAAGACGCACACGCGGGAAAGAACCAATGAGACCGTCGAGGCAAATGGTGGCCTCGTCGCACGTCTACTCGCCGAGGAGCAAGGCCTCGTGCTGGATGCGAAGCTCGCCTGGGCGCAGTATGCACAGCAAGAGCTCGAGGCATTCAGTCAAGCCGTCCGACAATCGCCTTGACGCCCATGAGACCTTGCGGATCTGCTTGGCGATAGCGGGCCAAAGCGTCCCAGGAGGTGGCTATGTCTCGACGACCACGCCCGTCCGCCGCTTGGACTTCTTTGCTGGCACCAAGTGGTACTCGACGCTGTAGCCGAGAGCATCGGCGAACGCTCGCAGCTTCCGCGCCGAAGACTGACGACGCCGTTAGTCGGCGGTGTTCGATTTGGTCTGATCTGAGAACCCACGGGGTCCCTCGAGCAGTGATACGGACCGGACCGTCCGGGTCGAGTACATAGGCGCCGTAGTAACCCGATTCGTGACTCGGGTCCGCGGTCGCGCCAGCTCACTCTGGTAGACATGTTCCCGTGCCGTCGCGGCGCAGGCGACCGATCCCTGGGAGGAAGCGGCCGGCCCGGGCGGCGTAGGCGGCGTATTGCTCGCCGTGAACCCTTAGGAGGTAGGGCTCCTCGATGAGCCGCGTTTGCAGCTCGAGGGCCACTATCAACAGGATCGCTCCCGCGATCGTCACGACGTTTGGCGCGAGCAGGGCGATACCGATGAAGGAGGGGATCATCGCCGCGTAGATCGGATTTCGCGTGAGCGAGAAGGGGCCGTGTGTGACCAACTCGGTGCGCTCGGAGGGATCGACGCCGATCCGCCAGGCGTTGCCCATCGCAAACTGAGCGACCACGGTGGTCACGATTCCCATGCAGGCGAGCACGACTCCGAGGATGTTGGCGCCCTCGCCGTCGAGCGCTGCGACCGAGTTCAGTGCATTTGCCAGCTGGAGTGCCGGACCCGCGACGCAGAGCACGACCGCCGTCGCGAACAGCAGCCCGCCAATCCGCTCGGTGGATCCCGAGGCGCCGCGCAAGCCCTTGAAACCCGTCGAGCCAGTGCGGCGAAGCTGAACGGCCATGCGCACCCCGAAGGCCAGGAGGCCGTAGGGCGCGAGGAGGGAAAGTCCGAGGGCAGGCATGCCCATATACTGAGTAATTGCTCACATGTCGTCAACTCGCATTCCCAACCAGCGGCTCACACCGCGAAAGCTCCCCAAGCAAGCGCGATCGGAGGCGACCGTCGAGGCAGTCCTCGAAGCGGCTGCTCAGGTTTTCGAGCGTTGTGGCTACGCCGCCGGGACCACGAACAGGATCGCCGAGCGGGCGGGCGTATCGATCGGCTCGCTCTACCAGTACTTCCCTAACAAGGACGCGATCCTCGTCGCGCTCGTCCACCGCCACATCGCCGAGGGCACGGCGGCACTCCAACCGCACATCGAGCGACTGGGTCGCGGCGCCCGCTTCGACGACGTGCTCCCGGACATCGTCGAGGCGATGGTCGCGATGCACGCCCTCGCACCAGGTCTTCACCGCGTGCTCTTCGAGGAGACCCAGCTCCCCCAAACGCTCCGCGCGGAACTCGACGAGCTGGAAGAGCGACTCATCGATCTGACAGCTGACACGCTCGCGGCCGATCCGCACCCAGCTCCCGCGGATCCCCACCTCGCGGCCCGCATCGTGATCAACACGATCGAGGGCCTCACACACCGTCTCGTACTGCGCCGGCCAACCGGAGTCACCCCACAGACGATCGCCCACGAGATCACCGAACTCGTGCGCGCCTACATACAGACCTCACGCCCATCAACTCCAGGCGCGGGCCGGTGAGAGTTGGTGCCGATCTCCGGGTCGATGCGGACTTGGGCGAAGAAGCTAGGATCGGCGAGGGTGCGGATCCGCTCGTACAGCGTGTCGGGCGCAAGATCGGCGCCCTCTGGCCAGCAGACCGTGCCGGTCTCGGGGTCGACGTGGGCTTCGGTGAATCCCTCGGGTGTCCGGGCGCGCTCGAAGACGGGGCCGTTCATGCGTTCCAGCACATCCACTTCGCCGGTGAGACCGTCGGCGAACGTGAGGCGCAGCCTGCCGTGTACGGGGACGGCAACGTCGGTTATGTCGGGGGTCAGGCCGATCATTGCAGTGGCTCGATCGCCTCTAGTGTGACACCTTCTCGCTATGCCGCTTTGACCGAGGTCGGCTCGACGGGGACGGTCTTGCGGGTGGTGTCGGTTTCGTAGAAGCCGAAGTCGACGCCGAGCGCGTCGGCGAGGCGTTTGGCTGTGACTGTGGTGGGGCGTGTCTCGCCGCACTCGATGCGGCTGATATCGGCCTGCTGGACGCGCGAGAGCTCGCTGAGCTGGCGCTGGGTGAGCCCGCGGCGGTGGCGTAGCGCGAGTAGCTGCCCGGCGATGTGTAGCTGGCTGTCGAGCGAGCGGAGCGCGGCGACGGCCTCGGGCCCTTCGGCGATCGCCTCCTGCTCTATGTCTTCAATCAGCTGGTCGAAGTCGGTCATCGGTTGAGCTTCTTCCGTTCCGGAGCGTATGTGTATTTGGACATCAGGATATCACTGACTCTGTGGCTGTTTCCCAGCTTTGGCACGGGCTCGATGACTACACCGAACGGGAGCCTGGTCGCCATGACCATTCAGACTCAAATGTTCACTATCCGCGTGAGGGTTGAGGACTGGGAGCTCGGCCGGCTGGACCATTGGCAAGGGCCTAACGGGTGTAGAGTTTGCAATGTGAGCTACGCGAGGATGAGCGATACCAGCGACGTCCATGTCTACGCAGATGCCGAAGTGGGTCGTCTGCGCTGCTGTGGCTGCATGGCGGACTTCTCCACCACCGCAGGGATGATTGAGCATCTGCGGGAACACATCACCAATGGTGAAGTCGTGCCCGACACGACGATCCCCACACTAGAAGCCGACCAGGCAGAGAACGACGCATGGATGGCAACGATCTAGTAGTGCTTTGGTAGGTTGTCACTCTTTTTGTGGTGGCCGGTGGAGGGGTAGTTCGTCGAGGCTGATTGTTTGCTGGCAGGTGGTGCAGCGGCCGGTCCAGCACTTGAACAGGGGCTGGAGCAGGAGGACTGCCTGGGGGAGGGTCAGGCCGGCCGCTGGGCTTTTGGGTTCTGTCGCTCCAGGGTGAGGAAGCCGTGGGCGGCAGTGACGAGCGCGGTGTGGTGGTACCAGCCGAGGTAGGAGCGTCCCTCGTAGTGGTCCAGGCCGAGCTCTCCCTTGAGCTGTTTGTAGTCGAGCTCGATCTTCCAGCGCAGCCGGGCCAGGCGCGCGAGTTGCTCGGGCTCGGTGTCGGCGGGGAGGTTTGAGATCCAGTAGTCGAGCGGCTGATCGTGACCCTCGGGCCATTCGGCGATCAGCCACTCCTCGCGGGGTGGCCATGACGCGCGCTTGTGTGTGTGGTTTGAGGCCCTGACGCGCACGAAGCAGAAGCGCGAGGTGACCGGTTCGCCGTCGGGCCCGTCCCTGAATGTGACGGTCTGGAACTGCTCCTCGCCGAGGCCGGCGATCAGTTGGGTGATCGCGACCGGATCACGGTCAGCACGTGGCCGGCTGCGCGGGCGGCCTGTGTCGCCCTGGCGCTGTGGGACCGTGAAAGTCGTCTCGGGTGTGAATACCTTCGTCTCGGCGCCGACGGACAGCACATACTCGAGCTCAGCGTCGTGCAGGCGCTCACGCAGCACGGTGTTATCGCCATAGGCCTGGTCGCCGAGCACCGGCGCCTTGGCGACCTTCCAGCCAGCGGCCCGCTCGATCAGATCCACACCCAGCTCGGGCTTGGTCTGAAACTCGACCTCGGCGGGGATCTTCGCTACCCGGCGGCGCTCAGGGTCCTCGCACCACTCCTCGGGTAGGTAAAGCGCCCACCCCAACGGGACCGTTCCCTCCCGGCCGACCGCGTGCACGGAAACGCCGATCTGGCAGTTACCAATCTTCCCCAGCGTTCCCGAGTACTGGCGCTTGACCCCCGGCGAGCACTCCCCATCCTTGGGAAAACCAGTGTCATCGAGCACCCAGGCCTGCACATCGATCTCTCGCGCGACCCGCTCTGCCACAGCGCGCACCACCAGCGCCGGATCCCACGTGCTGACCGCCAAGAAATTCTGCAAGCTCTCATAGTCAGCATCCTCGCCCAGCCGCGCGACCATCGGCTCAAGCGACTTACGAGCACCATCCTCGATCAGCCCACGCAGATACACCCCGCCATTGATCAGCTGCACCGGCCGGTTCACCGCCCCAGCCAAAACCTCGACGCCGAACGCCTCCAAACGCTCGGCCACTGCCGAGGGACCATCCACCTCTACCGACGAATCCGCCACCGCCACAGCCGCCATCATGACCTCCCCGCATCGAATAATCAACGCCAGAAGGATTCGCCACAACCACCACAAACTCCTACAAAAGAGCTACCAAAGCACTACTAGATGGTCACTCCAAAACAGTAGTCGATTAGCCGTCGAGTTCACTTTCTCTAAAGCCTGATTTGATCGACATTCACTTCCGAGGATCTTCCAGACCATGACGGATTGGGCCTTTGGGCGCAGAAGTGCCACACTTCGCCCGATGGAAAACCGACCGAAGTCACGTTGTATAGACTTCGCGCCCACGTACAAGTCCATCATCTCAGGCTGTGATGGTCGGCTTTAGGCTCTGCCGCGCTATGGGCCTGCTCGACTAGAGGTCGTGTGGCTCGATTGGGTGAGGCCGGAGCCGGAGGCTGCATGAGATGCGGGCGCATCGCCTTTCCCGACAAGGAATCCGACGGCAGCAATCGCCACGGCGACGATGAGAGCAACGACCCAAAGCAGCACCGATCGCTTATCGCGCTGCGTCGCGAGCTGCGCCTGCTCTCGCTCTTTCGTGATTCGGATTGCTGCGCCGATACATTGCTCCAGCTTGTCAGCGAGCTCCCCCGTTGTATGTGCCGCCTCGGTCATGGCCGCCGCGGCGTTCAGCGACTCTTCCCAGGTCGTCTCGTTTGGCTTCACCTTCCGAACCGACTCCATTAAGACGTCGATGCGTTTCCTCGTCTCCTCGAGGTCTTGGTGGCGGGGAACCCCACGGAGCACGCCCTGCTCACGGTAGGCGTACGCCTCGCGCTGGTATTCGGACCATAGCCGGGCCACCTCGACGATGCGCTCACGGACCACCTCCTCTGGATGCTCGATGATCGCGCGTCTGAGGTGCTCCTCGATCTTGGAAAGCTGCGTCGCCTGCTGCTCGGGAGTCAGATCCTGACGTGATGCCAGAGTGCCTAGATGCGAGAGTACGTCGACCATCATGTTCCGGCCGATTTCGCTCTGGTAGCCCGTCCGCTGTTCGATGATACGGTTCAGGCGGAAGACCTCTGGCACATACTCGCTCATGATGCGAGCGAGTCGCCGATGATTGACCGACTCTAGATATTCGAATGGCGCGTCGTGTGCGTCGCCGCGCGTCAACGTCTCCTCTAACCGTGTAGCTCATCCTGTCGCCTTCTCTCTCTACTCTGAAACGCAGCTCTCACCCGCTAGGACCGACGCCAGTGCCGGGCGAATACAAAGCACCGAAGGTGCAGTCCTCGGCGGGACGCCTTATTCTGGGCAAGTAGCTAGGACTATCGTCCGCCATGCATGAGGTGCGCTCAGGCGCCCGGGAGCACCTCGACGGTGGTTTCGAGAACGGGCTGCCCCGTCTGTGGTCCAGCCAGCTCATCGGCCGTTACGGTCAGCATCTCAGCGGGATCTTGGTGATCTGCCGGCGCCCGCTTGCGCGCGTCCTTCCTGGCCTGCTTATCCAGCCTACGCTCACGGAGTCTGCTCTCGCGCATGAGCTTTGCCATCGTTGTCTTCTGCTTGCTGCTGGAGGCCATGTCTGTCCGTCCCTTCTAGTGGGGTTCCGAGCACATCCCCGCGGGGATCATCCGGCGTGATAAATCCGGAGCCGGGGGCCGCTGGGAAGCAGCGACTGGCGGACATCGCCGCTCTGCTTGGCTTCAACAGACGCTCGACCGGTCCTATCACCCTAGCGGCTCGCCGGTCCAGTGGACGACGTCGGCGCTCCGTTCAGCCATGGAGAACCGGCCCCATACGGTAGTAGACTGCGGAAGTGAGCCCAGCTGGTGAAGGAGCACGAGCGGGAAATCCATAATGCCTGGAACCACCACTTCGCAAGCTGAGGTAACGAACATATCGCCGCACGGCTTCTGGCTTCTCATGGATGAGCGAGAGCTGTTCCTGCCCTTCGACGAGTACCCCTGGTTCAAGCGAGCGCCGGTCGAGGCGATCGTACGACTCGAGCAGCCGCGACCCGGCCATCTCCACTGGCCCGACCTCGACGTCGACCTGTCCGTCGACTCGATTGAACACCCCGAGCGCTACCCACTGACGGCGAACCCCTCCTGAGCCAGCCCGAATGGGCTTCCCTCGGAGTCCTTGCAGACCGCCCATCTCTCCCCCGGGTGGACGACGCTTCCACCGAGCGCCCGCACCCTCTCCAGCGCCTCGCTGATATCGCTCACCGCGAAGTAGGGCAGCGAAAAGGAGTCTCCCGGTCCGCGTCCACGCGCGTGGACACCGACCGCTGGGCCTCCTGAGCGCGTCTGCCAGCCCTCTCCCTCCCCCTCTTGGCGCGCCTCCAGCTTAATGTCGAGAAGTCCCGCCCAGAAGTTCCGGGCACGCTCGGGATCGTCTGCGGGAAACTCGATCAGGGACAATGAGGAGGGGGGCACTGCTCGCACGATAACGAGGTTTGGCCGGGGCCTGGCGAGCCGGACGCTGCGCTGCGCTGCCTTGATGGTCGATCCGCAGGGGGCGAGGCATTGGTGATTTTGGTTTTGGATATTTTGGGAGATCAGGACCTGGGGACGATGTCCTGCTCTCCGAGCGGTTAAGAGCGCCTACCGAAAAGATCGGCACGCCCGGATGCGTTCATGGACACGGCGCTGGACCGATCGAAGATCAACAGGATCTTCGATCGTCGCCACGTGACGGCTCGCGCATGCCACCAGCATGCGCTTCGCCGGGTGGGCGGGCATCCGATCCCCAGCTTGATCCATGAACACCCCGACCACACCGCCTATTTCGTTAGGCGCTCTAGGTCAATTGCGGCTAACCGCTTCAGGAGCGTCCCGGCGAGCGCTTCACGAGCCGACCAAGCCAGCGCTCGACGGTGCGCCTGCGCGCTTCTGCGCGTTTACGCGCGAGGCGATTCTCAGGCATAAACACGTCGAGTGACATCCGCCCGACATCGGGTCGTACTGAGGAGGGCTTGGAAGCGGATATGGGCCGATCGGACATGGCAGTCATGTTAGCGCCAGCGCCGACCGAGGAAAGCTTCGATCGCCTCGGTGCCTGCCTCCGCATCATCCCCGCTGGCGGTGCTGCATTCTCCCCGCTATAATCTCTGCATTATCCCCGTTGGCTACCAGCCAAGGATCGTCGATCAAGAGCTAGTGGCTCGCTTGGGCGCTGTTGGCGCTGTCGTTATCGAGGGGCCTAGGGCTTGCGGGAAGACGGCCACTGCCCGGCAAATAGCGGCGAGCGAGGTTCTGCTCGACGTTGACGCGAATGCTCGGCAGGCGATCGCGGTCGATCCAGCGCTCGTGCTCGACGGTCCGACACCCAGGCTCATCGACGAGTGGCAGATCGAGCCAGCCATATGGAACCACGTCCGCAGAGCGATCGACGATCGCTCTGACCGTGGTCAGTTCATCTTGACGGGCTCCGCGGTCCCCCCGGATGACATCACGCGACACACGGGCGCCGGGCGCATCACCCGCCTGCGGATGCGTCCGATGAGCCTCTTTGAGACGGGTCGCAGCACCGGGCGCGTCTCGCTGGCCGAGCTGCTGGAGGGCACGGTGAGCGCCAGCTCCGACCCGGGCCTGACCGTGACGGACCTCGCCGAAGAGATCGCCCTCGGCGGATGGCCGGGTCTTCGCGGGCGCGGCGTCGCGGATGGGCTGCTCGCCGTGCGCGACTATCTCGACGAGATCGCCCGCGTCGACATCAGCCGCGTGGAGGCGACTCATCGCGACCCGAACCGCGTCGCGCGGCTGCTGGCGAGCCTCGGCCGCAACGTCGCCACGCATGCCGCAGCGACAACGCTCGCCAAGGACACCGGCGGTGCGGACGGCCCGTTGAAGGACGACACGGTGCGCGAGTATCTCGGCGCGCTGGAGCGGCTGATGGTCATCGAGGACCAACCCGCCTGGGCGCCGCATCTGCGCTCCTCCTACCGGCTTCGCACGGCACCGAAGCGGCACTTCGTCGATCCTTCGCTGGTGGTGGCGGCGCTGCGCGCGACACCTGATCGGCTACTGGGAGATCTCAACCTGCTCGGCTTCCTGTTCGAGTCGCTCGTCGTCCGCGACCTGCGCGTCTATGCGCAGGCAGTTGATGCGCAAGTCTCGCAGTACCGCGACAGCGGCGGTCTCGAGGTCGACGCCATCGTCGAGGCCGGCGATGGTCGCTGGATGGCCTTCGAGGTGAAGCTCGGGCACGGGCAGATCGACGACGCCGCGGCGAGCCTAACGCGATTTGCCGAGCGGATCGACACGGCGAGGTGCGGGCGCCCAGCGCTGCTGGGCGTAATCGTCGCGACAGGCTACGGCTACCGCCGCAAGGACGACGTTGCCGTCATCCCGATCGGCGCGCTCGGACCTTGACGTTCGCCTCCGACAGATGACGAGTCTCCCCCACTCTTCATCCTCCATTACAACGAACTCGAGGGCCGCTGGCCAAATCGCCCGCATGTAGTAACGAGCCCCCGGACGGCCCGCCAGCGGGTCAGCTCCGCCTGCGAAGCGGCCTGTTGGTCGGCTTACGACCCTTGGCCTCCAGGGCGTCGGCGAGCTTCGTAAGCTCCCAGAGCTTCAACCCGAGAGCATGTGCGATCCCGGTGGCGCTCCAACCGCCAGGCCCGCACAAGCGCCTATGGTTACACGCGCGCGATACCACGCGCTTGGGACGGGATGGTCGATCCTGCGCGGGCGCCCTTGGTCTCCAGCTGGTCCGCGAGCTGGTGGTCGGTGGCCTCTAGCGCAGTGAGGAACCGCATCACGGTGTACCAGCGCACGCCACGTCAGCCGCGCTCGACCTGCGGTGGTGTTGCGGGCTGGCTGGCGAGCAGTAGTCGGGCGAGGTCTGTCTGCTTGCGGGGCGAATAATCAAAACTTGTACTGCAGACGACTAAAATGTGAAGATCGTGGATGAAGAGGAGAACGTCGAGGAAAGGGTCGAAGACCACCACGTAGCGAAACCTCAGGGGGTTCGTCTTTGGCTGTCCGTCGCGGTGGTGGTCTTTGGGGCCTTGATGGTGGTTGCTGGAGCTGCCGGGGTCGTAGCAGAGCGTGGGATTGTGCTACCTGGGGGCATAATCCTCATGTTTGGCTTTGGCTACGTTGCCGTCGGCGGCAGCGGAATCAAGGTCAAGGGATCGCCAGACGGCGGCATCGAGGCGGGGGTGGAGATGCCCCAGGACATGACCGTCCGCACCACCACCATCCACAAGAAGGGATTCCCTCGACAGGGCGCTATGCCTCCAAAGCACGGCACAATGCCGCCAAAGGAGGGCGAGTTTCGCCTCCGGGAGCCTCCTAGTGACCCAAGCTCAGGTAGAGGAAGCTAGGTGCTGATCTGTCGTGGGGAACGGCTCAGGTGCTCCTGAGTTTTGGAGCACCTTGACCTGCTGCGGGTTGATGACGACCATCTCCCCATTCTGCGCCTTGATCTCAAGCATGGTTCCGTTGGCGAGCGCCTTTTGCAGCAGGTCGCGAACTTCCTCCAACGGGAGGCTAACTTCGATTACTTCGCCTCCTCCAAATCCGATACTGACCACGACGGTACTGGCTCCTCTGCGTAGATATAGGCCCGATATGCTCCTTCTAGAATAGCGCGCAAAACGTCTCAGCGCAGACTAAAGTAGAGCGGCCAAACGCCGTTCCACAATGGTTCTCTTCGTGCCCGACCACGAAATCCCTGCTCAAGACATTTTATGGCCGTGCGGACGGCATACATTGCCCGGCCCTCGGACGGCCCGCCAGCGGATCAGTCCAGGCGGCGAAGCGGCTCGTTGGTCGGCCGTCGATCCTCGGTCTCCAGCTCGTCGGCGAGCTCCGCAAGCTCCCAGAGCGCCAATCCGAGAGCACGCGCGATCCCGGTGGCACTCCAACCGCCAGGCGCACACAAGCGCTCATGGTTACACGCGCGCGATACCACGCGCATTGGACGGGATGGTCGATCCTTCGCGGGCGCCCTTGGTCTCTAGCGCGTCTGGGAGCCCTTTGCGGTTTTGAGTGGGGGGAGACGAGATGGCGTGCTTTCCCGTCCACACTTGTTGGCGCCGGTCCCCACACGAAGTGTCGCCAGGAAAGGTCGGCCGCTACGCGGCCAGGGAGACCGTGCCCACGGCAATGTTCCAGTGCCGGACTGGAGCATTTCTCGCTCGGCTGGGGGCTCAGTCCGGCGGGCGAAGCGGCTCGTCGGTCGGCCGTCGGTCCTCGGTCTCGAGCTCGTCGGCTCGCAGGGCAAGCTCGGCAAGAGACCATCCGAGAGCGCGCGCGATCGTGTCGGCGGTGCGCCATGTGGGATTGCCTCCAGCTTCGATCTTGCGGAGTCCGCGGACGCTCAATCCCACGGCGTGGGCGAGTGTCTCTTGGCTCAGGTCCAGATCCCGCCGCCGCAGGCCGATAGCTCGGCCGATGGCGACTTGCGGTGTAGGGCTTGCCGGCACTTCTCAAGCCTCGGGGTACGGTGCCCTCCTGACCAGGAACTACAGTTCCGGTATGCTTCCGCCCATGGGGAGGCATGGCATAGGAGGAGCCCGCCGCTTTTGGGCTACACGTCCCGGGGAGACTCAGAGCCCCTTGAGCAGCTCCGACAGCGTTACGTCAAGTGCGTCGGCGATCCGCTTGGCGGTTGGGATCGTCGGCGAGTGCCAACCTCGCTCGATCTCACCGAGGTACTTCGCATCCATCCGCGGGATGCGGCGGGCAACTGCATCCAGCGTCTCGTCTCGTGCTTCCCGAGCGTGGCGGATCGCGTCCCCGAGCTTGCGCGAAAGCGGGTCAGCGCGAGTTCGTCTCGGCAACGGTGGCGGCCTGATCGCGGTTCATGAGCCCACGAGTCTTGACTTTTTTTGTGGCCGTGAACACTCGACATGTTCCCCCTCCGAGTCCTACACAGGGCACCGGCCTCAACGTTCTGCACGCCAATCACCGAGCGTTTTCGCATGGTGGGGCGGTAGTGCGGGTCTGGGGGAGGGGCGACGATGAGCGCGGCTCTGGCAAGGGCTGCGGCGCGGCCCAAGACGCTGGGTGTCGCGCTGGTCATCGCCGTGGCCTCGTTCGGTGCCACCCCAGCGTTTGCGGCGCCGGAATGGGGCATCACGATGACCCACGCCAACGCGTATGGCCAGCAGGTCGGGGAATGCCCTGACGGCCAAGCTAAATACGTGCCGGGCCAGCCGGAAGAAGACTGCGGCGTGGACCCCTTCACCGGCAGCGGCACATCCTTCGACCGTGGCAGCGGCGACAACGCCTACACGATCACGGTTAAGAACACGGGGAACGAGGCAACCGGGACGGTCGTCGGCAAAAGGCTGACGTGCGAAACCGGGGAATGGCGCTATGAACCAACGTTCACCTACCAGTGGCTGCGCAATGGCGTGGCGATATCGGGCGCCGCAGCCAGCACTTACGCGCTGACGGCCGCGGACGAAGGTAAGGCGATCCAGTGTGAGGTCACAGCCCGCAACTTGGGCGGAGCCACGAGCTTCCCAACGAATGCGCTGCTGGTGTCACCGGAACCGTCCTCGGCGCCTCCCGTATTGACGCGGCTGCCGGAAATAAGCGACGAATTTACGCGCGTAGAAGTCGGGGAAGAACGCACCTGCACGCAAGGCGAATGGAGCGGCAGCCCGACCGCATTTGCATACCAGTGGCTACGTAATGGCGCACCAATTGTCGGCGCGACCGGCGAAGATTACATCAGCACGACAGCCGACGAAGGAGTCTCGCTGCAATGTCAGGTCACCGCGACCAATGCGGGGGGCAGCGTGGTCGCAGACGATCGCTTCCCGATTCCCGTGGAACCGGAAGCCAGCGAACCACCACCGTATGTTCGCGAAAGCGCTTCCGGCCCCAGCGTCGAGGGCAACGGGAGCGCAAGCGCGAGAGTCAGCGTATCTGACCAGATGCCGTCCGGCCTCGTGCTGGCGGGTTTGTCGCCACTGGTACCGGGTCGCGGAGAGGCCGAAGGTATCGGCTGGAGTTGCTCGATCGCCAATCCCAGTACGGTGAGCTGCACCCGTTCGGACACGCTCGCGCCGGGGGCGTCCTATTCCCCGATCACGTTGCATGTTCACGTCAATCCGGAAGCTTCTCTCGGTACGCCTCCGGGTGGAGGCGTTACAAATACCGCCACTGTCTATGGAGGAGAAGCATCGCCGGCAAGTGCCTCGGCGAGCGACCCGACGACGATCGCGCGGGTGCCGTTCGGTATCCAGAGCTTCACCACGAGCGTCACCGAATCGCTGGGCAATCCGTTCACGCAGGCCGGCGGATACCCGTTCGCCGCCAACGCGACGTTCGTGTTCAATTATGTGCCTGCCGACGTTGGTGAATTGAAGACGGCGGGCGGCAGCCCGAAGGACGTCGAGACCGAACTGCCGCCGGGCTTCATCGGCGACCCACAGGTGACCCCGAAGTGCACTGCAGCGACCTTCGAGACAAGGACCAACGAACGAGAAGAAACACCGTGTTCGATCGCAACTGCTGTGGGCTATGTGCGCTTCTCCTACAGCCAAGGCGAAATTATTGGTGGTAAAGTACAGCCATTCGCCGGCTACGCGATCGACCCTGTGTACAACCTGGTACCGAGTCCGGGGCACCCAGGCGCGTTTGGTTTCATCGGTGGTGCGAGCCAGGCCCACCTCACGCTCACTGCCAAGGTGCGCAGTGATGGCGACTATGGCCTGACGATCAGCAGCCCGGATACCACGAGTCCCACTGTGTTGGGAGTCAACCTCACGTTCTGTGAGGCCGGCGTAACGGAAAGTGGCTCTAAAAGCTTGGGCGACATCTCGTATTCTTGTACTCCGACCAACGCGGGCTCGACACCGTTCCTGACCAACCCGGCGAGATGCGAAGGCCCCGCGCCCGTGACGACACTTAGCGCGGATAGCTACGAAAACCCCGCGAACTACGCTTCGATGGCCTCCTACGCGGGCGCGGTCTCTGCACCGCCGTCGTTTGTCGGCCAGCCCGGGACGAGCGGGACACCGACCGCGAGCTCATCGTTCGTGACAGGTTGCGATCTGCTGCAGTTTCAACCCGAAGTACAGCTCGAGCCGAGCCCAGCTTCAGAAGGCGGTACGACCCAGGCCGATGAGCCGACGGGAGCGACGTTCGATCTGAAAGTGCCACAGCCCGAGGAGGACGGCACGGACGCTACACCCGAGCTCAAGAACGCGACGGTGACATTGCCGGGAGGCATGACGGTGGACCCGTCGGCGGCAGATGGTTTGCGGGCGTGCAGCAATTCTCAGTTCGGTTTGGGTTCCACCACGGAACCGGCCGAACCGGCGGCATGTCCGTTGTCGTCGCAGATCGGGACGGTGAAGGTTGTGACCCCGCTTTTAGAAAAGCCGCTCGAAGGTCAGGTGTTCCTCGGGGAACCGGAATGCTCGCCGTGCAGCAACAGTGATGCTGAAGCCGGCCGCATCTTCCGGCTCTTCCTGCAGGTCCGCTCGGTCGAACGTGGCGTGATCGTCAAGCTCGCGGGTCATGTGACGGCGAACCCGAGCACAGGCCAGCTACAGGCGACGTTCACGCAGCAGCCCCAGTTACCGTTCAGCGAACTCCTGTTGACGTTCAATGGTGGCGCGAGGGCTTCGTTGGCCAACCCGCAGACGTGCGGTACGTTCACGACGACTACGGACCTGACGCCGTGGTCGGCGCCCGGGTTGGGTGGCCTGTCGGGTACGGAACCGATCGCGGGTACCCCGGACGCTACGCCGTCGTCCTCGTTCAAGGTGGATTGGGATGGTGCGGGTGGCGCGTGTCCTGGCACGTTGCCGTTCAGCCCGTCCTTCAGCGCGGGTAGCCAGACACCGACGGCGGGCGCGTCGAGTCCGTTCGCGGTGACGATTGGTCGTGAAGATCGTGAACAGGACCTCTCGAGTATCACGCTGAGCACCCCGCCGGGCCTGTTGGGCAAGATCGCTGGTATTCCTCAGTGTCCCGAAGCGCAGGCGAACGCGGGGACGTGCGGTCGTGAAAGTCAGATCGGGACAACGACCGTCGGTGCCGGTCCCGGTCCGCACCCGTTCTATCTGGGTGGCAGGGTCGATCTGACCGGCCCGTACAAGGGCGACCCGTTTGGCCTGTCGATCGTCGTCCCCGCCGTCGCAGGCCCGTTCAACCTCGGCAACGTGGTCGTGCGCGCGGCGATCGCGGTCAACCCGAGCACCGCGGCGCTGACGATCACATCGGACCCACTGCCCCAGTTCGTCGACGGCGTGCAGCTGCGTCTACGCAAAATCAACGTTGAAGTCGACCGCGCGAACTTCATGCTCAACCCAACCAACTGCGCGGCCCAAGGCGTGGGCGCGACGATTACCGCGGCTCGGGGTGCGAGCTCGACTGTCTCGTTTCCGTATGAGGTCGGGGCCTGTCAGAACCTTCCGTTCGCTCCGAGCTTATCGGCGTCCACGCAGGCCAAGACGAGCAAAGCGAACGGTGCGAGCCTGACCGTGACCGTCAAGTCCACCACGGGACAGGCGAACATCGCCAAAGTAGACCTGCAGCTGCCCAAGGCACTCCCGTCGCGGTTGACGACGCTTCAGAAAGCCTGTACCGAAGCGCAGTTCAACACGAACCCCGCCGGTTGCCCGCCGGACTCGTTCGTGGGCGCCGCGACGGCCGTCACGCCGATATTGAACGCCCCGCTCTCGGGCCCGGCGATCCTGGTGTCTCATGGTGGGGCTGCGTTCCCGGATCTGGAGTTCTTGTTGCAGGGCGAAAACGGTGTGGAGATCGTCCTCGACGGCAAGACGAACATCAAGGGCGGGCTCACCTACTCGAAGTTCGAATCGATCCCCGACGCTCCGATCTACAGCTTTGTGACGATTCTGCCGGAGGGTCCGCACTCGATCCTGGCGGCGCCCAGCGGGAACCTCTGCGGCAAGAGCCTCGCGATGGGAACGACGATCACTGCACAGACCGGCAAGCAGATCGTCCAGAGGACGAAGGTGACGGTCACCGGCTGCAGCGCTACGAAGACCAAGCCGTTGACGCGCGCGCAGAAGCTCGCCAGGGCCCTGAAGGCCTGCAAGAAGCAGCCCAAGAAGCGAGCTTCCTGTGCACGGGAGGCTAGGAAGCAATACGGACCGAAGGCGAAGGCTAAGAAAGCGAACCGGAGGGGCAACTGATGTTTGTTCTTGATCTGGGCCACCGGACGAAGGGTCTCCTAACCGCCACGTTCAGGCTGGTGACGGGTCACCCGCCGGACAACTTGCCAGAGCTCTCTTGGCCTCGCCTGCTTGCGGGTGTAGTTGGGCTGGCCTTGTCGCACGCCAAGGCCAGCACCAGTCGTGCAGCCGCGGCGACATGTCCCAACGAACAGCTACGCGCCGAATCAAACTTCAATCCAACGACGGACCAGCCCTACTCGCAGGGTCTGCCGGAATGCCGTGCCTACGAGATGGTCAGCCCGCTCGAAAAGGGTGGGAGTGATGTGGTGGCGCAACAATCAGCGCTGCCGGTGGCTGCCGATGGGGACGCTGTTGAATTCCTCTCGCAGAGCGCGTTTGGGGATTCCGAAAACGCGATAGTCGGAGCGTTTGGAGAAGCACAGGACACCTATGTCGCACGCCGTGGCCCGATGGGCTGGACGACATCGTCTACCAACCCTCCGCGAAACCTCCTAGCAAAGCCGGGTATTGGGAGGAGCATGTCACCCGGCGACTTCAACACGGTGGCCAGCTGCGGTCTCACCGTGCTGAACAACGCCACAGCCGGTTCCAGCGCCGTCTGCGCGCTCCGCGAAGCGAACATGTCGTGGATATCGACGCCCATATACCAAAATCTTACCGGCGAACTCTACCACGATAATACGGGGGGTTACGGAATCAGACTTGAAGGGAGCTCGAGTGACTCTTCCCATCTAATATTCCGAGGGGAAGAAAATGGTAGCGCGTACCTGCCGGCTGCCAAGCCAGCCGAAGCGTATACCTCTGGCACCAGCCTGTACGACGTTAGCGGTCTCGGTAAGGGCACACCCGAGCTGAGCTTGGTCAATGTTGATGACAGCGGCGAAGAGATCGGCCCAGAACACGCCACCGCGCTCGGCGCGATCTCATTGACCGCTGGCATTTCATGCGCTCTACAACCCGGGCCGGATTCGAGCTATCAAGCAGTCTCTGCCAGTGGCTCGACGATCTACTTCACGGCCTGTCCGAGCGGCCAAGATAACGTGGATACTGTGTACGCTCGCGTCAACGCAACCAGCACGGTCGCGGCCTCCAATCCCTCCCCATCGCAGTGCACAACCTGTGATCCAACCCCGTCACCGGCGGAATTCGTCGGCGCCTCCGCCGATGGCTCGAAAGCGTTCTTCCTCACAAGCCAGCAGCTCGTCAATGGCGACACCGATCACCCCGCGGACCTCTACGAGTATAACTTCGACAACCCCCCAGGCAAGAACCTGGTGCAGCTCTCCGCCGGCGGAGCCGGCGACCTGACGCCTGGCAGTGGCGCCGAAGTGCAGGGCGTGGTCGCAACTTCTGCGGACGGCTCACACGTCTACTTTGTCGCAAGGGGAGTGCTCACGACGGTGCCGGACCTCTCGCTGCCGACCGGCCACCAGATTGCCGAAGCGGGCGCGGACAACCTCTATGTCGTTGATACGGTCAGCGGCCAGACGAGCTTCGTCGCCGAGCTCTGCTCGGGCGCTAGCGAATCAGGATCGATCAACGATCCACAGTGTCCGTCAACCCTCGAAAACAAAACAGTGTTTGGTGGTACGAATGACCTTGTATTGTGGAACACAGTAGAGGAACGTCAAGCACGCACGACATCCGACGGGCGCTACCTCGTCTTTACCACCTATGCGAAGCTTGCGCCGGGAGACAAAGGCACCGCTCAGGACGTTTACCGTTATGACTTCCAGACCGGTGAACTGACGTGGGTCTCCCACTGCGCGCCCGACGATCCCGGGTGCCCTGCGGGGACCATGAGCGACATCAGCGCCGCGATCCCCGATTCGGCTGACGAACACGGATACGGTGCTCTTGCGGAAGTCAACGACAGGGGGAGAGCGATTAGCGAAGACGGCTCTACAATCGTCTTCTCGACACCTGAGCTGCTACAGGCGAACGACCCGAGCACCGAAAACAGTGTCTACGAGTGGCACGAAGGCGTCGTGAGCATGATCTCCGACGGCCAGAGCGCGGCGAGTGAAGCGGTGGGTATGTCCGCGTCGGGCTCGGACATCTTCTTCCTTACTCGCACACCCCTGGTAGGCCAGGACACCGACCAGCTCATCGATGTCTACGATGCGAGGATCGATGGAGGCTTCCCGGCACCGATGCCCGAACTCTCCTGCTCCGGCGAAGCCTGCCAAGGCGGTCAATCATTATCGCCAACATTCGGGACTCCGGGAAGTCAATCCTTCACTGGCGGTGGCAACGAAACGCCACCCGCATTCAAGGAAGTCCTCGAACCCGAAGCAAAACCGAAGTCAAAGCTATTGACAAAGGTGCAGAAGCTGGCCAAGGCTCTGAAGGTGTGCAAGAAAGACAAGGCGAGGAAGATGCGCGATGCATGCGACCGGTTGGCGAGGAAGCGGTCTCGAAGGAAGGGGAAGAAGTAGGCAGGTTGGCGTGCATAGAGCTTTCTACGAGACAACGTTTATACTCCCCTTGCTAGCGTGGTGGGTGCACAAGGTCGGAGGTCGGAGGTCGGAGGTCGGCGGGTGAGCGGGTTGGGGGGCCGCAACCCGAGTTGCGGCCCCCCACGGTTCGTGAGCTGTCGTTATGCTCTATACCCGCAGCACGGCTACGGGTTTTTCGCGGTGATCCCTTCGTCTCCGGCTGGGCCTTCGATGCTATCGTTACCTGTAACGGTAGCTTTGTTTTTCGCCGTGTCTTCGAGTTCCCCGGAGCCAGCCCCGAAGGTAGCCACATTGACCCCGATTTCCGGTGTCAGTATCCCGGTGAACGGCGTGTCTACTTCGGCTCCTTTGCAGCGGATCGCCACTTTTATGCCTTCCGGTTTGCCCGTGGTTTCGGCATAGACTTCATCCCGGATGGGTGGCCCAGCCAGTAGCCGCGAGTACCAAGGCAGATTGACGGGCACGACTTCGAGTTCGGTGGCGACTGTGCAGATGGCTGCACCGCTTTTGAGTTTGCACCCCGAGGTGGTGAACGCCGTGATTTCGTCTTCCCCGGCGCCGCCACCAGCCGGGTTCCAAATAGACCCTTTGTCGTTGACTTTGCATTCAATTTCGCGTCCCAGCGCGTGAAGGATGAGTACGCCTGTCGTCGTCACCTGCACGTCGAAAGGTTTCTCCTTAGTGCCTACTTTGATCCTGACCCATTCGAATTCTTTTTTTCCGCCTTCTTTCGTACAGACAGCGTTTTCGAATTTGCCTTTCCCTTCTCCAACTTTTTCGCATGAGTACCAGTGTGGCTGAGCCTGGGCTGCCGCCGCGGACATCGCCATCGCGACAACGGCCAGCACGGGCAACAGCAGCGCGTACATCTTCCTAGACATCGTTCTACACTCCTTGGTTGCAGTGGTTGGCCCGGCGGCGGCTCTGCGTCAACGGACGCCGCCGTCCGGGCTGATTAGATTCCTCCCGCTCCCTCTTTGGCTCACGAGAGGACTGCTATCCCTGCAGCTGCCCGGTGGCGCTCGAAGCGTTCGCGGGGGCTGCTGGTGCTCGGGAGCCCGTTTCGGCTCTACCGCCGTTGGGACGGGCTTGCCTGAGAAGTTGTGATCTTGATCTGTTGCTGCCCTCCTCGTGATCGAGTTCCACGATCCCAACCGGCCGGGCACATGCTCACCCGGCGACGGGACAGTGGCGAGGTCTAGCACGTCTGCGGGCTGTTTTGGGCACCAGCCAACGGTTGTTCACAGGCGACACATGTCGATGGTTTCAGGGCGTGTTTAGCGAGAGAAAGGCAAAACCGCTCAACCGTGCCGATTCGTATACGGGAAATAGTGCCGGCGGCTCGGATCTGGTTTCACAAGTAGTTTGGCGCTATGCCAGCAGCGCGGAGCTGAGAGCGCCGAAGACGGCGTTCAGAAGCGTGCGGTCGCCGGTGGTGGCGATCATCGATGGGTCGCCATGTAGCAGCGCTTCGCACCAGACCTGGGGAGTAGCGTGGCTGACGGCTTGCGGGGCCGTCACGGGGGCGGCGTTGAGGGCGGCGATCTTGCCGGAGGCGACCGCCAGGTGGATATCTGTCTCCAGGCCTGCACCGGCGTCGACGTGCCACCGGCAGGTGCCGCTCGTGCTCTGCGGCGTGCGGGCGAGAGGCGCCAGCACGTGCAGCAGACCCGGCAGATCGCCGCTGAGAGCTCTGTCGGCTGGGGTTGCCCGCC
>Ga0116214_1000286_pt1 | contig 20935 bp, 20 predicted proteins | sample Sb_taG_FD_88964 | JGI IMG/M metagenome (GOLD analysis project Ga0116214, IMG submission 88964) | Peat soil microbial communities from Weissenstadt, Germany - Sb_50d_1_NS metaG | ecosystem: Environmental > Terrestrial > Soil > Wetlands > Peat | place: Germany: Weissenstadt | collected 2010-09-21
CGGGTCTGGTCAGTCGTCCAGCCTCGGCGTGGGTGTCTCTTCGTCGGGCGGCAAGGGGTCGTTCTCGGCCTCCGGGACCACGAGCGTCTCCACAACGGACAGCCAGGGATTCGCCCCGCAGCACGGAAGATCGTTTAATCAGTTCCAGACGTACTTCGAGCAGGGCAAGTACAAGGTTTACAATAGCTGCCCGCAGCTAGACTATTACCTGACGATGCCCTGCCAGTGGAACGGGGGGACAAATTACGTTCACCCGTCCGGAGCGCCAGGCGCGACGCACTGCACGCCTGAGCACACCGGGGACACGTTTACAAAGAAGACCACGACCGCGTCGACCTTGAGCGCCGGCTTTACCGTCGCCGCGCTGGCTTTCACCGGCAGCGCTCGGACGGATACTCGAGCACAGCCTCGATCAAGTTCTCGTTCTCTCAGAACGGGCAGTTGTGCGGCACGAACAACACCCCGCCGAATAGCCCAGGCGTCCTAGTTGCGTCATAGCGGCCTCGTGCTGAGAGCACGAATGCTGTGCGGCATCTTCGGCAACGTCAGCGCCGCTGACATCGAGCGCACCGTGATGGCAGCACCTGGTTTATGCTCGGCGGGTGCCACTGTCATCTGGACCCGCCCCGCCGGGTGCCGGTTCACCGCAGTCGGCTTCGATGAGGTGGCACTCGACGCCCTGGCTACCAGCACGCTGATCGCTGTCGGCGTCAACCGGCTGCGAATTGGTCCCTCGGCCAGACTGCCCGCCCAGCCGCTATTCACCCTTCGCCAGGCCTGAGCCCGATTGAGCAGAACTCGACCCTGGTGCGCAGGCCCGGGCGGTGTGGTAAGCCAGGCCATTATCAGCGCGCCCGCTCCGCCGAAGCGCCTGCCTGCCCTATGGCCTCCCGCATGGTCCGCCGGGGCACCGGGTTGATCACGGGTTCAATGCAGCAGGGCGCTCCACTCGGGCATGCGGTCGAGGAGTTCGGCACCGGGTAGCTCGATGCCGAGCTTCGCGCAGTCGCTCACCACACCTGATGCGCGCTCGGCCGCGTAGTCCGGCAAGTACTCCAGCAGCGTCTCGGAGTTGCCGTGGCGGCAGTTGTAGAGGCCGAGCAGGATGCCCGCCGCAAGTTCGACGGCTGCGGAGCCCGTGCCGAGGTCGGCCCGGCGCTGAAGGTCGTCGAGGAAGGGTTGCAGGGCGCCGTCCAGGATCTCATCGGCGGCCTCGGCCGGATGGACGTAACCCCGGCCCGCCGATAGCCGGCCCGGGTGTTCAGCTCCTCGATGTCCAGGCACTGCAGGGCCCCCCGACATCGTCGGCGACAGCCGACCGGTCGGCGTCGGTCATGAGCTGGACGGCGTAGGCGTCGGCCGGTTCACGCAGGTCCGGCCGGGCAGCGAGCAGCTCGTCGAGCACGGTGGCTTTCTCGGCCGCGGACAGGGCGTCCAGCGCTGGCCTCTTGTCGCTAACCTGTGCTCCCTCTGGGCCGCCGGCTCCTGAATGTCGTCGGGCTGGCGCCCGAGCGCGGACAGGCAGGACGCGTGGAACAGACGAAGCTGCTCGAGGGCCGATTCCGGGTCACCGGTGCGCAGCGCCAGTTCCAGCCCGGCGGTCAGCCAGTCCAGGGCCTCGGCGTGGTCGCCCATGTCGCTGTACTCGATGCCGGCCTGGACATAGATCCAGACGTCGTCGGGGTAGCCGGCGCGGGCCTGCTGCCACAGCGACCTGGCCTGTGGCTCGTGCCCCGAGCGCATCAGCTTCTCGGCCAGCTCGCAGAGCATCTCGGCGCCATCGGCGTAGCCCCAGCGGGTCGCGTTGCCGATCGTGGCGACCGCGTCGTCGACCCGGCCGAGCGCGAGATAGCTGTCGGCAAGATCCTCGCTCCAGGCCCCGACGTCGAACCACGTCTCGCCTTCGTGGGCGCGCGCCAGCGTCAGATACTCCTCCAGCGCGGCGACCCGCTCGACATGATTGTCACCGAGCGTCGGGACTCCTTCTTCGTCGTTCGATGGTGGAACGGGAGCGACATACGCACTACCGTAGCGAGCTGAGCCTTGCGGCTGGCGCATTCGCGCCGCACCGCGCCGCGCTCAGGTACGGCCCAGCCGGGCGTCGATGGCAGCCGCGCTGGTCTCGGGGTCAAGGCCAGCGATAGTGACATGCAGGTCCGCCCGCTCATACGACTGCTTGAAGTAGGAGATGTCCGCCTTAATCTCCTTTAGCTGGAGGATCCGCTCCTCGTCAGTGAGGTGCTTGTCGATGCGTCGCGAGTCGATGTCGTAGAAGGTGATCCGCTCCAGAATGTGCTCTGGCGTGTCGTGGATGGCCACGGTCACGCCGGGCACGCGCCGGACGACCCGGAGGAAGGCGTCTCGCAAGCCGCTGGGCGGCAGCGCGATCACGCAGTCGGAGTGGGCGGTCGCGATATGCTCCAGCACTACGGCGCATTCCTTCCGGTAGGAGTAACCAGTGAGGAACCGGGCCTGAAGCCGCTCGATGGATGTCCCGAAGTGTCGTTCGATCTCATCGTCGAGGTCGAAGAAGGGCCAGCCCCGCCGGTCAGCGAGGATCCTGCCGATCGTCGTGGTGCCCACGCAGCTCACACCGACAAGGCTGACCCGCAACTCAGCCTCCTTAGCGCCGCCACACCGGCGATCCGAGGGCGGGCGGGTGCGGTGTCGGCGATGTGCGGCATGGGGAACGGTAGATGGCCAGGCTAGCGCGTGGCGACGCCGAGGATCTCGCGCGCACGCCGCCCGGGCAGATCCAGGTCGAAGCCCGGCAGCGCGGCCTGGCCCCGCACTGTCGGCGCGGATTGCCGCCGCCCCTGTCCGGCGCGGACAGAAGGGCCACGCTCGTGGCCGATGCCGAGCTGGGCCCGAGGAGGAACGAGTCGTGCACCTGAATGGTAGGTGGCGGATCGTAGAGATGGACATGTGGGACCAGGAGGCCATCGACTTGGTGGCGCCCGGCGACCATCCGGCCGGCCTGGTCAGCGAGCGCGGTGAGGGTGACCATCTACGCGGCCGGGGTGAGGCGATATCACCCGTTATGGATAGCGTCATGGGGCTGATAGTCACCCATCCCCAGCGCCGTCACCTGCACAGATATGGTGTCTTAGCGGCGCGTGACACTTCCGGTGACACCAGGAGGCGAGTACAGCACCTTGCCGCCGATGTGCAGCTCGCCCGTGCCCTCAGCCAGCGACCGGTAGATGTCGGCCGGCAGCGGCGCAACACCGGCCAGGACCGCCCGCCCGTACCTGCGCTTGCGGTAGCGCGACCATCCGTCCGTGGCGGCAGCGATGTCAGGCAGCGCGGACGCCGCTGCCCGGCCTCCAGGTACTGGACCATCCGCCGGCAGCATCCCGGCCGCGCGGCAAGCTCGCGCTGGCTCAGGCCCGCACCCGCGCGCTCGGAACGCAGCACGATCGCCAGCTCGGGAAGCGCCATGACCCATTGTGGCGCGCACGATGACATACGCGCGTTGCGCGGCCAGGGTGGGCGAACGCCCCTTCTGGCTCGATCGTGTCTGTCGGGGTGGCTTGGCAGCCGGATGTCTGGCGCGCCGGACGCTCAGCCGACGACCAGCCGCTCGTCCCCGAAGTCGGCGACGATCTCCACCCGGCCGCCGAGTGCCTGGACGTACGCGACCACGGTGCCCAGCTCGGTGCGGCTCAGAGTCCCGCGCTCCACGGCGGACACGCGCCTCTGCGTTACGTGCATCTCGGCTGCGACATCGGTCTGCGTCATGCCGCGGCCCTTGCGGATCTCCGCGAGCCGGTAGGCGCGCTGTGCGGCGCGCATCCGGTCCCGGTGGGCGCTGACGGCATCCTCGTCGATGCGGCCCGCGGCCTCAAGACCGGCCTCGGCCTCATCCCAGGTCCGCCACTTGTCAGCCATCATCGTTCCTTCCTCAGCCGCTCCACGTGCTCGTCGAACCGGTCATCGGCTAGCGGGATGTTGCGCTTGTACCAGGCGTCCCACCGGCCTGCCTTATCCCCCGCTACGAGAAGCACGGCCTGCCGCACGGGGTCGAACGCGAACAGGATGCGGATCTCGCTGCGGCCCGAGGAGCCGGGGCGCAGCTCTTTCATGTTGCGGTGCCGTGATGCCTTGACCGTGTCGGCGAGCGGCCTGCCGAGGGCGGGGCCGTTGTCACGCAGTTCACGGATGGCGGCCACGACTTGCTGCAGGCTGCCGTCATCCAGCATCGTGAGCCATTCGTCGACTGCGGGTGCAGGATGACGGCCCAGTTCACCCTGACAGTCTAGAACGCGTGAGTAGTAGAACGCAAGCGTAGTACAGTCGCCCTCATGCTACCTGACGTGCGATGTCCCCATGTCTGGCGTGCCTGATTGACAGTTCGCCAGGCAGCATGCCCAGCCCGGTGCCTGGGAAAGTGAAAGGCACCGGGCTGCTATGACATTCAGTATGTGCTGGTCAGCGGGTTCGGATGCGGGCACAAGTCGCAGCATGGCGCGCCGCTTCGACCGCGCACTCGTCCGCTGTGGCGCCGCAGTTCCGGCACGGGCCTCGGGTCTTGCGCTGCTTCGGCGCCGGCCTGTCTGGTCGGTCGGTCATGGGGTCTGTCCTCTCGTGGTGGCTGATCGGTGGTGGCCATCCCAACTCGGGATGGTCGAGGTAGCGCTTCACCCGGTCGCCGTCTTCGGCTGGCGTGCGCTGGCGCCGGGGCCGGGGCCCGTCCTTCATGCTGGCTCCAAAGACGCGTGCTGCCAGCACGTGGAGCAGCCGCGGCGAGGTGGCTTGCCGCAGGCAGCCTGGGGTGTCCGCTACCTCCGCTACGTTGCTGGTCAGCGGCATGGCCTGGGTAGCGGGTAGCGCTTGCTGTCCGCTACCCGCTACCGGCGCGCCCTCGCTGACATGGGCGGTAGCGCTAGTAGCGGAGGTAGCGCTATCAACCTGCCTGGCCGGCAGGTAGCGGGTCCACGAGTCGTGCAGGTGCTCCCGGCGGTAGCCCTTCTACGCTCACGTCATGCCCGGCGACCAGCGGGAAGCGGCGAACCTGTTCGCCTGGCTGGTCAGGAAACGAGCGCGGCATGACACGTGTCAATTCAGTGTCACGGCGGCTCGGCCGGCCGAATTACAGGCCGTTTACCTGCGGAAATCCCGTGTCCGAGGGGGGACTTGAACCCCCATGCCCTTTTGGGGCACTAGCACCTCAAGCTAGCGCGTCTGCCTATTCCGCCACCCGGACATAGCCGACCGCGGCCGTAACCGCTCCAGCCGCCTCACGATAGCAAATCAGGACGCCAGCACGCGACGCGCCGAACGAGTCGGCATCGGGCAGGCCGACCTCACCGACCGCCCGCCCGGTCACAGCGACCCCGCTGGCAAGCCGGAGTTGGCAGCACGGCGCCTCGGGTGCGGGTGGGACTATGTCCGGATGAGCCTCACCGCGCAGCAGGAGGTCGTCGGCCTCGCCAGCGACCTGATCAGGATCGACAGCATCAATCCGGGCGATAACTCCGGACCAGGCGAGCGGGAGGCGGCTGAGCACGTCGCCGGGCTTCTGGCGGAGGTCGGTCTGGAGCCGACCGTGCTCGAATCACACCCGAAACGGGCCAGCGTGGTGACCAGGATCCCAGGCGAGGACCCGTCCAGGCCGGCTCTGCTGATCCACGCTCACCTGGACGTGGTCCCAGCCGACCCGGCCGACTGGCGGGTGCATCCGCTCTCCGGCGAGATCGCCGACGGCTGCGTCTGGGGCCGGGGGGCGGTCGATATGAAGGATATGGACGCCATGCTTCTCGCCGTGGTCAGGCAGCGGCTGCGGGAGGGCCGCCGGCCGCCGCGCGACATCGTGCTCGCGTTCCTCGCCGACGAGGAGGCTGGCGGCCGCTACGGCGCCGGCTGGCTGGTCGAGCATCACCCTGAGCTCTTCGAAGGTGTCACCGAGGCGATCGGCGAGGTCGGCGGCTTCAGCACGACCATCGCCGGCCAGCGACTGTACCTGCTCCAGACGGCGGAGAAGGGGATCGCGTGGATGCGGTTGACGGCGCGCGGCACGGCTGGCCACGGCTCGATGCTGCAGCCGGACAACGCGGTTACCGAGCTGGCCGAGGCAGTAGCGCGGATCGGGCGGCACGAGTGGCCAGTACGGCTCACCCCGTCGGTCACCGCCTTCCTGCAAGCTGCCTGCGAGGCGCTTGGAGTCACTTTCGCGCATAACGAAACCTCCGAGGTGCTCGCCAAGCTGGGGCCGATCGCCCGGATGGTCGGTGCGACCTTGACCAACACGGCCAACCCGACCATGCTGAACGCCGGCTACAAGGTGAACGTGGTCCCTCAGACAGCCTCAGCACAGATCGACGGCAGGTTCCTGCCCGGTTATGAGGACGAATTCTTCGCCGAGTTCGACCAGCTGCTCGGCCCCGGCGTGCAGCGGGAGTTCATCACCCATCACCTGGCGCTCGAGACGACCTTCGACGGTGCCCTGTGCGAGGCGATGACCACGGCTCTGTGCCGTGCCGACCCGCAGGCGCGAGTGGTGCCGTACTGCCTGTCCGCGGGGACCGATGCGAAGTCGTTCAGCCAGCTCGGCATTCGGTGCTTCGGCTTCACGCCACTGCGGCTGCCGCCCGATCTTGACTTCGCTGGCCTGTTCCACGGAGTCGATGAGCGGGTTCCCGTCGACTCGCTCGACTTCGGCACCCGCGTCCTCGATCAGTTCATCGATCTATGCTGACCAGCCGTTTCCGCAGCTAACCAGCTAAATGGCCAGCATGGGCCCGCGGCATCCGCACTAGGGATGAGTCCTGACCCGCCGCGTTGTTTCGGCGTTTGCCTAATGCCAACCGTGAGTAGTGCTATGGTTACGCATTGTGTAGAGACTGGCTTTGCCGGGACGCACCCCTGACCGCGACCTCCGGTGAGCAGCCTCGCACCTAGCCGGTTACGACGAGGAGGGTTGCCTGTGCTGCCGGATCAGCTCCAGGGCCCCGGTGGGCCGCCAGGCGGCTGCGCTGCGGTGCGGTCGCACGGTGCTGCGCCTTGCGCGCGGACCTGGCAGTCCGGCTGCTTGATCCTCGTGCCCGGCAGCGGGAGTGGTTCCGCTCCGGCGGCCACGGCCGGCGCACTGTCGCAGCTGGCCGGGGCCGCCATATCCAGGCCTTAACCACCGGCGCGCCGCACTCGCGTTCGGGCGCTGAGCGCGCACCATGGCAGTTACGCAACGTTAGAGAACAACTACAAGACGCGATAACGAGAGGAAACGATGGTGAATCACCGCGCTACTCCGGACGGTGATGTCCATCGAACTCAGGTTTGTCGCAGAGGTGCCTACCGAACGTCGCAGAGGTGCCTGCCGAACACAGCCAGCGGCACACAGCCAACCGGACGCACGCACAAGCCGAATACAGGGTGCTGGCCGAACACAGTGCTCGAACCTGGCGCCAGCTGAGCGGAGCGCCAGTTGAACCGGACACAGCGACCGAAGGCACAACGAACGAGGAGCAGAAATGAAGACCTGGGCGGTTCTGGCGGCGAAACACGCCACGCTCACCTCGGGTGTCGGCTTCAGCATGATCCCTGGGCTCGGGACGGCTTCTTTGGATGGCTTTGCGCTCGGTGCGCTGCTTGCCGGGGCGTACTTCGCGACCGTGAACTCACCGCGGCGCGGCGTTAGTGCCCCGTTCGTTCCGGTGCAGACCCGCCGCAGGCAGGCTGCGAAGACGAGGACTTCTCGTGGCCCGGCCGGAAGCGTGCGGTCAGGCCGGGTGGAGGAAGCAGCTAGTGAGGAAGCGGTCCGGCGTAGCCAGCGGTCGCGGGTCAGCGTCCCGCTGGGTCGCGTGCTGGCCAGACCGTCCTTCCTGTCAGCGCCCGCCTTCCTCCCGGCACCCGCCGAAGGTCGAGCGCCGGATGGACGGCTGGTGCCAGCCGATGGCACGGTAGCCATCCAGGGTCCGCTGACCGCCGACGTGCCGGTGCCTGCTGAGGGCCTGGTACAGGCCGAGCGGCCGGTGTCCGGCGACGGCTCGGTCCCCGTTGAGGTGCCGGCGCCCGCCGACGGTTTGCTGTCCGCCGAGTGGCCGGTGTCCGCCGAGGGCTCGGTTCCTGATGAGGTGCCGGTGCCCGGTGAGCGCCCGGCGCCAGCCGAGCGATCAGAGCTCTCCAGGCCCTACTCGGTGCCCTGGCGGACTGAGCGGATCTCGTCGTCGGGGTTCCCGAAGCAGGTCAACCGGCTCTCGGAGGCCGAGTCATCATGGCGGTCTGGGTCGAGCGAGCGGTCTGAAGACTCGCACCCCTACGCCCGGCTGGAGCATCTCGGGTCGGTGGGCATGACGTCGGTGCAGCGACAGGTTCCGGCGCAGCCGCACGGGTCGGTAGAGCGCCCGGTGTCCGAGCAGGACTCCGAGCGCCCTGGGTCAGCCGAGAATTGCGGGTCGGCCGAGCAGTTTGAGGACTTCGAGCCGGTCGAGCAGTCTGAGGCGGTCGAGCAGTCCGAGGTAGTCGAGCAGCCTGATGCGTCGGTGCGTTACCTGTTCCCCGCACCGCCGGGCGGGCAGTCAGCCGCCGCCAGGCGGCTGACTCGCTTCAAGCGCCGGATCGACGGCATGCTGGCCGAGATGCTCGGTGACGACTCCGACGAGGCCGCCGAGCCGTCGACAGCCGAGCCGTCGACAGCGGGGCGGTCGACCGCCGAGCGGTCGCCAGCTGAGCCTGACGAGACGTTCTGGGGACCTGGCGAGCGCCGGGATAGCGCGCCGTCAGCCGGCTATCGGAGCAAGCACCGGATGACCGACCCGGTCAGGGAGCCTAGGCGGTCTGATGGTCAGCGGAATGTGCCGCGGCACGCGGCTCCTCCGGTCAGCTTCAGCGCGAAGCTGACCGGCCGGTACGCGGCCCACGCCGCATGGTGACCCCCGCGCTACCAGGCACGCCATACCGAGGCGCCGCTCTGACCATCGACCCGCATCGGCCGGATGATCTTGCGGCGCAGTGTGGCCTTGCGACTGCCGTCGGGATAGAGCCGCAACCTGGCGAGCTCCCAGTGCCCGTACTCGGCATGGTCCGTCAGAATCCGCCGCGCGACCTCTCCTGAGGTTCCGCGCGGCAAGTTGAGTACGAGGTAGGAGTACTCCGCCATCACCCCATATTGTGCGCGACAGCGGCGATGATTCAATCAGCCTTAAGGAATCCGCCATCATGAAGCAGTTTCGGTGCCACAGGTGAGCGAAGTGATCGGACTTGCGGAGTCAGCCGGCCACCTGCGGTAGCCTCCTGGGCGACTGCAGGATGTGAGGTTGAAACGACAGTGGCAGCAAGGACGAGCCCGACAGTGCGGAGCAGGAAGGCCGCCGACGGTAGCGCCGCGAGAGGCGACCGGCGGCTGGTTATCGTCGAATCGCCAGCCAAGGCGCGCACGATCGCCAGCTATCTCGGCAAGGGCTACACAGTCGAGTCCAGCATCGGCCACATCCGCGACATGCCGGGCAGCGCGGCCGAGATTCCGGCGAAGCTCCGGAAGGAGCCGTGGGCCAGGCTGGGCGTCAACGTCGATGCTGACTTCGAGCCCCTCTACGTGGTGAACGCGGACAAGCGCCAGCAGGTCAGCAAGCTCAGGCAGTTGCTGAAGGACGCGGACGAGCTGCTGCTGGCGACTGACGAGGACCGCGAGGGCGAAGCGATCGCCTGGCATCTGCGTGAAGAGCTCAAGCCGAAGGTTCCGACCCTGCGGATGGTCTTCCACGAGATCACGCCCGAGGCGATCGCCGCTGCCGTGGCGAACCCGCGCGAGATGGACCTCGGTCTGGTGGAGGCCTACCAGACCCGCCGGGTGCTCGACCGGCTGTACGGCTACGAGGTCTCGCCCGTGCTGTGGAAGAAGGTCATGCCGCAGCTATCGGCCGGCCGGGTGCAGTCGGTCGCCGTCCGGCTGGTCGTGGACCGGGAGCGGGACCGAATGGCGTTCCGGGCCGCACGCTACTGGGACCTGGAGGCTGAGTTCGCCCCCCGTGACGCGGTCGCGGCAGAACAGGAGGTGTCCTCTTTCACCGCGGCGCTGGTCGCGGTGGACGGACGTCGGGTAGCCCAGGGCCGCGACTTCACCCCGTCCGGCGAGCTGCGGCCCGCCAGGCAGAGCGCACCGGACAAACCGGGCGCACCGGAGGCTAACGAGACCGACGGGGCCGACTCCGGCCAGCTTCCGATCCTGCATCTAGACGGCGAGGCGGCGGCCGGGCTTGCCGACCGGCTGAGCGGCGCCGCGTTCTCCGTCAAATCGGTAGAACGCAAACCATACCGGCGGTCGCCGTACGCGCCGTTCCGCACCACGACGCTGCAGCAGGAGGCCTCGCGCAAGCTTGGCTTCTCGGCGAAGTACACGATGCAGGTAGCGCAGCGGCTGTATGAAAATGGCCATATCACCTATATGCGGACCGATTCGGTAACGCTGTCCCAGACCGCGATCACTGCCGCCCGTTCCCAGGCCCGCGAGCTGTACGGGGCTGAGTACATCCCGGACGCGCCGCGGGTCTACGCCAGCAAGGTGAAGAGCGCCCAGGAGGCACACGAGGCGATCAGGCCGGCCGGCGACAGCTTCCGCACGCCGGCCAAGGCCCGGCTGTCAGGCGATGAGTTCCGCCTGTACGAGCTGGTCTGGAAGCGGACCGTCGCCTCGCAGATGAAGGACGCAGTCGGCGAGTCGGTCTCGGTACGGGTGACCGGCCGGTCCACCGCGGGCGAGGACGCCGAGTTCGGCGCGTCCGGCAAGGTGATCACCTTCTACGGATTCCTCAAGGCATATGTGGAGGACGTCGAGGAGGCCGACGGCGCCGACCGTGATGACCGGGAGCGCCGCCTGCCGCCGCTGGCCGACAACGATCCGCTGACCGCGCTGCGGCTGGCCGCGGCCGAGCACGCGACCAGGCCGCCCGCCAGGTACAGCGAAGCGTCCCTGATCAAGGAGCTTGAGGACAGGGAGATCGGGCGGCCGTCCACCTACGCCTCGATCATCGGCACCATCCTTGATCGCGGTTACGTCTTCAAGAAGGGCACCGCTCTGGTCCCGTCGTTCGTCGCCTTTGCCGTGGTCAACCTGCTCGTCCGGCACTTCGAGCAACTGGTGGACTACGAGTTCACCGCCCGGATGGAGGAGGCGCTCGACGAGATCGCCAGGGGCGAGGCGGGCCGGGTGCCCTGGCTGCGCCGGTTCTATTTCGGCACCGACGGTACGGATGGCCTGAAGGAGGAAGGACTGAAGGACCTGGTCAGCGATCTCGGTGAGATCGACGCCAGGGACGTGAGCTCGTTCCCGCTGGTTGGCACCGACGTCGTGATCCGGGTCGGCAGGTACGGCCCGTACCTGGAGCGGGACGGACAGCGGGTTAACATCCCTGAAGGCACCGCGCCTGATGAGCTGACCCCCGAGTTCGCCGCCGAACTGCTCGACCGGCCAAGCGGCGAGAAGATCCTGGGCTCCGACCCAAACTCCGGCCTGGTCATTGTGGCCAGGGCGGGGTGGTTCGGCCCGTACGTCACCGAGGTGCTCGCGGAAGACGCCCCGGCCACGGCCAAGCCGCGGACGGCATCGCTGCTCAAGTCGATGGACCTGGACAGCGTGACCCTGGACGAGGCGCTGCGCCTGCTCACACTGCCGCGCACCCTTGGCGAGATCGATGGCGAGCAGGTCACCGTGCAGAACGGCCGGTACGGTCCGTATGCCAAGAAGGGCACGGACAGCCGCTCGCTTGAGTCCGAGGAGCAGCTGTTCACCCTGACGTTGGAGCAGGCGCGCGAGCTGTTCGCGCAGCCCAAGCAGCGCGGCCGGGCGGCCAGTGCAGCCGCGGCACCGCCGCTGCGCGAGCTCGGTGCCGACTCGGCGACCGGCAAGCCCATCGTGCTGCGGGAAGGCCGCTGGGGGCCGTACGTGACCGACGGCGAGACCAACGCATCGCTCCGCAAGGGCGACACGGCAGAGTCCATCTCGCTGCAGCGGGCGATCGAGCTGCTGGCCGAGCGCCGGGCCAGCGGCCCGGCGCCGAAGCGCCGTTCCGCTGGTTCGGGGCGACCAGGCGGCAGAACCTCGGGCCGGGCGGCAGCAGCCAAGTCCGGCGCAGCGAAGTCCGGCGCAGCGAAGTCCAGGACGGCGAAGTCCGGGACGGCGAAGTCCGGGACGGCGAAGTCCGGAACCGCCGCCCGGTCAGGTGCCTCATCGGCTGCGAGAACCTCTCAGTCCGGGGGTAGCAAACCACGCCCTTCGGGCAGCTAGCGGCGGACCGGCCGCACTGTCGATAGCCTTGCACTATGAGCCTTAGGTCCCCTTTGGGCCAGCGCCAAAATGGCGTGCTGGCGATCCGGCCGTTCCGGCGGCTGTGGATCGCCACCTCGCTGTCCAGCCTGGGGGACTGGCTGAGCCTGCTGGCGCTGACCACCCTCGCCTACTCGCTGACCGGCAAGCACGGACCCGCCACCGGAAGCCTCGCGGTCAGCGGTGTCTGGATCACCTCTCTACTGCCTTACCTGCTGCTTGGCCCGCTGGCTGGTGCGGTCGCCGACCGGCTCGACCGCAGGATGAACCTGTTCATCGGCGACGTGCTGCGCGCGGCGCTCTACCTGTCCATCCCGCTCAACCTGTGGCTCGGCTTCGCGAACGAATTGACCTGGATGTACGTCGCGCAGTTTCTGGCCTACTGCGCTTCGCTGTTCTGGATGCCGGCCAAGGACGCGTCGATTCCGAATCTGGTGCCAGCCGACAAGCTGGAGCAGGCCAACCAGCTCAGCCTGCTGACCACCTACGGCACCGCCCCGGTGGCCGCGGTCTTCTTCATCCTGCTGGCCGATATCAGCCGCGGGCTCGGCGCGCTCTCCCGTTATTTCGCCGGTCCGGCAGGCGGCCAGGTCAACCTGGCGCTGTACTTCAACGCCGTCACGTTCGTGATCTCGGCGGTCACGGTGTACTCGCTGCGGGAACTGCCCAGGCGGTCCGCGGCTGAGCGGATCTCGGCCCCGTCGGTGGCCAAGTCCATCTGGGACGGCTGGCGGTTCGTCGGCCAGACTCAGGTGGTCCGCGGCATCACCATCGGAATGGTTGGCGCATTCGCAGCGGGCGGGGTGGTGGTCGGCCTCGGTTATGGCTATGTCTACACCACCCTGAAAGGGGGCGCGGCGGGCTGGGGAATGGTCTTCGCCGCCGTGTTCGTCGGCCTGGCGGCCGGGATGTCGGTCGGGCTGAAGGTACTGAGCGGCTTCAGCAGGCGTCGTCTCTTCGGCCTGGCGATCGCGGCCGCCGCGGTACCGCTGGCCCTGGTCGCACTGATCCCGAACCTGGTCGTGGTCGCCATCCTGGTAGTGCTGCTCGGTGCACTGGCTGGCATCGCCTACGTGACCGGTTACACGATCATCGGTAGCGAGGTCGACGACGCGACCCGCGGCCGGACGTTCGCGTTCCTGCAGTCGATGATCCGGGTCGTCATGTTCGCGGTGATCGCGACGGCGTCGGCACTCGCGGCAGCCTTCTCGGCGGTGGTCACCACGATCACCGGCAAGAGCGCAGACCTGACTATCGGCACGGTTAAGTACAGCTCGTCCGGCAATAACATCGTCCTGCTGCTCGGCGCCGCGGCCGCCATGCTGCTGGGGATCGCGTCCTACCGGCAGATGGACGATCGCCCTGACGTCCGGTTGCTGCCCGACCTGATGGCGTCGCTGCGCGGTCATCCGCTTCCGTATACGCCGCCCGTCGCCCGCTCCAGGCCAACTGGGTCGGCCGCGAGTAACGGCCGGGTCGGTGGCCTGGAAGCGAGCCGCGGTCTGCTGCTCGCCTTCGAAGGCGGCGAGGGCTCGGGCAAGTCGACCCAGGCCAGGCTGCTCGCGATCTGGCTGCGCGAGAACGGCTACGACGTCCTGGCGACCCACGAGCCGGGCGCGACCAAGGTCGGGATGCGGCTTCGCGCGCTGCTGCTCGACACCACGCACACCGGGCTATCGCCCTGGGCCGAGGCGCTGATGTACGCGGCGGACCGGGCCGAGCACGTGGCGGCCGTGATCGGGCCGGCCCTAGCCCGCGGCACGATCGTGGTAACCGACAGGTACGTGGATTCCTCGCTCGCCTACCAGGGAGCCGGGCGTCGCCTGAATCCGGACGCGCTGCGTGAGGTCAATCAGCTGGCCACCGGCGGTCTAGTGCCCGACCTGACCATCCTGCTCGACCTGCCGCCCGCCGCCGGGCTCAGTCGGCGGGCGCGCTCCGCGGACCGGCTCGAGGCCGAGCCTGAGCAATTCCACGACCGGGTCAGGGCCGGCTTCCTGGCGTTGGCCAAGTCCGCGCCGAAACGCTACCTGGTGATCGACGCCGGCCGGGACCAGTCAGAGATCAGCCGCGAGATCCAGGCGGCCGTCCGTGACCTGCTGCCCGACCCGGTGCCGGAACGGGCCGAGGAGATCACCGGATCGTTCCCGGCGGTACGCGAGTGACCGACTGGGCGGTCTTCGGCCGGCTGACCGGGCAAGATCAGGTCGTCGAGCAGTTGCGATCCGCAGCCGACTCGGCCGGACTTACCCACGCGTGGCTGTTCACCGGTCCGCCGGGATCCGGCCGGTCGGTGGCTGCCCGGGCCTTCGCAGCCGCGCTGCTCTGCCCCAACCGCGGCTGCGGCGAATGCCCGTCCTGTCGCCAGGTGACCGCGGGGACCCACGCCGACCTGCTGCTGGTCCGGCCGGACGGGCTCTCCTACGGGGTCAGGCAGACCAGGGACCTGGTGCTCAAGTCGGCCGGATCGCCGGTCTACGGCGGCTGGCGAGTGATCTTGTTCGAGGACGCCGACCGGGCTACCGAGCAGGCGGCCAATGCCTTGCTCAAGGCAATCGAGGAGCCGCCACCCCGGACAATCTGGCTGCTCTGCGCCCCGTCGGCCGCCGACCTGCCGACCACGATCAGGTCCAGGTGCCGACTGATCACGCTGCGAACGCCGCCCACGGCCGCGGTCGCCGCCATCCTGGAGCGTGAGGGAGTCAGCCAGGAACGAGCGCTGAACGCGGCCCGTGCGGCACTCGGCCACATCGGCCGCGCCCGCCGGCTGGCCACCGATTCGGAGGCCGCTCATCGCCGCGCCGAGGTGCTTCGGGTTCCGCTGCGGGTGACTGGCCTGGCGGAGGCGTTTGGGGCGGCCGAAGCTCTGGTCCAGGCCGCCGAGGCGGAAGCCGCGGCGACCACCGAGGCACTCGACGTGCCGGAGCGGGAGGCGCTCCGGCAGGCCTTCGGCGAGGGCTCGACCGGCAAGGGAGTCGCTACCGCGATCCGCGGCGCGGCCCCAGCGCTGAAGGAGCTAGAGGACAGGCAGAAGTCACGGGCCACCAGGATCAAGCGGGATGCGCTCGACCTGGCCCTGCTCGACCTCGCCGCTTACTACCGCGACGTGCTCGCGGTCCAGCTGGCGGCCGATGTGGAGTTGGCGAATGCCAGCCATGAGGCTGACCTGCGCAAACTTGCGGAGGCATCCAGCCCGCGGGCCACGGTCCGGCGGATCGAGGCAATCATGATCTGCCGGGAACGGCTGAACGCCAGCGTCGCCCCGCTGCTCGCCGTCGAGGAACTGACCCTGGCGCTGGCCGCCAACTAACCCGCCTACCTCGTCGGCTTGCGAGCTCACGGCACATGATCGTGGGTCGTTCTCCGCAAGAAGCAGCGGGTTTCGATCCACGATCATGAGCGCAAGATGATCTTCGTTACGTTATGTATCTGCGGGCTTACGTGTCGTCGTCCCACAGGGCTCGTTTCGACGGTCGGGGGAATGACAGTTCGGGGAGGAGCGCGACAGTACGGGGTGACGGTTCAGGGGAGCGACCGTCCGGGCGGGGCGCGGCAGTCCGGGGTGCGCGGCGGTGCTAGAGAGCGAGCGCGGTTCGGGGTGGGCGCGACGGCACTGGCGACAGTACGGGCAACCGTCGGGGATTAGGGGGCAGACGAGTCATGGCAGATGCGACGCTGGTCACGATCGGAGCCGAGGTCAGCTGCAGCGACGGGGTTTGCGGCAAGGTCACCCGCGTGGTTGTCGATCCGGTGGCGCGGTCAGTCACCGATCTGGTTGTCGAGCCACCGCACCGGCATGGCCCCGGTCGGCTTGTCCCGCTGCGTCTGGTCGACGCCGCCCCGACCGAGGTCAGGCTCGACTGCACGATGGCGGAATTCCAGCGACTCGATTGTGCGGAGGAAACGCGGTTCGTGGCCGGCACCCACGGTTACGGCGATTACAACCCTGAGCACGTGGTCTCCTGGCCTTACTACGGCATCGGCGGCGGCGGCCTGCTTGGCGACAACCGGGCTGGAGTCTCGCCGACCTTCCACTACGACGCTGTCCCTCTGGGGGAGGTGGAGATTCGCCGCGGCGAGCACGTCCACGCGGCTGACGGGGAGATCGGGCGAGTTCAGGGCCTGGTGATCGATCGCCGCAATCATCACGTGTCCCATGTGCTCCTCCAGGAGGGGCACCTCTGGGGGCGGAAGGAGGTGGCGATCCCGATCGGCGTCGTCAAGTCAGTCGACGATGGCATCCGGCTCAGCGTGACCAAGCAGGAGATCCAGGACCTGCCTCCGATCGACCTCGAACATCCGGCTGGCTAATCGCCACAGGCCACTGCCTTACGATCCGACCGGCGGTGGGACGGGAGTGACCGAGCGGACGACATGGGGGCGGGCGAGCCGTTAGATAAAGAAAGGCAGTAACTGGGGGCAGACGACCCGTGATCGCACCGTAACCTTAGGTATGGGCATGATGATGGCGGTCAGCTTCGAGCGGTCTGGCCGCCTGCACTATCTCGATCCCGGGCCATACCGCCCGGCGGTCGGGGCCAAGGTGCTAGTGCCCACCGATACCGGCCCAGAGGTCGCCGAGTGCATCTGGGCACCGCAGTGGATCGATGAGGATATCGGCGGGCTGCCGGTCTGCGTCGGCCTGGCCACCGAGGTCGACCTGACCAGGGACGAGTCGAGTCGCGAACGGCGCGCCGAAGCCAGGGTGGTCGCGCGGCGGCTGGTCAGGGACCACGGCCTGCCGATGAAGGTCATCGCGGTGGACTACATCCACCAGAGCGGCGATCTGACCATCTACTTCAGCGCGCCGCAGCGGGTGGATTTCCGTGCGCTGGTCCGCGACCTGTCCGCCCGGCTCCGGACCAGGATCGAACTGCGGCAGGTCGGGCCGAGGGACGAGGCGCGGCTGCAGGGTGGCATCGGCCCGTGCGGCCGGGATCTGTGCTGCTCCACGTTCCTGAAGAACTTCGAGCCGGTCACCATCCGGATGGCCAGGGACCAGAATCTACCGACCAACCCGATGCGGATCGCCGGAGCCTGCGGGCGTCTGATGTGCTGCCTGAAGTACGAGCACCCGCTGTACCTGGAGTTCAGGGAGCGGGCACCGAAGCTAGGCTCCGCGGTCGAGTCACCTGAAGGTGCCGGGACCGTCGTCGGGTATAGCGTTCCGACCGATCAGGTGATCGTGAAGGTGGCCGAGACCGGCGCCCGGTGCGCCTGCCCGACGGCCAGCGTGTGCCGCTCGCGGCGGGCCTACGAAGCTACCCACGGCCGGAAGCGGGAACAGCCCGGCGACCGGTAGACTCGCTGCGCCGCCGCTTCGCGCGGCGCGCCGCCTTAGCTCAGTCGGCAGAGCGGTTCACTCGTAATGAACAGGTCGTCGGTTCGATTCCGACAGGCGGCTCAAGAGTTCCGGCAGGTCAGTCCTGGTTTTGGTGCTTCCCTCGCTCGCCCTTACCGGGCTGCTTGGGGTCGGCGGGAGCCAAACGGGGAGCCAGTACATCACGCGGAAATCGACTCCGCGTGCTCGGCGAAGATGGTGTTCATGGTCTCGGCTCCGCGTGTGATCACCGGCTTGAGCTGGTGCCGGTAGACCGTCTCGGTAACCGCTGTGCTGGCGTGCCCGACGAGATCGGCGATCGTCTCGATCGGTACGCCGTTGTCGCTCATGATCGATACGAAGGAGTGCCGCAGCTCGCGTGGCGTCCAGTTCGTGCCGAGCCCGGCCCGATTGGTGATCGAGCGGAACGCCCGGCGGACGTTCGCGTCGTCAAGTGGCTGGCCGGTCTGGCTGGTGAACACCAGACCATGCTCGTGCCAGAGCGGACCTGCGGCTAGCCGTTCTTGGACCTGGCGCGTCCGGTGCTCTTTCAGAGCCTTTGCGGCCTGGTCAGGCAGCTCTAGCGTGCGCCGTGACTTGCTGGTCTTGGTGTCGCCGCTGGCACGGACCGAACGCCAGACGTAGATCGCGAACTTCTCGTGGTCGAAGCCGACCTCGGTGACTGGTTGCCACTCGTTTTCGTCTTCCACCCACGCGACCACATGATTCCAGCGCAGTGCGCGGGCTTCCTCGGTGCGGATGCCGGTGAGCAGGCTGACGACCATATAGGCGTGCCAGCGAGATTGCCTGGCGTGCTCCAGCATGGCCGTGGCTTGCTCGAACGTCATGGCCTTGCTTGGCCGTCCGCCGGTCCCTTGGGAGTGCTGATCAACTCGGCGACGTTGCGCAGCACCCGGTCTCGGGCCTGAGCCTGCCGGATGGCGCGCTTGAGGTTCGCGTGCAGTCTTTGCAAGGTGTTGGTCGCGAGCTTGTCGGAGCGGCCTTCGAGCCAGTTGTCAACATCGTCGGCCGTCAACTCGGTGAGCTTGATCCCGCCGATCAGTGGCAAGAGGTGGTGTTCAAGCAGGATGCGGTTGGTCCTGATCGTGTCAGGATCACGGCCTCTCAGGCCCTTGGCTAGCCAGTCCCGCACGGCGTCGCCCACCGTATAGCTCCCGCTCGTCTTCAGGCCGGCTTCGCGTTCGGCGACGATTTTGATCAGCTTGTCCTTGACGACGGCCTTGGTTCTGCCCTTGCGCTTGACCCGCTGCCGCTTGCCGGCTCCGTCGTAGCCGAGGTCGATGGCTCCGGTGAAGCCGTTGCCTTCTGGGTAGATGGTGGCCTGGTACTGGCCGATTAAGATCGTTGACACTTTGTTTCCTCTCCTGCCAGGTGGTTCGGGGTTAGTCGGGGTCATTCTGGTGGCGTTCGATGTACTCGTCGATGGCTTTCCTGATGACATAGGACAGGTCGCGGTCTTTGCGCTGGGCGATCTGTTCGAGCTTGGCCCGGCGGCCGGCGTCGAGGCGCAGGCTGTAGTTCTGGGTCGCTGCCATGGGCTCCGTCCGGACCTGGCTTCGCGGCTAGCGGCTGGATTTCTCACCTAAATCGTACCGCGATGCATGGCAGCGCACTGCGTTTAACTCGGGGTGCTTTCCAGGGTGCTGATGAACTCGGCGAGATGCTGGCTGGTGATGCGGCGGAGCTTGCCGATCTTGATGCTGCGGAGCTGGCCGGTGCGGAGCAGGTAGTAGACCTTGTCCCGGCCGATGTGGAGCATCTCGGCAACTTGCTCGACGGTGTAGGCCTGCACGTGAATCACCTCCTCTAAATGTTCAGCGAGCCGGCAGGAGGGATGGGTCGGGTCCGGCGGGTGCGTACAGGCGGATGACCATCTCGCGCAGGACGCGGACCTGATCGGTCAGCACGTCGTCGCCGCTACTGCTGGGGCTTTGGCTAGCCAGGTGGTCGAGCGTGGTCGCGTGCCGGGACCGCAGGATCTGGTCGGCGCGGCCGAGTTGGTTCGAGATGTCGGTGGTGAGCCGCTGGGCTTCTGGCCTGGCCATGGTGCGGTTGCCTAGTCCGGCGCGGAGTTGCACGAGGCTGTCGCGGGCTAGTTCCAGGTAGCTTGATCCGCCCAGCGGGGCCCGCTGTCCGACTCGGATGAGGTCACCGAGCCAGGCGGTGAGCAGGTCGATCTGGTCGCAGGCTTCTTCCAGCCGGCTGCTGCCGGTGCTTTCCCGTCGCCGTTCTGCCGGGGGCGGGAAGACATGGCGAGGTCCGGTATGCGTTGCGCCGTCGCGGGCGTAGATGTCGGCCAGTCCGGCGTCGGGGTCGAAGTCAGCTTCCAGCTTGGCGAGTATCCCGCTCATCGCGGCGTCGACGAGGTTGTCGAGCGCGGCGTCGTCGTGGCCGTCGCGATCGGGCTGGTGTCCGGTCATCGGTTTGTCCTCCTGTCGATGCCCAAGTGCCGGGCGAGGTTGTCGCGGGCCCTGACCTGGTTCTGCCGGACCGCGGCCGGGTCGCAGCCCAGCTCGGCGGCGATCTCCGCTGGGGAGAATCCGGCGAGGGTTAATGCCATGACCTGCCGCTGCCTGCCGGGCAGTGCTGCCAGGGCGGCGCGGACTCGTTCTTCTTCCTCGTTCAACACGACCAGGTCGCCGGTGTCGGGCGCGCTGGCCGCGTCAGGCAATGAGTCGCCGACGGGGATTTCGCGCCGGCCGGCGCTGGCGTGGACCCGGTATGACTCGCGGAGCGCGACCTTGTACAGCCACGCCCGTGGCGCGCGGATCTGATCCCAGCAGCCGTAGGCACGGGCGAACGCCGCCTGCACGGCGTCGTCGGCCTGGTGCTGACCGACACCCATCGACATCAGGTACCGGATTAACTTGGAACGCTCAGCCCGGTAGACAGCCTCGAAACTCACGTCCGCAACCTGAGACTGGCAGCGGCGCGGTGCCTGGTTCCTAGGGCGATCCCGTACAAGGTGACCGAGTCCGGGGTGGACGGTCCGGGCTGCCAGGTCAGGCCCGAGATCCCGGCCTGGCGTTTCAGCACCTGCGCCGCCCACGCCTTGGCCTCGTTGTCCGTCTCGACCGTCGTTCTGCTGGCCTGCGAGTACACCTGGACGAGTTTCCAGCCGTCAGCATGCCGGCGAAGTACATGCTGCCGATCCGAGTAAGGCTCGCCAGCGTGCCAGCCTTCGTCCGGGCGGTCCTCGTGTACTGGCTGCCAGGCCAGCGTCCCGGCGCCCATCACCCGCTCAGCCCACGAGCGGGCCCGATCTGCGGTGATCCTCCCAGGTGCCTGCCGCACCAGCTTGCCCACCGACAGATGATCGCTGTTCCAGTGCAGTA
>Ga0116214_1000290_pt1 | contig 20808 bp, 29 predicted proteins | sample Sb_taG_FD_88964 | JGI IMG/M metagenome (GOLD analysis project Ga0116214, IMG submission 88964) | Peat soil microbial communities from Weissenstadt, Germany - Sb_50d_1_NS metaG | ecosystem: Environmental > Terrestrial > Soil > Wetlands > Peat | place: Germany: Weissenstadt | collected 2010-09-21
CGCTGGACCGCGGCCCGCTTGAACTCCTTGGTGAACATCCTTCTCGACAACCCCATGACTCAATTCTCCTTTGAATGGATTTTGAGTCTTAACTGGTTGTGTCAAAAATGGGGGCAAGTCCATGTTGACCTTAGCAAACCTATCTTTACGTCGTCTGTTCACAATTGCTCACGTCGAATTTGTTTGTTTTGCGGTCAGTCACTGTGGCAATCGAAAATGAAGGGTTGATCTGGGCCACGGTAATTTCGGCATGTTAGTGCAAGTTTTGCATCTACGGGCTGCATCTTGGCGGAATTCATTTTTCTGATCGACTGTCAGAAGGCGCATCGGCATGAAGCCATTGAGAAAGAGGAGTGGCAACTGACATGCCTGAAGCCGCAGCATGATCGGAGGGGCGAAGGCCGGGCGGTTGATGGGTTTGAACCCAACCATTATCGGTGCTTCGGTCATGTGGGTGCTCTTGAGTGCTTCTCCGGCGCAGTCACAGGGCATGATTGCGACCATTGCGGGCAACGGCAATACGGCTTTTGCCGGTGATGGTGGCCCGGCCACGGCCGCAGCTTTGAACCATCCATTTGGCCTGGCCATCGATTCCACAGGCGGTATCTATATCGCCGACACGGACAACGCACGAATTCGGCGAGTGAGCCCAAGCGGAATGATCTCAACTGTAGCTGGGAATGGAGTCCCGGGCGCTTCCGGAGACGGCGGCTCAGCGGTAGAGGCTTCACTGAGCGATGTCGCCGGTGTGGCACTTGACGCAGCCGGCAACTTTTACTTTGGCGACCCAAGCAACCGGCGCGTCCGCAAAGTGACGCCCGCCGGGATCATCAGTACGGTGGTTGGTACCGGTGTACAGGGATCTTCCGGCGACGGTGGCCCAGCCACGAATGCGAGCTTAAATCGACCAACCTTTGTAGTCCTCGATCCGGCCGGTAATTTGTATATTGCCGACACTTCCAATCAGCGCATCCGTCGAGTCGATCTCAATGGGACCATCACGACTATCGCCGGCAACGGCATGGCGGGCTTCTCTGGCGACGGCGGCCTCGCTAGCAACGCCTCCCTGATGTTTCCATTGGGTATGGCGATGGACAGCGTTGGCAACCTATACGTCGCTGATGCTAACAACCACCGCATCCGGAGGATCGACCTTAGCGGGGTCATCACTACGGTGGCAGGCAATGGCGTTGAGGGCTATTCAGGCGATCTGGGCCCTGCCACAAGCGCATCACTTAACTATCCCGAGGATGTGGCCTTCGACCGCGCAGGCAACCTGTTTATTGCCGACTCCGGGAACAACAGGATCCGTAAGGTAGATGCTTCCGGCATCATCAGCACTATAGCCGGTACAGTACTTAACGGATTCTCCGGCGATGGAGGGCCGTCTGTCGAAGCCGTGTTGAATTTTCCGTGGGGGCTGGCGACCGACGCTGCTGGCGATGTGTACATTGCCGACCGCGTGAATAGCCGTATTCGAAAGATATCCCCAAGCCGCATTGTCTCTCACTTGGTGAACGGGCAAGGATGGAAGACGACAATCCTATTGGTAAATGCCGATACGCACACGGCATCATTCAACTTGAATTTCTGGGCGGACAACGGCTCGCCACTGGTTCTGCCGTTGGGGCAGGACGGGAGGGCAGCGTCGGTATCGGGCACAATTGCGCCTGGTCAGTTGCGGGTCATTGAAAGCAGCGGTGGGGGCGGCGCCATCGTAGAGGGCTGGGCTGAGTTAATGACGTCGGACGCGATCGGGGGAGTCGGCATCTTCACTGCCAGCGCGACGAACCAGCCTCCCTCCGAAGCTGCCGCGTCCCTGAACTCAATTGCAGGCACGCAGTTGTTCATGCCGTTTGATAACACCGTTTCGAGCGTTATGGTGTTCTCGACGGGAATAGCGCTGGCGAACCCCAACCAGCAAGCCGCCGTCGTCGGAGTCACATTTACCGACCAATCCGGACAGAACGTTCCCGTCAAAACCAGCCAGATCACAGTGCCCGCAAACGGACATTATGCATCCGTGCTGAGTAGTGATTTTCCTGAAGTGAACGGCAAACGCGGAACCATCCAGTTCAATTCAAATGTGGAGATCTACGGGTTAGGCATCCGCTATAACGGCAAGGCATTCACGTCGATCGGCGCACTATCCAATGTGCCGCGGGGCGCAAAGTGTATCTCACACCTGGTGAACGGGCAAGGCTGGAATACGACAATTCTGCTGGTAAATGCCGACACGCACACGGCATCATTCACCTTGAATTTCTGGGCGGACAACGGCTCGCCACTGGTCCTACTGCTGCAGGAGGACGGGATGACAGCGTCAGTGTCGGGTACAATTGCGCCAGGTCAGTTACGGGTCATTGAGAGCAGCGGTCTGGGTGGCGGCATCGTACAGGGCTGGGCTGAGTTAATGACGTCGGATGCGATCGGGGGAATCGGCATCTTCACTGCCAGCGCGAGGAACCAGCCTCCCTCCGAAGCTGCCGCGCCCCTGAACTCGGTTGGAGGCACGCAACTGTTCATTCCGTTTGATAACTCTTCGGGTGCTCTGGTGTTCTCGACGGGAATTGCACTGGCGAACCCCAACCAGCAACAGGCTGTCGTAGGGGTTACATTTACCGACCAATCCGGCCAGAACATTCCCGCCAAAACCAGCCAGATCACAGTGCCAGCAAACGGACACTATGCATCCGTGCTGAGTAGTGATTTTCCTGAAGTGACCGGCAAACGTGGAACCATCCAACTCAATTCAAACGTGGAGATCTACGGATTGGGCATTCGCTATAACGGCAAGGCATTCACATCGATCGGTGCGATTATCCCTGGCGTAAATTAGACACGCATTTGCCTGTTCGCCGAGCGCAAAAAGAAAATTCCACCGGGCTTTGGCACTTGCACCGGAATCGTTTAGTGGCTGTCCCCTGGGCATCCCTCTGTATTCGCTGCCAAGACCCGTAGATCGAGGCGATACAGAAGATCCATTAAGCCAGTGACACTCGGAGGCCACGTAGCGTCCGGAAGAAAACGCATGACGCACGATCACGGCAGGGCGAATACTGGGTGAAACTTGTGCATGAGTACAAAACTGAGGAACGGTGCGGATGGATGAACGCCCCAGAGGATGTCGCCCAAACGATCACTGGCTCCGTGGCGCGCCGGCCAAAGCTTACTGGCGGCAGGCACGAAACATTCTTTGTCTCAACTGCCTGGTCAGAGAACAACCCCGACCGAGAACGGTCGCTTTCCACGACCCGGCCTTTCGGTTACATCTCAAGCCCCACATTTTCGGCCGGAGCGTGACGGCCGAAGGTCGGGGCGATGAGCAAAACAGGTGTGACTGAAGCCGGACGCACTGGCGTGCCTCCAGACGATGTCAATCAGCGAAATCGCCTTTCGTAATCAGCGCAAATGAACGGGAACAGACTTAATTTGACGAGGTGGCCTTTTGATTCTTAACTTGCAACTCGTTCACTACCTGCAACACATTTGGAACTGCGGCAGCGATCGTTTCGGCCTGCGCGCGCTCGGATTGTGAACTCACCTCGCCAGTCAGCGTGACTACGCCATTTTTGACGTCGTTGTTCACGCTCTTGTGAAGCTTATTTTGGATCAAAGCAGCATCCAGGTTGTTCTCGATACCCTTATCCAGATCTGAGTTCACAGTCTTAGCATCACTTTCGGCACCAGGCGGAATCACGGCTATCTGATCCGACACAACTTGCCCACCCGCGATGGACGTCGCGATGGATTTAGCTTGTGACTTGTCAGCGTCGGCGGCTACGTGTCCGCCAAGGGTCACTACACCCTTGTCGCGATCTTGACTAACGGAAACATTCTTGAGATTAGCCTGATCAAGCGACTTGCGAATAGTGTCCGCAACGTCGGGCGATTTCGTGGCTGTATGTGAGCACCCTGAAAAGGTACCTAATGCCAGCAGGGCGATCAGTGTTACGCATGGTGTGAGTGTTTTCATAGCTCTCCTTTTGAGGACGAATAGAGTTCAGGCAGCCGTTAGCGTCTCGATGAGCGAGAAGGCGAAGCGCCTCGTTATCGAGAACCAAAGAGCGTGCTGTTGCAGCATACTTAACTTGCGACTCTAGAATGTTTTCGCAATTCCACACGCTGTGAGCCGACACGCGGGTTCATGGTACACCTCAGCGGCCGCGAATCCGTACTCGGCCTCTCAATTGGAGCCAATTCGGCTGCGGCGGGTTACTAGGCATGAAGATCAGGGCGTGAGCGAAATCCACTCGCCGATTTTTGCACCCACAGTAAGCGTGACCCGATCCAGAACGTCCAGCAGCAGGTTGTGCAACGCGTCGCTCCTCTTCTTGACTCCGCCGAATAACGCGAACCCCTGCTTGATCCTCTCCGCGTGGTACTGCGTCGAGCCGGTTTGGCTGAGCATGGGGCGCACTTCACGATGCCCCGTGTATCCGGGAGGCGTGTCGATCACACTGGCTTTCTCGTGGCCCTGCTGAGACTTTCCAAAACCGCCTTTGACTAGGGTGTGTACGTCGCCGACCACCGTCTCGATCGGTTCTACCAGTTGCGTCTTGCCGGGACCGGTCGAACCGAGAAACAGGAAATTGCCAATAGGCCGGTAGGGACTGTTCATTCGCGCCGGATCCGACGCATACTGGTCAGGATGCCGAAACACTCCGAACCGATCTGCATTTCCAGGTTCTTCTTTCGCATATTTCTCATTCACAGCATCGTCTCCAGTTTTACCTTCAGTGCTCCCAAGGCTTCAGCAGACGTTGTTTGTTTTCCGCAAGCTGAGTTCATGAAGCAGCTTTCATATGGGTGGCCCCCGGCTCACTGACCAGTTCCTCAAAGAGGGTCCGGTAATGGATCATTGCCTGGCGCAGGTCTTCCGTGCTGGCCTGCCCTTTCGTTTGGCGAAGGGCGATTTCGTGGGCTGTTCGATAGCTTTCCAGAACCAGTGGATGGTCCACGGAGATGTCAGCCGCGCGCTGTTCAAACTCGCTTACGGGATAACCACGTGTGGACATCACATCACCCAGCAATTGGTCGGCTTCCGCTACCGCGCCGGCGGGCCCGTCCACAAACCGTGCCTGGATTTTGCTCCACGACTCCACGAAGCGCGCGCGATCGCCGGGCCCTAGAGGCCGGACATGGAAACTTTCGACTCGATCCGTGCGCTGTTCGAGGCCGGCCTCCCCATGGCGCCGGTTGCCGCCTTCCTTCATGGCGCGGGCATATTCAGCGCCACCGAACTTGCTACGCAGCCTTTCGGTCCGGCGTTTTCGGAGAAAGAGCCACGTCGCGATGCCGGCAATCACAATCACAACGAACGCGATGACCGCGACCAATTCTGTCGTAGTTAACGCGGTTATGCTCATAACCTGCCTCCAGTTTTAGTGCGACTCTGTCAGTCCAAAGATCCATGGGCGCAAGGGAGCGAAGACGCGCTGTGTGCCGATGCACTTAGGTTGGCAAGCGACCCGAGACAAACTCAGCCGAGGACATTTGCTTCCAACTAGTCATCATCATAGGCGCGGCGACGCGGGATGTCTGTGCACTCTTGAACACATTGCGTAATTCGAGTGAATATTCCTCGTCATATGATTCACTAGATCGCTGCGTCGTACCTAAGATCATGGTCCGCAATCGTATAGGCGAGGGCCAAGAGCGAGCCCCTGCCCCCGAGCGGCGGGCCACAACCGCTGTATCCGGAACGCGCGTTCCCCGGCGACGCTGCCTGCCCCCGTCAACCCATATCTGCTTTCGACTGGGCTTGAAGTAGATAAACTGCGGCGCGCCCCCCTAACGCCCAATAGGTTGCGCAAAACCTGCACCACGGCCGCCTTATTCTGCATTTGCTTCACTGGTTAGTCCCGAGACATCCGGTCAGGAAACTTAGGACTACCGCCACCTGCGCCCAGGACTCTTTGTAAGCCAACAACCTGCCGTCGTCAGCGCTGAAAAAGGCCGTACGCGCCCCAGAACTCTTTGGCCCAGTGCAATCTTATTGATTAGAAGGTACTTTCAGAGGCCATCGGGTTGGCAGGACTGCGGCGGCATACGCCCGACGATTGTTTTCAAAATAGGATCACTCGACTGGATATCTGTCATCCAAGCAATCTTAGGCACCGCGCGTGCATGAGGAAAGACGTTGCCAATAACTCCCGTAACGCGTATGGAAACCACATTGGCAGATCAATGTATCGAAGTATTCTCCACTTGCCCCGTCCCCGGCGGGGCCGATCGGCAGGTATTCCTGCAAAGAGTCATCGACGTCGCCAGCTGGAGCGAAGAAGCCGGCTGCAAGGGAATCCTGATCTATTCGGACAACAGCCTCATAGACCCGTGGATGGTCTGTCAGATCATCCTCGAAAACACGCAGCACCTTTGTCCGCTGCCGGCTATCCAACCCGTTTATGCGCACCCCTATGCGATTGCCAAATCCGTAACCACCCTGGCCTATCTCTACGGTCGGCGCATATGTTTGAACATGATCGCTGGAGGCTTCACGAACGATCTGCTCGCATTGAACGACACAACTCCGCACGATAAGAGATATGCGCGGCTGATCGAATACACCATCATCATCAAAGAGCTTCTGGCGGGCGAATCCACTGTAAGCCGCGACGGCGAATTCTATAAAGTGGACAGACTGCGATTGACGCCGCCACTCGATCGGGCTCTCTTTCCTGGGATTTTTGTCTCCGGCTCATCGGACGCGGGGCTTGCCGCTGCGAGAGCGATCGGGGCTACCGCCGTCAAATATCCCAAGCCGGCCGGCGAAGAGATTGCCGTCCCCAGTGACGGCATCAATTACGGGATTCGCGTCGGGATCATAACTCGGGAGACAGATGACGAAGCGTGGCGAGTGGCGCGCGCGCGCTTTCCTGAAGATCGCAAAGGCCAACTAGCCCACCAGTTGACGATAAAGAAATCTGATTCCGTCTGGCACAAGGAGCTCTCCTGCGTGGACGAGCAGAGCGGCGGTAGTCCTTATTGGCTGGTGCCATTTCAGAACTACAAGACATTCTGTCCCTACCTCGTGGGAAGTTACGAGCGCATTGCACACGAGGTAGTGAGGTATGCAGAGGCCGGCTATAAAACATTCATTCTAGATATCCCGCCAACGCAGGAAGAACTATCGCACATCGGCTTAGTCTTTAAGCAGTCGCTGAGACTGGCCATTGCATGATCAAAAGACTCCAGAGCTGGGTAGCCGCGCAGGCCGAACACCGTCCCGATGCTACTGCCGTGGTTCTGAAGTGCGAAATAATGACCTACGGCCGGCTGGAAGAGATTTCCAACCAGTTAGCCAGGACGCTCATTGATGGCGGTTGCAAGCGGGGAGACCGCGTGTGCCTACTTCTGCCGAAATCCCCGGCGGCCATCGTCGGTATTCTCGGAGTCCTGAAAGCAGACTGTATCTATGTCCCGCTGGATCCTTCCTGCCCGGCGGCCCGCCTGGCCAAGATTCTCGACACCTGTGACAATCGCTGGATCCTGGCTGGGGGATCTGCAAGCCGGGTGCTGAATGAGCTTGCCGGCCGCTCGGGGTGTGCAATGCGAATCGGCTGGCTGGACGAGCGCGGCCCAGCCAGTGAGAGTTGCGAACCAGAATTCTCATTCGCCGATCTGAGCGCATTTTCCGGCGGACCACTCGATTCGTGCAACACTTCGCGTGATCCGGCCTATATTATGTTTACCTCCGGCTCAACGGGAAGCCCCAAGGGCGTAGTCATCACACACTCGAACGTTATCCATTTCATAGAATGGGCTGTTCCGTATTTCGGCCTCAACGAGACCGACCGCGTTTCCTGCCATTCGCCCTTGCATTTCGATCTCTCCGTATTCGACATCTTCGGTGCATTCGGGGCCGGCGCCGAGCTGCACCTGGTCACCCCGGAATTGAATGTGTTGCCCAACAAGCTGGCTGACTTCATTCGCAATTCGAGACTGACGCAATGGTTCTCGGTGCCGTCGGTTCTCAACTATATGGCGAAATTCGACGTGGTGAAGGCAAACGATTTCCCAGCGTTGAAGCGCTTGCTGTGGTGCGGCGAGGTACTTCCGGTTCCGGCTCTGACCTATTTCATGGGGCGATTGCCTCACGTCAGCTTCACCAATCTTTATGGACCCACCGAAGCGACGATTGCCAGCAGCTATTACGCCGTGCCCGATTGCCCTCAGGACGTGAGGGCAGCCATTCCCATCGGCGAACCGTGCGGCGGCGAAAAATTGTTCGTGCTTGACGAAAAACTGCAAGCTGTTGAGCCGGGCGATACGGGATATCTGTACATTCAGGGCGTTGGGCTCAGTCCCGGATACTACAATGATCTGGAAAAGACCAACGAAGTCTTCGTGCAAAATCCGTTCAGCTCCGATCCTTCCGACCGCCTCTATAAGACCGGAGATCTGGCCAAAGTTGGGGAAGATGGCATGGTATATTTTCTCGGGCGGGCCGACTCACAAATCAAAAGCCGAGGACACCGCATCGAGCTGGGCGAAGTCTCAACCGCTCTGGCCACGCTGGAATTTTTGCGGGAATCGGCGGTCGTCGCCATTCCCACTAACGGCTTTGAAGGCGTGATCATCTGCTGCGCCTACGTGGCCTTGCCACATCGCGATGTCAGCCCCTCCACGTTGCGAAGTGAGTTGAGTAAAGTGCTGCCCCGCTATATGTTGCCGACTCGATGGATAGAGATGCACGAACTTCCTAAAAATGCTAACGGCAAGACTGACACCCGCCTGGTGAAGGAGCAGTTTCGACCGGCAGAGCTCCTATAGGTATGTCGGCTCAGATTCTGTACGATCAAATCGCCACGTTTTTCTTCGAGCGCTTGAATCTCACGATCTCGTCGCCGACTGAAGATCTGTTTGAAACGGGGGTTTTGGACTCAATGGCCTTCGTGGACCTGGTTATGCATCTGGAGCAGCAGTTCGGCGTCCGGATCTCCGCTGATGAATTGGAACCTGACAATTTTCGTTCGGTCGCGAAAATCGCCGGCTTTCTGGCTGATCACAAGGGTCTCAAAAGGATTGCATAGGGCAGCGATTTCCATGCACCCGAAACTCAGTAAGAACACCGCGGCGGTGGATGGCTGAGATGAACATGGGGCGGGTGCGGCCATTCGTCGACGATGATATTTCGCAGGTGGTTGACCTGCACCGAAGAATATTTGGCATGAGCGACAAATGGTCGCCGGAGCTGTACAGGGGCTATTTCCACGAAGTCTTCTTAAACAATCCCTGGTATGACAAGAGTTTGTGCTCGCTCGTGTACGAAGAAGGGAGCGGGAAAATAGGGGGCTTTCTGGGAGTGATGCCCCGCCCGATGTGGATGAAAGGCCGCCCAATTCGGGCGGCGGTGAGCTCTCAATTCATCGTCGAACCGGAGAGCCGGCTCAAGCTGGCGGGCGTAACTTCTGAAGGCATTCTTATCCGGTCCGCAGGATCTGTCCCTGGCCGATGAAGCAAACAATTCCTCGCGCGCCCTTTGGGAGCGGCTAGGGGGCTCGACCGCACTTCTATATAGCATCCATTGGACCTGCATCTTGCGACCTGCCCAGTACGTCCGGGTGCGATTGGGCCCACGCAATCTGCTGCGGCCCCTGACATTCTTGTTAAAGCCCTTCTGCCAGGTCATCGATTCTGTTGTGGCGCGAGCACCTGACAACACTTACTACCGCACAGGCGCGCGCTGCGTGGGCGAAGACCCCGGCGTGGAGACGCTGCTGAAGTGCTCCGATGCTTTCAGGCATCCCCAGTCGCTCCGGCCCGAGTACGACCAGTCTTCTCTCGAATGGCTCCTGGGAAGAGCGGCGGAGACGAACGGCCATGGCAACTTGCAGAAAGTGGCGGTGAGAAACGCCGCTCGGGAGTTGATCGGCTGGTTTTTATATTATCTCGACCGTCACGGCATGGGCGAGGTATTGCAAATCGGATCGAACAAAACCTCGGCCCACGAAGTACTCAACTATCTCTTCATCCATGCCTGGCGCAATGGCGCCATCGCGCTGAGGGGTCGCCTGGAGCCCGGTCTTATGCCGGAATTGCTGGCATTGCGTGGGTTGACTCACCGTCATCGTTACTGGACCCTCGTCCATTCCCAGAAACCTGAACTGCTGGACGGAATTCATCGGGGCGATGCGTTTCTGACGCGCTTGGAAGGCGAATGGTGCATGCGCTTTCAAAAAGGGCTCGGCGACTAACTAGTAAACATCGGGCGCCCATAGGACTGCGGAGTGCAGGCACTTGTAGGACGATTTGCGGATTCCCTTCCCTTATTTGCCGAGCGCCTCTAGCCGCTCGATTTTCCGGCAGAGGCTCTCCTTCCGGTCCGCCGCACCAGCTCGTTACCCGGCCGTGGTCTCACCAAAATGTGGGAATTGGAACCCGTTTGATCTTGAGTCGTTCGTTACTGCCTCCGCCTCTTTGTGAAATTCGGCAATGCGGTTTTGCAGCGTCCGAAGACTGATCCCCAGAATCTCGGCGGCACGCTTCCGGTTGTTATTCACTAAATCGAGTGTGAGTTTGATATAGGCTGCTTCCGCTTGAGAGAGTGGCTGGCCAGGCTTGAACGTCAGCCGATCATTCATGTGGGCCAATGTTGGTGTGGATCTCGCATCGAGGCTGGGAGAAGGTAGGTGATGCAGCCGAATCGCGCCAACGCTCGCCAGGATTGTAGCCCGCTCGATCACGTTGCGTAGCTCCCTCACATTGCCGGGCCAATGATAGGCGCGAAAAAGGTCCAGTACATCGCAATCGATACCCGTAACGTGGGCGTTGTACTTCTTGTTCAGACTCTGGATCATGACCTCCGCAATGAGCGGAATATCTTCCCTTCGCTCGCGGAGCGGAGGCAGCAGGATTTGAAATACGCTTAGTCGATAATAGATTTCCTCCCTCAAGTGCGCTGAAACGGAGTGGCTGGTGGCGGCGAGCACACGCGCATCTACAGAAACCTCGCTTTTGCCGCCGAGTCTTCGTACGCGCAGGTCTTCGAGAATGCGCAAGAGTTTTGGCTGCATGAATACCGGCATCTCGCCAATCTCATCAAGAAACAGGGTGCCGCCGTGAGCCTGCTCAAAGCATCCCGCCCGGCGCTCCGTCGCGCCCGTAAACGCACCCTTCTCGTGTCCGAACAACTCGCTCTCAACCAAACTCTCCGGTAGCACGGCTGCATTGATCGCCACGAAAGGACCATCGCGGCGGGGGGACAACTTATGGATTTCCCGCGCGACCAACTCCTTCCCAGTTCCAGTCTCTCCGCAGATCAATACAGGTGCTGAAGTGGGTGCGACCTGCCGGATGGTGGAGAAGATCCCTTGCATCGCTGGCGATGTTCCCACCAAGTCCCCAAGCCCTCCCCGGGGCCGAAGCATTTCGGGCGCACAAGGCTCCGCCGGCCTTCCCCGAGAAGAGAATGTCTTGGGAATCGCGAAAAGCGCTTCGGTTTGCCTGTTCGGCGCCATGGCGTGCTTCCTCGTGGGCAGCTTGTACGAATGAGAGGTTTCTTTCGATGAATAATCTAGCAAACCTAGCGTTGAGTGTCTGTCCAGAATTGCTCACATAAGTCTAGAGGAAGGCCCATTCCAGGAATGGCGGCGCCCGCACCGAGGCGTAAGCGCCTGTGCGACTTTTTACCAGCAGTTGGGTATTGTGAGCATTTCTGAGCAGAAAGCTCCAGTGCTGGCCTGATACCTTGGTTTCAGAGGGACCTGATGCAAGGTTTTCAGGGAGGAACACGCTTTCGTGACCGAGGAGGACATCATGAAAACAACCGCCAACCATGAGAAAAAGGGCAAGTTCCACGAGGTGAAGCGCGAGACTAATGAAAAGTCTCGGAAGCTGACGAATGACCCCACCTTGGAAGGCAAAGATGAAAACAAAGTCGGCAGAATCCAAAGGAAACTCGCCCTACGGGGAAAGCCGATAAATTGACCGTCAGCACTCGTGCCGGTCACGACCTCTAGTTAGGGCGCTAAATTACTTGACTCATCAATGGCCGGGTGCCATTACGAGGGGCTGTGGCGCTTTGTCGGCACCAGCGCCGGAAGGGCAGCGCGGGCGTGCTCAATAAGTTTCGGGTTTCGCAATTGAGGTAGGCATTCTCCAGAATCACAATCAGTTGGAAAAGCCGTAACCTGATCGAGCCGCCTCGTAGAGACGACTCTTGATGCCCAAGTAGGTGAAGTGGGCGTCATGCTCGACAATCCCCGAGACATCAGCCTGAACTGCTCTTTGAAGCTTAGTGGTTCCTCAGTGCATTCCGCCAACATTGCGGCCGTTTCTCTGCGCCTCGACAAAGTATTCTCCCAGAGCAGCGACGCCATTGGCATGCATTTCCATGAATTCTGTGCGGTTCATTTGACGCCAACCTTCCTATGACATATCGTTCTCGGACGGCCAATGTGCGCAAGCTAACCCGTTGCTGCACGAGCGCCGAGGGCCGGCTTCCAACGGGCTCTTTGATGGTCGCAGCCGCGATCGGTTTCTTTGCTGGCTCCGCCATCCGGCGAATGACACACTCGTGCGTAACGGGACGCGCCAAACAGGATCGCTTGGCGTGATACAGACGATTGTTGCTCGCCATGGTTTGCCGCCCGGCTGGTCAACCTCCGGGTAACGCGCGCTTCGGCGGCTGGAGTCCCAGGGCACACGCGGCTCCCTCTGGGATCAATGTACAGATCATGTGCTCCAGCCGCGTGCGCGCGCAACCAGACCGCTACGGCTCAAGAAGCGGGAAAAACCGGCAGCGGACGAGGCCGCCGAGTACCGATGTCTGGCAGCCCAGCCGTCACGCACGGCAGCGGCCACCGCCATGTCAGATTGCTTGATCGTCCGACTGGAGAAAGCGGCCATGATCCGTGTGTGCGCGATGAGCCGGCCTTTTCCGAGATGTTCCTGGCCTATATGCTCTCTCAACTATGCGGATTGAGGAGGACCTGAGGCCCCGGAGCCGGCCATTATTCGGTAGAATCTAGGACCATGACGAAAGTTAGCGTGGACAAACTCCTGGCGCTGCTCTCCAGAATCGCGCACGCTTTAGAAGTGATAGCCAAGAAGTTAGCGCCAAACTTCAAGCCGGTCCGCAAACCAGAGACTCCTGCAAAACCGGACCACCAGACCCGTTGAAGCATCTTGCTCCTGGAACACGTCTTCCATCTTCTCTGTCCAGCGGTTGAACTGATTCACGCCATGCCCCCCTACCCTGCGTTCCGGTCGTGCGTTCCTGCTCGTACGGATCAAAACCCATTTTGTTAGAATATGTTGGCACCAAGCCCGAAGGCACTCAGTTTCAGCCGCGTTGGTATGCGCCAAGCCAAATTGAAGGTATCTCGAACCCCGCTGCCAAAGACCCCGACAGGAATTGAAGGGCTGGATGAAGTCACAGGTGGAGGGCTGCCGAAGGGTCGTACCACGTTGGTGTGTGGTAGCCCAGGGTGCGGCAAGACTTTACTGGCGATGGAATTTCTGGTGCGCGGCGCCCTTCAATACGGCGAGCCTGGGGTGTGCATGGAATTCGAAGAAGCCACTGAGAAGCTGACGGCCAACGTCCGATCGCTGGGTCTTGATTTGCATGGGCTTGTGAAACGCAAGAAGTTGTTGGTGGACCATGTTCGCGTTGAGCGAAACGAGATTGAAGAGACAGGAGAATACAACCTCGAGGGACTGTTCATCCGGCTGGGCCACGCAGTGGACGCGATAAAAGCAAAGCGTGTTGTACTGGACAGCATCGAGACACTTTTTGCCGGATTAACTGACGCAGCGGTACTGCGAGCCGAACTCCGCCGCCTGTTCCGTTGGCTGGACGACCGTAATCTCACCGCTATCGTTACCGCGGAACGCGGAAACAACGGCACTCTAACCCGTCACGGACTGGAAGAATACATCGCCGATTGCGTGATCCTGCTGGACCATCGGGTCAACGAACAGATTTCCACCCGGCGTTTGCGAATCGTCAAGTACCGGGGTACTGCCCACGGCACCGATGAATACCCGTACATGATCGACGACGATGGCGTCTCGGTGCTGCCTATTACGTCTTTGACCCTGGCTCATAAAGCTCCCGCCGCTCGCGTTTCAACTGGAGTCATGGGTTTGGACGAGATGCTGGGAGGAAAGGGATTCTTCCGCGGAAGCAGCGTGCTGGTGTCCGGCACGGCGGGAACCGGAAAGTCCAGCATTGCGACGAAATTCGCGAACGCCGCCTGCGCCCGTGGTGAAAACTGCCTGTATTTTGCTTTTGAAGAGTCTCCCAGCCAGATCATCCGCAATATGCGCTCGGTTGGCATTGACCTTGAGCCGTGGATACAAAAGCGCCTATTGCACTTCCACGCCGTTCGGCCAACCAGCACTGGCCTCGAAGGGCACTTAGCCAATATGCAAAAACTGGTCAAGAACCTGCAGCCAAGCGTGGTGGTAGTCGACCCGATCACGAGCATCGTTTCCGTCTCAGGCATCTATGGCGTTAAGTCGATGCTCACCCGCCTGGTCGATTTTCTGAAAGTTCAACAGATCACATCGATGTTCACGAATCTCACATTCGGAAGATACCGCGAAGAAAGAACCGAGGAGGGCATCTCGTCCCTAATGGATACCTGGATTGTGCTGTGGGACGGCGAACGAAATGGACAGCGGACACGCGGACTTTATGTTGTGAAATCCCGCGGAATGGCTCATTCCCGCGAACTTCGTGAGCTGGTCGTGAGTCGCAAGGGCGTGGAATTGGGCAACGTGATGACGGGTAGTGGGCTGGCCATGATGGACGCAAGCTGAGTGAGGTATTACTGTGTGGGACAACTGTCCGGCAGCGCGTCTTCTTAACAGATCTTAACGCGCCATTAAGGTGGCAACGACCCCCCACACGTCTTTATAGCTGAGGTCCTGAATAGAGGACTCGGGAGGCCACACACATGACGAAACGCATCCGGGCCGAATACTGGGCACGGACATGAGCAAGACCTTAGCCAAAAAGCATCGCACTGCGAAGAGTACCCGTGGTAACTTTTGGGAGTTGCGGCTTTACATAGCGGGCCAAACGCCCAATTCAATTGCAGCTATTGCCAACTTAAAGAAAATTTGTGAGGACCAGTTGCGGGGCAAGTACCGTATTGAAGTCATCGACTTGCTCAAGAAGCCGCAACTGGCAAAGGGCGATCAGATCGTCGCCATTCCAACCCTGGTGCGAAGGCTGCCGCCGCCAGTTAAGAAAATCGTTGGGAACCTCTCCAAGACCGAGCGTGCATTGGTGGGTTTGGATATTCAGCCTGTGCGCTGAGGAAGGTTGAATAGCAAGTGTCTGACAGGCGAGCGGGTTCCCATGGCCGGGCCAAACGCAGGGCCGGTCCTGCAAAAGGCGGCTCGCCACAGAAATCCCCAAGAACACGCGAACGCGCTCCACGAAGAACCCCCACATCGAAACCGCACAGCCACGAGGCGAAACTCCGTGCCCGGCTGCAAACGGCGGAGGAAACTCTAGCCGCTATACAGTCCGGCGAAGTGGATGCTTTGATGGTTTTAGGCCCGCGCGGGGAGCAGGTGGTCTCTCTGAAAGGAGGGGAGCCCGCTTATCGCATGCTGGTGGAGGCCATGAGCGAAGGCGCGGCGACTCTTTCACCCGATGGCGCCGTGCTCTACGCGAACCACAGGTTTGCGGAAATGATTCGCAGGCCATCGGGAAAAGTTGCCGGGATCGCGGTTCATTCGCTCGTTGAGGAACAAGAGCGAGACAGACTGGGAAATTTGCTGGCAACGGCTCAAAAAGGGATTGCAAAGGGTGAATTCAAGCTGCGTTCCGGCGACGGGAGTCTGGTTCCGGTCCATTTGTCTGTCACCAGGTTTCGGGGATACGAGGGCCACGCTCTGGGCATGGTGGTTACCGATCTGAGCGAGCAGAAACGCAAGCAAGACGAAGAAATCAAGCAGGCGGAAACCACGCACCGGCTACTGCTGGAGCGCACGTTTTCGGCTCAGGAGGAAGAGAGGCGCCGGATTGCCCGCGAATTGCACGACGAAGCTGGTCAGTTGCTGACGTCTCTTCTGGTCGGTCTGCGTACGCTGGAAGATTCCCGGAACATCGCAGATGCTAAGGCAAAGGGACATCGGCTGCGGGAAATCACAGCGCAGGCTATCGACGAGATCGGACGGCTCGCCCGCGGTCTTCATCCAACGGTGCTGGAGGACCATGGTTTGGGTGTTGCGCTGAGCCGGTACGTTACCGAGTATGCAAAGACGCACAACATAACGGTGGATCTCACACTGGGCGGCTTGGACTCCTGCACCCTGCAGCCTGCAGTCCAAATCAGGTTGTATCGCATTCTCCAGGAAGCCCTGACCAACATAGCCAGACATGCGGATGCCAAGGCGGTCAGTATTGTATTCGTACGTTCGGCCACGGCTTTGAAAGTAGAAGTGACGGATAATGGACGCGGCTTTGATACCAAAGCCGTGGCCGTCTCCTCGAGCCGCCTGGGCATTCAGGGCATGCGAGAAAGAGCCGCCATGTTGGGTGGAACTGTCAGTTTCACATCGAAGCCCACGGGCACCCGGATTCTGGTCGAAATCCCACTGACTGGCCAGCAGGACGTCCAGCCCTTTGTGCCGCGGACGAAAATCTGAAATGCCCGCGCGAAAATCCAAGATCAGAGTCATGATCGCAGATGATCACGCCATTCTCCGCGCGGGGCTGAGACTGCTGGTCAATGCCCAGGCCGATATGGAAGTTGTCTCTGAGGCTCCCGATGGAGAGCAGGCTGTTCAAGCCGCATGCGAAACAAGACCGGATGTGGCATTGATGGACCTTACCATGCCTCGGACCGGCGGGATGCATGCGCTTCAGGAGATCGTGCAAACCTGCCAGGAAACCCGGGTGCTGGTCCTCACGATGCACGATGACCCCGCATATTTACGATCGGTACTGGCTGCCGGGGCCTCCGGGTACGTGTTGAAAAGGAGCGTGGATGCGGAACTGCTTGCGGCCATACGAGCGGTGCATAGAGGAGGGACCTTCGTGGACCCAAGTCTGGCCGACGTTCTTGTTCAGGACGCGCTTGCAAAAAAGGGTGCAAAAGCCCGTCGTACACGGCCGGTAAATATTCTGAGCGACCGTGAACTGCAAGTCCTCAGACTTGTGGCGCGCGGTTATAGCAGTCAACAAATCGCCAAACAGATTCTCGTGGGCGTGAAAACCGTCGAGACGTATCGTTCCCGTCTTACTCAGAAGCTCGGACTTCGGACGCGCAGTGAAGTGGTTCGTTTTGCTGTACAAATGGGCCTATTGACCCCGGAAGCGCTGGAGGCTGAAGAGGGCCCCCCGGCTCAGTAGCAATTCGTTTCTGTCCGGCTCCTCCGGAATACGTACTCCACCACGCGCTCTTGTCAGGGATTTCCCCGACAAAATCTTCCATTTTTAGCAACATCCCTTATTCTCTCCTGATGTCCGTAACCGCACACTGATCATAGAGGATTCGGCGTGTCACCAGACGCCAACACGGCGGAGCGGGCACATGCCTACAAGGCTGCGCTCGGAGGAGGACTTCGTGGCACGCCGAATGACAACATGGCTCCGAAACTGAAGCAGCTTTTCGATCCCAAGCTCTTCCTGGCTAAGGTTGGCACAGGAAGAACTATCGCGGAGTACTCAAAGGACCAGATGGTTTTTTCGCAAGGCGACCCGGCGAACACCGTCTTTTATATCCAAAAAGGCAAGATCAAGCTCACGGTCGTCTCCAACAGCGGCAAAGAAGCGGTCATCGCAATCTTGGGTAGCAGCGACTTCCTTGGCGAGGGATGTCTGGCAGCCCAGCCGCAACGTATGGCAACGGCCACCGCCATTTCAAACTGCTCGATCGTGCGACTCGAGAAAGCGGCCATGATCCGTGTCCTTCACGATGAGCCGGCCTTTTCCGAGATGTTTTTGGCCTATGTGCTCTCCCGGAACATGCGGATTGAGGAGGATCTGGTCGACCAGCTCTTCAATTCCAGCGAGAAGAGGTTGGCGCGGGTGCTTCTGCTGCTGGCCAACTTTGGCAAAGAAGGCAAACCGGAGCCGGTGGTCGCCAAGATCAGTCAGGAAACGCTGGCGGAGATGATTGGCACCACTCGCTCCAGGGTCAGCTTCTTCATGAACAAGTTCCGCAAAATGGGTTTCATTGAATACAACGGCGGGCTGCATGTCAACAGCTCGCTATTGAACATCGTCCTGCACGACTAAACAGTCCACGACTTGAGAAATCGCCGCCGCTGAATCAGCCCGCAACGATGTGCGGTGAGCACTCTTGAACAGACAAGGAACGGCGTGTCTGTTAGCCCAAAGTGCGTTTCACCGCCTAAACCAAGAAAAGGGCATGTTATGGAAGTAGTTCAGTTGAAAAAGTTCAAGCGCGCGCTGATGGCTCAGCGGATGGACGCGGATGGACAAGGATGCTCGCTGCCTTAGAGCTTGACGTCCAGCGGCGTAAGCTCGCGGTCACGGCGGCCGACGAGGTGCGATCGAGCGATGTGTACCGGAACTGACCGACCTCACGTCGATGGGCCTCGGCAGCATCCAGCGATGTTCGATACCCAAGTTGTAGTGTCCGGACTGGCAGGCCCCGAACTCTTGGTGCCTTGGGTATTCGTGTGTGGCGCTGGCGCTGTCGGTGGCGCGCTTGGGCTCGTCTTCTTCGTAGTGGATTGAGCGCACATGAGCGTCGGCACCATCGCTAAAACTAAAAATGTTTTGCTCAGATTCATCGTAGCCTCCTGACTTCACCATCAAGAACGTTTGCATACCCGAGAATTCCATACGTCACACGAAGCCGTCACCCAGACTAATAAGCTAGCTACCCCCAGCGCCCAATGGAGCCTCCAAGAGAAAAGAGGTTGCGGGATGCGTTTCCACCAACGTATCGGACCGTTCGGCTCGGCTTGCTCTACCCCGGCGGCAGCTACAGCGCGCGAACCAAGGACGTTGCCTAGCCTGGAACTGAAGATCGAAGGCTACTCTTACGAGGAAACATCGGCTCGCACGGGTTTTTCGATTGATGCTGTGAAATCCTATCTTCAAAACGGTCGGCGGATGCTCCGGCTGGCGGAGGATGCTGGCCTGGGAACGCGTGATTTGAGGAGAATCGAACTTGAACCCGGTGTACGTTCCGAAGTAAACGAGGGACTCCCCCTTCGGCTCCGGTGGAGATGAGAAGCCGGTCAGAACTGCGAGTCCAGCCGCAAACACGAACCGTGGAAGCGGTGCATATTCTGGTACGCGCGGAGAAAAGTATCCTGTGTTGCGTCTTCAGCCGGACCTCCGTCCGGAAAGAACCCCCGGCATGCCCCAAAAACCCCCTTTTTATGTCTGGCAAAGAGCTCCGCAAACCACTCGTTGTCGCCAGTATGCTGAAATCGGCGAACGATTTCCTCATCGGAGGGTACCGGCTGTGTCTGCGCCCTACTTGCCATAACGTAGAAAGATCGCCGATTCCATAATCAGGCAAAAGAAATTGAACCCCCGGCGTAAATCTCTGTGATTCATCAGGTTGGTTGGAGGCGAATCGCGGCAGAGAAGGAGGTTGCCACTAAGCCCGCGCAGAACGTCAGAGGAACGAAGTTTCCTTCGGTCGTTCACGGTAGCAATCGTGGCGATGATCTTCGTTGTGGACCCTAGGGAGGTCCACTGGAACACCGGGCGCGAAATGTTCCCCCCTCGCGGCGTCCGTTGTTATGTGGCAGAGCCGCTGTCAGACCGGTACGACAACCGGGGCGTTCCTGATCCGCGACGGGATAGAATGCGGCGGCGAAATTATAACACAGTTGCAGCGGATTGTGAGCCGGAGGTGAGGGAGGCCAACTTTACGATCGGTCGTTTTCTGGGAATGGTCAACCGCGCGGAGATGTTAAACAGGAGCCACTTGCCGCCAAGAGTTACCGGCTTGCACTCAAGCCGCTCGACGCGCCCTGATGCGTCTGATCTCCTGCGGGCTCAACCCACGGCGTGCGACCTTCAGATCATAGTGCGCCTGCAAGTTCATCCAGAACTCTGGGGTGTTGCCGAAATACAGACTCAGCCGCAACGCCGTATCGGCCGTAATACGCCGCCGGTTGTTGACGATCTCGGCGATCCGGTTCGGCGAAATCCCGATCGTTTTGGCGAGTTGGTTCTGCGACAGTCCGTACTCGGCCAGGAACTCCTCTTTCAGCATCTCGCCGGGTGTGACCGCTGCGAATTCATCCTTTGCCATAGTCTGCTCCTCAGTGATAGTCTACGATCGAGACCTTGTGAGCGTGATTCTCGACCCACTGGAAAACTATCCGCCATTGGTCGTTGATGCGGATCGAGTGAAAGCCCTTGCGGTCTCCCCGCAGTTTTTCCAGCCGATTCGAGGGAGGCACGCTCAAGTCCTCAAGGCGGGCGGCCGCATTGAGGGATTCCAGTTTCCTCTTCGCGCGCGCTGCAAAGCCCCCAAATTCCTTTACCACATTGTCGTTGAACAGCCTCTCCGTTCTCTTGTCGCCGAAAGATTGGATCAACAACAGGAGTATACCGCATACCGGGATGAGTTGCAGAGCAGTAGGTGAGGGCTATTCCGGAATCTGGAGGCGGGGGTCGGAATCGAACCGACGAATAATCGCTTTGCAGGCGATGGCCTTACCTCTTGGCTATCCCGCCCTCTGGATCTATCAACCAGATCTGTCCATGCTTGGTCTTTCCGGCTTTGGTGCAAGCTCAAGCCGACGGAGAAGATCGGTTAAGCTCCGCCTTGTAATTGATTGCGAATTGGGCTCAAGCTGCGAGTGCCGCGTTCCACAGTTCCGTCATCGTCGCATCGCACCCGCCGA
>Ga0116214_1000300_pt1 | contig 20475 bp, 15 predicted proteins | sample Sb_taG_FD_88964 | JGI IMG/M metagenome (GOLD analysis project Ga0116214, IMG submission 88964) | Peat soil microbial communities from Weissenstadt, Germany - Sb_50d_1_NS metaG | ecosystem: Environmental > Terrestrial > Soil > Wetlands > Peat | place: Germany: Weissenstadt | collected 2010-09-21
GGCGTCCAGGATGACCGGGACGTGGGCCTGCTCGGTGATCATCGCGATGTTGTGCGGGTTCCGCACGCCGAGGCCGGACCCGATCGGGGCGCCGAGCGGCATGATGGCCGCGCACCCGGCCCGCTCCAGCTGGCGGGCCAGCACCGGGTCGTCGTTGGTGTACGGGAGCACGACGAACCCGTCCGCGACGAGCACCCGGGCCGCCTCCAGCAGTTCGACCGAGTCCGGCAGCAGCGTGTGGTCGTCGGCCACGACCTCCAGCTTGACCCAGTCGGTACCCAGTGCCTCCCGCCCCAGCCGGGCGGTGAGCATCGCCTCGCTGGCGGTATGACATCCGGCCGTGTTCGGCAGGATGGCCACGCCGGCCTCCCGCAGGGTGCCCAGCAGGGTGCCCGCTCCGTCCCCCGCGGGCGCGACGCGCCGCATGGCCACGGTGGTCAGCGCGGTGCCGGAGGCGTCGAGCACCCGCCGCAGCACCTGCAGGCTCGGCACTCCCCCGGTGCCCAGGATGAGCCGCGAGGCCAGCTCACGGCCGGCCAGCATCCACGGTTCCGCCGGGGCCGCAGCGGCCGCCTGGCTCAGCACATCGGTATCGGTCAACTCACCCTCCTTGCACGGCCGTGACGACCTCGACCTGGTCGCCGTCGCGCAGCGGCGTGGCGGCCCAGGAACCACGCGGCACGACGTCGCCGTTGACGGCGGCCGCTACGCCGCTGGCCAGATCGGTCAGCTCGGCGACCGCCTCGGCCAGCCTCGCGCCGTCGGGCAGCTCGCGTGGCTCACCGTTGAGCTTCACCTGCACGCTCACCGTGACCCGGCCTCCGCGGTAAACCGCGCTGGCGTGAACGGCTCCCACTCCGGGGCGGGCACCTGGCCGGCCAGCAGAGCCACGGCCGCGTCGGCGGTCACCGGCGACATCAAGATCCCGTTACGGTAGTGCCCGGCGACCAGCAGCAGCCCGTCCGGCCCGCACCGCCCCAGCACCGGGCCGTTGTCCGGCGTGCCGGGCCGCAGGCCCGCACAGGTCTCGGCGAGGATCAGCTCGCTGGTCACCGGGAGCACGCTCATCGCGTCGTGCAGCAGGTCGTGGACGGCGCCCGCGGTCACGGTCTGATCCGGCCCGCGCTCCTCGGAGGTGGCGCCCACGATCAGCTCGCCGTCGGCCCGCGGGACCAGGTAGACATCCGTGCCGCGGACGATGGCCCGGATGGTGTGACCGATCACCGGCGGCACGCCGGCCGGGTGACGCAGCCGCAGCAGCTGGCCCTTGACCGGCCGGATCACGGCCCGCAGCGCGTCCGGCACCCCGCCGACCGTGCCGGACCAGCATCCCGCGGCCACCACCACGCGGGCCGCGTCGATGTCACCGCCGCCGGCGAGCCGGACGCCGCGGGCCCGCCCGTCGCGGACCCGCACCTCCAGCACGCGATCCCGCACCGACCGGACCTTCGCCGAGCCCGCCGCCTCGCCCAATGCCGCCGCGTAACGCCGGTTGTCCACCGACCAGTCATCCGCGAACAGCACCCCGCCGCGCACGTCGGGCGCCAGGAATGGCTCCAGCTTGCGGCAGGCCTGGCTGTCCAGTTCCTCGGCGTCCAGCCCGGCCGACCGGCGGAAGGCAGTCAGCCGGATCAGGGCGGCGTAATCGCCGGGGTCATAGGCGACGGCGAGAGTCCCTTCGCGGCGCAGCCCGACCTGATGGCCCGTCGCCTCCTCCAGCTCGGCCGCGAAAGACCCGAAACGCCGCAGCGCGAGCAGGTTGAGGCGGAGCAGCGCCCCCTCGCCGAACAGGGCCTCGGAGACCGGCGCCAGCATCCCCGCCGCCACCAGCGACGCGGCCTGGCCGTCGGCGGGATCAACCAGGACGACGTCAAGCCCGGCCACCGCGGCCCGCCAGGCGATCGCGGTCCCGATAACGCCGCCGCCCGCGACGACGACACCTGCCATCTCGACCAAGAGCACTCCCTTCGCCGGCATTACCCGGATCAGGTTCGACGGTCGGAGGCGCGCGGCTCGGCTGCGCGGCCTCCCTCTCAGCCCCTGGTGGGCTCCCGTGGTCAGCTATCAGCCTATATCACGCTGAGGTAGCGTCCAGGCCCGTGATTGGATGGCGCGATGGCAAACGATGTGCGCACGCGGCTGGCCGACGCGCGCCTTTATCTGTGCACCGATTCCCGGCGGTCACGCGGTGACCTGGTGCCGTTCCTGGACGCCGTGCTCGGTGCCGGGGTGGACATCATCCAGCTGCGGGAAAAGGGCCTGGAGGCGCGGGAGGAACTTGGGCTGCTCGAGGTGTTCGCCGACGCGTGCCGGCGGCATGGCCGCCTGCTGGCGGTGAACGACCGGGCGGACCTGGCGCTCGCGACGGGCGCCGACGTGCTGCACCTGGGCCAGGACGACCTGCCCGTGCCGGTCGCGCGGGCCATCCTCGGCTCCGGGCCGGTGATCGGGCGGAGCAGTCACAGCGCGGCCCAGGCGGACGCGGCCGCCGCGGAGGCCGGCGTCGACTACTTTTGCGCCGGACCGGTGTGGACCACACCGACCAAGCCGGGACGCCCGGCGACTGGGCTCGGCCTGCTGGCCCACGTGGCGCGGCAGGGCCCGGACCGGCCCTGGTTCGCCATCGGCGGCATCAGCCTGGACCGGCTTGAGGAGGTGCTCGCCGCCGGCGCCACCCGCGTGGTCGTCGTCCGGGCCATCACCGAGGCGGACGATCCTGCTGCCGCTGTCAGATCGCTCGTCCGCCAGCTACGATCACCGTGATCTGCTTCAGCCGGCTGGTGCCGCTCTCCGAGGCGAAGACGGCGCGGTAACGGTTCAGGTCGGCGCTGACGCCGGCGGCGGGGCGCCGGCTGCCGCGCCGGGGTCCGGTTCAGTCGCCGGGGCATGCCACGATGAAACCATGCGGATCGCAGGGGTGGAATCGACCGACTTGTTCGTGGGGACCGCGCAGCGCCCTCTGCAGGTCGTGCGGGTGACGCTGGAGAACGACGGGCCTTCCAGCGTCCCGGGCGGCGCGGCCACGGTGTACGTGCAGGGGCCGGGGGTGAGAGACCCAGGCCCGTTCGGAATAACGGGTTTGAACCTGGGCGAACGGAAAGACTTTGAAATCCCGGTCGAGATCACAGCGCCCCACCAGCCCGGGAGCACGCGCCGGGTCACGGTGACGGCCGAGACCGGCACGGGGCGCACCCAGGCCGAGGCGGACATCACCGTGGCCGAGCCGGGCTGGACGATGTGGATGGTCAGCCACTTCCACTACGACCCGGTGTGGTGGAACACCCAGGGGCAGTTCGCCGAGGCCCGGCTCAGCCTGCCCGACGAGGACGGCCGGATGCCGGACGTGAGGGCCGCTTTCGAGCTGGTCGGCGCGCACCTGGACCGGGCCAGGAAGGACAGCGACTACAAGTTCGTGCTGGCCGAGATCGACTACCTGAAGCCGTATTTCGACGCCTTCCCGCAGGACCGGGAGGATCTGCGGCGGCTGATGGCCGAGGGCCGGGTGGAGATCGTCGGCGGCAACTACAACGAGCCGAGCACCAACCTGATCAGCCCGGAAGCCATCATCCGCAACGCCGTCTACGGGATCGGGTTCCAGCGGGACGTGTTCGGCGGCGACCCGAGGTCGGCGTGGATGCTGGACGTGTTCGGGCATGACCCGGGGTACCCGGGCCTGATGGCGGCGGCCGGGCTGACCTCGTCGGCGTGGGCGCGCGGGCCGTTCCATCAGTGGGGGCCATCCGGGGCCGAGGGCGGCGGCAACCGGCGGATGCAGTTCAGCACCGAGTTCGAGTGGATCTCCCCCGACGGCCGCGGGCTGCTCACGGCCTACATGGCCCATCACTATGGCGCGGGCTGGCGGCTGCATACGCTGCCGGACCTGGAGGCCGCCGAGGCGGAGGCGTACGGGCAGTTCCGGGCGCTGGCGCAGGTCGCGGCCACGCGTAACGTCCTGCTTCCGGTCGGCTCGGACCATGTCATCCCGGCCCGGTGGGTGACCGACATCCACCGGGACTGGAACCAGCGGTACGTGTGGCCCCGGTTCACCACGGCCGTGCCGCGCGAGTTCTTCGCCGCGGTCCGGGCCGAGGCCGGCGCCCCGGCGGCCGGGGCCTCCGCCTGGATCACGCCGCAGACCAGGGACATGAACCCGGTGTACACCGGCAAAGACGTGTCCTACATCGACACCAAGCAGGCGCAGCGGGCCATCGAGACCGCGGTCACCGAGGCGGAGCGGCTCGGCACCCTGGCCTGGCTGGCCGGCGCGCCATTCCCCCACACCGCGCTGGACAAGGCGTGGCGGCTGCTGGCCTACGGAGCCCACCATGACGGGATCACCGGGGTGGAATCCGACCAGGTGTACCTGGACCTGCTGGGCAGCTGGCGGGAGGCGTGGGAGCTGGGCTCCGCCGCCCGCCGCGCCGCCGTGGCCCACCTGTCCGCGCCTGGGGAAACGGCGCAGGCCGGGGTGCCGGTCCGGGTGTTCAACGGCCTGGCCCGGACGCGGGAGCAGACCGCCACGGTCACCGTACCGGTACCGGAGGACGGCACCCGCTGGGTCGAACTCCGCGACGAGGGCGGGCACCCGGTGCCTGCCCTGGCCGAGGGGGTGCGGCGGCGCGAGGACGGGTCGCTGGCCGAGGTGACGCTCACCTTCCTGGCCCGCGGCGTGCCCGCGCTCGGCTACCGGAGCTACCGGGCGGTGCCGGTCGACGGCCAGGGCGCGGCCGCGGGGTGGCGGCCGGTAATGGGTACTGCCACCGGGGTACCTTTCGCCATCGAGAACGGCCGGTACCTGGTCACCGCGGATCCGGCGCGGGGCGGTACGGTCAGCGTCACCGACCGGCGCACCGGCGCCAGGGTGCTCGCGGGGCCCGGCAACGAGCTGGTCATCCAGGACGAGTACGCGCAGCATCCCCGGCACGGGGAGGGCCCGTGGCACCTGTCGCCCAAGGGGCCGGGGACGGGTTCGTCGTCGGTCCCGGCCACGGTGCGAGTGGAGCGGTGCCCGGCCGGATCGCGGCTGGTCGCCTCGTTCACCCTCGGCGAGCTCGACGTGACCCAGGAGACGGTGCTGTGGGAGGACGCTGAGCGGGTCGAGTTCCGGACCCATGTCGACGGGTACAGCGGGAAGGACCGGCTGCTGCGGGTCCGTTTCCCGGCCGACGTGCCCGGCGGGCTTCCGGTGTACCAGACGGCGACGGCGGTGGTCGGCCGGTCGTTCGGGGCGGTGGACGTGGATTCGGCAGACCACTGGTACACGCTGGATAACCCGGCCTACCAGTGGTTCGGGCTCGGCTCGACGGCGCGGGTCCGGGCCGGGGGCGTCGCCGGGCCGGTCGAGGCGATCGGAGTGGCCGAGGTCGTCTGCCCGGACAGCGCGGACGGCGAGGCGCTGCGGGAGGTGATACGTGACCTGATGGTGGCGCTGGCCGCGGCCGGGGTGACCGCCACGTGCAGCCAGGCCGGCGGATCGCGGTATGGCGGGCTCGACGCGGACTCCAACCTGCCTGATGTCAGGATCGCGCTCGGCGGCCCGGATGTGAACGCGTTCACGGCCGAGGTCCTGTCGGCCGCGGGGCCGGGATACGCGAAGGCGCTGGCCGCGGGCGGGACGGCGCGGGTATGGGTACCCGCGGCGCGCAGCCGGGCAGACGCCTTCGCACCCAGTGCCGATGTGCGCGGGGCGTCCGACCTGCCGGTGCTGATCGTGGCGGGCACCGGTCCCGGCGATCTGGCCGCGGCGGTCACCGCCCTGGCCGAGGACCTGGCCGACGCGCTGGTGGAAGGGTTCGAAGACGCCGGCGACGCGGCCGTCGCGACGGCGCCGCTGGCGGACCGGTCGGTGGCGCTGCTGAACCGGGGGACACCGGGCGGGGTGGTCACACCCGACGGCACGCTCCATATGTCGCTGATGCGCTCGTGCAGCGGATGGCCGTCACGGATCTGGATCGACGGGGATCCCCGCACCGCGCCGGACGGAAGCAGCTTCGCCTGGCAGCACTGGAGCCATACGTTCGAGTACGCGCTGGCCTCGGGCCCGGGCGACTGGCGCACGGCGGGCTTTCCCGCCTGCGCCGAGGAGTACAACCACGACCTGATCACGGTGGTGGCCGGGTCCGGCGAGGACATCGCGGGCGGTAGCAGCCTGCTCTCGGTGGAACCGGGTAACGTGACGCTCAGCGCGGTGAAACCCCGCGGCAATCCGCTCGCCTCCGAGCGGAGCCCGGCCGGCGGCACGCCAGGCGCTGAGAGTGCCGCCGAGGTCACCGTGCGGCTGCGGGAAACCGCCGGGCAGGCCACGGCGGCGCGGGTCCGGCTCGCCCAGCCGATCTCCGCGGCGTGGCTGACCGACCTGCTCGAGGAGGCGGACGGCGCTCCCCTGCCCATCGCGGACGGGACCGCTATTGTCGACATGCCGGCCTTCGGAACCGTGACCCTGGTCGTGCGGGCCAGTTCGCGCGCACGCGGGCGCGACGGCCTGGTGGCTGTCGAACCGGTCCAGCCGGTTTACGCCCGCTACTGGCTGCACGGGAAGGGCCCGGCGCCGGCTGGGAACCTCCCGGTCGCCGCCCACTTCTCCCCCATCCGGGTCGCGCTGGCTGAGCCCGGCGAGGCCGGCCTGCTCACGCTGACCGTGGGCTGCGGACCGGAGCCGGCCTCGGGGATGGTGGAGCTCGTCGTGCCCGACGGCATCACCGTCACCGCCGGGCAGGACCTGCGCTATGAGCTGGCGCCCGGCGGATACGCCGCCTGGGACCTGACCGTGCGGGCCGCGCCGGGGACCATCCCCGGACGCTACTTCGCGGCGGCGCGGATCTGGGACGAGCACGGTCACGTCATCGAGGACACGGCCATGGTCGCGGTGGGCGAGCACCGGTGGCCCGACCCGGAGCTGCCACCGGAGGAGGCCCTGATGCTGATGCAGGCCGACTACAGCGCGGCCGCCGCCGAGGTAGAGCTGGCCGTGCTGACCCCGGAGCTGCGGATGGCGCCGGGCGGGCAGGGCGAGCTGCTGGTCAGCGTGACCAGCCGGGTGGCGTCCGAGGTGCACGGCGAGGTGCAGCTGGTATCGCCGTTCGGCCTCTGGACGACGCTCTCGCCGCTGGCACAGGGCTTCAGTGCCACGCCGCGGGAGCCCGCGGTGCTGCGTTTCACGGTTGCGGTGCCGGCCACGGCGCGGCCCGGGACCCGGTGCTGGGCACTGGTCAAGGTGATGTACTTCGGCCGGGTCCGGTACACCCCGGCCGTGCCGGTCCACATCGTCGCCGGCTAGAAACACCTACGCTGCGGGCGAACAATGTACGGTAGGAGACCCGGCCTGTTTATCCAACTTTAACGCGCGAACTCCAGAGGACCTATGCAGTCCGCCACCGCTCTGCTCGCGGGTAACCTGCCCGCGGAGCCGAACAGCTTCATCGGCCGCGAGCGCGACCTCGCTGAGCTGGCCAAGCTGCTCAACGAGGTGCGTGCGCTGACCCTGAGCGGCCCGGGCGGTATCGGCAAGACGCGGCTCGCGGTGCGGCTGGCCCGTGAGGTGATCACCGGCGCGGCCGACGCCGTGGACGGGATGGATAGCGGTCCCGACCTCGATGAGGCCTGGCTGGTGGATCTGGCCGACTGGCGCGGCCAGATCGCCCAGCGCGTCGCCGCGACCATAGGGGTGCGCGAGGAGCCCGGTGTGCCGCTCGCGCAGACGCTGGCCGAGGCGTTGCGTTCCCGGCACATGCTGCTGGTCCTGGACACCTGCGAGCATCAGGTCAGCGACTGCGCCACCCTCGTCCAGCTGCTGCTGGCCCGGTGCCCGTGGCTGCGGATCGTGGCCACCAGCCGTGAGCCGCTGCGGGTCCGCGGCGAGACCATCTGGCGGGTGCAGCCGCTGGACCTGCCGCCCGATGACGCGGCCGCGGACGAACTGGCCGAGCACGAGGCCATCAGGCTGTTCGCGGCGCGCGCGGCAGGCGCCCGGCCCGGCTTCATCTTGACCGAGGAGAACGCGGCCGCCGTGGCGCGGCTGTGCCGGACGCTGGACGGCATCCCGCTGGGCATCGAGCTGTCCGCGGCCCGGGTGCGGGCGCTGTCGGTCGAGCAGATCGCCGACCGGCTGCGGGACCGGTTCCAGCTGCTCGACTCGGGCGACCGGACGGCGCCGCCCCGGCAGCAGACGCTGCGGGCCACGGTGGACTGGAGCTATGAGCTGCTGGATGAGGCCGAGCAGATGCTGCTGCGCCGGCTGGCCGTGTTCTCCGGCTGGAATCTCGACATGGCCGAGCAGGTCTGCTCCGATGAGGTCATCCCGGCCGACGCGGTGCTCGACCTGCTCATCTCGCTCATCGACAAGTCGCTGGTCGTGCTGGACGGTGAGGCGGCGGGAGACGCCCGGTACCGGCTGCTCGACACGATCAGGGAGTACGCCGTCGAGCGTCTCGTCGCCGCGGGCGAGGAGTCCCGCCTGTTCCTCCGGCACCGCGACTGCATCATGGCGCTGGTGGAGGACACGGCCCGCCGGATGTTCCGCCGCGGCGAGCCGCCCTGGCCGGTACGCCGGGCGATCTTCCGCCGCGGCGTCGCCGAATTCGGCAACTTCCGGATCGCGCTGGCCACGTCGCTGAGCCATGGGCATACCGCCGAGGGGCTGAGGCTGTGCACCGGGCTGCTGAACATGTGGGTGCCGCACGGCGACCAGCGGGAGGCGGCCACCTGGTTCGACCGGTTCCTCGTCCAGGAGGGCGGGGAAGTCCCGCCGGAAGTCCGCGGCCGGGCCCTGGCGGGCCGCGCCGACATCGCCTTCGACCTGCAGGACTACGACACGCTGCTGCGCAGCGCCCAGCAGAGCTTGGAGATCAGCCGCGCCTGCGGCGATGACTACACGGTGCCGACCGCGCTGCGGACGCTCGGCCAGGCCGCGCTGCGGGCGGGCCGGTTCGCCGACGCCGCCACGCTGATCGAGGAGGCCGTCGAGGCGGCCGGCGGGGCGGGCAACGACTGGGAGGCGGGACTCACCCGCGCGGCCCAGGCCGCGATCGCGGTGCGCCAGAACAAGCTGAAGTCGGCCCAGCGGTCGTACGAGGCCGCCCTGGACATGCTGAGCGACAACAACCGCTGGGGCGTAGCCCAGGTCCAGTACGGGATGGGCATGCTCGCCCGGGCCCGGGGCGATACGGACATGGCGGTGCGGCACTTCGAGGACGCCGCGGAGATCTTCCGTGAGGTGGACGCCTGGCTCGAGATCGGCCGCTGCCTGGCCGGGGTCGGCTGGGTGGCGCTGGCCCGCGGCGACCTCGACCTGGCCCGGGCCAGGCTGGCCGATAGCCTGCGCATCAGCCAGGCCTGCGGCCAGCGGCTCGGCGTCGCCCGCGGGCTGGAGGCGTTCGCGGCCCTGGCCGCGGCCCAGCAGCAGCCCGGGCAGGCGGCCCGGCTGGCCGGAGCCGCCACCCAGCTGCGTGAGTCCCTGGGTCAGTCGACCAGCCTCGGATCCAGGATCGAGCAGCTGCTCGAGCTGGCCCGAGGCCGGCTCGGCGCGGCGGCCGCCGCGGCCATGTTCGCCGAGGGACGCGAGATGACGGCCGACGACGCGGTCGGCTACGCCCTCGGACCGTACACCGAGACGGCCGGCGGCCTTCCGGGGGCCGTGGGCGCCGCTGGGGCCAAGGACACGGGCAAGCCAGGCGAGACGGCCTGGGCCGATCCGGGCCGCCGGTCGGCCTCGCCGCTCACCGCGCGCGAGCACGAGATCGTGGTCCTCATCGAACGGGGTCTGTCCAACCGGCAGATCGCCGACGAGCTGGTCATCAGCCCGGCCACCGCAGCGCGGCACGTGGCGAACATCCTGTCCAAGCTCGGCTTCACGTCGCGTACACAGATCGCCTCATGGGCCGCGCGGCACGAGCCGCCCGGCTGACCAGCGTGTGCACATGTGCACGCCGGCCGGGCTCGATCCCGGCCCAAGATGCACATGGGGATGCATAGTTCGGTGCATGTGCCCGTGGTTCCGCGCGGCATAACGTTCAATCGTCGCTAACGCACGGTGGCGGCGGGTTACTTACCCGGCGCCGCGCCGGTTCCCGGTGGGGGGGCGGGAACCGGTGGAAGCCAGCCGCGGCGGCCGGGCGGGTCCCGGCTCCATGCCAGGACCCGCTCGTTGTTGCACCCAGCGCGGGAGGTTCTGGTGGAACTCGGGATCAGTACCGGATCGGGCCTGGAAGCGGACCTGCGGACGGCGCACGCGCACGCGTCGCGCCGGGCGGTTACCGATCACATCCTGGCCCTGGCCGACCAGGCCGGATACGGAGCCGCGCTCATCGATGCCGCGGCCCCGGGTTCCAGCGAGGCCTCCGTGATTACGTGGCCGCAGTTCGCGCGCATGATCCGCGCGGCGGCCGACGGCCTGTCCCGGCGGGGCCTGCGGGAGAACGACACGGCAGGGGTCTTCGTCCACGACGCTGTCAGCCACGTAATAGCGGTGCACGCCATCCGGGCGGCCGGGGCCAGTGCCGCGCCGGTGCGCCCGGCGCAGACCGCGGCGGGCATCGCCGCCCAGCTCAAGCAGTGCCGGGCCCGCCTGCTGATCACCTCGCCCGGGCTGGCCGACCTCGCCATCCAGGCCGCCGAGCGCTCCCTGGTGCGGCAGGTGTTCGCGTTCGGCGAGGCGGAGGGGACCACGCCGTTCGGCTCCCTGCTGCACACCGCGAGGCACGGCCAGGTCCATCCAAACCAGGTCCATCCGAACGGCCGCGCTGGCCTGAACGGCAGCCCGAGTCGCAATGGCCACGCTGGCCAGGACAGGCGCGAGGGTCCGGTGGACGGTGCCACGGCCCCTGACGGCGATGTCATGGCGCAGGTCCTCGACCTGGCCGGGCTCGGGCCAGACGGACCCGCCCTCCGGCTGACCAGCAGGGACGTCGTGATCGCGGCTCCGCCCTGCGGAGATCCGGACGTCTATACGTCGCTGCTCGACCTGGCGCTGGCCGCCGGGGCCACCGTCGTGGCCGTCCCGCTGGTGCAGGTCCCGGCCACGGTGAGTGCCTACAAAGGGACGGCCGCGGTCGTGCCGCGCGGTACAGACGTCCCCGGCCTCCCCGCAGGCAGGGTCTTCGCCGTCGGTTAGGGCTCCGTGGCCTCTGACGTTACTGCTTGTGTGCGTCGGCCGCGGCGTCTCGCAGCTCGCGCTTGAGGATCTTCCCGGTAGCTCCCTTGGGGAGCTGCTCGACGATGTCGATCGTCTCCGGGAGCTTGTACCGGGCGATCCTGGCCTGGATGTGAGCCCGCAGCTCGCCGGCCGACGCGCTGCGGCCCGGCTGCAGCGTGACCGCCGCAACGACGCTCTCGCCGCGGACGCTGTCGGGGACGCCGTAGACGGCCACTTCGAGGACCGACGGGTGCGTGTAGAACGCCTCCTCTACTTCTGCAGGCCAGACCTTGAAGCCAGAGACGTTGATCATGTCCTTGACCCGGTCGACGATCGAGACATAACCGTCGTCGTCCATGGTGCCGATGTCGCCGCTGTGGAACCACCCGCCGCGCAGCGCTTGCGCGGTCTCTTCGGCGCGCTTCCAGTACCCCTTCATCACACCTGGTCCGCGGATCACGATCTCTCCCCAGGTGCCCGGCTCGACCGGCTGGTCGGAGTCGTCCACGATCCGCACTTCGAAGTTCTCGATGGCGGTTCCTACCGTGCCCGGCCTGCGAGCGAAGTCGTGGTTGTAGCAGGTGAACGGAGAAGTCTCGGTCAGCCCGTACCCCTCGAAGATCGGGCGGCCGAACTGCGACTGCCAGCGGGCGCCGATCTCATCCGGCAAGGTCGATGCCGCCGAGAACTCGTAGCCGATGTGTCCCAGGTCGCCCGGCGTGATCCCGGCCGCGAGCAGGTTGACGTAGATCGTCGGCACGGCGAAGAACTTCGTGACCCCATCCCGCTGGACCGACTCGAGCACCTGGTCTGGCACGAACCGGCGGTGAAGCACGATCGCGGCGCCGGCTCGGAGGCCAGCGTTGGCGACGAAGTTCTGCCCGAAGACGTGAAACAGGGGCAGGAACAGGATCAGCCGGTCGTCGTGCTGGTAGCCGCAATGGTGGGCGACCGACCATGTGTTCGATATCACGTTGGCTTGCGTGAGCGTCGCGCCCTTTGGCTTTCCGGTCGTGCCTGACGTGTACAGGATCGCGGCCGGATCGCCGGGATCCATGAAGACGGCGGCGGCGGGCGTGCTCCCGCGAACCCAGTCGTTCAGCGAAGGCCGCCCCGCCCCCTCGCAGATCACCACGTGCTCCAGCGCCGGCAGGGCCGGGTCATCGATCAGCTCCCGCCCGGGCTCGGTGGTGAAGCAGGCCCGAGAGCCCGAGTCCTCCAGGAGGTACGTGACCTCCGGCCGGGTCAGCGAGGGATTCATTGAGACGGCGATCGCGCCGGTCCGGACGATTCCGAGGTAGCAGATGATGAACTCAGGGATGTTCGGCAGATGCAGTGCGACCCTGTCGCCGCGGCCGATGCCGTGCGCCCGGAGAGCCGCCGAGACCCGGCCAGCGAGGTCATCGAGTTCACCGTAGGACAACTCTCTGCCTTCGAACACGATCGCGGTTCGTCCCGGGTCGTAGCGCGCCCAAGGGGTCAACGCCGAGGCGATGTTCATTTGCCCCTCCCTCAATCCGGTCTGCCGACACGCGGCGTTTGCGCCACAATGAGGGTGGTAGTCGCTCCACGGGCCTGCCTGCTAGGGTCCAACGTCCCGCGCGAGAGCCCGCAGCCAGCCATTAAGGCAGCGGGGAGCCCCGCCGGGCGCCACAACTCAATGGGGGTGATCTGCCCGCGCCCGGTCCGGGTGCCATGCTATCGACGCGGTGCTAAGGGACTTTTGCCCCTTCCTGGCCGGCGTGCTGGCGCCTAGCCTGACTTCCTGGTTCCCCGGCGCGAGCCGGCCCCGCCCACCGTGGTGCGCAGAGCCGGGCCGCGGTGAGTTGCTCTACGCCCAGCCGGCGCCCGCCGATGTCATTGTCGCCGGGACGGCAGGAAGGACTGCGTGATGCGGTACGAGAACGTTGCGATCCCGGCCGGGTTCGCCTGGAGTTCGCCCTTTACCAAGTGGCAGGGCTCCCTGGCCGAGGTTTCAAGCCTTGACCTGGCCGCCGACGTCGCCGCCCGGGCCCTGGCCGAGCGGCGGGTCGACCCCGCCCGGATTGCCGGCCTGGTGCTGGGCTGGACGATCCCGCAGCCGGACATCTTCTACGGCGCCCCCACGCTGGCGGCGCGGCTGGGCGCCGGGGCGGTGAGCGGCCCGATGATCAGCCAGGCCTGCGCCACGTCGGTCGCGTGCCTGGCCGCCGCGGCCGGCGCGATCACCACCGGGGCAGGCTTGCAGTTGGTGGTCGCCACGGACCGTACCAGCAACGGGCCGCAGTTGCTGTACCCGGCGCCGTCGGCGGCGGGTGGTGCGCCGATTTCCACTCACTGGGTGCTGGACAGCTTTGCCCGTGACCCGTGGGCTGGCACGTCGATGCTGGCCGCGGGGGAGAACGTGGCCGCCGAAGCCTCGATCTCGCGCGGCGACCTCGATGAGCTGGCGGCCATGCGGTCCAGCCAGTACTCCAAGGCGCTGGCCGACGACCGGGCCTTCCAGCGCCGGTACATGGTCGAGGTACAGATCCCGCAGCGCCGTAAGCCGCCGCGGGTGATCGACGCCGACGAGGGCATACGGCCTATCGCGCTCGAGGAGATAAGCAATCTGCCGCCGGCCTCCCCGGACGGACGTCATACCTTTGCCACCCAGACCCACCCGGCCGACGGTACGGCGGGCGCCCTGGTCACCACGCTCGACCAGGCCCGTGAGCTAGCCGGCGGTGCCGGCGTGGTGCAGATCCTCGCGACTGGTTTCGCGCGGGTGACCCCGAGTCATATGCCCCAGGCACCGGTCCCGGCGGCCAGCGCGGCGCTGGCCGACGCGGGCCTGACGATCGCCCAGGTCGACGCGGTGACCACGCACAATCCGTTCGCCGTGAACGACATCTACTTCTCCCGGCAGACCGGCTTCCCGCTGGACCGGATGAACTCCTATGGCTGCAGCCTGATCTTCGGCCACCCGCAGGGCCCGACCGGGCTGCGCTCGATCGCCGAACTGATCGAGGAACTGCGCCAGCGCGGCGGCGGCGTCGGCCTGTTCACCGGCTGCGCCGCCGGAGACTCCGGGGCATCAGTCGTGCTCCGGGTGACAGATTGACAACCAGGAAATGAGTCGGACCATGACCACCTTCCCTGAACGGGGTCACCCGTCATGAGCGAGTCATTCAACGCATGCGAGTACCTGCTCGACCGGCGGCTGGCCGCCGGCGATGACAATCGGCTCGCGCTCACCGGCCCCGGCGGCGAACTGACCTACGGGCAGCTTTACCAGCAGGTCCTGCGGGCGGCCGGGGCACTGCGCGGCATCGGCCTGCAGCCCGAGCAGCGGATGGTGATGTGCATGGCGGACTCGCCCGAGTTCGTGATCGCCTACCTGGCGGCGATGCGGATCGGAGCGATCCCGGTGCCGGTGTCCACGATGACGAACCCCGTCGGGCTCGGCGCACTGCTGCGTGACTCGCGGGCCCGGCTGCTCGCGGTGACCGGCGAATTCGCCGGGCTGGCCCGCGAGGCGATCATCGGCGCATCGGACCTGCGCGGCGTGCTCGGGCCGGACGACGGCGGCGAGGCAGTGAGCGGGCTGCCGTGGCACGGGCTCGGCACGCTGCTCTCCTCGGCCCAGCCGGACGAGTCCGTCTATCCGACCACCGCGGACTCGCCCGCGTTCTGGTTGTACACGTCGGGCACCACGGGCTCGCCGAAGGGCGCGATGCACCGGCACGGCACCATCCAGGTGGTCTGCGAGACCTACGGCGCGCAGGTGCTCGGCATCACGCCGGAGGATCGGTGCCTGTCGGCGGCGAAGGCCTTCTTCGCCTACGGCCTGGGCAATTCGGTGTTGTTCCCGCTGTCGGCCGGTGCCGCGACCGTGCTCGAACCGGCACGGTCGCTGCCCGAGGTCATAGCCGACCGGGCCCGCGAGTACGGCGCCACGCTGTTCTTCGCCGGCCCGACGTTCTTCGGCAACATGCTGCGCGCCGACCTGCCCGCGGATGCGCTGGCCGGCGTGCGGCTGGCGGCGTCGGCCGGAGAGGCACTGCCGGCCGCGCTGTACACGCGATGGACGACGCACTTCGGCGTGGACATCCTCGACGGCCTCGGCATGACCGAGATGCTGCACATCTTCCTGTCCAGCCGGGTCGGCCAGGCGCGCCCGGGCAGTACGGGCGTGGCCGTTCCCGGTTACGACCTCAAGATCGTGGACGACGACGGGCTTGAGGTACCCGCGGGCACGCCCGGCACCTTGCTCGTGCGAGGCGCATCGGCCGCCACCGGGTACTGGTCGCGCTATGACGCCTCGCGCCTGGTGTTCCAGGGGGAATGGCTGCGCACCGGCGATACCTACGTCCAGGACGCCGACGGTTACTACAGTTGCCTCGGCCGCACCGGCGACATGCTCAAGGCGAGCGGAATGTGGGTGACACCGGCCGAAGTGGAGGCCCGGCTGCACGCCCACCAGGCCGTGTCGGAGGCGGTCGTCGTGGCCGCCCTGGACGCCGACGGGCTGGAGAAGCCCGTGGCGTTCGTGATCTTGCGACCCGGCCAGGTCGCTACCGAGACCGAGCTGATCCAGTTCTGCCGCGAGGGCCTGCCCTCGTTCAAACGACCGCGCAGGATCGTATTCGTCAGGGATTATCCGACCACCCACACCGGCAAGATCCGCCGGGTTGACTTGCGGCAGACGGCCAACGACACCGGCCTGCTGGCCAAACCGTCCGGCTGATGCCCCGTGACCGGCGGCCCAGGGCGAAGGAGGAGCGATGACGCTGCACTGGACGAAGGAGGACCCGCCGCACTGGGACGCTGACAAGCAGCGGTTGTTCGGCCCGGACGAACTGGCGGCGGTGGGCTTCGGCGAGCCCGCTCCCGGATCCGCGATCGCCGACGAGTGGTGGCGGGTGACCGACGACGACGGGATCGTCGTCGGCTATGGCTGGCTGGATTCGGAATGGGGCGACGCTCAGATCACGCTCCTAGTCGACCGGGCCAGGCGCGGCGCCGGCATCGGCAACTTCATCCTGGACCGGCTGGAGGAAGAGGCCGCCGAACGCGGGCTGAATTACATCTACAACGTCGTCCCGGACACGCACCCCGAGGCAGCCCGGATTGGTCGCTGGCTGACCGAGCGCGGCTTTACCCACGGCACCGGCGACCTGCGCCGGCACGTCCCCAGCGCCAAGCCGACGTCGTAACGCGGCCGAGGTAAGGAGTCGTCGTTCACGCGTCACGCGGGGTGCTCTAGGACGCGACTGCGGGCTCCTGCTCGCGGGCTTCGGCGCGCTGCGGCACGAGCTTCCTGGTACGGATGAGGGCCACGATCACCAGCAGGCTAGCCACGTTGAGGATCGCAGCCAGACCGAAAGCTGCCGCCATGCCATGAGCGAGCACGTGCCGCCCCTGGGCGGCGGCGGTAAGGCCCGGCAGCGGATGCCGGCCCGCGTTCCGGCTGGCGGTGCCGAATACCGCGACCAGAACGGCCAGGCCCAGGGAGCCGCCGACCTGCTGCATCACGTTCACCATGCTGGAGGCGGCGCCGGAGTCCGCTGGCGCGACGCCTGCCAGCGACGCCGTCGTCAGCGGCACGAACACCAGGCCCATCCCGATACCCAGCAGCACCATCGGGCCGAACACCCCGGACCAGTAGCCGGTCGCGGGCGAAACGCGCGACAGCCAGGCCAGCGAGGCGACGGCCGGCAGCATCCCGGCGATCATCAGCGGCTTGGCGCCTAGTCGCGGCATCAGCCGGGCGGTACGATCAGGAATGAAGCGGAGGTCTACTCCGGTTACTATACGGAGGTAGCCTCCGTTTTGTAAACCTATTTTTTGGCCAGGACGATGACCAGACCATCTGACCAGGAGCTCGCGCGGCCGGCCGAGCAGCAGCAGCGTGCCGACGCCCGGCAGAACCGTGCCCGGCTGATCTCCGCGGCCACCGCGGCCTTCACGGAGAAGGGAGCCGACGCGCCGCTGGAGGACATCGCCCGGCGGGCCGGCGTCGGCATCGGCACGCTCTACCGCCACTTCCCCAGCCGGCTGGACCTGCAGGCCGCCGTGTTCCGCAACCAGGTCCAGATGGTCTGCGAGCAAGGCGACGCGCTGCCTCAGACCGGCTCACCCGGGCCGGCCTTCGCCGCCTGGGTCCGCGCGCTGGCCGGCTACCTGGTCACCAAGCGCGGCTTGTCGCGCGCGCTGATCGAGGCAGTCGGCGCTGAATCCGAGCTGATCACGTCGTGCTGGATGGCTATGCGCGAGACCACCGAGCGGCTGCTGGCGAACGCACAGCGGGCCGGGGCCATCCGGGACGATGTCACCGCCACGGACGTGATGCGGCTGGTCCACGGGGTGGCGGTGAGTTCGGAGAAGGAGCCGGGCCGGACCGATCTGCTGCTGTCGGTCACGCTCGACGGCCTGGCGGCCCGGCCCCGCTGAACCGGCCGACGCGGCCCAGACCCACCGAACCGGCGGCCCCGGGGCTCACAACTCAGGCGGGCGGTTCTCGTAGGGGGTGCTGAGGACCACGGTGGTCCGGGTGGAGACTCCGCCCAGGGTGCGGATCTGGTACAGCAGCTCCTCGAGCGCGGCCGGCGAGGAGACGCGTACCTTGAGGATGTAGTTCTCGTCCCCCGCGACGCTGTGGCAGGCCTCGATGGCCGTCAGGTGCTCTAGCCGCTGCGGCAGGTCATCCGGGGCGGCGGCGTCGAACGGCTTGACCGATACGAAGGCGGTGAGCGGCAGCCCGATGTCCTCCGGGTTGAACATCGCCGCGTAGCCCTTGATCACGCCGTCCTGCTCGAGCCTGCGCACCCGCTGGTGTACCGCCGACACCGAGAGGCCGGCCTGCCGGGCCAGCTCGGTGAAGCTCATCCGGCCGTTGCGGGCCAGCAATGACACGATCTTGCGGTCGATCTCCTCCACGTGGTCACGTTAGCGCCCTGAATTCACCCTCGAGCCGCAACAACGCAACGGAATGGTCTCGGCGTTTATGAGAATGTGACATCACCGTCCGCGTCCTCTGGCCCCCGGGAAGCCGCCGTCGGCGCGGTCAGCATCAGCCGCCGGCCCATGCGAGACTGTAGAGATGCAGCGGAACCCGGAAGAACTCTACGAACTCGGTCCCGCCGCGCCCGATATCGCGGATGCGCCGATGTTGCACCACCTCGAGGGCTTCATCGACGCGGGCAACGCGGGCCGGCTGCTCGCCGAGCACCTGCTGAGCAGCCTCCCCCACGAGACGGTGGCGCGGTTCGATGCGGACCGGCTCATCGACTACCGGTCCCGGCGCCCGCTGATGATCTACGACAACAGCCACTGGGAGAGCTACGAAGCTCCCGAGCTCGCCCTTTACCTGCTGCGCGACCAGAACGAGCGGCCCTTCCTGCTGCTGACCGGGCCCGAGCCCGACCATGAGTGGAGGCTGTTCACCGACGCCATCCTGGACCTGAGCGCCCGGCTCGGCGCTGGCCTCGCGGTCAGCTTCCTGGGCATCCCGGCCGGGATGCCGCACACCCGGCCGCTGGGTGTGATCGCGCACGGGACCCGCGACGACCTGATCAGCGCGCACCAGCGGCTGCCGAGCCGGATCCAGCTGCCCGGCAGCGCGGCCGCCCTGCTCGAGCTGCGGCTCGGCGAAGCGGGCCGGGACGCGCTGGGCTTCGCCGTGCAGGTGCCGCACTACCTGGCCCAGGCCGTCTATCCGCCGGCCGCGCTGGCGCTGCTGGGCTCGGTGGTCACGGCCACCGGGCTCGGGCTGCCCGACGCCGAGCTCCGTGAGGCCTCGACCCGGACGAACGAGGCGATCGAACGGCAGGTGGCCGAGTCAGCCGAGGTGGCCGAGCTGGTCCGCGCGCTGGAGCAGCAGTACGACACCGCCGCGGAAGCCAACGGCGCACAGCCTGATTCGGGCGCCGGCCTGCTGAGTGAGGGCGAGTCCATGCCCACCGCCGACGAGCTCGCGGCCCAATTCGAGCGGTTCCTGGCCGAGAACCAGGGCCGCATCGATCCGCCGGGACCGCGGACTACCGAGGGCCCGGACAGCTAACCGACGACGACCAGCTCTCGCGGAGCGTTGTTGAGCCGCTGGTAACCATCAGCGGTGCAGACCACGATGTCCTCGATCCGCGCCCCGTGCGGGCCGGGGTAGATCCCCGGCTCCACCGAGAACGACATGCCGGGCTCGAGGACCTCGCGGTTCCCGGCTACGATGTACGGGTCCTCGTGCGTCTCCAGCCCGATCCCGTGCCCGGTCCGGTGGAAGAACGCCTCGCCGTACCCGGCCGCGGTGATCGGCTCGCGCGCGGCCGCGTCGATGGACTCGGCGCTCACCCCCGGCCGGATCGCGGCGCAGGCGGCCTCCTGGGCGTCGAACAGCACCTTGTAGTAGGCGGTGAACTCGGCGGGCGGCTCGCCGATCGCGTACGTCCGGGTGCTGTCCGAGCAGTAGCCCGAGGGCATGGCGCCGCCAATGTCCACGACCACGGCGTCACCGGCGGCCAGGACCCGGTCCGACACCTCGTGATGCGGGCTGGCGGCGTTCGGTCCCGAGGCCACGATCACGAAGTCCACGGTGGCGTGTCCCTCGGCCAGGATGGCCTCGGTGATCACCGAACCGACCTCGCGTTCGGTCAGCCCGGGCCGCAGCCAGCCAGGGACGCGCGCGTGCACCCGGTCGATGGCCTCGCCCGCCTCGCGCAGCGCGGCGACCTCGGCGGGAGTCTTCCTGATCCGCAGCGGACGCAGGGCGGCGCTGGCCAGCGCCTGGCGCGCGCCGGGCAGCGCGTCACGGAATTTCAGCACGAACAGCGCCCACATCCGGTCGGACAGGCCGACCGTCAAGACGCTCCCGAGCAGGCCAGCGACCAGGCGGAACGGGTCGTCCGTCTCCTCCCACGGGATGATCTCCACGCCGAGCGAGCCGGCCGGCGAGGCCTGCGCGGCGGGCAGCTCCAGGCGCGGCACGAACAGGGCCGGGTCGCCGTGCGCCGGGACGGCCAGGCAGGTCAGGCGTTCCAGCTGCTTGGCGTCGTAACCGGTGACGTAGCGCAGGTCCGGGCCGGGCGTCAGCAGCACGGCGTCCAGGCCGGCGGTGCGCACGGCCTCGCGCACGAGTTCCAGACGGCTGGCGGGGTACAGTTCCACGCACCCAACCCTAAGACCGCGCCACGGCGCTGACGAACCGGCCCAGGGACGAACCCAGTCCCCACCGCTCGCCGAGTTCCTTCAGCTGGGCCGTGTCCGGCGGCACGGTGGGCAGCTGCCCGTCCACCGGGGGCAGCGGGGCGTTGTCGACCACCCGCACGACGGACATGGCGATGTCCAGGTAGCCGCGGGCCTTCTCGAGCTTCTCCCGGCTGCCACGGGGGAAC
>Ga0116214_1000307_pt1 | contig 20324 bp, 17 predicted proteins | sample Sb_taG_FD_88964 | JGI IMG/M metagenome (GOLD analysis project Ga0116214, IMG submission 88964) | Peat soil microbial communities from Weissenstadt, Germany - Sb_50d_1_NS metaG | ecosystem: Environmental > Terrestrial > Soil > Wetlands > Peat | place: Germany: Weissenstadt | collected 2010-09-21
GGAATGTGAATCTATGTCCGGATCAAGCGCTCCGATCGGGGGCGATATATAACCGAATGTCCGACTTGACAAAGCTCGCCCGGAAGTTGTGCGACAGCCTCTACTATTGCCCGGATCCTCCGCGTAGGCCGGATCCTCCGTGATAATGGGAACTGCGGGGCGGGTGGGGTAGTCCGGGCCGGTTGGAGGGCCTCCTAGAGGCCGGTACCACGTTCCTGCGCGGGTGAACGTTTGGGCGCGGGGTCAGGTGATGCCGTGGCGGCGCAGGATGTCCTCGACGTCCCCCAGATCGTCGTCATCGTCGGCCGCGCTCTTGCCCTTGCGCGCCTTGACCGGAGTCCCGGCCGGCGCCGTAGTGGCGACAGGAGCGGTCCGGGGGGCGAGTTCCCGTCCGGGGGCGGCGGCCTTCGCGCCGACGGCCTGCTCGCCCTGGCCCGGCTTCACCCGGCGCCGCCGCAGCGGCCCGGAGGCCACGAACAGCACAACGGCCACCCCGGCGACCGCGATTCCGGCCCAGACCTCAGCTGAGAACACGAAGCCCTTCGCGAAGTCCCCGACGGCCGCCCCCATCTTCCAGAACATCTCGATCGCGCCGGTCAGGTACGCGGCCAGCGGCAGCAGCGACCAGGCCGCCCCGCGCAGGCCCGCTCCGAGGCCGCGGCGGCGCATGGCGATATAGCTCAGCACCAGACCGAGCCCGGTCAGTCCCCCGCACAGTGGCAGCCAGGCGATCTTGTCATAGGTGGACACGCACACCTCCCCGCGGTTCTAGAAGAAGTCTAGGCGGTGATCCGCGCTGAATCGCTGTGGCTAACCCCCCGATTGGCTCACGTCTTTCCGCACGGCTAGGCCTTCGGCGTCCACCGTCAGGTCGCGCAGGGACCGCACCACGGTCCGGCCCGGGGCGGGCGGGATCGGGACCATCGACGGCACAGCGAACACCTGGCAGCCGGCCGCCTCAGCCGACGCCACGCCGTTAGGCGAGTCCTCGAGCGCGGAGCAGCCGCCGGGGGGCACGCCGACCAGCTTGGCTGCGAGCAGGTACGGTTCGGGGTCGGGCTTGGTGGCGGTGACAACCTCGGCGCATACCAGCACGTCGAACCGCATTCCGGTGCTGGCCAGCACGGCTTCCATGAAGCTGCGCTCAGACGAGGTCACCAGCGCGTGCGGCAGGCCGGCACGCTGGACCGAGGCCAGCAGTTCGCGCGCACCGGGCCGGACCGGCACGCCGTCGCGGCGGACGCGCTCGATGATGTCGGACATGAGCCATTCACCGACCAGTTCCGGCGGCGCACGCCGGGTGGCCTTCGCCAGCAGGTAACGCACCGAGCGTTCCAGGCTGCCGCCGAGCAGCGCGGCCTGGTCTTTCTCGGTCCAGGCGGCCCCGAGCCTGGCCATGATCGCCGTCTCGGCCTCCAGCCAGAGCGGCTCAGAGTCGATCATCAGCCCGTCCATGTCGAACAGGACCGCGGTGTTGGCCCCGGAAGCCTCACGGCTCATACGCTGAAGTATTTCGCCTCGGGATGATGCACGACGATCGCGCCGGTGGACTGCTCGGGATGCAGCTGCATCTCCTCAGACAGTTCGACGCCGATCCGGACGGCTCGATGTCGGGCCGGGTCGCGTTCAGTATCTCGTTGCACCCTTCGTAACCGTCGAAGTCGTCGACGGTGGCCTCGCTGGCCTGCAGCATGGTGCCCATCGCCCCGTCGGCCACCACGACTCGTTCGGCCAAGGCGCCCCGTAGCGTGCTCATTGACCCCCCATCTAGGGATAACGTTCAGGACTCCCTATTTTCCCCCGGGCCCACCCTATCTTCTCCCCCAAGCCCACCCGGTGCCTCGCACGGGACACGCCAGAGGTCACACAACGAGTCGGGCCAACCACGTAGTCTTGAGGGAAGGCCTAGGGAGGAGGAGAGTCATCGAGTTCAACGACATCGGCGAACTCACCTCTCCGGTCGCCATCGCCGGGTTCGAAGGCTGGAACGACGCGGGCGAGGCAGCCAGCGGAGTGGTCAACCATCTGGGTATCGCCTGGCAGGCGACCCCGATCGGCGCCATCGATCCCGAGGAGTTCTACGACTTCCAGGTCAACCGGCCGGTGATAGAGATCGAGGACGGCTACACCAAGCGCCTCATCTGGCCTACGACCAGGCTCTCGCTCGCGCGGGCACACGCCGCCGACGGGATGTTGGGCTCGGTGCCGCCCACCGGGCTTTCCCGGGACGTGATCCTGGTGCACGGCATCGAGCCGAACATGCGCTGGCGGGCGTTCAGCGAGGAACTCGTGCGCAGTCTGGAAAGCCTGGGCGTGGAGCTGGTCATCCTGCTCGGCGCGCTGCTGGCCGACGCTCCGCATACCCGCCCGGTGCCGGTATCGGTCGGCTCATCGAACGCGAAGCTGGCCACCGAGGTCGCCGGCGGCGTCAGCCGGGTGGACTACAAAGGCCCGACCGGGATTCTCGGGGTGCTCCAGCACGCGTGCACCGGCGCGGGCCTGCTCACGGTCTCGCTGTGGGCACAGGTGCCGCATTACGTGGCGCAGCCGCCCAGCCCGAAGGCCACCCTCGCGCTGCTGCGCGGCGTCGAGGACATCCTGGACGCGCCGCTGCCGCTGGCCGATCTGCCCGAGGAGGCCCGCGCGTGGGAGCGGGGGGTGGACGAGCTCGCCCAGCAGGATTCCGAGGTGGCCGACTACGTCCGGACGCTCGAGGAGGCCAAGGACGCGATGGACCTGCCCGAGGCGAGCGGCGACGCCATCGCCCGCGAGTTCGAACGGTATTTCAGGCGGCACGGCGGTGCCGGGGAGTCGAACCCCTAGATCGGGGGCCAGGGGACGGCGGGCCAGTCCGCCGGCGGATACGGGTGGACGCGGTGTTTGAGCAGGGTCTCCACCCTGATCTTGGTGGCGTCGATCTCGCTCGCGGTCAGCAGTCCGGATAGCTGGGCGGCCAGGGTGCCCTCGGTTAGTTCCGCGTTCAGGCGGCGCAGCGCCTCCACCGAGCGCCGGGGCAGGCTCTTGCCGCGCCATTGCCACAGGACGGTGCGCAGCTTGTAGTCTTCGGCGAAGCAGACCCCGTGGTCGCACCCGTACAGGTGCCCGTCGGCCACGGGCAGCAGATGACCTATCTTGCGGTCGGCGTTGTTCACCACCGCGTCGAACACGGCCATGTCGCGCAGGCCCGCGTGATCGGTGCGGCGGGACAGGGCGATCAGGTCCACGCCGGCGTCATAGTCGATCCACAGCTGGCACATGCCGGGCCCGAACGGACCGTCCCGCATGACCGTCGGCGGAACCACGTCCCAGCCGGCCGCGCGGGACACGGCATAGGCGGCCACTTCCCGGCCGGCCAGGGTCCCCGCCGGGAAGTCCCACAGCGGCCGCTCACCCGCGATCGGCTTGTAGACGCACGCGATGCTGGCCTGCTGGCGCCTGGCCTTCTTGGGGTTCTTAGGGTCCGGCCTGGCGGTCGTGACCGTGCAGTACAAAGTGGCGTTGGACGCATCTACCAGCCGGCCCTCGACTTCCAGCGGGCCGCAGGTGAGCAGGTCAAGCGTGGCCTGCTCCCCCCCGCCGGTTTCGGGGCCCGCGCTGTTGGGATCAAACATGGCTGATGCGGTGACCGTTCTGCCGCGGGCAGATATGCCCGTCGGTTTCAAGCGGCAGGCCGCACAGCGGGCACGGCGGGCGGCCCGCGGCGACGATCTTGGCGGCGCGCTGGGCGAAGGCGCGCGCGGCACCGGGCGTGATGCGCACCCGCAGCACCCCCGGTCCGTCGGGGGGAATGTCGTCAGCCAACGGCTCGACCGGCTCGTCTGATTCTTCCTGCGCTTCGATGACGACCATGCCGCCATCGCCGTCCCAGGCCAGGGCGATCGCACCGACCCGGAAATCCTCCAGTAGCGGCAGGTCGAGCGGAGCGTCATCCTCCAGCGCGGCGGGTGCGGCGGCCGGCACCTCGGGCGACCCGCCAGTACGCCTGAGCACCTCGTCCAGGAGCTCATCGAGGCGTTCGGCCAGCAGGCTGACCTGGAACTTCTCCAGGACCACGCTAGTCACCCGACCGCTGGCGGTCGCCTGCAGGTAGAAGATCCGTTCTCCTGGCTGCCCCACCGCGCCGGCCACGAACCTGTCCGGCGGGTCATAGAAGTAGACCGGCATAGTTCTATCCTCGCGTGTCCGCCGACTCTTGACGACTATCAGCTATTGAGAAGGTAGCGGGGATCGAGGGGGTGTTCGGCCGCCCGTTCATGTGGCCGGCTCCGCCGGAACCGCCCCCGACCGCCGCGTCACTGGCCGCGATGCCGCGCGCCCCTGGATCGTGTCCCCGGGCGTGTGGCATGAGGTCATCGACCCCACCCCCTCTGTCGTTCATCCGGACCAGGAAAGACCGTAGCGGCGTATACCTGATCACGGTCAGTGAGCAGGGATCGGCTTGGATCCGCTGGCACTGGTCGAGGTGCAATCCCAGGCTATCGGCCACGATCGCCTTGATGACGTCGCCGTGGGAGCAGATAAGGTACGTGGCGTCCTGGCCGAGCCTGGCGTTCCAGTCCCGGACCGCGGCCACCGCCCGGTGCTGCATGTCCGGCATGGATTCCCCGTCGGGGCCGGGGAAGGTCACCGCGCTGGGGTGCGCCTGCACCACGCGCCAGAGCTTCTCGGCCGCGAGCTTCTTCAGCGGCCGGCCGGTCCAGTCTCCGTAGCGGCACTCCCCCACCCGCTCATCGGTGACGACCTGCTGACCGTCGCGGCCTGCCGCGATCGCCGCCGCGGTCTGCAGGCAGCGTTCCAGCGGACTGCTGACCATGGCGTCCAGCCGGAGCGGGGCGAGCCGGGCGGCCAGCGCGGCGGCCTGAGCCTGGCCGCGATCATCCAGCGAGATGCCGGGCATCCAGCCGGTCAGCACGTGACCGGTGGTCGCGGTGAGCCCATGTCGCACGAGCAGAACGGTCGTCACGCCTTCCGACTGTAATGCACCTGCTGGTTCAGGCCGTCCCGGGTGCCCGCGTCGTACACGTGAATCCGGGAGCACCGGGCAAGCCCGGCACTCCCGGATCGGATGGCAGCTGACCGGGCCGGTCAGCCGCCGGTATTCACGGTGCTCAACTCACGTAGTACCAGTCCTCCGGGTCGAGCAGGAGCGTGGACGGCTGTGGCAGCACGCCATGAAGGTTGCTGACGACCTCGGTGACCTGGTAGGGCGCGTTCGGCTGCCACTCCACCGGCACCTGCGTCTGCAGGTAGTTCTGCCAGGTGTACATGGTGGAGTTGCTGCTGCTGGCCAGCGTCTGGTCGATCAGCGAGTCGTTGGTCTTGTCGCAGTACCCGCCGGAGTTGGCGATCGCGCCGCACATGAACAGCGTCTCCCCGGTCGGCAGGATGTCCGGGTAGAACGACCAGCCCAGGCCCCAGTCGGCCATGTCCCAGTTGCACGGGATCTTGGCCACCACGCAGTTGCCCGCGGACGCACCGACCACCGTGTTGAACGGCTCGGGCTTGAGGTTGAACTTGATGCCGACCGCCGCCGCGTTCGACTGCAGCTGGGTCAGCTCGGCCTGGACCCACGCCAGCCCGCTGACGTAAGCGAACGTGAAGCTCAGCGCGCTACCCGCGCTGATCCCCGAACCGCACAGGCTCGCGTTGGAACACGTGGTCGTCCCGTTCGGGGTCACGGTCCAGCCGTGGCTGCTCAGCAGGCTCTTGGCCTTGGTTGGATCGTACGGGAACGCGTTCTTCCCTCCCTGGGGGGAGAGCCACTGGGTCACCGGTTCGCTCGCGACTGGCCCGGTCGTCAGGCTGCCGTAACCCTTCAGCGGGCCCTGCAGCACCGCTTCCCCGTTCATCAGGTAGGCCAGCGCCTGCCGGAAGTACAGCTGCTTGAAGATCGCGGCATGGTCACTGACGGTGGACTGCTCGTTGACGGTGTAGTAGCTGATCCCCCAGGAGTTCCACGGGCCCAGCGTGTAACCCGGCAGCGGGTTGGTGCCCACCGCCGCGTCGAGCGGCTTGGCCGGCAGGTCCTCCGTCGGGATGTAGCCGACGTCGATCTTGCTGCTGGAACTCGGCGCGCGCAGCACGTCGTACTCGGCCGCGTCGGTGGTGAACGGCAGCTCCTGGAACTCCGCCAGCTTCGGCTTGTCCGGGCCGGAGTAGGACTTGTTCGGCACCATGGTCAGGTTCCCGTCGGCGTTGAACGCGGTCAGCTTCCACGGCCCGTCCACCACCGACCACAGCGGCGAGCCCACGTACCCGCTCATGTTCCGCGACTGGGCGTCCAGGTACTTGTACACCGCCGCGCAGTCGCTGACCGTGGTCGAGCAGTGGCTCGGCCCGGCCGCGGTGGCGTCCCAGGCCTCCGGCATGGGCGTGACTTGGGCCAGCTCGTTGTACAGGAACCACTGCTGGTTGTAGGCCTTGTTCAGGGTCAGCACCAGCGTCGTGGGGCTGGCCACCTTCATGCTGCTGACCACCGTGTTCGGGAACCCGGTGTAGGCACCGTAGTCGACGTCGCCGACCGCCTGCTCCATGTTCAGCCAGAACGCGATGTTCTGCGCGGTCACCGGCTGGCCGTTGGACCACTTGAAATTCTTGAGCGTGATCGTCACGGTCTTGCCGTCGCTGCTCCACACCGGAAGGCTGGCCAGGCTCTTGGTCGTGTTCACCGTCGGCTGGTTCCCGGTGCCGAACCAGTACAGCGGCCGGTAGAGCAGGTACTGGAACAGGTTGATGTTGGAGACGCTGATGTAGGCGCTGCTGGTGAACGGGAAGATGTAGTTCGGCGTGGTCGCCGGCAGTTCGGCGAACGTCGCGGTGCCCCCGCTGACCGGGGTGCCGGCCGCCGAGGAACTGCTGCTGCTGGAACTGCTGCACGCGCCGAGCGCGATGATGCTCGCCACCGCGACCGCCAGGCCGCCGAAGGTTTTGCTCCGGAATTTCATCGGCCCTCCCTTCCCGCGCCGTTGGCGCTTCTGCTCCGTGCTGAGATCATCAGCTTGTCGCCTCTCTCTCCCAGTTCAAGTGACCCGCCCCGCGCCGTCGCGGGGCACCGGTCGGTAAACCCCGGTCGATGACGGTCCGTGTCCCGGCACATCCGTTCCGGCGCATGCTGCGGCCAGCCACCGACGTGCTAGTTTCTGGAAGCCTAAGTTCCTACGGCATCGATCTCTCAGCGAGAAGGTCACAACTCGCCATCAATCCGGACCAATGTCACGCGGCGTCACGGTCGGTATCTGGGGACGGCCAGAGGATGGAAAGGGCCCGGTACCGCCCTAAGCGGACTGGGCGGGATTCACCGCGGCTTCGGATACCACGGCCGGCTCCGGCGTCCGCAGCGGGAAGTGGCAGGCGGCGAGGTGCCCGTCGGCGGTGAACGGCCGCAACGGCGGCTCCTGCTCGGCGCACACGTCCTCCGCCAGCGGGCAGCGAGTACGGAACCGGCAGCCGGACGGCGGGTGGATGTTCGACGGAAGCTCCCCGGCCACGCCCTTCTGCCGCGTATCGCGCTCCACTCGCGGGTCCGCGACCGGAATGGCGTCGATCAGGCCCTTGGTGTATGGGTGGACCGGCCGGTAGTAGACGTCGTTGGCGGGACCCACCTCGACGAGCTTGCCCAGGTACATCACGCCGATCGTCTCCGACATGTACCGGACCACACCCAGGTCATGGGAGATGAACAGGTAGGTCAGGCCGAGGTCGCGCTGCAGGTCCTGCATCAGGTTGAGGATCTGCGCCTGGATGGACACGTCCAGCGCGGACACCGGCTCGTCGGCCACCAGCAGCTTCGGTCCCAGGATCAGGGCGCGGGCCAGCCCGAGCCGCTGCCGCTGCCCGCCGGAGAATTCATGCGGGTACCGCTCGACCGCGGCCCGGGGCAGTCCGACCTCGTCCAGCATCGCGTCGATCCTGGCCTGCTGCTCCCGGCGGCTGCCGACGCGCTGGATGGCCAGCGGCTCGCGCAGGATCGGTCCGACCCGCATCCTCGGATCCATAGAGGCGTAAGAGTCCTGGAACATGAGCTGGACCTTGGCTCCGCGCCGCCGCCGCTCCCGGATGCTCAGCCTGGCCAGGTCCGTGCCGTCGAGCACGATGGCGCCGCTGTCGGCCCGTTCCAGGCCGACGATCAGCCGGCCGACCGTGGTCTTGCCGCAGCCGGACTCGCCGACCATGCCGAAGGTATGGCCGGGCTTGATCGAGAAGTTGACGTCGGCAACGGCGCTGACCGCGCCGATCTTGCGCTGCAGCAGCCCGCCGGAGGTGACGCTGAAGTTCTTCACCAGGTGCTCGATGGTCAGCAGCGGCTGGCCGTCGGCCGCCGCGACCTTGGCGGCCCGCTCCCGAACTTGCGCTCCGGACTCCGCGGTGACCAGCGCGGCGGCGTCGTCCTTCTCCCGGCCGACCGGGAAGTAGCACCGGTAGCGGTGGTCCCAGCCGTTTCCCTCTAGCGACGGCTCGGTCTCCCGGCACGTGTCCTGCGCGTAGCGGCACCGCGCCGCGAACTTGCACCCGGCCGGCGGCCTGGTCAGGTCGGGCGGCTGGCCAGGGATGTTGTACAGCCGGCCGGAAACCGCAGCGGCCTTCTCCGGCAGCGCCTCGAACAGCGCCTCGGTGTACGGGTGCCGCGGGTTGGCGAACAGCCGCGCCGTGCTGGTCTCCTCCATGACCCGGCCCGCGTACATGACGACCGCGCGGTCGGCGCGGCCGGCGATGACGCCCAGGTCGTGGGTCACCAGGATCACCGCCATGCCCAGCCGCTTGCGCAGGTCGTCGATCAGTTCCAGGATCTGCTTCTGGATCGTCACGTCCAGCGCCGTGGTCGGCTCGTCGGCGATCAGCAGCCGCGGCTCGGCGGCGAGCGCCATGGCGATCATCACCCGCTGGCGCATCCCGCCGGACAGGTGATGCGGGTAGGCCTTGATCCGCTCGGCCGGCCGGGGCATGCCGACCAGGCCGAGCACCTCGACCGCCCGGGCCAGCGCGGTCTGCCGGTCGGCCCCGCGATGCAGCCGGACCGTCTCGGCGATCTGGTCACCGATCGTCATCGTCGGGTTCAGCGAGGTCATCGGGTCCTGGAAGACCATGCCGATCTCGTTGCCGCGAACTTCGCGCATCCCCTCGTCGTCCAGCGTGGAGATCACCTTGCCGCCCAGCAGGATCCGGCCGCCGGTGATGCGCCCGCCCGGGGGCAGCAACTGCATGATCGACAGCGCGGTAATCGTCTTCCCGCTGCCCGACTCGCCCACGATACCGAGACACTCGCCGGCCTCGAGGACGAAGTTCACGCCGTCGAGCGCGTAGACCGTGGCGCTGCGGAGCCGGATCTCGGTTTGCAGGTCCTCGACCTGAAGCAAGGGTGCCATGCGTCCTCGCAACTCTTGTAGGGAATGCCGTGGGTGCCGGCCTAGCGGCGTTGCAGCCGGACCTCGACGGCGTCGCGAAGGCCCTCGCCGATCCAGATGAACGCGGTGATCACGATCACGATGCAGACCCCCGCGGGGACGATCAGCCACCAGTACCCATCGGAGACATAGGTGACACCGTTGCTGAGCATCGCGCCCCAGTCCTGCTCCGGCGGGCGGATGCCAAGCCCGAGGTAGCTGAGCGCGACCACGAGCGCGATCGCGTCCGCCACCTGGAAGCTGAGGTTGACCACGATGGTGCCGACGGCGTTCGGCGCGATGTGCCGCAGCACGGCCCGGGCGCTGCTGCCGCCCATCACCCGCATCGCCTGGACGTACTCCCGGACCCGCAGCGACAGCGCCTCGCCGCGGACCAGCCTGGAGGTGGTCAGCCACGAGGTGATCGCGATCACCCCGATCAGGATCGGCTCGGTCGGCGTGACTATGGCCACGATCACCAGCGCCAGGAACAGCACCGGGATCGACAGCACCGCGTCCACGATGCGCATCATCACCGCGTCGAGGAACCCGCCGAAGTAGCCGGCCACCGATCCCCACAGCACGCCGATCACGGTGGCCAGTATCGCGGCGGAGATGCCGACCTCCAGTGAGATCTGGCCGGAAGTCATCAGCCGGGCGAGGACGTCGTTCCCGTTCGAGTCGGTGCCGAGCGGATGGCCGGCACCCGGGGGGAGCGTCTCGTTGGCGAAGTCCACCACGGTCGTATTGCCGTGGTAAAACAGCGGCCCGATGAAGCAGAACACCACCATCACCACGATGATGGCCACGCCGGCGACCGCGAGCTTGTTCTCGAGGAACACCTCCAGGCCGCGGCGGAACGCGCTGCGCGGCTTGCTCGCCGGCAACGTCACATAGGGGACCGCCTCGTCCGTGCGCGGCTCGGCCACGGTGGCCACGTCCGCGATCTCTGAGATAAAGTCCGCGTCACGGATCGCCGGGTCCGGCGATTCCGGCGCGACGCCTCCTGGCATGCTCATTACGAGTACCTCACCCGGGGGTCGAGCATCGCGTACGCGATATCGGCGAGCAGCGAACCGATCACCGTCGCCAGTGCCACCACGATGAGGATACCCAGCAGGGTCGGGTAATCCGATTTCTGTGCCTGCTGGTAGAACAGCAGGCCCATCCCCGGGTAGTTGAACACCGACTCGGTGATCAGCGCCCCGGCGAGGATGGCGGGCAACTGCAGCCCGAGCAGGGTGGCGATCGGGATCAGCGAATTGCGCATCACGTGGCGGAACAGGATCCGGCGCTCGCTGGCGCCCTTGGCCTTCGCGGTCCGCACGTAGTCCTCGGTCAGGTTGTCCAGCACCGAGGAGCGCATGTACCTGCTGAACAAGGCGAGTGTGACCAGCGTCAGCGTCGCGATCGGCAGGACCATCGCGTTGAAGTTCGAGAAGATCACGCCCAGCGTCTCACCCTGCGGCGCCTCGGCGGGGAAGATCGGGAACTTGATCGCGAAGATGAAGATCAGCAGCAGGCCGAGCAGGAACACCGGCATCGCGTAGAAGATCGTCGAGAAGGTGTTGAAGAAGTGGTCGACGAACTTGTTGCGCCGCACCGCCTGCAGCATGCCGAGCGGGACCGCGATGACCACGGCCAGGATGACGGAGATGCCGACCAGCACGACCGTCTTGGGGATCCGCTCGACCAGCAGCGAGGCCACGCTCTGGTTGAGGTTCCACGAGTAGCCCAGGTTGCCCTGGACGATGTGACCCAGCCACAGCAGGTACTGGGAGTACCACGGCTTGTCGAAGCCGTAGGTCTGGTCGAACAGCTTGATCGCGGCGGGGTCACGGTACACGCTGGGCCCCATGACGGCGGCGGCGACGTTGCCCGGGATCGCCCGTAGCAACGCGAAGGTGATCAGGGTCACCAACAGGAGGACCACGATCGCCTGAAGCAGCCGGCGCACTATGAACAGTGCCACCTGTCTCCTTCTTTCCTATGCGCCCGGGAATGCGGGGGGTTGCCCGGCATTCCCGCATCGTACGTCAGCCGACCAGGCGGTCACCCGGCAGCCCTTATTTGATGAAATATCAGTCTTCCGGAGTGATGTTGAGCGTCGCGATCCGAGATCCTGGTCGGTGCTGGGTCATCAGCTTGTCGCCCCTCTCTCCCAGTTCCGCCTGTGATCCGCTCCGCACCGTCGCCGGACACCGGGTCGCGGTATCCGGCCGATGACGGTTCGTACCCCGGGTATATCGCGGTCGGCGCACGACCAGCCGACCGGTGAGCCACCGTATTAGCGGTAGCGTAGGTTCCGTAGGGCATCGATCCCGAAAACGGAAATGTCACAACTTGCCATCAATCCCGGGAACCGCGTATCGACGTCACGGCGAGCGTCCCCTTACGGGACGGCAGCCCGTTCCCCGGGGCCCTGGATGACGAAGATGGCCGAACCGAACTGAAGCACGTCGCCGGGCCGGACCGGGACGGGCTCGCGGACGAGCCAGCCGTTCACGCGAGTGCCGTTATGGGAGCCCAGGTCGCTGAGGAGCCATCCGTCGTCGCCGCGGTCCAGCTGGGCATGACGGCGCGACACCGACAGGTCGGCGATGCGGAGATCGCAGTCCTGCGTCCGCCCGATGGTGAAGCTCGTCCCGCTGCCCGGCGGGAAGACCATCGGCGCCGGCCGTCCAGGGTCACCGAGGTCAGCCACGCCGGGGGGCGTCCACGTACCCGGGGGCGGTTGCGGTCCGCGAAACCAGTCCGCCTCGGGGCCGTCGGTGTCCCGGCGGCGGAAGGCCGCCCGCACACGGTCCAGCAGCCTGGCCTGCCGGGGCGGCAGGTCGGTGAACAATCCGGTGAGCTGACCGCGGCACCGCGCGCCGAGGGCGCTCTGCATGCGGAACATGAACGTCTCGTGTGACAGCCGGCCGTCGACGAACTCCTGCCGGAGTGCGCTGATGGCACGATCTCGCTCCTCGTCGGAGGCGCGCAGATACTCGGGCGTTGCGGGCGTGTCTGCCGCCGACCCTCCCATGAATGGAGTATCGACATCATCCGCGTCCGGGGCAAGGGAAAGCCGCGGATATCTGCCTGCCGCCCGGGCCTCAGGCGGTGGTCATGGCGGGCGTACTCACGTCCGACCCGTCCGGGGTCTGCAGCGGGAAGTGGCAGGCGGCCACGTGGCCCGGGCCGAACGATCGCAGCGCGGGTTCCTCGGCGGCGCAGAGATCCTGCGCGAACGGGCACCTGGTCCGGAACCTGCACCCGGATGGTGGGTTCACCGGGCTGGGCAGCTCACCCCGGATGCCGACGCCCTTCTTGGCGCGCTCCAGGGACGGCTTGGGCATCGGGATGGTGGCGATCAGGCCGGCCGTGTACGGGTGCGCGGCACGTTCGTAGACGTCCTGCCCGGAGCCGAGTTCGACCAGCTTGCCCAGGTACATGACGCCGATCCGCTCGGCCATGTACTTGACCACCGCCAGGTCGTGCGAGATCACCACGTAGGTCAGGCCGTGCGTGGCCTGCAGCCGCTTCATCAGGTTCAGCACCTGCGCCCGGATCGACACGTCGAGCGCACTCACCGGCTCGTCCGCCACGATGAGCCTGGGGTTCAGGGTGAGCGCCCGGGCCAGGCCGATACGCTGGCGCTGGCCGCCGGAGAACTCGTGAGGGTAGCGTTCCACGGCGTTGCGCGGCAGCCCGACCTCGCCGAGCAACTCGAAGACCCTGTCCCGCTGCGCGCGCTTGCTGCCGAGGTGCTGTACCGCGAGCGGCTCGCCGATGATCGCGCCCACCCGCATCCTCGGATCGAGCGAGGAGTGCGGGTCCTGGAACATGAGCTGCAGGTCACGGCGCTTGTGCCGGAGCTCGGCGCCGCGCAGCCGGGATACGTTCAGGCCGCCCATGGTGATAGCGCCGGAATTCGGTTTCTCCAGCGCCACGATCATCTTGCCGATCGTGGTCTTACCGCACCCGGACTCTCCGACCAGGCCGAAGGTGGTCCCGGCGGGCACCGAGAACGACACGCCCGATACGGCCTTGACGCTGCCCACCTTGCGCTGCAGCACGCCCGCCGTGATGGGAAATTCCTTCACCAGATCGGTGAGCTCGAGCAGCGGGGCCAGCCCGTCCCCGTTCGCCGCGGCCACCTCGACCGTACGCTCGGACACCTCGAGACGGCCGTCGGCCGTCACCTCGAGGCCGGACGCCACCACGATGGCCTCGACCCCTTGGGCCCCTTGGACCCCTTGGGCCCCTTGGACCCCTTGGGCCCCTTGGGCCGCCGGGACCTCCGGGGTTTCCTCGGTTGTTCCCTCGGCCGCCTCGGGCACGTCCCCGTCGGCCGCCGCGGAGTCGGCCAGCGGGGTGTCGACCACGAAGTCGGGCGCGTACCCGGCGTTGTCGGGTGGCGGAGCAGCCTCGGCCACGGCCTCGGCGTCGGATGAGACCAGGCCCATGCTCGCGGCGTCCGGCCCGCTCTCGCCGATCAGGGCCAGGGCGAGGGGTCCGTCGACCGGGTGCCAGCAGGAGAACCTGTGCTCGTACGTCTTGCCGGACAGGGACGGTTCCTCGGCGCGGCACTTGTCCGTGGCCCGGCTGCACCGGGCCGCGAACCGGCAGCCCTGCGGCGGGTGGGACAGGTCGGGCGGCAGCCCGGGGATGGCGTGCAGCGCCTTGTTGGCGTCCTGGTCCAGATGTGGGATGGAGGCGAGCAGGGCCTGGGTGTACGGGTGATGCATGTGGTTGAAGAGCTCGTACACGTCGGAGGTTTCCACCACCCGGCCCGCGTACATGACGTTGACCCGGTCGGAGTGCCCGGCGATCACGCCCATGTCGTGCGTGATCAGCAGCATCGCCATGCCCAGGCGGTCCTTCAGGTCCCTGAGCAGCGCCAGGATCTGCGCCTGGATGGTGACGTCGAGTGCGGTCGTCGGCTCGTCGGCGATGAGCAGCCTGGGCTCGTTGGCCAGCGCGATGGCGATCATCACGCGCTGCCGCAGGCCGCCGGAGAGCTGGTGCGGGAAGTCGTCGAGCCTCTCCTTCGGCCGGGGCAGCCCGACCAGGGTCAGCACTTCGACCGCGCGGTGGAGCGCGTCGGCCCTGCTCGCGCCCCGGTGCAGCCGGACCGGCTCGGCCACCTGGTAGCCGATGGTCTTGGTCGGGTCGAGCGAGGTGAGCGGATCCTGGAAGATCATCGCGATCTCGTTGCCCCGGACCCGCCGCAGATCTTCCTGCTTCAGGCCGACGAGTTCACGGCCGTCGAGCTTGATCGAGCCGCCGACGATCGACCCGCCGGGCGGCAGCAGCCCCATGATCGACAAGCCGGTCATGGACTTGCCGCACCCGGACTCGCCGACGAGGCCGAGGGTCTCCCCGGCATCGATCCTGAGGTCAACGTTGCCGACCGCCTGGACTACCGAACTGGTCAGCTTGATATGGGTCGACAGGTTCTCGATTTCAAGGACGGGGGCCATCTGGCCGTTACCTCTCGTTCGTGATGGCTGGTCAGGGGCGGGCGGCTAACGGCGTCTCAACCGGACGTCCAGGGAGTCGCGAAGCGCGTCGCCGATGAAGTTCAGTGACATCACGGTTAGTACGATGCAGGTCAGGACCGGCCAGATCAGCCACCAGTAGCCGTCCGTCAGGTACCCGGTACCGTCAGAGAGCATGTCGCCCCAGTCGATGTTGGGGTAGTGAAGCCCGAAGCCGAGGAAACCCACGTAGGAGACGATCAGGATCGCGTCGGCGACCTGGAACGTCACGTTGACGATCATCACGCCAAACGCGTTCGGGAGCAGGTGCCTGCCGATTAGCCGCCAGCTGCCGGACCCCGCCGTCCGGGCAGCTAGGACGAAGTCCCGTTCCTTGATGGTCAGCACCTCGCCGCGGATCAGCCGGGCCGGAACCTGCCAGGAAAACCCGCCGATGACCAGCGACAGCGAGAGCACCGACGCGCCGTACCTGACGGCCAGAATGAGCACCACGAACAGGAACGGTATGGACAGGAACACGTCGGTGATGCGCATCAGCACGGTGTCCGCGATCCCGCCGGCGAGCCCGGCGACCGCGCCGACCAGCGCGCCGATCGTGATGGCCACGAAGGCGGCGAAGAAGCCGATCTCGAGCGAGGCCTGGCCGCCCTTCATGAGCTGGCCGAGGATGTCGATGCCGTTGACGTCGGTGCCGACCGGGTGCCCGGCACCGGGCGGGTCGTGGGCGTCGATGAGGTTAGCCTGCAGGGTGTTCCCGTGGTAGAAGAGCGGCCCGAGGAAACAGACGACCACGAAGAACAGCAGGATGGCCACGCCGACCACGGCCAGCCGGTTGCTCATGAACTCGCGCAGCGCGAGCCGCCACCCGCTCTGGACCGCGCCGACCTCGCCGCCCTCAGGGGCCCGGGTCACGTCGAGCGGCGGGAGCGACGCCTGTCCGGTTGCCACCATTGCCTCCTTGCTGCCGGCCGGTCAGGCCAGCCGGATCCGCGGGTCCGCGACGGTCAGCGCGATATCCGCGATGAAATTGCCCAGGACCACGAACACCGCGCCGATGAGCGTGTAGGCCAGCAGCACCGGATAGTCCTCCTTGCCCAGGCTGTCGTAGAACAGCAGGCCCAGGCCCTGGTAGTTGAACAGGTACTCGGTAATCAGGTTCCCGGCCAGCAGGAAGGGGAGGGACAACCCGATCAGCGTGATCATCGGCAGCGAGGCATTCCGCACCAGGTGCCGCATCAGCACCAGGCGCTCGGGCAGGCCCTTGGCCCGGGCCACCTTGATGTAGTCCTGGGCCAGTACGTCCATCGACGAGGACCGCATATACCGGGAGTACAGGGCCACGGTGATCAGGGTCAGGGTCAAGACGGGCAGGAGCATGGAGTGCCAGTCGCCGATCACGGTCCAGATCGAGGTGGACTGGCTGGCCTCGAAGTTGAACAGTGGGAACGAGATCGCGAAGACCTGGATGAGGATGAGCCCGAGGGCGAACACCGGCATCGAGTACAGGATGAACGCGGCGCTGGTGAGCACGTTGTCGCCGAGGGAGTTCCGCTTCGCGGCCTGGAAGATGCCCAGCGGCAAGGCGATGATGATGGCCAGCAGCAGGCTGATGCCGGATAGATAGATGCTGCGGGCCAACCGCTCCGCGAACAGGGACCCGACGGTCTGGTTGTTGGCGTAGGAGTAGCCGAGGTTGCCGTGCAGCAGGCCGTTCATGTAGCTCAGGTACTGCTCGATCACCGGGCGGGAGAACCCGTTTTCCTGGTTCCAGGCGGCGATCTGCGCGTTGTTGGCCCGGAGGCCGAGGACAGCCCTGGCCGGCGACGGGTAGATCGCGTGCAGCAGCAGGTAGACGAAGATGGAGATACCGATCAGGACGATGATGGACGTCCCGAGCCGGCGCAGGAGGTAAGCGGTCACCGGTGGGGACCCTCCCTTCCAGGCTGGTGGCCTGCCTCCCGGTTTACCACCGGGAGGCAGGCCAGTCCAGCGAGTGTTATCGCGTGACGGGTCAGCTCTTGGTCAGGTACCAGAACTGCGGCGTGTTGTCGTACTGGGTCAGGTTCTCGAACGCCTCCGGTGTGGTCGCCGAGATGTTCGTCTTCCAGGCCCAGGTGTAGTCGAGCACCGGCTGCCACAGCACCGGCAGGTTCGTCGTGAAGAACGACGCCTCGGAGGTGACCGCAGCCGGGTCGCTGCCGGTGACCGAGGCGTTGATCAGCGAGTCCGCCTGCGGGTCGCTGTAGGCGCCGATCTGCCCGGACCCGCCGGTGTTATAGACGCCGAACTGGGTCGGATAGGTGGAGTTGGTCTCTCCGCCGAAGTCCTCCATGGCCCACTTGTTGTAGTTCGCCGTCGAGGCGGCGTCGTTGTAGTTCTGGATCATGAAGTTGAAGTTGCTACCCGACAGGGCGATCTCGATGCCGGCCGCCTTGGCGTTGGAGGCCAGGTCCTCGACCTGCTGCGGGATCGGCGGGGTGGTGTTGTAGATCAGGTTGAACGCCAGCTTCGTGCCGGCCGGGATGCCGGCCCCGCACTCGCCGGAGCCCGAGCCGGGCTTGGCGCACGTGTCGGTGCCGTTCGCCACGACGTTCCAGCCGTTCGCCTTGAGCTGGTTCATCGCGTCGGTGACGCTGAACGGGTAGGGGTTGGTCGCGGCGCTGGAGGGCAGGAACGGGCTGTCCGGGTACTTCGGGATCGGCCCGTACGCCTCGTCGCCATAGCCGTTGAAGTAGGCCTTGATCTGGCCTGCCTGATCCTCCAGGTGCTGCATGACCTGCCGGAAGTACAGCTGGTTGGCGACAGCGTCGAAGTTGCCGGTCTTGTCCTTGAAGTTGTAGGCCACGAAGTAGTTGCCGAAGTCCGGCAGGCCGTAGTAGTTGTAGCCGAGCCCCTTCAGCTGCGGGATCTGCGGCGTGTCTTCCTGCGGGATATAGCCGACGTCGACCGACCCGGTCTTGACGGCGTTCCACTCCGCCGCGTTCGAGGTGAACGGCACGCCCGTGTAGTTGGACATGGGGGACGCGTGCGGTCCGCTGTAGCTGGTGTTCGGCACCATGGTGAACGCACCGGTCGTGTCGTTGAACGAGCTCAGCTTGTACGGGCCGTAAACGGTCTGCCACAGCGGGTTGGTGGCGTAGGTGGACACCGACTTGGACGCGGCAGTCAGGAACGCGAAGATCTTCGCCGCGTTGGCCGCGTTCGTGAAGTCGATGGTCGGCCCGCTCGCCGAGTCCTTCGACCATTCGGCCGACGGCATGACCGGGACGCCCCCGAGGATGTCCTCCTCCATCCAGGTCGGGTTGACCGCCTTGGACATGTTGACCACGAGCGTGGTGGCGTTCGGCGTGGACATGCTGCTGATGATGTCGGGGAAGTAGCCGGGCACGTAGTACGCCCAGTTCGCCGGGGACGCCTTGACTCCGGCCTTGATCATGTCGAAGGTGAACAGCAGGTCCTTCGAGCTGACCGTCTGGCCGTTGGACCACTTCCACGGCTTGACGGTGATCGTCATCGTCTTGTCGCCGTTCGACCAGGTCGGTGCGTTCGCGACGCTCAGCGTGGGGTCGACCGTGGGAGTGGAACCTCTCGGCGCGTAGTACATCGGCGGCCACATCTGCCACTCGAAGTTGAAGACGTTGTAGACCGAGTTGGTCGCGGAGGTCGGCATCGGCAGGATCCAGTTCGGCACCGCGCCTGGCACCATCGCGTAGGTGATCGTGCCCGCGGTCCCGCTGGGCGTGCCGGCGGCCGGGATCGAGCCGACAGAGCCGGGCTGCGTCACCGCCCCGGGAGTGGTCGTGGTGCTGCTGGTGCTACTGCTGCTACTGCTGCTGCAGGCGGCGAGGGCGGTAATGCTCGCCACCGCGAGGGCAAGCCCGCCGATGCGCTTCGTCCCGAATCTGGTCATCGCTCCTCCCTCCTTGCGCTGTTCGCGCCACTGGTCCGTCCTGGGGTCATCAGCTTGTCGCCCTTCTCTCTCGCAGTTCGCCGGTGATCCGCTCCGCACCGTTGCGGGGTCACTGGGTCGCAATCCCCCCGAAACCGGTACGGCCCGTCTCCCCGGCACGTCCGCGCCGTCCCGTGAGCACCCATAGTTGCCCATGACGAGTCGGCCGGTCAGTTACCGGTGTTATGAGTTAGCGGAAGCGTAGGATCCATATTGCATCGATCTCCAGGCAAAAAAGTCACAACTTGCCATCAATCCCTGGGGAACAGCCTCCCGCCGCCTTCGGTAGCATCCGGACATTTCCGGATCTAGTCAACCATGTTAACTTTAGCCCCACCCGACGCAAGGGACCTCGGCCGCGTGAAGCCTTGCCGTGGAAGCGCTGTCTCACCGCAGAATCTCCGGACGCAGCCGCTGCCTCCGCCAAGAACGTCAGCGAAAGCGCTCACCCGCGCTGCCCCTGGGGCGGCCGGTGATGGCCTTCCGCCGGCGACTACTAAGCGTAACTGCTTTCAGCTATGAGTAGACGGATGGCTGCACTGCGTATTCAGCGGAAGATCACGGTGCGGCGGCCGTGCAGCAGGACACGGTGCTCGGCGTGCCAGCGCACGGCGCGGGCCAGCGCGACCCGCTCGGCGTCGCGGCCGATGGCCGCGAGATCCTCCGGGCTGCTGGTGTGGTCGACCCGGGCCACTTCCTGCTCAATGATCGGTCCCTCGTCCAGGTCGGCGGTGACGTAGTGCGCGGTCGCGCCGATCAGCTTCACGCCGTGCGCGTGCGCCTGGCGGTAGGGCCGCGCGCCCTTGAAGCTCGGCAGGAAAGAATGGTGAATGTTGATGATCCGGCCCGGCAGCTTGGCGCACAGCTCAGGGGACAGGATGCGCATGTAGCGGGCCAGTACCACAAAGTCGATGCTCAGCTCGCTGACCAGGTCCAGCAGCCGGCCCTCGGCCCGCTGCGCCGACATCGGGTCGCGCGGGTCAGCGGGCACGTGCTCGAAGGCGACGCCGTGCGCCGCCGCGAGCGAGGCCAGGTCGGGATGGTTGCCGACCACCAGCGGCACGTCGATCCGCAGCGACTCGGCCGCCCGCCGGTAGAGCAGGTCGTTCAGGCAGTGACCCGCCTTGGACACCATGATCAGCACCCGCGGCTGGACGGCGGTGTCGTGCAGTTCCCACTCCATGGCGAACTCGGCGGCCACCGGGACGAACCCGGAGTACAGGTCCCGGTGGGTCGTGGGAGTCGGCCGCAGGCTCTCGACGTGCACCCGCATGAAGAACTGGCTCGACCCCTCAACGGTCCGGTCGCCGAACTGCTGGCTGTCCAGCACGTTGCAGCCGGCGTGGTGCAGGTAAGCGGCGACCGCGTGCACGATGCCGACGCGGTCCGGGCAGGACAGCGTGAGGACGTACTCGTTGCTGGCCCGGCCGCCTGCGGCGGAGGGCATCAGGCGCCTACCGCGTGCACGCCACCGTCGACGTGGACGATCTCGCCGGTCGTCGCGGGGAA
>Ga0116214_1000314_pt1 | contig 20129 bp, 24 predicted proteins | sample Sb_taG_FD_88964 | JGI IMG/M metagenome (GOLD analysis project Ga0116214, IMG submission 88964) | Peat soil microbial communities from Weissenstadt, Germany - Sb_50d_1_NS metaG | ecosystem: Environmental > Terrestrial > Soil > Wetlands > Peat | place: Germany: Weissenstadt | collected 2010-09-21
ATCGTCCGCTGGCAAGCGCCGATCGCCGGGAAGTACGCCGCGCTGGTCATCGTGTCCTTCGCCGTGACCCTCGGCCTGTACGAGGTACTGGTCCGGCGGTTCCGCGTCACCCGGCTGCTATTCGGCATGAAACCCCGGATCAAGCCCAGCGAGGCGAAGGACCCGGCAGGTGACCACCGATCCGCCAATGCCCCGCTGCCAGCCACCCGGCCCGCTTGCGGCTTGCCTGAGACCCGACTTGGCTCACGATCATGAACTTTCGGCGGGCTAATTGCGCTGACCTGCGGGTTCTGGGCTCGCGATGAGCGAAACGTAGGGCGCACTAAACGGGCCGTAGACACGGTCCGCGTCCACGTACCTGCGGACGGTTGGCGGGACGGTTCGGTATGTGTGCTGTGGGTTCGGTGTATGGCGGGGTGACTCCGGCCAGCGTCATGATGAATGGATGACATCTGGTGTGATGACCCTTCCTGACGGAAGACGGCTGAGCTGGCATGAGTTCGGTGACCCGGGCGGGTCACCGGTTATCTACACGGCGGGGACGCCGGTGTCGGGCCTGGGCGGAGGCAGCTATGACGAGGCGGCCCGGGCGGCCGGCCTGCGCTGGATCTCGCCGGACAAGCCCGGCTACGGCGGCTCCGATTACCAGCCGAAGCGCAGCCTGACCAGCTGGGGAGATGACCTCGCCGCGCTGGCTGGTCATCTCGGCCTGGACCGGTTCGCGCTGGCGGGCGAGTCTGGCGGCGGCCCGTTCACGCTGGCCGCTGCCCTCCGGCTCGCCGGCAGGGTGAGCGTTGCCGCCCTCATTGCGGGGGCGGGCGGGCCGATGGGCCCGGCCGAGCGAGCGGGCCAGCAGGCGAGGATCCGGTTCTATGGCTGGCTCGCCCGGAACGCGCCGGCGCTGAACGCGGTCCCGCTCACGGTGATGAGGTGGTCGCTGGCCAGCCCGGCACGGCGGGAGCGTTCCCTGCGCCGCGAGATGGCCGCCACGCCGGAGGCCAGGCATGCCGGCCTGCGGATCGAATTCGAGGCCGTCGCTGACGCGCTCCGCCAGGGGACGCGTGGCGCGGTGCAGGAACTCGCCCTGAGCAGGCCCCCGTGGCCTTTCCCGCTCAGCGAGATCAAAACGCCGGTGCACCTGTGGCACGGTGCCCGTGACACGAACGCGCCGATCGCCATCGCGCGCCGCCTCGCGCGCGAACTGCCGGACGCTACCCTGCACGTCAGCGACTCGTCAGACCACGATGTCGGCCACGACCGCAGCGCCGAGATCATATCCGTGATCGCTTCCTGCGCGAGATAGAGCGCAGCGAAGGGGATCAGTTCTTCGCCTGGGTGCCGTCAATCACCGCCCGGTCTGGGCCATCGTCCCCGCAATCAAGCCCGCTTCCTGATCACCTTCTAACCTGTCCTGATCACCGCACTGCTGGCATCTTCCGCACAGCTGCCAATCCCCAGCGAGGCATCAGCCGCCATCCCGGTGCGCACTAATTGAGCCAAGTCGGGTCACCCGGCCCGCTTGCGGCTTGCCTGAGACGTCGAAGACAGATCGCGACCGTGGTCACAAGCAAGAGACCGCCCGGCGGCTAGCACGGCCCTGCTGAGCAGCAGGTAGTACCTGCTCGCTGGGCCGCCCGGCCGCCTCGGAGCGCGGCTGCCTCCGCACCCTGCCGGTGGTTGAGCTGGCCGGTCAGCCTGGCTGGATGAGGCCGGTCTCGTAGGCGGCGATGACCAGTTGTGCGCGGTCGCGGGCGCCGAGCTTGGCTAGCAACCGGCTGACGTGGGTTTTGGTGGTGGCCATGGTGATGTGCAGCGCCTGAGCTAGCTCGGGGTTGGACAGGCCGCGGCCGATCAAGGTGAGCACTTCGCGTTCGCGGTCGGTGACACCTTCCAGCGTGGCGGCCGGGCTCTGGCCGGGGTGGGGGCGGCGGACGAATTCGGCGATGAGCCGCCGGGTGATCGCGGCGAGCAGCGCGTCGCCGGCGGCGATGACCCGGCACTGGGTCGACGCCGACAAATCAGCCAGAAGCCGTCACGGAGAGGACCCCCAATGCGCAGGTTTAGCCAGGAAGCCCGGGATCGGGTGCTGTACCTTACGCCCGTCGCGCTCGTCGCGGTCGCCGGGCTGGCACGGATTGTCTTCCGTGCCCCGTCGGGGCGAGGGCAGGCGCACACGCTGTTTCAGATCCTGGCGCTTGCCGAGAACGTGACCGCACTTCTGCTGCGCCACCGAAAGCCAGCCGGGGCACTGGCGAGCATCCTTGCCGTGTACCTGCTGGTGGACCTCGAGACGGTCACGGGGCTTCCGGTTCTGCTGGCGCTGCTGACGCTGGCGATGGTCGGCAGCCGCCGGGCTGTTGCCCTTGGCGCCGCCGCGACGACGGTGGTCGTGGTTTCCATGCCCTATCTCCATGGCGACCGCACGACCCTGGCCGCAGGCCTAGCCCGTGCGGCGGCTGCCGCGGCCACGGTGGCGATGGGCAGCTACCTTCGGGCGCGCCGCGACAAACGCAGACCAGCTGAGCAGCCCTGGCCCGCCAAGCCGCCGATGACGGCATTCATCCCGCCACACTGATGCTACGAAGGCATTGATCACTGTGCGGCGTCAGGTCATTGACCACGTCAGCGAGGCGACCGTGGCCGCGACCCGCTCACTGGTCGGCCAGCTAGTGCCGCGATCTCCTCGGTTAGCGAAGCGCGCCTCTTGATGGGAACACCAGAGATTGACTTAACCTGGTGCACGTCCGTCGAGCCAGGCTCGGTGTGCCTGGCGTCCGGATGACGGTCGCGGAAGACCCTGCCTGAGGCAGGCATCGTCGCGGGAGGACCTGCATGGCGGAACCCGACTACCGTGCCTGGGCGGCAGCCGGGATCGCCGCGCTGCAGCGGTGGTACCGCCCGCGGACCGGCCGCTGGAGGTCCACAGGCTGGTGGAACGCTGCTAACGCCCTGACGGCAGTGATCGACTACACGCAGCGGACCGGGGACTGTACCTACGCTGGAGTCGTCGAGACGACGTTCAAAGCCGCCCGGCGGCGGCATGCTGATTTCATCCTCAGCTATTACGACGACAACGGGTGGTGGGGGCTGGCCTGGGTCGCAGCGTACGACCTGACCGGCGACAACCGTTATCTCGACGCAGCCCGGACGATCTTCGCCAACCTCCAGACTGGCTGGGACGACACGTGCGGCGGCGGCGTCTGGTGGAACAAGGACAGGAACTACAAGAACGCGATCACGAATGAGTTGTTCCTGACGCTCGCGGCTCGCCTGCATCAGCGCGCGCCGGGCGACCACGTGAACTACCTGGACTGGGCACTGCGGGAGTGGGAGTGGTTCCGCGCCAGAGGTCTCATAGGTGCCAGCGGCCTGGTCAATGACGGGCTCACACCGGCCTGCGGAAATAACGGCGGCATCACCTGGACCTACAACCAGGGCGTGATCCTCGGCGGACTTGCCGCCCTGCATGAGATCACCGGTCAGAACGCCTACCTGGAGCAAGGGCAAGTGATCGCCGATGCCGCGCTTAGCGAGCTGACCAGCCCGCTGTCGGCGAGCACCCAGGGAATCCTGATTGAGCCAGATGAACTCGCCACCGCACGCAAAGACGGGGACCGCCCGCAGTTCAAAGGCATATTCGTCCGCAACCTCTATGATTTCTACCTGCAAAGCCGCGAGCCCGCCTACAGCGCGTTCATCCTCAGAAACGCCCGCTCCATCTGGGAGAACGGCAGGAATGGCAAGAATCAATTCGGGTTGCACTGGGCCGGGCCCTTCGACCGGGCGGACGCCTGCCGACAGAGTTCGGCCCTCGATGTGCTTAACGCCGCCGTCCCCCTCGACGGGAGCTAATGTCTTGTCCCTGAAGCCGCGACGACCCAGTCGCCTCCACCCAGATGATGGTCGTTCACCACGGTGGCGACAGCGGTGACCGCGTCGACGAGGCGCCGCCATCGCGACAGATTTTCCGGAAAGGCCGTAGTGCGGATAGAACAGTCTTATTGACCCGTCGCACCTCTTATGGCTACGCTATCTTAATGGTCATTTGAAAAGGGGCCATAATAGGACACCTGTCTTCATGGAGGAGATAGTGACGCAGACCGCTGCGACGGAGTCGGCGACTAGCGAACTGGATCCGCCGAATGACGAGGAGACTTATGTTCTCATCACCCAATGCCTGCAGAACGACTTCTTCTTCAATCTCAACTGCCGACTGCATCTCTCGGCCGACGCGGTCGGCAAGCTGCTCATCCACCCGGCGAGTGAACGATCATTCGCTGAGAGCAAGAGCCGACGGACAATCGATGAGCAAACACTTCTTGGCGGTCCCCTCGGCCGACTACTCAACGTCACCATCGGCAAGCGCCTAAAAGGAGAAGGCCGCGGAACCCTGCATCTGGTGAACATCCGCGACTGGCACACGACCAGCGACCATTACGATCGCGAGCGACGCCTGTACGGCACACATTGCGAGGCAGGAACCTGGGGAGCTGAGTACCCGGCGGGTCTACTTCATCTGCTCGACCCCACTGGCACCCGCCGGCCGATGGGCGACATGCACGGAGCTGGTCCTGGCTTCCTCCCCGATGGGACACGGCGCGGCACAGTTGTGATCCACCATGTCCACTCCAATACCCTTTTCGATCTGGACAGCCACGCCTCGGGTAGCCGGTCGGAACTGGCCGAAATATTGGACCGGATCATCGCACCGCATAATCGCGGCAATGTACGGGTGGCCGTGATCGGCGTCTATACAGACATCAAAGTCCAGATCGTCTTGCAGAGCCTCCGGATCGCCTACAATCCGAACCGTCTCGTCGTCTCTGACTCGCTGACAGCTAGCCCCACCTTGGAACGACACCTCGGCGCGCTCGACTTCGCCAGCAAGGTGCTCTGGGTCGAGGTAATGCACGGGGTCGCCGAACTCGCCAGGTTTCTCGGCAGCGACCCAGGCGAAGACGAAGAACTTGAATCGTCGGCAAACGAGATCGCGTTCGCCGACTACGCCCAGTACTTTCGCGACAAGCAGAGCATCGTCTCTTACGAAGACACCCAACTGCGCAGCTATCGCCAGCAGATCACCGGCCGGCTGCGTAACACCGTGAGACTGGTTACCTTCACCAGCACTTTTCTTATCGGCTGCGGTGTTCTCACCCTCGGCTCAACCGTGGCACTTGCCGTCGTGGCGGCGATCCATCCGGGCCGAGTGCCGATCGCCCTCCCGGCCCTGCTACTCGGCCTGTCCGTAGTACAGCTAGTTTCCGTCTTCTTCAACCGACCGGTCGACGAACTGACACGCGTGCTCAGCAGGGAAGCCGTGTTCCGGATGCTGCTCGAAAGCCGCAGCCTCCGGCTCGCTCTTGCAAGGCATCACCTAACCACCCCGGAAGCACTACGCGGGGACGCCGAAGCCGACTCGCGGGCCAAAGTCGTCCGAGACCAGCTGAACCTCCTGATCGAACTCGACAAAGTTGACTTCGATAGATTCGACCGCTTTGGGAGCGTCGATAGCAGCGTCGAGAAGCAGTAACACGGCGGGCGCGGCCGGGCCCTTCGACCGGGCGGACGCCTGCCGACAAAGTTCGGCTCTCGATGTAGGGGTGGCGGGCGTCAGCCACAACGGTGCCGATCTGGCGCCGCATGTATCAGGTCAGCGTCGTTAATACCACCGTCCCGTGCTCGCCCTCGGACAGCGCGAACGCGCGGTAGCCGTCGGTCACGTCGAGGCCGAACGGCGCCCAGCGGGCCCAGTCCATCGTGTCAGCCGTGCGCTAGCTGGGTGGCCTTTGCCACCAGGGCCCCGAGCAGGTGGGCGAACGACTCGTGGAAGCTCGCGACCCCCTGCTCCTCAAGGGCGCGCCCGACATCGTCCATGTCGATGCCCACCCTGGCTAGCTGCTCCATCACCTCGGCCGCGCCGGCGACATCGGTATCGATGGAGCGCTCCAGCACCCCGTGATCCTCGAACGCGGCGATGGCTGCCTCGGGCAGCGTATTGACGGTATCGGGACCGATCAGATTGTCGATATACAAGGTGTCGGGGTAGGCGGGATTCTTGGTCGATGTCGACGCCCACAACGGCCGCTGCGGGTGGGCACCGGCTGCCGCCAGCGCATCCCAGCGTTCGCCGGCGAACCGCTCCCTGAACAGCCGGTAGGCGAGCTTGGCCTGCGCCACGGCCGCCTGGCCGAGTAGCGCCCGGGCATGGCCGGTTCCGGCCTGTTCGAGGCGCCGATCGACTTCGGTGTCGACGCGGCTGACGAAGAAGGACGCGACGCTGTGCACGGCGGCGAGGTTACCGCCGGCTGCGGCGTGAGCTTCCAGCCCGGCCAGGTACGCCTCGATGACCTCGCCGTAGCGGGCCAGGGAGAAGATCAGCGTGATGTTGATGCTGCGCCCCTCGCTGATCATGGCCCGGATAGCTGGCACGCCTGCGGGAGTGGCGGGGATCTTGACGAGCAGGTTCGGCTGGGCGATCCGCTCGTGCAGCCCGCGCGCGGCCGCGATGGTCGCGGCGGTGTCATCGGCGATCTCCGGCGCCACCTCGATGGACGCGAAACCGTCGCAGCCGCTGCTTTGGTCATAGGTTGGCCGCAGCAGGCCGAGCGCGCTGGTGATGTCGCCGCTAACCAGCTCCCAGTAGGCGTCCTGGACGCTGCGGCCTGCGGCCATGAGGGCCGAGAACTGCTCGTCGTAGGCACTGGAGCCTTCGATGGCCCGGGCGAAGATCGTCGGGTTGGCCGTTACGCCGCGGATGCCGCTAGCTACAAACCGGGCAAGTGTCCCGTCGCGCAGGTAGGGCCGGGTGAGGTTGTCCAGCCACGGGCTCTGGCCGTGCTCGGTGAACAGCCGCGTCAGCTTGGTCACGTGGGGCTCCCTTCGAGGAGTAGTTCCGGTGTCCGGCGGGCCCTCACGCGGTGGAGCCTTCCGCCGCCAGCCACACGCAGCACCCCTGGGCCGCGCCGCTCCGCGCGGTCAGGCCGAGCTGGCCCAGGCGGTCGAGCAGGCCCTCCATGATCGCGAGGTTCATGCCGCAGACAACAGCGGCGTATTCCTGGGCCAAGGCCCGGAATGGGCAGTTGGCCAGGGTCAAGCCGGCCGGACCGGGGCGGGTCTCATAACCTTCGTCGTCAAGAACCCCGCGGACGGCGGTCAGCAACGCCGCGTCAGATGCGCGCGCCCCGGCCCGGCGCCGCGCCTCATCGCCCAGCCAGCGCCCCCGGTCCCGGGCCGCGCCGCCGAGCGCTTCCGCGACGGCTCGGCCGTCGCTTCCGGACTCGGTGATCGCGCGCGCCATGAGCTGCCCGGCAAGTGCGTAGCGCCGGTCCGGCAGCGTGACCGCGAGTTCCCGCGCGGCGCGGCGGTAGAGCTTGGCGGGACGCCCCGCCCCCGGGCCCTGGCGCCCCGAGCGCCGCCGGTACTCGGCTTCCAGCAAGCCGTCGCCGACGAGCTTGTCGAGATGGAACTTGGCCACGTGCCGCGGCACGCCCACCCCCGCAGCTGCCTCGTCCCGGCTCACCGCGGAGGCCTGCGCCTGCACATACAGGTACAGCGCCCGCCTGGTCGGCTCGGCCAGGCTGGCGATACCGGTCACGTCGGCGTCGAACCGGGCACGGCTCGCCGGCGATCGCGGTTCGGGGCTGGCCGGCACGCGCGGATCCACATCGGGCGCCTTTCTAACGGAGAGATCTGTTGACGTAATGGCGGGACACGGTCTATAGTTCATCACAGTATCTGTTAGAAGGCCAGCCTTGGCGGGCAGCGATGGTCACGCTGTGGGTCGCCTCGCTGGCGGGGCGGATGGAAGAGTGAAGTTACGGCTGGTTCCGGGCCAGGGGCCATCAGTTGGCGTCGCTGGCGTTGACCGAACTTGAACCTGCTGACTGCCACGGAGATCGCGGGCTTTACCGGCGCCGGACTGGCCGGGGCAGCCTACGTACCGCAGATTTCTCACCTCGTCCGGGCCCGCTGTTCGGCTGGTATCAGCAGGCTGGCATTTGGCGTATGGCTCCTGGCGTCCTTCTTGGTTACAGCACGCGCCATCGCCATCCATGCCAGCGTTTTCATCATGCTCGGCGGGATCCAGATCGTGGCCACCACGCTCATCGTGTTCTATGCCACCCGGTACGAAGACATGTACTGCCCACGCCACCTCCCTCGCCAGATCGAGGCACAGGCAGCCACGAAGACGAACACCTCAGGAAATGAGCCGGTGCCAGACTGACACAACGCGACACCCGGTGAGCCATGCAACCGCGAAAGTCGTTATTCACACTCAAGACGTAAAACGGTGCCTAAGTCAAGATAAGAAGTGTCATGTCATGGTAACGTGATCGCGCTGTTTCGCGACTAAATGGTCGCGGCGGTCCCTGGAGGCACCATGCTCGGGTACATCGCGGCGCTCCTGTTCCTTATCGCCCTCATCGTTCAGCTGGCCGCCGCCAATATTGGTCACCACATCGGCTTCGACACCTTCATAGCGGCTGGGCTGCTGGCGTTGGCCCTGCATCTGGCAGGCGTCGGCACAGGGTGGGGCAAGCGTCGCTGATAAGTCTGCTTCTCAGCAGCTAACCGGCGCGCCGGGCGGGTTTGCCCGAGCTTCGCGAGGTGCTGGCGCGGGAAGGCTTGACCGATCCGCTCTGGTACGAGGTGACCAAGAGCCGCAAAGCGGCTAAGCGCGCTTGCCGCGCATTGGCTCAGGGCGCTGAGTTGCTGTTCGGCTGGGGAGGCGACGGGACGGTCCAGCGCTGCATCGATGCCGTGGCCGGGACGGAGGCGGTCCTGGCGATCCTTCCGGTCGGCACAGCCAATCTCCTGGCAACGAACCTGCAGATCCCTGCCGATCTCGCCGAGGCGGTCCGGGTCGGGCTGCACGGCGAGCGTCGTCGGCTGGACACCGGATCCATGAACGGCGAGCACTTTGCAGTGATGGCTGGGGCAGGGTTCGATGCCCGCATGATCAGGGAAGCCGATCGGGGAATGAAGGAGCGCATCGGCCGTGCGGCGTACCTGTACACAGGTGTCAGGAACCTCAGCGCGCGCCGGGTAAGGGCGGTCATCGAGGTGGATGGCGAGCGCTTCTTCAAGGGCAGGGTCTCGTGCCTAGACCGGAGCCGCAGACCGCGGACGCCAGTGATCCGAGGGTCCAATCCGGAGATGCGGACCGAACCCGATTGGGGCCCGCCCAGCCGCGAGTCCTGGGACTTCGGTGGTGAAGAGGTCGTCGCCGACCTTGACGTTCTGGTGTGCCCGGCTGGGATCACGTTCGGGAACCGGGGCACCCCACGCCGTTGTACGGCAAGGCGCGCCGCCACGGCCATGGTGTTCCTCGATCCCGCCACGCTCAAGCCACGGTGGGCCGAGGTCCCACCACGCGAACCGGCCCGTCCTCATCGACGGCGACCCCCTGCCAGTACGCATGAGCAGGTCACGGAACCCTAAAGCCGCGCGGTGAACCGCCAGGCCGCGGGACTGACGGTGGCGGTCTAGCCGGGATCGCCCGGCTGCGTACCCACGAGATGTTGATGAGATACACTAAGGATATACATCATCAACAGCTTTGAGGTGGATGTTGGCGCTGACCCAGATCGACATCAATGAGGACGCTCTCGCCGAAGCCATGCGGCTGTCGGGGGCGAAGACGAAGAAGGAGACCGTCAATGTAGCGCTTCGGGAGTTCGCTGCCCGGCATCGCCGGGTGGCGGCACTGGAGCACTATGCGACGGTGGCGGCCGGGTGGGACTTCGAGGGGTGGGAGCACCGCCGGGCGGGCGAGAAAGACCCAGCGGTGTGATTCGCTACCTGCTCGACTCATCCGCCCTGTGGCGGATCCTGCGGGATTCCACGCTGCGGGCGGCCTGGGCAGATGTCGTCTCCGCAGGCGCGGTCGGTTCCTGCTACCCCCAGCGCGTCGAATTCCGCCGCTCGGCCCGCACCATCGACGAGTACGAGCAGATGTCGGGAATGTTCGATGTCCTGTACCCGGACGCGGCTATCCCCAAGGGGGCATGGCGGTGGATCGAGTCCGCGCAGTATCGCCTGCTCCGCCACGGAGCCCACCGCGCACTGTCGGCTGTGGATCTGCTGATCTGCGCCACCGCAGCCCAGCATGACCTGGTTGTGCTCCACGACGACAACGACTTCGCGACCGCCGCCCGGTACCTCCCCGATATGCGGGAACGCGCCATTCACCAGACGCCGCAAGTCGACTGACGCCCAGCCCGCTCGCCACACCTCACGCGAACGGCACGCACACCAAGACCGTCGAATTAAGTTGCGAATATGCAACATTAAGATTGTTAGGGTCACAAGAGATCGACTTAGGAGCTTCCATGGCGACGTCGAGGACGCCGATCGCTGTAGCCAACGGTCTACGGCGCATCGGCGAGGAACTCGCCACGTGGCGACGGCTGCGGCGGCTGACCGCAGCTCAAGTCGCCGACCGGGCCGGAGTATCACGGCACACTGTCATGCGGCTTGAGAACGGTGCTGGTGCCAGCATGGAAAGCGTCCTGCGGATCGCCCGAGCGCTGGGAGTGCTGGACTCGCTAGTCGCAGCGCTCGACCCGTACGCGACCGACGTGGGCCGTCTGCGGTCGGAGGAGGCGCTGCCTGAGCGGGTGCGCCCGCCAAGGCCGGATCCAACATCATGAGCAGCGACATCGAGGTATATGTCGCCGTCGGTGAAAGGAACCTGCTGGCCGGCCAGATGTACTCGCACCGCCAGCGGGGATCGGAGGCGGCCAGCTTCGTCTACGACAGCAGGTACCTTGCGGACCCGGGCGCCTACTCGCTGGACCCGGCGCTGCCCCTGGTCACCGGCACGCTGCAGACGCCCGTCGGGCGCCGGTTGTTCGGCGGGTTCGCCGACAGCTTGCCAGACCGGTGGGGACGGACGCTGATCCAGCGCGCCGAGCGGGCCCGATCCCTGGCTGCGGGCACGGCCCCGCGCTCGATGAGCGAGGTCGAGCTGCTGATCGGCGTCCGAGACGATCTGCGCCAGGGGGCGCTGCGGTTCCGGCTCGGCGATCAAGGGCCGTTCCTCGCGACGGAGGATTCGGGAGTCCCCGTCCTGACTGACCTTCCGGCATTGCTCGATATTGCCGCGCGGGCCGAACGGGATGCTGCGGACTACGAGGAACTCAAGCGGCTGCTGCGGGCCGCCAGCTCCCTGGGCGGTGCGCGCCCGAAGGCGCACGTCCTGGATGCGGCCGGCCGGGTAGCGATTGCCAAGTTCCCCAGCCCGAACTCGGACACCTGGAACGTGATGGCATGGGAGAAGGTGGCGCTCGACCTCGCGCGAGTCGCAGGGGTGACGGTCCCCGATTCTCAGCTGATCCGCGCAGGAGACCGGCACGTGCTCATCGTCGACCGGTTCGATCGCCGCGGCACAGCCCGGATCGGCTATGCCAGCGCGATGACCATGCTCGAAGCCAGTTTCGGCGACCAGCGCAGCTACCTTGAGATCGCGGAAGTGATTGAGGAACGATCCACGGCGGCGACAGCGGACCTACGCCAGCTATGGCGGCGAATGGCCTTCTCGATCCTGATCTCCAACACCGATGACCACCTCCGCAACCACGGGTTCCTGCACCAGCGCGGCGAGTCGTGGACGCTGTCGCCGGCGTTTGACCTCAACCCCAACCCAGGCCCCGGCCCGAAGGAACTCAGCACCGCCATCGACTTCACCCAGACGCGCGCGAGCATCGACAACCTCATCAGTGTTGCCCCCTACTTCCGCCTGGATCCCGGTGACGCTGCCGAAGTCCTCGCTCAGGTCACGCGCGCGGTCACACGCTGGCACAACGTCGCGAAGTCACACGGGCTCGCCCAGCAAGATCTGGACGTCATGGAGCCGGCGTTCGAGCATGCCGAGAGCCAGCGGGCACGGGCCCTGGCGAAGTTCCGACCGGCGCCCTAGCTGAACCAGTTGGCGCGGGTGATCGTGTCCGGATGCGTGCGCGCTGCAGGACCCTGACGCGAACGGCGAATGCCCGGGCACGAGTCAGGCGCGGGCGCTTAGCGCGCCGCTTGAGAGCAGCTTTACCTCCGTCGACCAGGGCTGGCCGCCGCCAGCTGCCCCTCGCAGTCCCCGGTCCAGCCGTCGGCCGCACGGGTCGCGCTGCTGCCAGCGTTCTACGCTTATCTGCTCGGCCGTAAGAACTGGCCCCTGATCGTTGACCAGGCGCGGTACAAAGAGGTCTTCGGCGCGGCAGGCCGCATCGCGCCGACTATCCTGTATGGCGGCAAGATCGTGGGCACCTGGGACTATCAACGACGACCCAGCCGGGTGGAGGTAAGGTACACCCCTTCGACGGCGTGTCGCTGCCGCCAGCCGGATTACGCGCGGCGGCCGAACACGTCGCCGGCCACTGGGGCCTACCCGCGACCGTACGGGAGTACCTGTCGCCTTCGGCCTCAACTCGGAGTCATGGCGGTCGTTAGCGAAGGACAGGTAGGCCTGCGGCCTCGGTCTCCTTACTGCGCCGGGCCTTCGGCCGTGTTCCGTGACAGTCCATCCTTCCTGCCAGGTCTGCACATCAGCCAGCCTGACGCAGCCGGGACAATGCGCTGCCAGACGGCGCTGTACGCCACGCTGAGCGCCCGGCGGAAACCGTCGGCCAACCATTTGGCCGCCCGCACTAACGTCCAGCAAATGCGCTCTGAAAAGCACCGTCGCGTCCAAAGGTCGGTGACGAGATTGACCGCACGGCGACAACGGGTTGGCCTTGAACCTCGCGCCGACGATTTGCTGACGGCGCATGCTTGGCAGCATGCATCAGAGAAGGCCCAATCCGGGTTCAGCGCCGGCCAACCTTGCGCCGGGTAAGCCACCTCCACCACTGGCGGGCGGTCTCGCGCCACACGAACCGCTTGACGCTCAGGCGGCGTGGGCGGCTCCACGTCGCGCTGGCGTAATTCGTATGCTCCTTACGCGACTCTTCCTCCGGCTTGGGGTTGCTCATCCCGGCATCGTTCCACAGTGGGCGTTGTCGATCTCGTTTTCGCTACGGATGGTTGGCCCCGGCCCGAAATAGGTGTCGCCATACATAATTGGGTAGTAGTTGTACAACACCTGGGGCTGGGAGATCCCGATCGGCAGGATCGAGGAACACGAAACGCCTGCTGACGCTGCGGCGCGTGAGTTCGAGGAAGAAACCGGGTGGCGGCCGGGGCCGTTGCGGCACCTGATCAACGTCCAGCCAACGCCCGGCGCCCGGCTCACCGGTATTACGGGGTGACGGCCGTTGCCGGCCGCCGTTGTCAGGGCGGGATCATCACGGCCCGCCGATGCGGAGCCTCGCCGCACCGGGACCAGCCGTCGGCCACGGCGGCCAGCGGCAGGCGTTCCCGGTCGGTGGTCAGTCGCCCGGCGGCGGCGTGCGCGAGGATCTCGCCAAGCGCTGCCGCCTTCTGCTCCGGGCTCAGAGCGTTGTTGGTGTAGCCGAGGACAGACAGCACACCGCTGCGCAGGGTCGCCGAGCCGAAGCTAGCCTGCGCTGCCGCGGCTGAGCCGAGGTTGACCAGCCGGCCGCCCGGCGACAGGACCTGCAGCGCGGCCTGCGCGGGCAAGCCCCAGACCGGGTCGAGCACGAGGTCGATCCGCCCGTCCGCCGCGTCAGCGAGACGTCGGGCCAGCACCGCCGGGTCGTCTCCGGTGAGATCAGCGACCGCGTCCGCGCCCAGGTCGGCGGCCCTGGCCCGGCCGTGGGCGTCCCGGCACGCGGCGATCACCCGGCCGGCCCCGAGCAGCCGGGCCGCCTGGACGCCGACCTGCCCGACCGTGCCGCTGGCCCCGAGTACGAGCACGTGCTCGCCGGGCTGGATCTGACCCCGCCATTTCACCGCCATCCAGGCCGCGATCGCGGACAGCCCGAGCGCGGCGGCCAGGTCGTCGACGACCGCGGCGGGCAGCGGCAGCGCCGCAGCGTCCGCCGCCACGCAGAACTCCGCCATGGTCCCGTCGCCCGGCGCCATGCCGGCGCTGCCGCTGAACCAGACTCGCTGTCCGGCGGGCAGCGTGTCGGACTCAGCCACCACGCCGACTCCCTGGGCACCAGGCACGTAGGGCAGGGCCGGCGCGCCGAAGTAGGACGTCCCCGACGCGCAGAGCAGGTCCAGCGGGTTGACCGGGGCCGCCGTCACGGCGATCAGCGCCTGCCCCGGACCCCGCCGCGGGACGGAGTGCGTCTCGTACTCCGGCGGAGCACCGTGCTTACGGACTACGGCTGCCCGCATCACCCGCGCCCCACCGCCTCGGCCGGCACGGCAATCGCCGGCACCACCGCGACCGCCGGCACCACCGCGACCGCCGGCACCACCACCAGGGCCGTCACCGCCGGCACCGCCGCGAGCGCCGTCACCGACTTGAGTGCTCATCGCCGCCATGCTGTCATCGGGGATTAGTCCTGCGTGTAGGTGTAGGTGTACGGGTTGTCGAGGACCCTGGTCTCCGGGATCTCCGGGTGCATGCCGTCATTCCAAGCCTCCGGGCCGAGCACGCCCCGCAGGTACTCCACGGTCTGCTCGATCGCCGACCGTGCCTTGGCCAGGTCGGACCCGACCAGCTTGTGGTCGTACTTGACCACCCGGCCATTCACGACCACGGTGTGCACGTCCCCCCGCTGGGCCTGGAACACCACGTGCCCGTAGGGGTTGAGCAGCGGGAACATCACCGGCGATTCGTCGTTCTTGATCAGGATCAGGTCGGCCTTCTTACCCACCTCCAGGCTGCCGGTCACCGAGTCCAGGCCGAGCGCCCTGGCGCCGCCCCGGGTGGCCCAGTCCACGACCTGCTCGGCCCGCAGCTTGTGGTGGGTCACCGTCTCGTCCCTGGCGTGCGCCTCCAGGTGCTCACGGGCGCGGTCCGCGCTCAGCGTGGCCCGCATCGCGGAGAACAGATCGGCGCTCCACCACACGCTGGTGTCCATGGACAGCGAGACGCCGATGCCGTGCTCGCGCAGCTTCCAGGTCGGCGGGTAACCCTGCCCGGCGCTCTGCTCGCTCTCGGTGGACAGCGACGCATGCCCGCCGGTCGCCGCGATCCGGTGGTAGGAGTCGGCCGACAGGCTGGCGGCATGCACGTAGATGGTGCGCTCGTTCATGAACCCGTGCTCGTGCATCAGCCGGATGCCCTCGTCGGTGGTCACCTTCCAGACGCCCGCGTGGGTGGTGACCGGCACGTTCAGGTCGCGGGCCACCTCGAACGCCGCCTGCTCCGGGAAATCCGGGCTGGCCGGGGGGACGTCGAAGGCGATCTGGAAGCCCAGCATGTCGTTGCCGCCGCTGAACCGCCGGGCGACGAAGTCGCGGAACTCAGGCGCCGCCGACCACTCCCACGGAGCCGCCTGGATGTTGCCGTAGGCGAGCACGAACCGGCCGGGGATCTCGGCCAGCGCGTCCACCGCCGCCTCGGCGTGGTCGATCGTGTGCAGGTTGTGCGACCAGTCCACCGTGGTGGTCACGCCGGCGTCGATCGCCTCGATCGCGCTCAGCAGGTTGCCCGCGTAGATGTCCTGCGGCCGGAACGACTTGCCCCACTGCAGGTAGTTCCAGACGAAGTACTGAGTCAGGGTCCAGTCGGCGCCGTAGCCGCGCATCGCGGTCTGCCACATGTGCCGGTGCGTGTCGATCATGCCCGGCATCACGATGCCGCCGGCGGCGTCGAGCTCCTGCGTGCCCGCGGGCACCTGGAGCTGCTGGCCGACCGCGCTGATCCGCTCGCCCTCGATCAGGACATCAGCGTCATGCAGGACCTGATGGGCGTCATCCATGGTGAGCACGGTGGCGTTGCGGAACACGACGGGGCGTCCCTGCTCTGGCGCGGCTGTCATCAAAGACCTCCGATCTGCGCGGGGCGCGCATCAGGCATTTGCGGACACGTGTCCGTATCACGGCTCCGTATGACTAGACCGGAAGCGTGGCCGGTTTGCCCGCCTGCTGTCAAGAGGAAAAGAGGGGAAAATAGTCAGGCTTGCGCAGGAGCTATAAATTGAGTGTCCGGCATACGGACAGGTTGGCCAGATCACGCTACAGTCACTCATGCATTGATCTGCACCACGCAGGGGGGAACCGCCGATGGCCAGGCCCGATACCAGTCCCGACTTCATCGAGGCACTGGCGCGCGGCCTTGACGTGATCCGGGCATTCGCCCCGCGCCAGCCGGTCATGTCGCTGACGGCGGTGGCCGGCGCGACCGGGCTGGCCCGCCCGACCGCCCGCCGCATCCTGCTCACCCTGGAGGAGCTCGGCTACGTGCGGGCCGTCGACGGCGGCTTCGAGCTGACCCCCAGGGTGCTCGAGCTCGGCATGTCCTATGTGCTGTCCCGCAACTTGTGGGAGATCGCGCGGCCGCACATGGAAGCCCTGGTCGCGCGGACGCACGAGTCCTCGTCCATCGCGCAGCTTGACGGGTCCGACATCGTCTACGTGGCCAGGGTGGCCGTGCCGAAGATCATCACCCTGGCGGTGGTCATCGGCACCCGCTTCCCGGCCATGCAGACCTCGCTCGGCAAGGTACTGCTCGCCGGGCTGCCGCCGGACGAGGTCGAGCAGGTCCTGGCCCAGCCGAGCCGGTCCGGGATCGCGGCCCGCTGGCAGCCAGATGCCGCCGAGCGCGAGGCGGCGCTGCGCGAGGTGCGAGCCCGCGGCTGGTCGCTGACCGACGAGCAGCTGGCGCTCGGCATCCGCTCGGTCGCCGCGCCGCTGCGGGACGGCACCGGCCGGGTCATCGCCGCCATGAATGTGACCGTGCACGCGGCCGAGACCCCGGTTGAGATGCTCACCGGCGAGTACCTGCCGATGCTGCTCCACACGGCCAGCGCGATCAGCGCCGACTGGGCTGCCTGCCAGGCCGCACCAGCTATCACCGTCCCGGCCACAGTGCCAGCATCGTGACTGATCGCGGCTTGACAGCGGACCTGGCCAGCCCCACACTGACAAGTCTGCGGACTAGTGTCCGCTAGGCGGACAGAGAGATATAGCCCTGCATATGAGTCATCCCGAACCAAGCCCAGGACCGCTGTCCGGCCTGCTCGTGGCCGACTTCTCCCGGGTACTGGCCGGCCCGTACGCCACGATGCTGCTCGCCGACCTCGGCGCGGACGTGATCAAGGTGGAGAGCCCGGCGGGCGACGACACCCGGGGCTGGGTGCCGCCGGTGACGGCGGACGGCACCTCCACCTACTACCTCGCCATCAACCGCAACAAGCGCTCGGTCGCGCTTGACCTGAACGACGAAAGCGACCTGGCCGCGGCCCGCGAGCTTGCCCGGCGGGCCGACGTGATGGTGCAGAACTTCAGGCCGGGCGGTCTGGCCAGGTTCGGCCTGGACTACGCCAGCGTGCGCGCCGGGAACCCAGGCGTCATCTACGCGTCGATCAGCGGGTTCGGCTCTGGCGGCGGCAAGGACCTGCCCGGTTATGACCTGATGGTGCAGGCCATGTCCGGCCTGATGAGCCTCACCGGGGCGGCCGACGGCCCGCCATTCCGGGTCGGCATCTCCGTGTTCGACGTGCTCGCGGGCCTGCACACCACGATCGGTATCCTGGCCGCGCTGAATCATCGCAGCGCGACCGGCCAGGGTCAGCAGGTCGAGGCCAGCCTGATGGCGTCCGCCCTCTCCGGCATGGTCAACCAGACCAGCGCCTACGCCGCGGCTGGCGTGGTGCCATTCCGGATGGGCAACTCCCATCCCAGCCTCTTCCCCTACGAACCGCTGCCCACCGCGGACCGCGAGCTGATCGTGACCGCCGGAAATGACGTTCAGTTCCGCAAGGTATGCCAGGTCCTCGGCGTGCCGCAGCTGGCCGATGACCCGAGATTCATGCATAACGAAAACCGCACCGCCAATCGGGACCAGCTACGACTGCTGCTGACGCAGCAGCTGGCGCGCCGCACGGCCGCTCAGTGGTTCGATGAGCTGATCGCCGCCGGGGTACCCTGCGGGCCGATCAACACGGTCGACGACGGCGTCGAGTTCGCCCGCGAGATCGGCCTGGAGCCGGTGGTGGTCGCCGGCGACGATGACAAGGGGGTGCCGACCATCAGGCACCCGCTCACGTTCTCGGTCACGCCACCGCGCTACGACCTTGCCCCGCCCGCCCTGGACGAGCATGGTGAGCAGATCAGGGCCTGGCTGGCTGGACCGGCTGGACCGGCTGGACCGGTCGCGCGGGGCACCGGCGAGCAGAAGGGAACGGCGTGACGCGGGACGGCTCGTATCCGACATCGATCGGCACCTCGGAGCCCGACAAGATCACCCTGCTCGGGCACGACCTCGCCGCCGACCTGATGGGCAAGGTGGGTTTCGGCGAACTCGCCATGTGGCTGGTCACCCAGCGCCGCCCGACCCCGGGGCAGGTCCGGGTGTTCGAGGCCGTGCTGGTCGCGCTCGCCGACCACGGCTTCACTCCGACGGCGCTCGCCGCCAGGCTGACCTTCCTGAGCGCGCCTGACTCGGTGCAGGGAGCGCTGGCGGCCGGCCTGCTCGGCGGCGGCTCCCGGTTTCTCGGCGTGACCGAGGACGCGGGCCGGTTCCTATCCGACGTGATCGCGGCGGCGGGCGACGATCTGCCTGCCGACGATGCGGGCTGGGACGCGCTCGCGCTGGCAGCCGTGCAGCGGGCCCGCGCCGCTGGTGCGTTCGTCCCCGGACTCGGCCATCCGGTGCACAAGGTCACCGACCCGCGCACGCCGGTGCTGATCGCCATCGCGGACGAAGAAGGGCTGCGCGGGCCGCACCTGAAGCTGTTCGAGGCGATCGGGCGGGTCCATCCGGCGGTGCTCGGCCGGACCCTGCCGCTGAACGGAGCGGGCACCTGCGGAGCCGCCCTCGCGGACCTCGGCCTGCCGCCTGACCTGCTGCGCGGGTTCGCGCTGCTGGCCAGAACCGCCGGACTGCTCGGCCACATCGCCGAGGAGATGCGCCGGCCGATCGGCATGGACCTGTACCTGTCGGTCGAGCACAACACCGAGTACTTGCCGCCGGAGCCGAGCTGACTAGCCCCCGCCGAGCCGACTAGTCCCCCGCCGAGCCGACTAGCCCCCGCACCAAGCCAAGGGAGCCGCCATGGCACACGTTGTCGCGGTCATCGCATCCACCCACCACCCGTTCTACTACCGGGCCAGCACCTCGGCCGGCGCTGACCGCCCGCCGTTCGCCGACGAGTGGGTCGCCAAGATCGAAGCCTTCCGCGAGACCCTGACCAAGGCCAGCCCCGATGTCCTTGTCATGGTCGGCAGTGACCACTTCCACCAGCTGTGGCTGGACAACATGCCGCAATTCCTGATCGGCAAGGCACCGTGCTACGACGCGAACTACTACAACGAGGAACGCGAGTTCGGCCTGCCGCGAATGTTCGTGCAAGGACAGGAGGACCTGTCCGCGTACCTGCTGCGCGAGGGCCTGGATGCGGGCTTCGACCTGGCGTTCAGCAACGAACTGCGGATCGACCACTCGATCACCTGTCCGCTGATCACCCTGCGGCCGCAGGCGGACCTGCCGATCGTGCCGGTTTACACGAACATCTTCGCGCCGCCGCTGCCGCAGCCCAAGCGCTTTGTGCAGCTCGGCAAGACGATCAGGCAGCTGGTCGAGGCCTGGCCGAGCGACGCGCGGGTGGCCATCATCGGTACCGGCCACCTTTCGCTGGAGCTTGGCGGCCCGCGGCAGTTCGGGCCGCACGGTCCCGATCCCGAGTTCGACCGCAAGGCCGTTGCGTGGATCGCCTCCGGCGACCTGGAGTCGGCGCTGGCGGAGGTCAGCCTGGACAGCCTGTGGCTGCCAGGCAACGCGACCCACGGCTTCATGGACTTCATGCTGATGATGGGCGTCGCCGGGGAGAACGCGAAGGCTGACTACACCGACTCACTTGACCTGTTCCACACCATGGAGGCCTACTTCACCTGGTACCCGAAGGGGGCGGCGTGAGCAAGTACCTGCTTGACAAGTTCCTCTACACGGTCGACCGGGACCCTGAGCTGGTCGAGCGCTACCGCGAGGACCCGCGCGGCACGGTGCGGTGGTGGGAGGCGGAGCGGGCCAACGTCATCTTGAACCTGCCGGAGTCTGAGCGCAGCACCTGGCTGACGTTCACCGACACCGAACGCGAAGCGCTCGCCACCCACGA
>Ga0116214_1000318_pt1 | contig 20048 bp, 20 predicted proteins | sample Sb_taG_FD_88964 | JGI IMG/M metagenome (GOLD analysis project Ga0116214, IMG submission 88964) | Peat soil microbial communities from Weissenstadt, Germany - Sb_50d_1_NS metaG | ecosystem: Environmental > Terrestrial > Soil > Wetlands > Peat | place: Germany: Weissenstadt | collected 2010-09-21
CCGCTCCGGAGGACCGGATGCTGTCCGACGATGAGTGGGCCGGCATCGCGCACGAGGTGCTGCACCGCACCGGGCTGTCCCCGTCCGGGCAGGAAGATGAGGCCGTGCGCTGGATCGCGGTCCACCACTTCCCTATTAAATAGTCGTGTTGCCGCTGATGGTGACGAGACGGGAGGCGGCTGTGTGGCGGGTGTTCTGGGTGCCGAGGGATGCGGTCCGGACGGGGGTCAGGAGGCGGGTGCTGGCGGGGTGGGAGGACCTTCCGGCGCGGGAGGAGGGGGTGGGTGTCCGGGCTGGCGATCCGGTTTTCCTGTCGCCGGATTACCGGGTCGACCCGCTGCTGAGCCTGTACGCGCAGTGCGACCCGTTCCGGCGGTGCACGGCGGAGACGCGGCGGAACTACGCCACGGACATCGGGCTGCTGCTGACGTTCTTGTGGGGCCGGGGCAAGTCGTGGGCTGACGCGGTGGAGCGGGACCTGGAGGACTACGAGCACTGGCGGCGGTTCGCCCGGGAGAACCCGGACCGTATCGGCGGGACGAAGTGGGACCGGGAGCTCGCGGCGTTCTCCAGCCTTTACCGGTGGGCGGCCGGGAACGGCCACGTGGCGCGGAACCCGGTCGCGATGAAGCAGGTGCGCGCCAGGAACGGGGACATGGTGGCGGTGCCGGCGGCCTGCGCGAAGGACGCGCGGCGGTCCGACGTGCACTGGCTGACGCCGCGGACCTGGCGGAAGTGGATCGACGTGGGGCTGCGCGGCCGTGGCCGCGACGGGGTGCCGGGGCCGGGCTGGGGCGGGCGGCTGGAGGACCGCAACGTCGCGTTCGCGAGGCTGCTGGTCTCCTCGGGGCTGCGCCGGGCGGAGGGCGGGTCGCTGCTGACGTTCGAGGTGCCGTCGTCGCGGCTGGACGGGGGCCGCTACTACCGGGGCAAGGTGTCGGCGGGGCCGACGCGGTCGAAGAAGGACCGCACGTTCTACGTCGCGGCGGACGCGGTCGGGGAGATCGAGGCCTACGCCGACTCCTCACGGGCGCACGCGGTGCGGAATGCCCAGCGCAAGGGGCTTTACGAGCGGCTGCCCGGGTTGCGGGTGGTCACCGGGGTCACCCGCGGGGCGAGGCCCGTGGTCCGCTGGCGCGAGCAGGACGGGACGGCCGGGGAACTGCCGCTGCGCGAGCTGACGGCGGAAGAGCGGATGCTGCTGTTCACCGAGGGGCCGCACGGCCTCGAGCCGTTGTGGCTGTGGCTGAGCGAGCGGGGCATGCCGTTCGCGGTGCACTCGTGGGAAGGGGTGTTCCGGGAGGCCAACGAGCGCTGCGGGCGGGTCCTGGATCCCGGCGGGCGGGCGCGCCCGGACCCTCACCGGGTGCTCGCCCCCTACGCGACGCCGCATTCCGCCCGGCACTCGTTCGCGCTTTACATGCTGATCGTGCTCAACACGCTGACGGACCTGCGCTACGGGCTGTCGGAAGAGGAGCGCCGCGACTTCGCCCAGCTCTACGGCGACCCGTGGTTCATGGTCCAGCAGCTGCTGGGCCACGCCTCCCGGCAGACGACCGTCGACTGGTACCTCGCGCCCGTGGCTGACCTGAACCTGCGGTCGATGCTGGCCGGCGCGGACGCCCCGGCCGTCGCGCCGATGCCCGGCCTGGACGAGGTCTTCGCCCGGGTGGCGCGGGAGTCGGGGAACATCCAGGACGTCGGCGACGCCGGCGATATCGGTTCGGCGCTGTCCGGGGCGGCCTGGTGAGCGGGCGGGGGCGCCGGGCCTCGCTGCCCGCTGGCGGCCACGCCCGGCCCGAGTACCTGGTAGCCGATGAGCGGGGCGCCGTGGTGGTGCGCCACAGCAACCGCGAGGGCCGTGTCCGGGAGTACGACTTCTCGCAGCTGCCCGCCGCCGGGCCGATGCAGGCGTCGCTGGCGGCCCTGTTCGCAGCCCGGTGCACGCCGGACCGCTGGGCCGTGCACGCCACGTCGGCGGGGGCGTGGCTTTTGCTGCGGCAGTTCGCGGAGTTCCTGGCCCGCCAGCAGCGGCCGCCGCGCGACCTGGACGAGCTGACCCCGGCGCTGGTGAGGCAGTGGCGGGAGAGCCTTCCGGTGGCCGCTGGCGGCTACAGGGCCTGGCGGAGCGTCAGCGGCCTGCTGCGCGACGACGCCCGGCTGCAGGCCGGGCCGGTCGCCGACGAGCTGGCCCGCCGCCGCAAGCTCCCCCCGGCCAAGGTCCAGTCCTACACCGAAGCGGAGTTCGACCAGTTCGCCGCGGCGGCACGCTGCCGGTTCCGGGCCGCGCTGCGGCGCGTCCGCGACAACGCGCTGCACCTGCAACGGTGGCGGGAAGGGGCGTTCGCCGGGGGCACCAGGGACTGGGCCCTCGGCGAGGGGCTGGACGTCCTGGCCCGCACAGGTGACCTGCCCAGGTACCACGGCACAGGACGCGTCAAGAACAAGTACATCAGCGCGTTCGGAGGCCAGTCCGGCGCCGTGACCTGGCAGCGGCTGTTCCTGACCGGGGAGGAGGCGACCGCGCTGGGCGTCTTGCTGCTGGCGGAGTTCGGGTGGAACCTGTCGGTGATCGACACCCTGGAGGTTCCCCGCGCGGAGCCCGACCAGGGTGATGACGGCCGCCCGACTTACCGCGTCCCGCTGGAGAAACCCCGCCGCGGCCCCGGCCGCCACCGCGAGACCCGCAACGTCACCGACGACGGCGCCGGCTCGCCCGGGCGGCTGATCACCCAGGCCCTGCAGGCCACGCGCTTCGCCCGCGCCATCGTCGAGGAACTCGCCCCCGGCACCGGCCGCCTGATCGCCTGGCGGACCGCCAGGCCCGGCCAGATGCGGACGGACCTGGACCGCCGCCCGCCGGTCAGCCTGTTCTGCCTCGGCGTCCGCAGCAACAACGCGACAGCCTGGGCGAGGGCCGAGGGGCTGAGCGGGAGCCCGTTCCTGCGGGGGCGCCGCACGGTGGTCGCGCTCGACCGGCGCGAGCCTGCCCAGCATTCCCGGGGCACCCATGACCGCCACTACGTCCTGCCCGACGGCCGCGTCCGGGCAGCGGCCGTCGAGGTGATCGCGGCAGGGGCCGAGGACGCCGCCGGGCGCGCCCGCAAGGCGGCCCTGGCCGCCCGGCTCCGGGACCGGCCGGCCCCCGGGGACGCCGAGACGGCGACCGCGGACTGCTCCGATCCGGGCGGCAGCCCCTGGCCGTCGCCGGACGGCGGCTGCGGCGCCTCGTTCCTGGCCTGCCTGGCCTGCCCGAACGCGCGGGTCCATCCTGGCCACCACCCCCGCCTCGCGTATCTGCACGAGGCGCTGGGCAGCCTGCGCTCCGTCCTGGCGCCCGCCGCCTGGGCAGCGGACTGGCGCGACGCCTGCGAGCGTCTGGAAGACCTCAGGGCCCGGGTCGGCGGCGGGCCGTGGGCCGAAGGCCTGGCCCGTGTCACCAGCGAGGACCGCGAGATCGTCACCCGCCTGCTCACCGGAGACCTCGACAGATGACCACCGCCCCGGACCTCGACCCCTACCTCCTGCCGATGCCCACGCCGGCCAGCCCCGTCGTCCTGCCGCACCTGGCCTGCGCGGTGCACGCCCACCTCAACGGCCGCTACCGCGACCCGGTCTGGCCGCTGGCCCCGCTGACCGAGAACCCCAGCGCCCGCAGGCCGAAGATCCACTGGGAGAAATGGCCCTCCTGCTTCCGGGAAGAAATGCGGCTGGCGGCCTGGAACCTGGTCAACGGCCAGCTCCGGCCCACGTTCCTGCGCAGCCGCAGCTCCAGGATGCGGGGGCGCCTCAGCGCGCCCGAGGTCCACGCCGTGACCGAGCGGTGGAGGTCCCTGGCGGCATGGCTCGAACAGCGCGGGATCCGCCGCCTCGCGGACTGCACCGCAGACGTCCTGCACGACTACGGACAGCGCGCCCGCAACGCCGGCCATAGCAGGAGCCATGTCATGAAGACCCTGGCCGCGCTGAGCCGACTATGGGCGTTCGACCAGCTCAGCGCCAGCCCCGCGGGTATCGGGAGACCGCCCTGGGAGGAACTGGGCATCGACGGCTACCTGCCCGCCGCGGACCACGGCCGAGGGGAGAACACGACCGAGCCCCTGTCAGAGCAGACCATAGGGCCGCTCCTCATCTGGGCGATGCGGATGGTCGAGGACCTGTCCGGGGACATCCTGGCCGCCTGGGCCGAACGGCAGCGCCTCATCTCGGCTGCCCGCGCCGCCACCGGAACGCCAGCGGGGCACGCCGCGCTGGAGGCATACCTCCGGCCCCTGATCGACGGCGGCGTGCCCCTGCCCTCGACCCGCAGGAACGGCAAGGCCGCCCTGGCCGATCAGTACATAGCCGGCATAACCGGGGCGACATCCGGACAGATCGACTGGTTCACGAAGGCCAACCGGCTGACGGTCGCCGCCGCGGACCTGTCCGGGCCGTGCCCGCTGGACGTCCCCGTGACAGGCGCCATCGCGGGGAAACCATGGCGGGCCGCGCTCGACTTCAACGAGGGCCCCTCGCTGATGCGCCACCTGGGAACAGCCGCGTTCATCGTCTGCGGCTTCCTGACGGGCATGCGCCCAGGGGAGATCCTGGGCCTGCGCACCGGGTGCTGCCCCGACCCGGTTCCCGGGCCGGACGGGCGGACAGGCCGGCACCTGATCCGCGGCCTGGAGTTCAAGACCGCCACCGACGAGCACGGCAACCACGTCTCCGCCGGCGCCGAGCGTGACGTCCCCTGGGTCGCCGTCACCCCGGTCGTCAACGCCATCCGCGTCCTGGAGCGCATGGTCCCCGACGGGCACCTGCTGTTCGACCACCACGCCCACGACCTGGGCGGCGCCCGCCCCGGCACCGGCTCCCTGCAGCCGCCCGTGGTGAGGAGGCGGATCGGGGACTTCGCCGCCTGGGCAAACCGCGAGGCAGCCAGCCACAGCCTGCCCGGCGAGGCGATCCCCGCTGACCCGCACGGCGACGTCGGCACCAGGCGCTTCCGCCGGAGCCTGGCCTGGCACATCGCACGCCGGCCCAACGGGCTGGTCGCCCTGGCCATCCAGTACGGGCACATGCGCACCGCCTTCGGCGCCTGGGAGTCGGAAGGCTACGGCAACCGCAGCCGGAACGGCATCCACGACCTCATCGAACTCGAGACAGCCCTCGCGACCGCCGACACCGCGGCCGCCCTGCGCGAAGACCTGGAGGCCGGCGGGGGCATCTCCGGCCCCGCCGCCCGCCGCGCGATCAGGGCCGCAGCCGCCGCGTCCCGGTTCGCCGGCGTCCCCGTCACGCTCGCCGCCGCCCGCAAGCTGCTGAAGAACGAGGACGCCATGATCTACGACAACCCGCACGCCCTCGTCATCTGCCATTACAAGCGCGACAAGGCCCTTTGCCACCGCGACGGCGTGAAAGACACTCCCAGCCTCGATCACTGCGTCCCCGGCTGCGGTAACATCGCCCGCACCGACCAGCAGGCCGCCCAGCTCCGCGCCCGCGCAGCGGACCTGGAAACCCGGGCCGCCTACGTCCCGCAGCCTATCGGCGACCGGCTGAGAGCCAGCGCGGCCCGGCTCCGCGGCCATGCCGACAAGCACGACCGCACCCGCATCACCATGACCGGAAGGGACGCCGGATGACCACCCCCGCCGGCGAGCGCGAGCGGATCCGCGCCGCGATGGACCGCATCCTCGCCGGAGCCCCCGAACGGTCCAACGGCGCGCTCACCGTCGTCGCCCTCGCCATCGAGGCCGGCGTCCCCCGCAACGCGTTCACCCAGCGGCACACTGACCTTAAGAACGAGTTCTACCAGCGCGTCCGCGAGCGCGGCGCGCCCAGCGAGGACGAAGCCCGGCTCCGCGCCACCATCGCCCGGCTCAAGAAGACGATCGAGGCCAAGAACAGCGAACTCGCCCAGCTCAGGGCCGACGTCCCCGCCCTCGTCCGCGCCGTCAACCAGCTCACCCTGGAAAACCAGCAGCTCCGCGACGCCCGGTCCCGCCACGGCCGCGGCGTGGTTGTCCCGTTCCCCGGCGCCACCCTGCCCCGGCCTCACGCCTGAGATGAAGGCCCTGCTCATCCCCGTCGACGGGCCGGCCAGGGTGGCCAGCCTGCCCAGCGGCGGGGGCACCCGGTTCATGAGCTCGGTCAGGGCGCTCATCGGCACCGACTGCGCCGAGCGCATCCGGGTCACCACCCGGTGGGAAGCATGGCTGGACGAGAACGGCGCATCCGCCGGAAGACAGGTCAACCAGGCCGCCACCCGTCTCGCGCAGTCCTTCGGCTGGCAGTTCAGCCTCGCCGGCCCGGTCGTCATCGTCGGGCTGGACCAGAACACGGACCCAGCCGCCCTGTCACCGGACCAGATCGACGCCATCCTGCAAAAGATCAGCACGTCGTCCGCCTTACAACCGCCCTGCCGTCGGCTCCGCCGCACAACCGGCTGCCTCCCGCCGAAAACGGTGGCCCGCCTGCGAAAATGATGCCCAGAACTTCAACACACTGACTTGACAGGGAACGGCACGGCGATGACCACATCCATCTCGTCGCGATGCTGGCCCGCCAGGACGGCGGCAAGCCCAGCCTGTCCTGGGAACGGTACAAGGTCCGCGCCGCCTGCCTCGCCGCCGAGCAGCGCTACGGGCTGCGCTCCACCGCCCCGGCCGACCGCACCGCGGCCCGCCGGCCGTCCCGCGCCGAATCGGGAAAGGCGGCCCGCCGCGGCCTGGAGGAGGCCCCCAGGGTCACGCTGCGGCGGCAGGTCACCACCGCCGCCGCATCGGCGAACAGCCAGGACGAGTTCTTCGTCCGCCTCGATGCGGCCGGGGTGCTGGCGCGGAAGCGGTTCAGCGCCACCAATCCCGGCCAGGTCACCGGGTACGCGGTCGCGCTGCCCGGCGACACCGCCAAGGACGGCGGGCCGGTGTGGTACAGCGGCGGGAAACTCGCCACGGACCTGACCTGGCCCAAGCTGCGGCAGCGGTGGACTGCGCACCGGGCCACGCCCAGCCCCGGCCGGCTGACCGCCGCGGAGCGGAACGCGGTCTGGGACCACGCCAGCCGGGCGGCGGCCGGCGCCGCCGCGCAGATCCGTCACCTGGCCTGGACGAACCCGGCTGCCGCAGCCGACGCCGCCTGGGCCACCTCCGACACCCTCCACGTGGCCGCCGCCATGCTCGGCAGCCGCATCCTGCGCCAGGCCGCCGACGCCTACGACCGCGCCGCCCGCACCCCTCACGGCCGCATCCCGCCGCCCACCCCGGCCGGAAACCAGCTCCGGCAGGCTGCCCGGTTCCTGCCCGCGTTCGCCTACCTGACCGGCGACCGGACGCTGGCCCCGATCGTGCTGATCACCCGGCTGGCCGCACTCGCCGAAGCCGTCGCCGAACTGCGCGACACCCAGCAGCATGCCGCCCAGGCCGCGGCCGCCCGCGCCGCCGCCGGACGTCTGCACGCAGCCGCCCGCCCGGCCTGGCCAGCGCAGCCGCGCACAGCTCCGCGTGCTAGCACCGCCGCCCAGCTTGCCGCACTGTCGTTCCCCCCGGCCGCTCCCGGCCGCCAGCCGCCCTCACCCGGACAGCCCGGCCCTGATCATCGCGGCCCGCGGCCAGCACGCGGGCCATCTCCGCCCCGGCCGCGCGGTCCGGCCCGTTGACCTTGGCCGTGCATTCAACGTCCTCGCTGCCTGGCTCCCCGGCGCGGACCCGTGCCTAATGTCAGCCTGGCAGAGTGCCCGCCTGCACCGCGCGGATGAAGGCCATCCAGTTACGGGGAGCGACAACGAGCGCCGGCCCGGCTGGATGCGTGGAGTCGCGGACCACGATGATCCCCGGGAGGTTGGCGGCGACCTCGACGCAGTTCTGCCCTTCGGATGAACTCCACGCGCTCTTGCGCCACACGGCGCCGCAGAGGTCGACCGGACCTGCGCTGGGGGCCATGCTGCACCTCCTCCAGGTCATCCGTCACGCTGATCACGCCATCCGTTGCGCTACATCGGCGATCATGGCCCGGGACTCGTGGGGTCCGAGTGCCCGCGCGACGAGATGGCTGAATCTCAGCCTATACCGCTCGATGTCCGGGGGTTCTTCCAGATAAAGCCCGTCAGTGGCGGTCTCCAGGTGGACCATGGGCGGGTCTTTGGGATTCTGGAAGCTCAAGATGACGAACGGGCCGCTCATGCCGGGATGCGCGCCGGCCGCCAGCGGCAGGACCTGAACGGTCACCACGGCGTTCGGGCGGGTGCTGACCTCGATGAGGTGCCGCAGCTGGGCAACCATGACGGCCGGGCCGCCGACGGGCCGCAAGATGACCGATTCGTCGAGCACGGCCCAGATCTCGGGTGGCTCGGGCCGGGTGAACAGCTCCTGGCGGGCCATCCGGGCCGCGACCCGGCGCTCGGCGGCTTCCGGGTCGGGGCGGACCTGGCCGCCGCTGATGACGGCGCGGGCGTAATCCTCGGTCTGGAGCAGCCCGGGGACGAACTGCGACTCGTAGCTGTGGATGGCGGAGGCCTCGGCTTCCAGGCCGATGTAGGTGCCGCTGCCCAGCACGTCGGTGTAGCGGGTCCACCAGCCGCGCCGGCGGGCTTCGCGGGCGAGCTGGATGAGGGCCTCGCGGGTGGCCTGGTCGCTGATGCCGTAGACGCCGAGCAGGTCGATGACGTCGCCGGCGTTGACGCGGGACTGGCCGTTCTCGATCCGGCTGAGCTTGGACGGCGACCATTCCAGCCGGTGGGCGACCTCGCTGTGGGTCAGCCCGGCCTCTTCGCGCAGGCGGCGCAGCTCGTGACGCAGCCGGCGGGCACGGGCGGTGGGGCTCGGCGTTCCTGGCATCTCTCCTCCATTCTTGCAATTTGCAGATATAGAACTTGCATATTCAGAGCTTGCGGGTACATGCTAGTGACCAGAGCATGCCAGCAACGACACGGACGCACAGCCAGAACACGCCGGCCGGGCAGGAGGCTGCATGATGAGGAACTGCATCACCCGGTCACAGCCGAGCCGACCGGCCGTCACGCCTTCCTGCCGCCACGACCACGGCCAGGGGGGCCCGCCAGCAGCTGACGGCAGACCATCACCGCCCGGCCCGCGCCCGCCCTGGCGGAGGCCATGCCAGCCGCGCCGGCAAACGGCCCTGCCCAGCCGGGGCCATACCCGATGGCTGCGCTGCTCGTGAACGGCAGGGCCGGCGCCGTCAGCGGGCTGCCCTCCCCCGAACCAGCCCCGAGCACAGCCCCGGCGCTGGTCCTGCCCTCCGCCCCCGGCGCGAGCAGAGCATAGCCGTGCCCGCCGACCCCTGGCCGCTGCAGAGCCACCTGGAACTTGGCGCCCTGCCGACCGCAGTGCCATGCGCCCGGCTGCACGCCCGGCAGATGCTGTGGGAATGGGGGCTTGACGGGCTGTCCGAGACGGCCGAGCTCCTGGTCAGCGAGCTAGTTACCAACGCCGTGAAGGCCACGGCGGGGCAGGACCTGCCGCTGCCGGTCCGGCTGCGCCTATCCAGCGACAAGGACCGGCTGCTCATCGAGGTCTGGGACGCCGATCCCCGGCCGCCCATCCTGCCCGGCCTGGAAGACGACGGCACGCCCTCAGCGGCACAGGAGGGCGGACGGGGATTGTTCCTGGTCGCGACGCTCAGCCACCGGTGGAACTGGTACGCGCCACCGGAATGGGACGGCAAGGTCGTCTGGTCCGAACTGCAGTTAAACGCCGGCCACCGACGTGACCAGCACGGCACGGACCGCCTCAAGAAAGGAGCATCACCCGCGATGAGCAGCCCCGCATCGCACCGCAATCCGGCATGCCCGCCGGAGGCCGCCAGCGAGCCGGCACCCGTCCCAGACAGCGCACCCGCCATGGCGCTGCCGCGCAGGCCCCAGCCGGCCGGGGCGGCGGGCGCCACGCACTGGGTACTGGCCGACCCGCAGATCCTGCGGCGGGTCAAGACAGCCCTGGCCAGGCCCTGACCGGCGGGACGCGGGTCCGAAGGAAAACGCTGCGGAACCGGAAAGCACTCCTGGCCGACGTGACCACGAGGACGAAATCCCGCGTTGCTGCCCGAGGCGCTAGCCGGGCTCGACACGAAGATCAAGCAGGCGATCACCCGAGATCATCGTCTAGCACCGCGAATATCCTGTCGGGCTCGAATACACGATCAGGGCGGTGACCTGCTTCTTCCCGTAAGAGCGGGGGCATGTCATGCGGCGATCTGGTACTCGTACGTGAGTCCACCGAGGACTTGTCTTCGGCGGATCCGATGCTCGGCGAGGTTGATTTGCGGTGGCCGGCAGCCAGCTTGTGCCGGTGCGAGCTGGCCGAGGGCCCGGTGCGGCCGGGCGGTGTTGTAATGCCGCAGATACTCGGTCAGCACCCGGCGCAGGTGGTGCTCATTGACGATCAGCAGCCGGTCCAGGAGCTCGCGGCGCAGGGTACCAATGATCCTCTTGCGGATCGCCTTCGCTCTGGGCGCCTGAGGCGGGCTGGCGAGAATCCTGACGCCTACCGCGGTGAACACGGCATCGAAGGAGCCAGTGAACTGGCCCGCGCGATCCCTGATCAGGAACTTGACTGAAGCCACGCGCTGCCCGAAATCCATCAGGAAGTTGCGGGCTGCCTGCGTTGTCCATGCGCCGTCGGGGTTCGCGGTGATGCCGGCCAGGTGAACGCGGCGGGTGCCGTGCTCGATGACGATCAGGGCATAGAGACGCCGCAGGAGCACAGTATCCACGTGGACGAAATCGGCCGCGAGAATGCCGCGGGCCTGCACGGTCAGGAACTGCTTCCACGTCGGACCCGTACGGCGCGGTGCGGGGTCAATCCCGGCGTCATACAGGATCTGCCACACCGTGGAGGCCGCGATAAGGTGGCCGAGCTTGACGAGTTCGCCCTGCACCCGCCGGTGTCCCCAGGCCGGATTGTCGATGGCCATGCGGATAACGAGCTTGCGGATCGCGGCTGCCGTGCGCGGCCGTCCGGGACGCCGACGGGTCGTGTAGTCCCATCGGCGTGTGACCAGTCGTCGGTGCCAGGCGAGCAGCGTCGCCGGGGTCACCGCGAACACCTCGCCCCATCGGCGCCGGGGGATCAGCCGGGACAGGGCCGCGAGCCACAGCCGGTCGCCCGGCTGGTAGCGGACCCGCCCGATCTGACGGCGCAACACCGCGTTCTGATGCCGGAGCACGGGGAGCTCGGCATCCTTGGACACCTCTCGCCGGGCCAGCACCATCAGGCACCCCAGCAGACGGCGCGCGAGCAGGTAGGCGACGGAGAAGATCACTCAGCGATGATCCCAGCCCCTGAACACTGCTCAGGCCGTGCCAGATCGAGTAAATCGAGCCCCACAGGCTCAGGGCGACCAGCCGGTCCGCCCCCTGCGACCAGCGGTCGACTGACCGGATCAACGTGCCCTATTCTCAGTCGCGGTCACGTTCTCCGCCTGCCTTCGGCTGGCCGCTATAGTTGTTGCGTCCATGAGCAGAGCATCTGCGACTCCAGCGCCAGCCCTGCGCGTGGCCACCAGGAATCACGTTACGCAGCTCCAGAATCACGCTGATCAGGTCCAGAACCCGGCGCACTGCCGGGCTCACCGACCGCACGATGGCCGGGCAGCCGGCAGGGCCCGCGCGACGGCGGCCAGGGCCTGGCACTGAGATCAGCGGCCAAGCGCCCGCGCGAGCTGCGCTTTGCTCATTGACGAACGGCCCTTGACGCCGCGGCTGCGTGCCTCGGAATAGAGCTGCGCATAGGTCGGGCCCTGAGCGCCGCGGTGCGACCGCAGCCCACCGCGGCGGGACGAGGACATGTCCCGCTTTGATGTGCGGCTGGCCGTCTTCGCCTCGCCTGACCGGGCGCGTTCCTTGTTCACCGTGCGCGCCGCGATCTCCTCCGCCCGGCCGGTGCTCTCGCCGCGCTGCTTCGCGCTGGCCTTGATGTGCTCGTATTGCCGTTCCCGCTTGGTGCTGGATCCCCGGGGCATATCAGCCACCACCTGCCGTAGCCGGCGCGCCCGCGCGCGCTACGGCTGGCGTCTCTACCCCGGTCACCCCGGTCCATGCCCGCCGCCCTGGAGGCTGCTCCGGCTTGATGCGACGGCCGTATGGACCACGGCTTTGCCACCACGGTGGTCGGCGGGTAGCTGGCGGGAAGCCGGAACGCGGCACGGGTCGCCGGGGTTGGCCCGGTGCAGGGAATAACCGCGAACTCCTCAGGAGATACGGTGTCTTCCCGCGATTCACGGCGGGAAGCGGACCCGTCCACGGGCGAATGGCAGTACGAAACCACAGGCCGACGAAGAGGCAGGCGGTGAAGGCTGCGATGACCACCACGGTCAGTCCCTTGTCCACGTGGCTGACCACCAGCAGCACGGCGGCTGAGATGGCCCGGCCTACGGCGGCAAGGCCACTGATCGCCATGATATTGGCGTCCTTGACCAGGCGCTCCTTCTGGTGGCGGCCGAACACCAGCGTGTGGTAGGCGACCGGACCCAGCAGCAGGGCGTGGAAGCCCCGAGCAGCAGGCTGGCCACGTATAGCCCGCGTTGCGGGGGGCTCAGCTCGACGAACCTGCTGGTGAAGGGAAGGGAGAGCAGGAAGCCGAAGAGCACCTGGACGCCAAGGCCAGTCATCCGGAGCTCCTGCCGCAGTTCGATCAGGTTGCGGTCCTCCCGCTCGGCCTCGGTTTCGCCCGGGCGGGCCTGCGAGTTCACCCGTGCAGATGAGTCCCCAGCCACGTGCAGCCTCCAGTAATGCAGGTCACGGCGACAAGGCTTGCCGCGGGCAGGCAGCCGTTGCCCGGCTGGCGGTCAGCGTGGCGAGCTTCCGTCATTATGTGGCGGCCAGCCTGGCCGAGGAGGTGCCCCGCTGCCAGGTCCGTTGCTGGACCGGTATCCGGCCGAGCCGGGCGCCGAAGCGCAGATCGACTACGGCGCGCGCTGGGCAGGTAGCTGGATGCCCTCACCGGCGCGCACGGCGTGGGCGTTTGTAATCTTGTGTGATCGTGCTTGCCTGCACGCAGCATATGTTCTTCTTGCGCACGGTACTGAAGATGAACCAGCAGGCGTTGACCGCGCGTCACATTTGAGCGATCGAGAAGGAGAGCCTCAGACCGACTGGACGCCGGCTTCCACGGATGTCGCTCCCGCACTTCTCCTCTCCTCGGCCACTGGTGGCCTGTCTGTATCATCCCGGCGCGTCGCGGCATCGGAGGACGACGACGGAGCGCGCAGCGACCGGGAGCCTAGCCGAGCTGTCGAGGGCTTCGCCCTCCCAGCCGGGGTCGGCCGTCAAGATGACCGGTTCCCACCACTTGCTCCACTGCTGGGGGAGAACCCAGTCGATGGGCTCGTAGTGGGCGTTGAAGAGCAGCAGGAACGAATCGTCGGTTACCCGCTGGCCGCGACGGTCACGGTCGGCGATCGCCTCGCCGTTGAGGTAGAAGCCGACCGAGCGGGCGAAGCCGGCGTCCCAGTCGTCGTCGCTCATCTCGTTCCCGTCGGGCTTGCACCAGCCAAGCGCGACAGAGCCTTCGACCGGACGGTGGTGCAGGTAGCGCCGCCTGCGCAGCACGGGATGCTCCCGCCGCAACGTGATGAGATCGCGGGTGAAGCCGAGCAGATCCTGGTCGATCTGGTCCCAGTCCTGCCATGAGATCTCGTTGTCCTGGCAGTAGGCGTTGTTGTTCCCCCCCTGCGTGCGCCCGCACTCGTCCCCGCCCAGCAGCATCGTGGCCCCCTGGGAGAGCAGCAGGGTCGCCAGGAAGTTGCGCTGCTGCTTCCGTCGCAGCCCGAGGACGGCTTGGTCGGCTGTGTCACCCTCGGCGCCGCAGTTCCATGAGCGGTTGTGGTTCTCGCCGTCGGCACCGCCTTCACCGTTGGCGTCGTTGTGCTTGTCGTTGTAGGAGACTAGGTCGCGCAGGGTGAAGCCGTCGTGGGCGGTGATGAAGTTGACGCTGGCGCCCGGGTGGCGGGTGTCGGCCTGGTAGAGGTCGGAACTACCGGTGAGCCGGGAGGCGAATTCGCCAAGGGTGGCGGGCTCGGCCCGCCAGAAGTCCCGCACGGTGTCGCGGTAGCGGCCGTTCCACTCCGACCATGGGGCGGGGAAGTTGCCCACCTGGTAGCCACCTTCGCCGATGTCCCACGGCTCGGCAATGAGCTTGACCTGTGAGACGACCGGGTCCTGCTGGATGAGGTCGAAGAAGGCGGACAGGCGATCAACCTCGTGGAACTGGCGCGCCAGGGTGGCGGCGAGGTCGAAACGGAACCCGTCGACGTGCATCTCGGTAACCCAGTAGCGCAGCGAGTCCATGATCAGCTGGAGGGTGTGCGGGTGCCGCACGTTCAGGCTGTTCCCCGTCCCTGTCGTGTCGTAGTAGAAGCGGGGATCGTCAGAAACGAGACGGTAGTAGGCTGCGTTGTCGATACCTTTCATCGACAGGACCGGGCCAAGGTGGTTGCCCTCGGCCGTGTGGTTGTAGACAACGTCAAGGATGACCTCGATGCCTGCCTCGTGCAGCGCCCTTACCATCGCCTTGAACTCGGCGACCTGCTCGCCCCGCTGGCCGCTGGCGGAGTATTCGTTGTGCGGGGCCAGGAAGCCGATCGAGTTGTAACCCCAGTAGTTCCGCAGCCCCCGCTCGACGAGATGGGCGTCATGCACGAACTGATGGACGGGGAGCAGTTCCACGGCGGTGACCCCGAGCCCGGTCAGGTAATCGATGGCGGCGGGATGTGCCATGCCGGCATAGGTGCCCCGCTGCACCTTGGGGATGTCGGGATGGGTGGCGGTGAAGCCCTTGAGGTGCAGTTCGTAGATGACCGACTCGTTGAGCGGGATGTCAGGTGGCCGGTCATTGCCCCAGTCGAAGTACGGGTTGTGGACGACGCCCTTCGGAACGTGGGCGGAGCTATCGTCGTCGTTGCGCGAGCTGTCGTCGCCGAAGGTGTAAGGAAAGCAGGCCTGATCCCAGTCGACCTGGCCCTCGATGGCCTTCGCGTAAGGGTCGAGGAGCAGCTTGGCGGGGTTGCAGCGCTGGCCCTGCTCTGGTGCCCACGGCCCGTGGACCCGATAGCCGTAACGCTGCCCCGGAGTCACCGCAGGCAGGTAGGCGTGCCAGCAGAACGCTTCGACCTCCTCTAGCACGGCCCGCTGCTCGCCGCCGTCGTCGTCGAAGAGGCAGAGCTCGACCCCTTCTGCGACCTCGGAGAACAGCGAAAAGTTCGTCCCGGCGCCGTCGTAGGCGGCGCCGAGGGGGTAGGGACCACCCGGCCAGGTTTCAATGGCCTTGCTCATATGCGGTTGAGTCCTTCCTGCCGGCGACCAGCCGACCGCGGTCATGACGAGCTTCCTGAATGCTTGGGCTGGGAAGCGCGTGCGAACGGGTTCGGCGCCGTCGTCACCATCGTGGCGCCCCTTGGCGTCGTGCCCTCTTCGTTGCGTGAGCGACGGTCCGCCGCAGGCCCCAGGGACGTGGGAACATCGCCGTCAGTTCACCGATGCCGGGTGCCGGAGCCTTCCTAAGATCCCCCACCATTCGCCTCACTTTCGCGTCCCTGCTACCCGCACACGCAAGGCCCAACCGGTTGTCAACGGCCAAGTTGCGGTCCCCGCTGGTGGCCAGTTAAAAGTCCCCACCCCTCGGGTTGATTATCTAACCTTCAGGGCGGTTCCTCCTCGAGCTCGGGCCTGGCGCATGCGGTACGAATCGCCGGCTGTGACCACGACGTTCGCGTGGTGGAGCAGACGGTCCAGGAGGCTGACGGCGGTGGTGTGCTCGGGCAGGAACCGGCCCCAGGACTCGAAGGGCCAGTGGCTGGCGATGCCGAGAGCGCGTCGTTCCCTCCGGACACGGCAGCGCCGGCCACGTCGGCGATCAGCTGCCGGCACCGCTCCACGGGAACGTGCTGGAAAACCACCAGGTACACGGCCAGCGCCCGGAGCCTGGGGCCGATCGACAGCGCAGAATCCGGCACGCCCGCCGGGCGCGGCGCGACGTGCGTCTTCCCGCAGGCGCACCTCGCGCTGTGCAGGTCGTGCTGCACCCGCTCCGTCGCCGCGACCGGGACCTCCTCCTGCTGATACGACCGGGAAACACCCAGGTCAGCGGCATCCGCCAGGTCCAGGCCGCAGGAGCAGGAGCCCCCGGGATAGTGGTCCTCGGTCCGGTCCGGGACCTCCCACGTCATCGACGCCCCCGGGCTGCCCGGCTGCTTCCCCCGCTTCTTCTTCCCCGCCCGCTCAGCAGCGCGCCGCTGCCTCCCGGGTGGCCTCCGCCCCGGCAGGTCATCCGACGACGGCGGCATCGAGGAGTTCCCGCTGTTCCGCGACCCCGACCGCTCCGCCGCCGCCAGCTGCTCCCGCAGGTCAGCGACCACCGCCTCCAGCGCGGCGATCTTCTCCGCCTGCGCCGCGATCAGCTGCGCCTGCTCCCCGATCAGCGCATCACGCGGATCCGCGGACGGCTCCCCGGGCGGCGCATCGGTCACAGCCCCGGATCATCCCCGAAACCGCGCTCAGCCACCACGGCAACACCGCGCCCGCCGCCAAAACGTAACCGTCCATCACGCACCGCAGCAGCAAGCCCAAGGAACGTTTACCCCGCCAAGGCGGCCTGAACCTGGGCGTGTTGTTCACTTACAGGCCCCTAGCCCCGATTTCCGAGCCGCCCCCCACTCGCCCCCTCCCGGGACCGGTCAGCTTAGGCCATTTCCGCTTCAACGGCAGAATCGCCGAAGTGCCGCGTAACGCCGGGCCGTCCCGGAGCTTTCAGTAGTGACAGACATAACCCAGACTTCCGCAAGGAGATATTCATGACGACCCCGCAGCAGTGGGACAACCTGATTGGCCTGACCGCGATCGACAGCGATGGCGACCAGATCGGGAAGGTGGGCCAGGTCTACCTCGACGACGCCGCCGGGCAGCCGGAGTGGGTCACGGTCAGCACCGGCATGTTCGGCACCCGGGAAAGCTTCGCGCCGCTGGCCAGCGCCTCGGTCCGCGACGGCCAGCTCGTCCTGGCGGTGCCCAAGCAGCTGGTCAAGGACGCTCCCAACATCGATGACGACGGCCACCTGGCGGACACTGAGGTCGCCGCGCACCTAGATCCCGCATCCGGCCGCGGGACGCGGGATACGGACGACGACGGCTACCCTGTCCGCCACGCCGGCGAAGACGTGACCAGCGCGGCGGGAGACGACACCTCGGGTCCGGTCACCGACGACGCGATGACCAGGTCCGAGGAGCGGCTGCACGTCGGCACGAAAGCGTGCCGGCCGGCCAGGCGAGGCTGCGCAAGTACGTCGTGACCGAGAACGTCACCACCACCGTCCCGGTCAGCCATGAAGAGGTCCGCCTGGAGCGGGAGCCGATCACCGGTGCCAACCGCGACGCCGCCCTGTCCGGTGCTGACATCTCCGAGGAAGAACACGAAGTCCGCCTGTACGCCGAACGTCCGGTGATGACCAAGGAAACCGTCCCGGTCGAGCGAGTGCGCCTCGCCACCGAGACCGTCACCGGCGAGCAGCAGGTCAGCTCCGAAGTGCGCAAGGAGCAGATCGGCGACCCCGAAGTAGACACCGACCCCCGGGACCACTGAGGTCCGGGCGGCATAACTTTCTCAAGGAGAATCCGAATGCCTGAGGGATCCGTCAATTTCGGCACGGGCGTGTCGAACGCCTGGTCCAACGTGGCGACCTTCGTCCCGAAGCTCGCCGTCTTCCTGCTGATCCTGATCATCGGCTACCTGATCGAAGGCCATCGCCAAGATCCTGGCCACAGTCCTGCAGCGGTCGGCTTCGACCGGTTGGTCGAACGCGGCGGCATCAAGCGGGCACTGGACCGCTCCTTCTACGACGCGGCCGGCATCCTGGCCGAGATCGTCTACTACGCGATCATGCTGTTCGTGCTGTCCACCGTGTTCGGCGTGTTCGGCAGTAACCGATCAGCGACTACCTGCGTGCGGTGATCGCCTACCTGCCGCTGGTCTTCGTGGCCATCGTCATCGTCGTGATCGCCGCCGCCATCGCCGCGGGCGCCAAGAACCTGATCCAGAACAGCCTGGGCGGGCTGTCCTACGCCGGGGTGCTGGCCAACCTCGCCTCCGGCTTCATCCTCGCCATCGGCGTCATCGCCGCCCTGGACCAGCTGCACATCGCCGCCAACGCCGCCAACGCCGTCCTGTATGCCGTGCTGGCCGCGCTGGTCGGCATCGCGATCGTCGCGGTCGGCGGCATCAAGGCCATGTCCCGGCGTTGGAAGCGGCCGCGGCCACGTACGACCAGGAGGAGCCGAAGATCGCCGCGGCTACCCGCAACGCCCCGAGCGTCTCCGACCAAGCCCGCCAGTACACCGGCGACCGCGACCCGTCCCCTAGTACCGCCAGGCCTTACCCCCAGCGACCGGACGACCCCGGCCGTTACTGAGCTGCCTGGAAGGTGCCAGGTCCCCGCTGCCCCGCTGCCCCAGTCAAAAGAGATTTTTGGCCGAACGAAGGCCCGGCCAGCCTGCTCGGCAGCGAACTCCAGGCCACCGCCACGAGCGTGCCCGCGGATATTCACTCCGGCGCGCGGTAGGCACAGGGCATGGATCACTCCGCCGCGCCCCCTGGATGCCCTGACCGACTACCACGCAGAGACCTGTATGGGTTTACCCGCCAGGACACCGCCAGGGTCGCGGTGCGGATCCGCGCACGCGCGCCGCGATCGGCGAGGACGCGTTCCGCTCGGACGTGCTCGCCACGGCCGGGCTGGATGACCGCAGGTCTTCCCGCGGTTACCTGTCCAGGGCCGAACAGCTGATGGCGGACGCCGTCGGCGCGGAGCAGGCCTTCTTTTCCACCTGCGGCAGCTCCCTGTCGGTCAAAGCGGCCATGCTGGCCGTGGCCGGCGGCCGGGGCGACCTGCTGATCAGCCGAGATGCGCACAAATCGGTCGTGGCCGGCCTGGTCTTCAGCGGAGTGCAGCCGCAGTAGATCCGGCCGCGCTATGACGCCAAGCTGCATCTGGCGCACCCGCCCTCGCCCGAGCAGGTGGAACAGGCCTGGCAGGAGCACCCGGACGCGGCCGGCGCCCTGATCGTCAGCCCGACCCCGTACGGCACCTGCGCCGACATCTCCGCGATCGCCGCCCTGTGCCACCAGCGGGGCAAGCCGCTGATCGTCGATGAAGCCTGGGGCGCCCAGCTCCCGTTCCACCCGGACCTGCCGGCCTGGGCGATGGATGCCGGCGCCGACGTGTGCGTGGTCAGCGTGCACAAGATGGGCACCGGATTCGAGCAAGGATCCGTCTTCCACCGGCAGGGTAACCTCGTCGACCCTGACCAGTTGTCTGCCTGCGCCCGACATGCTGATGATGACCAGCCCCAACGTGATGATCTACGCGGCGCTGGACGGCTGGCGGCGGCAGATGGTCCAGCACGGCTACGATCTGCTGGACGCCGCGCTCACCCTGGCCGCGCACCTCCGGCACGACATCGACGCGCTGCCCGGCCTGCATGTCCTGCGAGAGGAGTTCTGTCCCGCCGAAGTGGATCTGAGCATCATCCGGTGGCGTCGCGCGGCTCGAAGGCAGCAGTGAGAAGACGCCTGAGCTTAGCGTCCTTCGCGAGGCAGAAGCGGGCCAAGCGGCCCCAGGTCCAGGTTGAGGTCCTCGACGGTGAGACCGAAGTGGTCTCTCAGCTCGGCCATCCGGGCCTCGAGGGCCATCAGGGTCGATCCGACCTTCTCGATCTGATCGTGCGTGAGTGACCTCTGTTCCACCCGGCGCAGGGCCTGACGCTCCATCAGCTGGCGCAGCAGTTCGACGAGGGTGAGTACCAGGGTCACCAGACCCTTCTCCACCGACTCCGGGTCGGCGTGGATCCGGAGCCGGCGTACCGCATTGCGCTGATCCGTGGTGACCACGCCATCCTGGCCATCTGCCATCAGCGGTACTCCTGCGAATCGTCCATAGCTTCCATCAGGCCGCTGATCGACGTCACCAGCGCGCGCAGTGACACCCTGACCAGATCCACCTCGGCGATGGACAAGGTGATGTCACCGACGATGACCACCCCGCCGGCCAGCACCCGGTCG
>Ga0116214_1000326_pt1 | contig 19901 bp, 19 predicted proteins | sample Sb_taG_FD_88964 | JGI IMG/M metagenome (GOLD analysis project Ga0116214, IMG submission 88964) | Peat soil microbial communities from Weissenstadt, Germany - Sb_50d_1_NS metaG | ecosystem: Environmental > Terrestrial > Soil > Wetlands > Peat | place: Germany: Weissenstadt | collected 2010-09-21
CGGCAGGCCGAGATCGAGAACCACCAGATCCGGCGCGGCCGAAGCCGCCAGCATGATGGCCTCCGCGCCGGAACTGGCCGACAGCACGGACAGGCCGGCCCGCTCCAGATAGGACCGGACCAGATCGCGCAGCTTACGTTCGTCCTCCACCAGCAGCACCGTCGCCGTCATCGTCCTCGCCCGCCTGTCTGTCTGTCTGTCGGCCGTCCCGGCGTCTGGAATGATTCCCGCCGGGCGAGCTCCCAGTACCGTCTCGCTCAACCTCCACGCGATCATCACAGCGGCTTCACCCGCCGTGCGCCGGGGCGCACTTTGGTGAGAGTAGACGTTTGTGAGCGTGGATACGACGGGCGGGGGAGGCGAAGGTGACGGCCGCCAGCGTGCTGATTCTCGTCCCGTGGCTCGTCTTCGCGGCGGGCCTGGTGGCGATCGGCGTACGCCTGCTGGTCATCCGCCGGGACCGGCGGCACCGGTGACCGGCCTGCCCGCTCGCGCTCTCCACATGAATCACATACGGCCCGCATCGGCTTGCCACATCGCCCGACTGAGGTGGGTGATCTGGTCAGCGACGGTGGGGGGAGAACTAGGCGGGCAGCGGCCCCCCGAAGGTCCCGCGGAATTGAGCCGGTTATGCGGGGGCCGGCTCAGAGCCCGGCGACCTGGTTAAGGCCGCGAGCCTGGCGCTTTCCCCGGCATAGCATCCTGGTCGGCGTGGACCAGGACCCGGTCGGCCGGGCGGGGTTCGGCACTACGGAGCGGACCGTCTGCCGGGGCGGGGTTCCCCTGCCCGGCCGGCCGCCCCCCGCGCGGGCGGGCAGCAGGTCAGGCCCGCGGGCCGGAGTGCATGGATGCGCCTGCACGCCAGGTCACGCGCCGCGCGATGAACAGCGCGGGGAGCAGGAGCCACCAGAAGCCCCATCCGCCGTGGGCGACACCGACCAACACGGCGACGGCGATTCCGATGCCCGCCAGCGCGGTGACCGGGAGCAGCGCTGGCCGCCCAGACGGCCGCCCCGGCCGGGCCGCGGAGGCGGTGGCCGCGAGGGACTCGAAGGGCTCTAGGGGGTGGAGGGGCTCTAGGGGGTGGAGGGGCTCTAGGGGGTGGAGGGGGTCGGGCCCGGCCAGCGCGGTGGGAAGATCCCGCAGGAGATCCCGCAGCTCGCCCCAGGTTCGTGCGGCCAGGGCCTGCCCCGCTCGTTCGTCGAACTCCGCGGCCGTCAGCCTCCCCGCCTGAAACTGCTCGCTGAGCTCCGACAAGACCGTGTCACGGTCGGCATCGGAAGCCCTCATCTCAGCAGCGGGGTAATTCCTTAGCGTGGCGTTCATCAGGCTGCCGTCCTTCCTTCTCGCGCCGCCGTTCCTGAGCGGGATTCGCATATGTCTAATGTGCTCGGCGGCGGGGCACCGGCGCCAATGCCAGATGCCACAGGCTGGGGATGACATCTGTCACGGCAGCGGTCCCTTCTGGGCCGGGCGGGGTGCACCACGGCCCGTTCGGAATAAAAAGTGATCTATATCCGAACGGACGGTGGTGCGTGCGGCGGGACCCGCATGGATGATGGTCTGGTGATCGCGGCGGGAGCGGGATGAGCGGCGCCGAGCCGGCCGGGGTGGCCTTCCCGGTGTCGGCCGACGGGCGCCGGAGCACCTCGGCGCTGGGCCGGGCCGTCGTCGCGGGCGCGCTGAGCCGGGTCGATCCCGCCGGGGCCCGCGCCGCGGAGCGGGAGAAGAACTGGCGCAAGGGCTACCTGGCGCATTTCCGCGAGCTGGTCGAGGCGGGGCTGGCCTCGAGGCAGGCTGCGCTGGCGGTGGCCAGCGGAGGGCTGGAGTCCCTGCACCGGCGGATGCGGTTCATCGGCCGCGACGGCCAGGAGGCCGGGCTCGACACGCTGGCCTCCGCGCCCGCGCGGATCGGGCTGGCCACGGTCACGGTGACGGGGACCGGGACGGCCGAACGCGAGCTGTCGGTGCCGTACCACGGCGAGCAACTGCGCGGGAGCGCCCTGCAGCGGCGGCTCGAGACATGGGTGACCGACGGCGTCATCGAGCCATCGTGCGCAGACGCCGTACGGACGGTCGCGGCGCACCCCGACTGGCTGGCCGTGCCCGGCCAGACGATCGTGGTGCTCGGGGCGGGCGCCGAAGTGGGGCCGCTGCCAGTGCTGCTGAGCTGGGGCGCCCGGGTGATGGGGGTAGACCTGCAGCGGCCGGTCATCTGGGAGCGGGTACTGGCCGAGGCGCGGCGCGGCGCGGGGACGCTGCTTGTCCCGGCCGCCGCGGGCGACGCGGATCTCGCGCAGCGGGCCGGGCTGGATCTGACCGAGGACATCCCGGCCATGGCCGACTGGCTCGTCGGGTTCGGGGGTCCCCTGGTGCTGGGCAACTACGTCTACGCCGACGGCGCGGCCAACGTCCTGCTGTCGGCCGCCGTCGACGCGCTGATCCTGCGGGTGGCGGCCGCGCGGGGCGATGTCGCGCTCGCGTTCCTGGCCACGCCGACCGACGTGTTCGCCGTCCCGGCCGATGCGGTCGCCCAGGCCGCCCGCGCGTACGCCACCCGGTCCCCGGCCGCGAAGCTCGGCGGCTCGTCGCTGCGGGCCGCCTCCGGCGGGCGGCTGATGCGCCCGGCCTACCCGCCCGGCGCCGACCCGGGTATCTGCGACAGCCTGATCCCGCAGCAGGGACCCAACTACGCGCTGGCCAAGCGCGTACACCGCTGGCGCGCGACGGTCGCCCGGGACTCGGGTGCCTGCGTGTCGATGAACGTGGCCCCGCCGACCCGCACCCGGTCGGTGCTGAAGAACCGGGCGCTGGCGGCGGCGTACGCCGGCGCACCCCGGTTCGGCGTCGAGGTCTTCGAGCCCGCCACCACCAAGACGCTCATGGCGGCGCTGCTCGTCCACGACCTGCACGCCGGCGGCGGCCCGGCGCAGGCGCACCCCTGGCAGGACGAGGCGCAGGCGGCCGCTCACGGCGGGCTGTGGCGCATCGCCTACGCTCCGCGCAGCGCGCTCACCCTCGCGGCGCTGATGGGCTACCGTCCGGGGCGGCCCGGGTCCTCAGTTGGGCGTTCTGCCTTAGTTGGGCGTGGCGGGGGTCAGCCTGCGGCGGTTGATGGCTTTTTGCAGCGCGGATCTGTCCGGCGGCCTGGGCGCGGTCTGCACGGCAATGGCGACCAGGTCGGTGTACGCGTCCTGGCGCAGCCGCTTCAGCATTGCCTGCGCCGAGTTCTTGAGCGTGCCGGTCAGGCCGGCCAGCGAGAGGCCGGCGACGGCCACGACACCGGACAGGGTCTTCGCCCAGGCCGCGGCGCCGCCGACGTTGACCAGGAAGAGCAGGGTGACCAGCGCGGCGAGGCCGAAGGCCGTGGCCACCAGCTCGGGCCAGAAGATCTCGAGGGCCCGGGCGAGCATCCGGTAGTTCCTTATGAAGGCCGCGGGGGCGATCAGCGTGGTGGGGTCCTTGTCGCGCGAGGGTTTCGATCACGTGCTCAAGGGCGGCTTTCCCGGCTTCCTCGCCCGAGCAGCTGGCCTGTTCCAGGTGCACGGTGGCCTCGGATGCGTGTGAGAACTGCGCCGCGGCGAGGGCCTGCCTGCGCCTGGCCACCACCGCCTGCTGGGTGGCCAGGCCGGCCGCCAGCACCTGGAGGGCGTCCTGCTGGTTCGCCGGAGCCTGCTCGAGGAGGCCGAGGGCCCGGCGGAGCGCATCGGCCGCCTTGGGCGCGCGCGTGCGCGAGCAGCTTGGCCTGGTCGCCAAGGGCGATGCTGAAGCGGGTCCCGTCGGGGGCGGTGTCGACACGCAGTTCGTGGGCCAGTTCGGCGACGACCGACTGGATCTCGACGCGGAGTTCGGTCTGGCCGCGCTCGATCCGCAGCGGCAAGGGGTGATCGACGTGATCGGGCATGCCGATCACCTCGCCGGGCGGTCCGCCAGGCCGGTTCCGGCCGCGCATCTCCGCGACCGACCAGCCCAGCCGCAGCGCGGATAGCACGTCGCGCGCCTCGTGCGCGTCGTCCACGACCTCCACCTTTCGCTTCTCGCCGCTTCTCGCCCTGTTCTCGCCGCTCTGGCCGCTCTGGCCGCTCTGGCCGCTCTGGCCGCTCTGGCCGCTTTCATGATGCGGCGCAGCGAGATGTGACCACATGAATCATGGCCTCGGCGCGAATGATTGTCCCTTTTCGCCACGCGTTTTCCGGCTTTTGGCCGGCACCACATGGGTGCGGCACCCTACTGGGGAGACAGGCTGGGGCAGATTCGCGGCGGGCGGCGGGGCGTGCGGGTACCGGCATCGCCTGATCCCTTGGCCGGTGGCCCTGTCTCGTGTCACATCCTCACCATCTAGCTCACCGGTTCGAATTTATGCGGAAGATCTGGCTTAAGCGGAGGATCTGGGCAACTCCGGTGGCCCGAAACTTCCGCGGAGGCCGGATCCTCCGTGCTATTGGGGCGCGTGTGCCTGGCGGGACGGGAGGGCGCACCGTGAGGAACTGGCGGCTGTGGCGCGGCGGCTAATATCCGCACCATGGTGCAGGCACCGGCCGAGGCCGCGAGGGGATCCAGGACCGGGGGTCACCGCCGGGCGGCGGCGTGGGCGGCCGTGGCCATCGGCGCCGGGGCCGCCCTGGCCTGGGGCGGGCACGCGGCCTGGGACGCCATCCAGACCTGGGGCACGCCGACCTGCTCCTGGCCGCTGGTCGTCCGCGGCCCGGCCGATCCGGCCCAGAGCGGGCTCGTCCGCTGCTACCTGCGCGCCCTGGCCGGCCGCGACACCGCCGGGCTCCTGGCGGTGGCCGCCGACATCCCGCCGGTCCGCATCACCCGGGCCGATTTCACCTATTCGGCGGACGCCCGCGCCGGACTGGCCACGGCCACCTTCACGCCCAGCCCGGTCGACGACACGGCTTACGGAGTGATGATCACCTACGCCGACGGCGTCACCGAGAACGCGTCCATGATGAACATGATCGCGATGGGCGGTCCATCCGGCTGGCGGATGAACATCGGCACCGAGATCAGCGCGGGCCCCGCCGGGCCGCCTACCGCCGGGCCCTAGACGATCCCGGTGGCCAGGCGCGGTCGCCGAGCAGGGTGAGGGCGGCGGGGACCAGGATGCCGCGGACCACGGTGGCGTCGATGAGCACCGCTGCCGCGGTGCCGATGCCCAGGATCTTCAGGTCGACCAGCGACAGGGTGGCGAAGATCGAGAACACGGCCACCATGATCAGGGCAGCGCTGGTCACCACGCCGGCGCTGGAGGCGATACCGCCGACCACGGCGTCATGGGCCGTCGAGCCGCGGGACCACAGCTCGCGGATCCGGCTCAGGATGAACACGTGATAGTCCATGCTGATGCCGAACAGGAACACGAACATGAACAGCGGCACCCAGGAGATGATCCCGCCGAACGAGGTGTAGCCGAGCAGTCCCTGCAGCCGCCCGTCCTGGAAGATCAGCGTGATCAGCCCGTAGGCCGCGCCGACCGACAGCAGGTTGAGCGCCACCGAGACCAGCGAGATCCCCACCGACCGGAACGCGATCAGCAGCAGCACGAAGGCCAGCGCGGTCACCAGGCCCAGCACCACCGGGGTCCGGTCGTGCAGTTGGTGGGTGAAGTCGTACTGGCTGGCGGTGTCGCCGGTTACGGCGTAGCTGATCCCCGGAACCCGGCCCAGCGTGGCGGGCAGGATTTGGTTGCGCAGGGTCAGCAAGGCCTGGTCCGACGCCGCGTCCGACCCCGTGCCGGCCAGCGGGATGTCCACGACCAGGGCCCTGCTCCCAGCTGGGCCGCCAGCTGGGCCGCCGACCGGGGTAGCGGTCACCGGCTCGTGAATCGGCCCGCCGGTCGCCGCGCGCCCCTGCAGCGCGGCGACCTCGGCCATCACCCGCGGCCCGGTCGCGCCCGGGCCGGTCACCACGACCTCGGCGGGCGAGGGAGCCTGCGGGAAGGCCCGCTGGATCGCGTTCGTGGTCTGCGCCACGGCCTGGCCGGGCGGCAAGTCGACGGCCGGCTCTCCCAGCCGCATGCCGAGCGCCGGCGCGGCCAACGCGAGCAGGGCCACCGCGGCGGTGACGCCCCAGATCGCCGGGTGGGCGACCACGCGGCGCACCAGCGCAGCCCATAGCCGGGACGGGCGGGCCGCGGCACGGCTGCGGCCGAGGAACGGGATCTGGCCCCAGTCGGCCCGCGGGCCCAGCCAGGACAGCAGCGCCGGGAGCACCGTGAGCGAGCCGGCCACCGCCATGCCGACCACCGCGATCGTGCCGAGCGCGATGCCGGTGAACTGGTCGATGCCGGTCAGGAACAGCCCGGCCATGGCGATCATCACGGTGAGGCCCGAGACCACGATCGAGCGCCCGGACGTGCCCGCCGCGATACGAAGTGCCTCGGGGAACGACCGGCCACGGGCCCGTTCCTCCCGCTCGCGGCGCAGGTAGAACAGCGAGTAGTCGACGCCGACCGCCATCCCGACGATCAGCACCACCTCGGCGGTGGAGTTCCCGGCCGGCAGCCAGCGGCTCGAGATCGTCACCACGGCCAGGGCCGCGATGACTGCGGAGACCGCGAGCAGCAGCGGGATGCCCGCCGCGACCAGGGCACCGAACACCACCAGCAGCAGGATCAGCGTGATCGGCACCGAGGTCGCCTCGGCCTGGCGGAAGTCCAGGGAGTTGTCGATCGCCCGGGTAATGCTCGCGTCACCGGCCTCGGCTACGAGCAAGCCCGGATGGCGGGCCTGCACGGCGGCGACCACGCGCTGGTCGGCCGCGACGGCCTGGTCCTGGTTGGCGGTGCTGCCGGGGACGTCGAACGTGACCAGGGCGCTGCGCCCGTCCGCGGACACCAGGGACTGGCTGCCGGGCCGATGGGCACCGGCGGTGAGCGGCGACCGGATCTGCGCGGCGGACTGCGGCAGGGCGGACAGGGCGCTCACCACCTGGCGCACGGCCTGCCGCATGTCCGCGTCACCAGCGAGGGTGTGCCCGGCCGCCCGCGTCTGGATCAGCACCTCCTCGGGCGCTTCAGGGCCCGAGCCGTAATAGGCCGGCGCGGCCTGATGCAGCATGCGCTCGGCCTGCCCGGCCTGGCCGGGATCGTAGCTGGGCAGGTTCTTGCTGCCGAGGGCCTGGGCGGCCACGAACAGCACGGCGACCAGTGCGAGCCAGCCGAACACCGCCGTTTTCCTGTGCCGGGCGCTCCACCCGGCGATCCGCTCGACGGCCGGCCTTGGTTCCGGCCGGACGGCCGGGCTTGTTTCCGGCAAGACTGAAGACTGCGTCTGGCGCATGGTGACCTCTCGGGGAGCTAAAGGGGGAAGCAGAAGAAGAAGAAGGGAAAAGGGGCGCCGGGCCCTACGGAAGGGCGGCGAGCAGGACGGGGACGCCGGCCGCGGTGATCACGGCGCCGGTCCGCAGCACGACCCGCACGGCGGGCACCGCATTGAGCTGTGCCTTGGGGAAATCGGCGGCAGGCTCGGCCGCGACCGCCATGATGGCCAGGGTCAGCACGAACCAGGCGAGGATGGCGCGATGCCAGTTACGCGCACGCCAGCTGGCCACCCGCTCCCGGAGCGGTGCCTGCGGCGGGCTCTGCCGCCAGACTGAGACCCCCATGATCGCCTCCCCGTACGACGGGGCAAGTGCCGGGCGATGGCGCTGGCACCCGGTGCAGGCGGGCTTATCCCCCCTATTCCAGCGGAGCCGGGACTCCGTGGGCCTGATACAGGCAATACTTGACTGAGCGACTGACGCATCATGACCTCTTTCTGTGGCGAGAGCGGACTGAGCAGTTATGTGGTGCGAGTGGTCGGTTCCTGGCCCCACCCGTGAGCTGGACCCTCATGGGTGGGGCTGGTAGGATGGTCCGTTCGGCCGATAAGAGCAGGAAGCGGACCTGGGCGCTGGAGCAGGTCCTTGGCCGGCGCCAGTGGGTCGTCCGGCGTCCGGAGCAGGGCCCGGGCGACGGTGGCGTGGGTGCGCGCGGTCAGGGCCAGGACGTAGCTGAACGGGACCAGCGCCAGCAGGCAGACCAGGGCGGTCAGCAGCGCCTTCGGCAGCGTGTCGACGTAGACGCCGACCGCGCCGTGGCCGGATGGGCCGTTGGGGAAGTAGCCGAGCTGCACGCCGTGCACGGTCAGGCCGTGCGGGAAGTGACCGAACGGCGCCCAGTACCACAGCGGCAGGGTGACCCCGGCCGCCAGGGTGAGCCATATCGCGAGCACCACGCAGCCGAGGACCACCAGCGGGAGGAACATGCCCACCAGGTAGGCGAACTCGCGCCAGGTGGCCGTGTCCTTCCAGTAGGCCCGGGCCCGGGCCCGCAGGTCTTTGGGCCCGGGCGGGGCCTGGTCCGGCTCGCGGTAACGATGCTCGACGGGTTCGCCGGACACCGCGCGGAGGCGCGAGCGCTCCGACTCCGCGCAGGCGTGGATGATCCCGGCCGCGGCGACCAGCAGCGGGATCCCGGCCAGCGTGACCGAGAGCGCGGCCGCCGCGGTGACCGCGGCCAGCGCCGCGCCGAACAGCAGCCAGCCCATGACCTGGTAGGCCAGCAGGTACCAGACGGCACGCCAGGTGGTGGTCCACCAGGCCCGCCGCAGCGGGTTTCCGTACAGCAGCAGCCGGTTCATCCGACCTCCCTCATCAGTTGTTCCACCGCGCTGACGTGCTCGGTGAGCTTGGCTAGCTGGTCGCGCAGTTCGGCCTGGTTGGCCACGGCCTCCTCGGCGAGCTTGCGGTAGGAGGCCATCGCCACCGCGTCGGCGCGGTGCCGTTGCAGCCGGAAGTACCAGCCGACGATCAGGGCCACGGCCACGCAGATCGGGACGAAGATAGCCAGCAGGACGCCGACCACGGTGTAGCTGGTCCCGCCCGAGGCCAGGATGTGCGTTGTGGTCATCGCTTGGTCTCTCTCATGTCGCTTTCGCCTTTCTCGGTGCTGCCGTCGTCCTCGTCGGCCCGGAGCGCGGCCACGATCGTCTCGGCGGTCACGCGCAGCTCGAACGGGGCTAGCTGGAAGTACTTCATCGCCTTACCGTCCTCCGACAGCTCCAGCTGGCCGGTGACCATTCCGGCCTTTTCCAGCCGGTCCAGGTGCATGTAGAGCAGGGGCCTGGACATGTCGAGCCTGCGGGCCAGTTCGCTGACGTGAACCCGTCCGCCCGCGAGCTCGGCGACGATCCGCAGTCGCAGGGGATGGGCCACGGCGGTGAGCATCGCCAGCAGCTCATCGGTGGTCAGGTCGTGCTCCTTAGGTCGGTATTTCACCTGTAAGTCAGAACTTACAGGTGAAGGTTACGCCTGTCAATGAAGTTTCGGCGGGCCGCTGGCCTCCGGGTGCGAGGGTCGGCTTTCAGTCTCTGGGGGGCTGGTGCTCAAGCTCTGGGGGGCTGGTGCTCAAGCTCTGGGGGGCTGGCTTTCAGGCTTCCTCGCCTGGCCGCTTTCGGCTTGCCGTCCGATGTCTCGCGATATATCGTGGAGGCACCTGGGATTCCCCGGTTATTGCTACGGAGGGCACGATGGCAACGGGATACAACGTGCGCATCGGGGACGCCGATCGCGAGGCGATCGCTGCTCAGCTGCGTGAGCACTACGCGGATGGCCGGCTGACGCTGGATGAGCTGAACGAGCGGCTGGACCAGACGTTCGCGGCCAAGATCAAGGCCGACCTCGACGTCGTCATGCGCGACCTGCCGCACGTGGCGCGGCCGTTCACTGACGCGCCGGCCTTGGGCTCGGGCAACACCGCGTGGTCAGGGCCGGCCTGGCCGGGACCGACGGGGCGGTCCGGCTGGGATTACGGCACGGGGAACGGCCGCCGGTGCGGGCGGGCCGCCTTCGCGCCGCTGCTGGTGCTGATGTGGGTGGCGCTGATTTGGGGCGCGGTGACGCTGTTCGGCGTCGGCGGCGACCGGCCGCTGGCCATCGTCTTGCTCATCGCGGCGCTCGCGTTCCTCAAGCGGCTGTTCGGGTTCGGCGGGCGGCGCCGGGGTGGTGGCCCGAGGGGGCCAAGGGGTCCAAGGGGTCCGAGGCGGGGACCGAAAGGCCCGCGTTTCTGACCGGCCGACCCAGCTGACCGGCGCCGGCAGGTGACCGGCCGCCCGCAGCTGGCGGTCCCGGCGGTTGCGGCCGGCCGCCCGCAGCTGGCGGTCCCGGCGGTCGCGGCCGGCGATTCTCTGCTCAGCCGGGTTCCGCACCGGGCCGCGCCGACTTATCGTGGAACAAGGTAGTCGGCATGGCGAACCCGGAAACCCGATGACGAGGCGATACGACGTCCGAACCGGAATGATAGAAGACGATCCTGACGCGGGGCTGCCGCGTGAACAGCTGGTACCGGGATGGCGCGTGCCCGGGCCCAGCCGCTATGACTACGATCTCCGGATCGGCGACGCCGAACGCGACGCCACGATGGCCCAGTTGCGGGACCACTTCGTGGCGGGCCGGCTGACGTTCGACGAGCTGACCGAGCGCATCGACCTGGCGCTGGCCGCGAAGACGCAGGGCCAGATCGACGGCCTGATGGCCGATCTGCCGCGCCCGCCGCGCGGCGCGCGCGGCGAACCGCCCCAGCCGGCCGCCGACCAGGACGCGGGCCGGTTCGTGGTGTTCGCGCTGCTGCTGTTCGCGCTGGCCACCTGGATCTTGATCATGGCCTGGATGTCCCGGCACGCCTACGGCGGGCCGTATCAGTTCCCCGTCCCGGGACGCTAGCCGGCTTACCGCAGCCGGCCGGTAGCGCGGGTATTCAGCCGCTGGCCAGCGCGCGGAGCGGGACCACCAGGTAGCGGTAGTCCGGGACGGAGTCGTCGTCAGCCTTCGGGCGGCCGGTGATCAGGGCCGGCTTGGTGGGGCTGGTGAACTGCAGGCGGATGCGCCCCTCGGCGGGCGCCCCGTCCCGCTGGGACTGGCCCGGGCCGTGGGCGTCCTGGGTGCTGGTGACGGCGGAAGGGGGGCCGGCGGCCCCGGTCAGGGCCCCGGCCAGGCCGTCGAGCAGATACTGCGGGCTGAACGCGATCGCGGTTTCGTCACCGCTGAAGTCGGCGGCCACGGATTCACGAGCCCGTGCCTGGCCCTTGGTCCCGGCCTCGATGATGACCTTCCCCGGCTCGAACGACAGCCGGACCGAGCTTCCCCGCTCGGCGACCAGCGCCACCCGCCTGACCGCCTCGGCCAGCGAGGCGGCTGGCATGTCACCGTAGCTGCCGAAGTCCGCCGGGAACTTGGAGCTGTACTTGATGTACTCCCCCGCGATCAGGCGCGTGGTCAGGCGCCGCCCGCCCGACTCGAACCCGATCATCGCGTCGGCCCCCGGGGCCGCGTGGGCGTTCCCGGCGGTCCCTGATCCGGGGGATCTGGGGTCGCCGTCCGTGCCGCGCGTCATGATCCGGACCGGCACGCCCGGGGCCATCATCCGGGCCGCGTCGGCCAGCGTCCTGGCCGGGACCAGGAGCGTGCTGCCGGTCCCGGGGCGCGCGGGATTCCAGTCCAGCTCCCGGATGGCCAGCCGGTAGCGGTCGGTCGCGACCAGCGTGATCGTGTCACCGTCGATCTCGACGTTCACCCCGGTGATGACGGGCAGCGTGTCGTCCCGGCTCGCCGCGGGTGTGACCTGGCCGATCGCCGTAGCCAGCACGCCGCCGTCGACGGTGCCGGCCAGCCGCGGCAGCTCGGGCAGCCGCGGGTACTCCGCGATGGGCAGCGTGACCAGGCTGAAAGACGCGGGCCCGCAGGTCAAGGTCACGTCGTCGGCATCGTCGACCTCGACCGGATGCGCGGGCAGGCTGCGGGTGATCTCGGCCAGCAGCCGCCCCGGCACCAGCACCGTCCCGGGCTCGGCCACGTCCGCGTCGATGCTGATCCGGGCCGAGACCTCGTAATCGAAGCAGGACAGGGTCAAGCCGCCGGCCGCCGCCTGGAGCAGGAGCCCGGACAGCACCGGGAGCACGGGCCGGGACGGCAGCGAGCGCGCTATCCAGGCGACCGCCTCAGCCAGCGCATCGCGCTCCACCACGAACCGCATCCCTGCCGCCTCCATCCGGGCCGCCTCCATCCGGGTGAGCCATCGGCCTTCATACGCATATTCGCACGAGGCACCGACATTTCCGCGGGCTGCGGCGGCGGGACGAGGTGAGCTAGGTGGTTTTAGGGGACCAGGCCGGGGGGCGCGGCGTCCAGGGTGGCCTGGATCGCCTTGACCAGGGCCCGGGCCGAATCCGCGGTGAGCTCCACCGCCACCCGCGCCGAAGGCCCGGCACCGGGGTCGAGGAAGTCGATGTTGAGGGTATGCTCGGCCGGCGCGTGCACCGGGTGGTCGAAGTACACGCTCGCGTCGGTCACCGCGAACCAGCCGGACGGCCCCTTCCCGCTGCCGGTGATCGAGACCTTCTCCGTCAGGTACGTGCACATCGCGGCTCCTCTCCCGATGGACGATAACAGGTAAGCGGCGCCCGGCCGGCGTCTGGGCGGGGATGAAAGACTTCTGGCATGACCTACGTGGCTGCCGATGACCGTTACAGCAAGATTCCCTACCGTCGCTGCGGGCGCAGCGGTGTGCTGCTGCCCGAGATTTCACTCGGGTTGTGGCAGAACTTCGGGGATGGCAAGCCGATCGAGGACCAGCGCGCGATCGTCCGCCGGGCGTTCGACCTGGGCGTCACGCACTTCGACCTGGCCAACAACTACGGCCCTCCGTACGGCAGCGCGGAGATCAACTTCGGCCGGATCATGCGGGAGGACCTGCGGCCGTACCGTGACGAGCTGATCATCTCGACCAAGGCCGGCTACGACATGTGGCCGGGCCCGTACGGCGAATGGGGCTCCCGCAAGTACCTGCTGGCCAGCCTGGACCAGTCGCTGCGCCGGATGGGCCTGGAGTACGTCGACATCTTCTACTCCCATCGCTTCGACCCGGCTACCCCGCTCGAGGAGACGATGAGCGCGCTGGATACCGCGATCCGGTCGGGCAAGGCCCTGTACGTGGGTATCTCTTCATATTCTGCCGAACGGACCGAGGAGGCAGTGGCCCTGCTCCGCCAGATGGGCCACCGGCTGCTCATCCATCAGCCGTCGTATTCGATGCTGAACCGCTGGATCGAGGGCGGGCTGCTGGAGGTGCTCGGCCGCGAGGGCGTGGGCTGCATCGCGTTCTCGCCGCTGGCCCAGGGCGTGCTCACCGGCAAGTACCTCGGCGGCGTGCCGGCTGGCTCGCGGGCCAGCCTGAACAGCTCGCTGTCATCTGACCAGATGACGCCCGCGACGCTGGGGCACGTCCGCGCGCTGAACGAGATCGCCAGGTCCCGGGGCCAGACACTGGCCCAGCTGGCGATTTCCTGGGTCCTGCGCGACCCGCGGGTGACCTCGGCGCTGATCGGCGCGAGCAGCGTGGCGCAGCTCGAGGAGAACCTCGCCGCGGCCGGCCACAGCGACTTCACCGACGACGAGCTGGCCGCCATCGACCGCGATGCCGTGGAGGCTGGCATCAACATCTGGGCCGCCTCGAGCGGCCACTGAGCTCCCCGGGCTAGGAGAGGTAACGGTTGAACCAGGTGAAGATGCGGTTCCAGCCGTCGACCGCGGCCTCGGGGCGGTAGGCGGGGCGGTTCACGGAGAAGAACGCGTGCCCGGCGCCCTCGTAGGAGCGGAACTCGTACGTCTTGCCCTGGTCCTTCAGCTCCTGCTCGAGCTCGGCCACCTGCTCCGGCGACGGGTACTGGTCGTCGGCGCCGAACAGGCCGAGCAGCGGGCAGGACAGGTCCCTGATGAGGTGCTTGATGGGCCCGACCTTCAGCGGCATGCCCTCCGGCGGCGTCCCGACCACGAACGCCCCGTAGCAGTCCACGGCCGCGTCGAGCGGCAGGCTGACCGCGGCCAGGACCGACTGGCGCCCGCCGGAGCAGTAGCCGATCACGCCGACCTTGCCGTTGGAGGTGGTCAGCCCGCGCAGGTAAGCCGCTGCCGCGGCCACGTCGCCGACCAGCCGGGCGTCCGGCACACCGCCCTGGGCCCGGGCCGCCGCGGCGGCGTCGTCCGGGCTGGCCCCGGGAGCGTCGCGGTGGTAGAGGTTCGGCATGATCGCGTTGTAGCCGTTCACCGCGAAGGTCCGCGTGATCTCCTTGGTGGGGGCGTCGTAGCCGGGCATGTGGTGGATCACCACCACGCCGCCGTGCGGTCCCTGGCTCATCGGCCGGGCCAGGTAGGCCTCGATCTCGTCTCCGCCGTCGCCGAGGATGGTCACGGTCTCGGCCAGCATGGCGTCGTACATGGCGCTCCCTTATGTGTCCTTAGCGGCGCAAAGATCCTACGGCCCGGTCAGCCGGGCAGGCAGACCAGGGTCAGGAAGAAGTTGTCGATCTGCCGGATCGCGTCGACGAAGTGCTCGAAGTCGACCGGCTTGCTGACGAACGCGTTGGCGTGCAGCGCGTAGCTGCGGACGATGTCCTCCTCGGCGCGCGAGGTGGTCAGCATGACCACGGGGATCACGAGCAGGTCGGGATCCTGTTTCAGTTCGGCGAGGATCTCCAGGCCGCTGCGGCGGGGCAGGTTGACATCGAGCAGGATCATCCCGGGACGCGGCGCGTCGGCGTACGGGCCGGTCCGGCGCAGGAACTGCAAGGCCTGGTCGCCGTCGGGCACGACGTGCAGCCGGTTGCGAATCTTGTAGTACTCGAAGGCCTCCCTGGTCATGAGGACGTCGCCCTCGTCGTCTTCCACCATGAGCACGTCGATCACCCTGGGATCACCGCAATCGGCCATCGGTTTCCTCGTCCTGTCGGTCTTCGGGGTCGGCGGGCGCCTCCAGGCCCTCGGAGGGCTCCGGGAGTTCGGGCATCATCGTCTCCTGCGGCATCGGCAGGGTGAAGCAGAACCGCGTGCCGCCGGTGAAGGTGGTGTCGAGCCAGATCCGGCCGCCAAAGTACTCGATGATCTTCCGGGTCATGGCCAGGCCGATGCCGGTGCCGATGTAGGCGCTCCGCTCGTGCAGCCGCTGGAAGATCACGAAGATGCGCTCGGCGTACTCCGGCTCGATCCCGATCCCGTTGTCGCTGAACGAGAACAGCCAGAACGCCTCGTCCCGGCGGACCGTGACCACGACCCGCGGCGGCCTTCCGCCGCTGAACTTCAGCGCGTTGCTGAGCAGGTTCTGGAACACCGCGATGAGCAGCGGCAGCTCGGCCAGGACCAGCGGCAAGTGGCCGGTCTCGATGGTGGCGCCGGTTTCCTCGATCTGCTCGGCCAGGTTCGCCCGCGCCTGGGTGAGCGCCGCGTCGCTCGACACCAGGGCCGGCTCGCGATCGGACCGGCCGACCCTGCTGTAGGCGAGCAGGTCGTTGATCAGCGCCTGCATGCGCTTGGCGCCGTCCACCGCGAACTCGATGTACTGGTCGGCCCGGGCGTCGAGCTTCCCGGCGTAACGGCGCTGCAGCAGCTGGGAGAAGCTCGCGACCTTGCGCAGCGGCTCCTGCAGGTCGTGCGACGCGACGTAGGCGAACTGCTCGAGCTCGGCGTTGGAGCGCTGGAGTTCGGCGGCGCGGGCCTGCAGGACCGCGTTCGCGTCCCGGGACGCGGACAGCTCCCGCAAGATGCGCTCCCGCATGGTGTTCACGTCCGCGGCCAGGTGGGTCACTTCCCGGGGGCCGCGCACGGTGACCTCGTGCTCGAAGTCACCGTCGGCCACCCGGCGGGCCTGGGCGGCCAGCCGGTGCAGCGGCCTGATCGCGGTGGCCCGCAGGCCTAGGGCCAGCAGCAGGACGATGAACGCCAGGCCGATCGCGATCGCGATGAACACCGCGTCCAGGGTGCTGGTGGCGTCGTTCAGGGTGGCCAGTGCGCTGCTCCGGGCGCTGGCCACGTCGGCCTGGAGCGAGGCCACCCTGGCCCGCAGCGCGTCGAAGTCCGTCTTGCCGGTGGTGATGTCCGGGCTGAACACGGGCTTCCCGGTGCGGCCGACCTGGCTGATGGTGGGCTGCGCGTAGTGGGTACGCCAGTAGTCTGCCTGGCTGGTCACGCTGTCCAGGTCGGTGGTCGTGACGGCGGGCAGCTGGCTGGTGAGATGGCGCAAGGTGCTGATCGCGGCCTGCTCCGTAGCCACGCCGGTGGTGTAGGGGGTCAGGAAGCCCTGCTGAGCGCTGAGCGCGTAACCGCGGACCCCGGTTTCCTGGTTGACCAGCGCGTTGTCCAGCTGCTGGGCCGCCAGCGTGGCCGGGTCGATGACGTCCACCACCCGGTTGCGGGCGTCGTGCAGACTGACCAGGGCTATCCCGCCCGCGATCACGGACGCCACGGAGAAGAGCAGCAGGGCCAGCACGGCGACGTTCACGATGCGGCTCAGCGGCCAGCGCCGCCGCGCTTGCGCCCGTTGTGCCTCGCTCATCGGTCCGGGGAGTAGCCGAGCGCGAGGATGGCCAGGTCATCGTCCAGGTCCCCGCCGTTGAGCTCGCGGACGTGCTCGATCACCCGGTCCAGCAGCTGGCCACCGGCGGCCGTGCTCCCGGTGTCCAGCTGCGCCTGCTTGATCAGGTCTATCAGGCCCTCGCTGCCGAGCCGCTCGGAGCCTTTCCCGATCCGGCCCTCGATCAGCCCGTCGGTGTACAACAGGACCGACCAGCTGCCGTCGAGCCGCACCGGCGTGCCGGGCCAGTCGTGGACCTGGCTCAGTCCCAGCGGCGGCGCGGTCGGGGTCTGCAGCTCCAGCACGACACCGCCGGTGAGCAGCAGCGGCGGCAGATGGCCGGCCATGCGGACCCAGCCGCTGCTCCGGTCCGGGGCCACCGACACCATGCACAGGGTGGCGAACATGGTGTCGTCCTGCCGCTCGTGCTCGAGCAGCTGGCTGAGGGTGGCCAGGATCTCGTCGGCGGGCCGGCCGGCCAGCACCAGCGTGCGCCACGCCACCCGCAGGCAGACGCCGAGGGCGGCCTCGGCCGGGCCGCGCCCGCAGACGTCGCCGATGAGGGCGTGCACCCAGCCGTCGGCCGCCTCGACCGCGTCGTAGAAGTCGCCGCCCAGCAGGTGCTGCTGCCCGCCGGCGTGGCAGCGCGCCGACACGCTCAGCCGCGGGTCGGCCAGCAGCGGCGACGGCAGCAGGCCGCGTTCGAGCCGGGCGTTCTCCTGGGCCAGGACCTGCGCGATGCGCAGCTCCCGCTGGGCCTCCTCCGCGCGGCGCCGCTCGACCGCGTACCGGATCACGCGGTGCAGCATGTGCCCGGCGACCTCGCCCTTGACCAGGTAGTCCTGCGCTCCGGCCCGGACCGCCTCCTCGCCGAGGTGCTCGCTGGCCTGCCCGGTCAGCACGACGACGGCCGCCTCCGGCTCGATGCCCAGGAGCCGGCGCAGCCCCTGCAGGCCCTGCGAGTCGGGCAGGCCCAGATCGAGCAGCACGCAGGCCGCGTCCGAGACCAGGGTCGTGGCCTGGCCGAGGGACCGGGCCCGCTTCACCACGACCGGGGCGTCCACCTCGCGCAGGAGCTCCTCGACGAGCAGCGCATCACCGTCGTCGTCTTCGACCAGCAAGACGGGCACCTGCTCGTGGCCGCTGGCCGCGGCCGTGGTGTCAAGCTCAGCGTTACTTGTCATCGATACCTACATCGGGGGTAGCTGGCGTATGGACGTCGGGTACCCAAAAATCGCGGACATACCATCATGCCCGCCCGCCGCGCGATCGGATACATCGCGGCTCCGGCTGACAGGTCGAGGCCTGGAGCGGGACCGGTGAGCCGGTGGGTACGGTGGCGCGGGGTGCGGCCTGCGGTGCCGCGACGCCGGACGCGGCTTGGTGGGACTCTGTTCGCTATTGATGCACCTTTTGCACTGTGTGAGACGAATGATCAGGGGGAAACTTACTGATTCGTAACTTTTGCCGTAGCCCATTGCCCAGGGACGGCCGGCGGGAGTAAGAACACGTAGTTGCAATACCTACCGGTATACGACGGGAGCAGACAGGATGAGGGCACGATTGCACGTGCACCGCGCACGATCGAGGGTCCTGCTGGGGACGGTGAGCGCGGTCGCGCTGCTGTTCGGCGCCGCGTGGACCAGCGGCGTGTCGGCGGCAGCCAGCACGACGACAACCGCCAGCACGGCGACGACCTCCAGCTACCACCCGGCCTCACAGGGTGAGCTGGACTGCAACGGGTTCAGCCCGGTCCAGAAGCCACTGCGGGCGTTCAACTGCACCGACATCCGCGGTATCCCGGGCAAGGGAAATGCCAACTCCTGGGACGGCAGGTTCTACGACAACGGCCACTACATCGGCCACGACGAACCCGACACGACCTTCACGTCCAGTGCCCCCGGTTCTGGCAACAACGTGAACTGGACGATCGCCCTCGGCCGCGACCCCAAGGCGGCCGCGACCGTCGCTCACCCGGGCCATGACGTCTCCCACTGGGTCGAGCTCTCCCCGGCGCCGTGGTTCTCGATGGCCATGTGCGATCCCAACTCGTTCCCCCTGACGCCGTGCACGCCCAAATCGGACGCCAACGCCCCGACCTGCACCGTCGCGAATTGCGTCAGCGGCCTGGGCGGGGGCTCGGCGTTCATGGAGATGCAGTTCTACCCGCCGGGCGAACCGCCCTTCGAAGACAGCACCAGCTGTGACGACACACACTGGTGTGCGGCCCTGACCATCGACAGCCTGGAGTGCACCCCCGCCTTCGCGAGCTGTAACACCAACTGTGAGGAGCCGGTCAACTTCGCCTTCATCCAGAGGAACGGGGTGCCGACCGGGCCGCCGTCGCCGCAGGACGCCAACGTCGCAACGGAGACGCCGAACAGCGAGACGCTGCTCATGAACCCCGGCGATAAGATCAGCTTCCACATGTACGACGCGCCCGCGCCGGGAGGTGGTGACGCCTTCGAAGTGGTCATGAACGACCTCACGACGCACCAGAGCGGCTTCATGCAGTCATCGGCCGCTAACGGCTTCCAGACCACTTCGTCGGCCGACTGCTCGGGCACGCCGTTCAACTTCGAGCCGGAGTACAACACGGCCAAGGCCGGAAATATCATCCCGTGGGCCGCGCTCCAGACCAACATCAGCACCGAGTTCGAGACCGGCCACTGGGAGCCCTGCACCTCGCTCAGCGACCCGATCGCCAACCCGTTGGACCCGAATGACGGCAGCCAGATGTACAACGAGTGCAATGGCCCATACGAGAACGCCGGCCCGCCGGACGGCACCACGGCCGAGACCGGCGACGCGGTGTGCTGGTACGCCGGCGACACCCACCCGGGGTACGCCGGGGTCGGCACGTCCACGCCTCCAGATACCATCACGGCGTGCCAGGCCAACCTGTTCCAGAACGGCGACCTCGACTTCGACGGGACCCCGTACTGGAAGGAATGGCCGACCAGCCTTACGCCGAACACCTACCCGTCGAGTTTCCTGGAATCGTTCCCGACGACGAACGGCAGCCAGTACTCGCAGTTCTTCATCCAGACCGACATCGCCCTGAGTGAGTCGACCTGCGGTCCTCAAAGTGGCGGAACCGGCACCTTGAGCGGCTGCACCGTGCCGCCCCCGGGGCCGGGCGGGTTCTACCCGTACTGGAGCCAGGTCCAGTCGGACGGCTCCTGCTCGCTCCTGTTCGGCAACGTATCCGCCGGGTCTACCTTTGGCAAGGATGCGCAGTACGGGACGAACCAGTTCAACACGCTCGGTTACCCGGAGTTCATCGGCCCGAAGCATAACAACCCCTGCCTGTAATAGACGGGCTGACTTAGGAACGGGCCCTCAGCCCTGGCTGAGGGCCCGTTCGCTTGCGGTCAGACGGCCTGGGGGAAACTGAACAGGCGGTGCGGGTCGTAGGCCGCCTTGACCTGCGTGAGCCGGGTGTAGTTGGCGCCGTAGTAGGCCTGCCGCCAGTTGGCCAGGCTGGGGTCGATGTAGTTCTGGTACGCCTGGCCGC
>Ga0116214_1000330_pt1 | contig 19749 bp, 17 predicted proteins | sample Sb_taG_FD_88964 | JGI IMG/M metagenome (GOLD analysis project Ga0116214, IMG submission 88964) | Peat soil microbial communities from Weissenstadt, Germany - Sb_50d_1_NS metaG | ecosystem: Environmental > Terrestrial > Soil > Wetlands > Peat | place: Germany: Weissenstadt | collected 2010-09-21
CCACTGGGACGCATGGACCCGCCGCCACCAGGCTCGCTCACGATGGTTCCACAAACGCGCCAGACTCGCCCGCGACGTCGAGATGGCCCTGGTCAGCTAGTGAAATGCGGCTGCCGTACCAGGCCCGGAGTAGCCGCTCGGCGCCTTCTGCCAGTTCCCGCACCACTTCACCCGCTGACTGTACTTGCACCACGTTGCCGACCGACTCGCCGGCGTAAAGCGCCATGGCTGGGATCGCTCCCGTCGTGTCCTTGGTCGGGCTGGGAGTCGCGCCCTTGGGGATGGTCATTCTTGCTGGCCCCAGGTCCATCTCGCCGACAGTTTCCCCTTCAAAGGCCTCCACCGCCGCCACCGCGGATCGTAGCGCCCGGTGGGGGGCGTCGGGCCACATGCCGGAGAAGGCCATGGTGATCACGGTGTCCGCCGCTGACGCCTCCACCAGCGCCTGAATGTAGGCCGGGTGTGAACCGGACTCGGCGGTTGCGACGAACCGGGTTCCCACTCGCACGCCGGCCGCCCCCGCCGCCAACGCCGCGGCCATGGCCCTGGGACTGCCGATGCCGCCAGCAGCCAGCACAGGGACCTCCACCGCGTCGAGGACCTCGTCCAGGAGGGCGAGCAGGCCCACGGTCCCGCGGATATGTCCGCCCGCTTCAGTGCCCTGGGCCACGACGAAGTCGCATCCGGCCTGCACAGCCGCCTTCGCCTCGTCAGCGGATCCGACCTGCCAGTCGGCCAGCGAGCCGGCCGTATGCACGCGCTCGACCAGTCCGGCTTGGGGGTCGCCGTAGAAGAACTCCACCACCCGGCAGTGCGGAGCGGCCGCCTCCACCGCCGCCACGTCCAGGAAGGGCATCAGGAAGTTGATGCCGACCGGCCCGGTCGTGCTCTTGGCCAACGCGGCCACCGCGACGGCCACGTCATCGGCGGGGACCATCACCATGTTGACCATGCCCAGCCCGCCCGCGTCGGCCACCGCCGCGGCGAGCTTGGGGGTGGCGGCACCGCCCATGCCGGCCTGCTGGATAGGAACCGAACACCCGACCAACCTCGTAAAAGCCGTCTCCAGCATGTCGCTTCCTCCTGCCTTCACTCTCCATCGCTTCCCGGTAGTCCCCATGCCCGCCATATGCCGCGGACGGTGCGCTCGCGGATGGCCGGCGACGCGGCTGCGTCGCGTGCCGAGAGCAACTCTGTGCTTGTCTCCTCGGCCTTGTACGCGCGCTACGCGCAGGCGCGCGGAGTGAAACGAGACGATCGGTGAGACGATCACTCACGGTGACGCCTCCTCGGCGGTCCGCGCGCGCCACCGTCCTCGGCTGACCTGGACGGCGCTCCCTCTTCCTATCACTTGCCAAAGCTCGATGCGAGGCTGGACGTAAAGCATTCACGCCCCCGGCGCGGGTGAAGGGCGGTGATGCGGTGCGGCGGGGTCACCCCGGCGAGCTCGGACAAGGAGCTGGCTGAGCCGAATTTCAAAGGGATTCCCGTCCTTTAACTTCGGGATCAACTCCCCGTGGCTGGCCGCCTCCCTGACCGCCGCGACCCTGCCCAGGCGCGCGGGCACGGCTGGGACACCAGCCGACGCCGGGAAGGGATCTGACGAGAACCGCACAACCAGACGCGACGCGCTGACCCTCGCCAGCTACGCAATCTGACCTTGCTACCTACAAATCTGTCGCACACCCCCGCGCCAAGCTTCAAGGAAACAGACGGTCAGATCGCTGTGGGTATTGGTGAGGCTTGGGCTGCGCATACGCAGTGAAGTCATCTGGCCGAACGGTCCCGGAACTTTGGCTTCCAGAAACCCACCACCCAACAAGGAGAAGCCCACTGGTTCTGCTCGTGGCGGCTCACCTTGTACTGCCCGGCGGTCTCGGTCGTCGGACCCTGGCCAGCACTTCCAGCAGGGACCCGAGAGCATTCTGTCGTGCTACGACTTGAGATGTATGCCTCCAGCGGGGACATCAGGCTCCGAGATCGAGTGACCGATGCCGAACATGAACGTCGGTCAGTGGTCGCTACTCAACCTCTGGCAGCGGTTCTCCGCCGAGTGCGCTGTGGGCGGCCCGTATGTGCTGCACGATGATCTCAGCGCGCGCAGTATCGCCAGTCGTAGCTTCCCGGGTCAGAAGGCGCCTCATATTGGCCTCGACCTGTTCTGGGTCGGAAGCGTCAGTGAATACCCTAAAGAAGTCAATCCAATGTCGCGCTTCGATGCCGGAGATTGGGGTGTCCAGAGCCGACGCTATGAAATCATCCATGAGACCGTGGACACGCGCAACCCGACCGAAATTGCCGCCGGAATCCTTCTCAGGTTTGTCGGACGTATGCGTCTTGGGCGACGGGTAGGGATGTACGTTTGGAGGCGAGATGATACCTGTACCCGTAGCAGTACCCCGCTGATACCGCCAATAGTAGTTCCGCATCTCGGCGGCGTACCGAGCCTGCTCAACATAAGGATCCCGCACCACGGGTGTCCCCGAGAGTACATAGGCTAGGTGCCACGGGACGACCACCAGCAGGTCATACTCTGAGCAGGCGTCCCGTGTCGCCGTATAGCGGTAGGACGGGGCCTTTTCCTTCGACAGGAGATACCAGCCCTTCAGTTCCATGCCAAGTACAGGTGTCGCCGCGACGTCACGCCTGTTGACCAGGCGAACATCTGGGAAGGTCTGACTAAAACGCTCGAATCCGTAATCCGCCCACTCATCGTCTGGATCCCAGACATTCCTGATACGATTGAGTGTATTCACTGTCTGCACTTCGATGGTGCCGCCAAGAACCGCATTCAGTGAGAACAGATCGCTAGCATCCAGCCCTTCGATGACTGTCTTTGACGCGAAGTAGAATGGCAACGCACGAATCGCCTCCCGTACGTACGTTAGGAGCTTCGTCCTACGGTCACTCTCGGGTAGTTCGGCTGGCACCGGAGCGGGCGGTATCGATGAGGCCATTTGAGTCACAACAGGATCATGCCGTGACACAGCGAACGGCCACAGGCCGATGGCTACAGTGGCTAAATCGTGACAATCTCTCGTTCGGCTTCAACATCGCGGTCTTGCACAGCCAGTCGGAGTCGTTCCTCAGCCAGTCGAGCAAAGTGATCATCTATCTCCGCTACGCAGGGTTTGCGACCGAGTGCCACTGCTGCCACCGAAGCCGACGCTAGGCCGCCAAACGGTTCCCAGACAACATCATCCGGTTCTGTCACCGCATAAATCATGCGCTCCATAAATTCCAGTGGCTTCTGGTTCAGATGTGCGGCACTTGATCCTGTCGGCTTGTACACACGCGGCGCTGCCCGCCGCATCGTCCCCTTCAAACGCTCACTATCATGCAACGGTGGCCTGCTCCAGACATTCGTGAGGCCGTGAGCATGGTTCCAGCGGTAACGCAGCGCGTCCCATGCCTTGGCTGTCACTGGCGTCATGCCATCGAGTGAGAAGTACGGCCAGCCCGATGCAGCACCGTGCTCGTTGGCGTAGGCCGCGAGACGCTCCAACATAAGTCCAGGCGGCCAATACCAGAGCCAGTCCTGCGTGAGGTACTTTCGTGTTGCTGCGTTTTTCACCCCGCACGCCTCGTTGGCTTTACATAGTGCAAGGCCTGAGCGCTGCCATTCATGACGGAGCCACTGCTGCACAGGCATCGGGCCATCTGGTCCGCCCAGTTCGAGACGGCGCTGGTACAGGACGCAGACTTCGGTCACAACCGGGAACCGCCGGATGGTTTTTCCGTTGACGTTGCCCGCGATATGCGCCACTCCCTTATCCCATGTTACCGTCTGGACATAGTCCCACCCATGAGCGACAAAGAGTGGGTGCACGGTCGCCCATCCCACCTCGGTGTTCCAGAACCAGACGGTTGTGGCTGAATGGGCAGCCTTACTCCATGCCTCGATATGCGGCTTATACCACTTAACTAGTCCGTCAGGCCCAGTTGTGTCGCCGTGGAAACCTCGGACACCGTAGGCGCCGTCGCTGGCGATGGTTGCCGGAACGGGCCAGTGGTTGTACGCGTCTAGCGCGTCTCCCCTGTGGAGGATGTACGCGGCGTCCTTTGCCGGTTCTCTGTCCGCCATGACTGAGACCGTACCGCGCCCCACCGACAGTTGTAGGTTGCCCCTCCGATGGCCTGTGACAACTTCAGTACGGGCTCAAGGGCTCACGTTCGGTGCGCCGCGCCTGGCGACTGAGGCCAGCGCGCGTGGGAGGCGTGAGAGGCCGAAGTCAGCAGGCCACGGGTATGACCGGATGGAGCCGGGCTAAGGGCGCCGAGGGCCTGCCGTTGCAGGGCGCTAGCTTCGCTCGCGCCTTCCGGACGGCTGGCAGTACCGGATGGAGGGCGTTACCAAGCTCTGTAGCGCTTCATGTCCGTTTGAGGTATAAGTACGTAATGTGTACTTTAGTATAATTTAGGAACCAATCCTCAGAACTGTCACGTTAAGAGGAGCGCCCGATGCCCAGGTTTAGCCTTGTGCCAGTGTAATGAGGTTCCTAACTCACTCTGTTCGCTGAGTAGGGTAAGGAATGAAGCTGTCCGCACAGCCTTTGCCGCCAGCTACCGTTAGGGGCGGATGAGGTTCATGATTTAGATGGGAGTGGGTCTGTGCCATACCCGGTACAGGTGCGCAATCTGAGGCGGCAGCTCAGTTACGGCAGCTGTAGTTCGTTGTGATCATGGCGTTGTCTCGGCGTAGGCGTTCCAGCGTCGGTGGGCTTGGCGGGCGCGGTACTGGTGGCGGCGTCGCCAGTCCGACCAGTGCAGCCGGTGGGCACGGTCTCGCCGGGGTGGCGGGACAACAATGTCGCGCAGGAGCCGCAGCAGCTCCGGAACCGTGATCGGGATCAGCCCGGTGCCCGGGTCTGGGCCGGCCTCGTGCTGGCGCTGGGAGGCGACGGTGACCGCGAGGTAGATATAGGCGAGCAGGCAGATCGCGGTCCAGCGGTGCCAGGACTTCCACCGGATGACCTGCCCGGCGTCCAGGCCGGCCACCTGCTTGGTGAGCTGGTGATCTTCTTCGATTTTCCACCTGGCCGATGCGATGGCGATCAGCCGGGACAGCGGGACCGGCCCGGGAGTCCAGCACCGGTAGAACGACAGCTGGCCGGTATAGCGGTGCCGCCGGGCCAGCAGCACGCTGTGCCCCTCCCCGTGCCCGTCCGGTGTATCGTCGCCGGTCACCTCCAGCATCGCCCAGTCGTAGTGACGGGTGCCCTTGGTTCCGGACCCGGTGCGCATCCGGTGCCAGGCGCGGGCGGGAATCAGGCCGGCAGCCGCAGCCGCGGTCACGGTGCGGCCTGAGCCGGTGCTAACGGTGTGGTTCGCGCGGACCGCCAGCACATAGCCCATCCCGCGCTGGCGGATGCCGCGGCGCAGCTCACGACCGCTATACACTTCGTCGCCGGCCACGAAGGCGGCGCGGATCCCCAGGCAGTGCGCACGGTCCAGCAGGCCGGCGGCCAGCTGCGGCTTGCTGGCGAACATCACCGCCTCCGGGACCCCGGCCAGCTCGCGGTGCTCCTCATCCGCAGCGCACGCCCCGGGCAGGTACAGCGCCCGGCCGATCAGCGCATGCCCGCGGCTGGTGGCATAGGTCAAGGTCACCGCCACCTGGCACAGCGCGATACCGCCCACGGTGCCGCTGTACTGCCGCGCCGCGCCGACGGCGTCGGCCGACGACTTCTCATCGGCCGTTTCGTCCACGATCAGCACCGCGTCCCCGTCATCGAGGTGACCGGCCGCCCACGCCGACGCGATGTCCAGGGCCTGCTGGTCGTCCCAGACCGCCCGGGACAGCAGGTGCTGCAGCCGGTGCGGGCCACGATGCCCGATCGCCTCGGCGATCGTCCAGCAGTTGTGATCGTCCAGTTCCGTCAGCAGCCCGCCGAGCATCTGGCTGCAGGACTGCCGGGTCTCCCGGCGGGGAAAGCACCCGGCCACCTGCCCCAGCAGGTCCGCCAGCAGCGCGGACCGGGCATCATCGGCTACCGTGGCAGCAGCGACTGCCGCGTCTTGATCGTGTTCCACAAACCCATCATGATCGCGGCAGCCGCATCTCTACGCGGTCATCCGCCCTGACCTGCAGCAACAACCCCACGGTCACGAACTACAGCTGCCGTAACTGAGCTAGGCCGTAACCGAGAGGGACATCTACCGGCCAAACTGATCGCGGCGATGGAACGAGCTACGTACACACGCAGGATGGCCCGAAACGGCGCGCCTCGCTTGCCTGTTCCTAGCGGCCTCTTTAGCTGTCACACTCATCCTGCTGACCTGGCAATTGGTCGCTATGCGGGTCGCGTGACTCGGCGTAGACCATCAGCTTGGGAACTGGCTTGTCATGTCTTGCCGACCACAGTATTTGCAGCTCAGATGTTATTTGCCTTGTCCGTGAGTACCCGCTACAGACTGTCCCACACCGTGCCATCGGGCACGCAAGGGGCACGACCTACCCACGATCACGATAGAAGAAACGCCGTCAAGGAACAGTTGAGTTCACAGCTTCACGATCGAAGCAAATTAGTCTGTCACCCACCGTTTCAATTTGTCAATTAGCAACAAGGCTTGCAGGGCCGTATATCCCTCTACAGATTCCATGGCATCTTTCATTGCTCGAAGTGTTTCCCGCATCTGGGCATAAGTCACGAATTTGCCACCATAATTAAAGTTGCGCTCCCAATCTTCAACGTCTGACAGCAGAATATCCAGAACATCGTATGCGAATTTCCTAATGGTCCAGTCAGAGTCTGTTTCTATAATTTCGCGAAATATTGGCGTTTCCCAACGATGCCCTCCTGTCCACCACGACTTATCTTTGGAAATCAATAGCTTAACGAGGCCGAGGACAAGGGCTTGCCGTGCAGGAAATGGCAAATCTGGAAGCCATGACTGAAATAGAGAATTTGGAGTTGTAAACTCTCCCGTGGTATCACCACACAGCTCAGGAGCGTGCACGTAAAAGAGATTTGCGGCTTCTTCCTGGCTAGCTGCTGTGCCTTTAACTAGGACCTCATTGATGAGCCATACCGCACTCCCGATGTCTACCGCGTCATCATCCCAAGCAGCTGCCAGCACCCGCATGGCAATCACGGGATGGTCAAGATGTACAAGTGTAGCAAGTGCCCCAGCGACTACGGCATTAGTGCCATAAGCGCCATCAGACGTTTGCGTGAGCGCGATCCCTCGTACTGCTGTGTCCAAGATAAGTCGGTTCTCTGAGCGACGATTTTGGTTCGAAGTAACAAGAAGGCCGATAGCGGCGACCGTGGCTGTTATTCCTGATGCTATGAATCCCCATATTGCATTACTCTCTCCCGCCTTCAGATATCCTTTAGAGAAATTAAAAAGGCCTGACCTGACCGCAATGACCAAGGAAAGTATATATAGCGGTATTATGACAAACAGAATAATTAGCGTAGATACTGCTGTATTAAACACGTGGCTGGAGGTTCTAATTCGCGATTCAGGCCTACGGAGATAGCTCCTCCGCGTACGCTTGGCTACCATGCGAGGATTGTAACTCCGCCCTGTATGCCCGTCACCCATTCTTATCCAATCCTCCTGATAGGCGGTAGGATCTTTCCTGTGAAGGTTCGCCGCGCGCGTTTCGGGCCTGGCCTCTGGCCTGGCCCTCGCCGTCAGGCCCGCAGGGCTGGCCCCTCCAGGGTCAACGGCGCGCCGTTGACCCTGGAGGGGCCAGCCCGGACAATGCGCGGCGTTCCGCCCCGGTCGCTGTGACATCTTCACGGTTCCCGGCGCGCCTGGCGTGAAGTGACGGCTTGGCCGTGGTGCTGGCGGCGTGGCAGCGGGATACGGCGGGGACCGCAGGCGGCCGGTCACCGGGGTGCCGTGCGCGGCAGCCGCCGAGCCGTAGGGCTTGCGTCCGAAGGACGCGGCGAAAGCTGCCGCCCCGTAACGGCGAGACCCCGGGGTGAACCCCGGCCGCCTACGGCGGGGCACCCTGGCCGCTCTTTTCCTCGCAACTGCTCGCGCCCGTTCCTCGCTGTTCACGGCCTGGCCGCCAGGCCCGGCGCGCCGGAGGCGTGCCCTTGAAGGTAGTGCAGAAAGTTCTCACGAGGATTGGCCCTCTGGGCTTTGGGTGGCGACCTGCCCCGCAGCATCCTCCAACTCAACCCTGAGGGCGACGGTCTCGCAGACCGCTCCCTTATGCGGTCCAAAGGAGTAACTGACTGGGCCGCGCCGAAGCCCTTGTTAGGTACCGTGCGCCCGAACGGGACGATCTGTGCGCGTATGTACCACCATGGATCACTGTTCATCTTGCGCGCCGAGTCGGCGTTTTGCGCGCCCGCACAGAGGGCAGGGGCGATGACCGTGAGGTGTCTCACCCTCCGTTACAGCCACGGTCCCGACATCATGGCCGTCGGCGGCACTGGCCGGCCACGATAACGCCTTACCGTTGGCGGCGAGGTAGCCGACAGGAATCTGGGGTGTATCAGGACCCGTGTAAAGCGTTACAGTGTCTCGCAACCTCCCAGGTCATGCGGACATGGCAAGCGAGACACTGTAACGCGAACGATCGTCTACGTTACACGTTAGGATAGCCAGCGTTTCTGCAAGAGAAGTGTGTAAAACAACCCGTGTCCGCGCCTTCGTAACGTTATCGGGGTTACCGATACAGTCACTGGCCATGAGGAACGAATACGGGCGGGTATCCACCAGCGACCAGGACAAAGATGTCCGGCGCGATGCGCTAGCCGCTGCTGGGTGTAACGAGGTGTTCATCGACAAGGATTTGGGACATGACCGGCGTCCCGAACTGGATAAGACTCTACGTCGGCCAACCGAATCAGCGACAAGTTGGTAGCGACAAAGCTCGACGGGCTCGGCCGGTCCCTCGAGCACCTCATCAACTTGTCCAGGGAGCTGCGGGCCCGCGGCATCGACCTGATGGTGCTCGACCAGGGCATCGACACCTCCACCGCCGGAGGGCGCATGTTCTTCCAGATCCTCGGCGCGATCGCCGAGTTCGAGCATGCATTGAAATCCGAGCGCATGATGGACGGTCTGGCCGCCGCCCGGGCTCGCGGAGGTACCGGCGGGCAGAACCCCAGCTCACCCCCACGCCAAGCCCGCACAGCACCGCGGATGAATCGTCGAGGTCGTTGGCTAGTAGCCGCGCATCGCGGCTCTGCTATGCGACTGGCGGCCCGCCTATGAGGCGTGGGGACGCGGTGAGGATGATCGCTCAAAGGAAGGCCGGGATTGAAGCGCCCTTGACGGCCAGACTGCCGCCCGACATGACCGCCAACTACGCAGCCAATCTTGTTAAGCGGGAGGTTTACATGCTCCGAGTGGAGATGATTTAGGTGAACGCCAATGAGCATTGACCTTGTTAGCCAGTCCGGAGATCGCGCCGTAATTCACGGTGAAGACCCGCGGGCATGGAGCTTCATGACAGTTGAAGCTGTTGACAGGCAGTACGGAGGAAACCTTGGTTATAACGATGTCTTCGGCGAACAGTACGTCTGGACACACAACATAGCGAACGGCCGTCAAGTCCGGGAAGGTGATATCGCCGTGCTCCGGGATAAGCGTTTTATCTTCGGCATCGGATGGATCGACGAAATTCAGTCCCGGGGCGATGTGAAGATTCGGCGGCGGTGTCCGAGCTGCGGCTCGACAGGGTTCAAGCAGCGGAAGTCTCTCAAACCGACCTTCAAATGTTCTGCCCAGATATGCAAAGCAGAGTTCAATGTACCAGTCGAGGAGAAGGTCCAAGCCACCTATCTGACCGCTGATTATTCGCGCACGTGGCGAGAATTCGCAACGGCAGTACCAGCTCGCGCCCTCCGGTCCGCCTACCTTAAAGGGCCAGCACAGCAAGCGATCAATGCATTGGATCCGCATCAGGTTCGCGCACTTTTTAGCCAGGTTGCCGATGTTGGTAACCGGTGGTGGACAAACGACGGAGGAATTCGACCTACTATCGGTGGAGGAATAAAGATCGTCTTGGGGCGAAGGCGTATAGGTCAGGCTCAATTCAGGGACGAGCTCCTTAGACGGTTTGGTGCACGATGTGCGATTACCGGGCAGCAGCCAGCAGAGGCGCTGGAAGCAGCGCATCTATACCGGTTCTCGCAGATGCCTGAGCACGACACGTTCGGCGGCCTTCTTCTCAGGCGCGACTTGCATACGCTCTTCGACAGATGGCTCCTAGCCATTGATACAAGCGACTGGACCGTCCGAGTAGCGCCAAAGCTAATGATCTTTCCTGCCCTGGCCGCCTTGGACAGGCAACCTCTGGACGTGCCGCCAAGACTGCGCCCAACGCCCTCCTACGTGGAAGTTCATTATTCGTTGTCCTTGGACTGCTGGTAATCTCAACTTCACTGATGGCAGACGCGACGGTTGACTGTGGCCCACGCGAAGCGGGGTGTCACCATCGCACATATCATCGAGGCGCGGGGAGTCCTGCGGCAGGCACTCCTGCGACTGACCGGACGGGTCCTGCTCAGCCAAAAGAGCCCGTGATAGGGCGCCGGGCACCCGCTTCGGAACGCATAACCATGCAGGATCCGGGTGCATAACCGGGACAAACCGGGCCGCTAGCTGAACGTTCAACATCGGCCGGGGATCACCGCAGGTCACGGCATTTCGCAGCTTTACATAAATGCCCGTTAGCGGCATTCAGCCTCGCCCCCGTCAGTGAAACGCTAGCTCTGGCAAGCACCGACTGCGAAATATTTGCAGCGGACGGTTCAGATCAAGGTCGACGCAGCTGACCAGCGGGCGGGACACCGTTGACACCCCGCGGCCGTCCCAGTTATGCGGCGACTTCGGGCGGACCACCCCCGCGTACGGGGAGCACGCCAGCTCGTTGACCCTGACGGCCAGCGCGGACGGATCACCCCCGCGCGTACGGGGAGCACCCTTCACGACCTGCGGTCTCATAGACTACTTGCGTTCTCACGGCTCTGCACTTGTCAGCCTCACCCGGACCGCATGAGGCGACCTCCTACCACAAATAGCTACTTATTCACTACAATATGTCATGTCCTCAGCGACTGTTCGAGCGTCATGCATGCGGAAACGCCGACCGGCAGTCGGGATGGGTCGGGGTATGCGCCAATTTTGTAGGTATGCAAGATCATCTTCTGCTGCGGGCTGGTCAGGCGGCGCCTGTCTGGTTGCGGGCTTGATGCCAGGTCTGGTCTTCGGGGGCGGCTGGCTTGCTGGCCACATAGGTGATGATGGCGCGGGCGCCCGCTTCGGACCAGTGCATGCCGGATTGCTTGAGCCGCTGGCAGATGACGGCTTTGCAGCCGGGCCCCGGCGATCTCGAATTGCGCCGCATGGCCCCCCCGCTTCCCGGTCTTCCGGATCACGACACGCTGACCCTCGGCAAAACGCGCTGACCCGGTAACCCGCCGCGGCGCGAAACAGGCATTGCCAGGTCCGCGCTGGCGGCAGACTCTCGATGCATGGAAGCGATACAGACGCCGCTGTCTAGTACCGAGACCGTGCTCATCGGCCTTGTCGTGTCCGTTGTGGTCACCCCATCGGCAACCTGGCAGCTGGTCCAGCATTTCCAGGTCATGGCACACGAGGGGATGCACGGGGTCGTCGGGTCGCTTTCGGGCGGCAAGGTGGAGGGCATCGAGCTAAAGCAAAGCGCCGAGGGCAAGACCACCGTCATGATGCCGGCCGACCGCAGCGGCTGCGCATTCACCTTCGCCGGGTACCTGGGGCCGAGCGCATTCGGGCTCGGCGCGGCCAGGCTCATCCAGTTCGGGCATATCGTCGTGGTGCTCTGGGTGACCATGCTGCTGCTCGGGTTGTTGCTGATCATGCTCAAGCCGTCGTTCGGGTACGCCACCGTTCCCCTGGCCGGGTTCGTGATCTTCCTCGTCCTCAAGCACATGTCGCAGACGGCTGAGATCGTGGCCGCTTACGCGATCACCTGGTTCCTGCTGCTCTCCGGCGTCCGCATCGTCGTGCAACGCGGCGTCAACGCCAGCGACGCCGGCCTCCTCAGAGATCGCACGAGCATTCCCCGGCTGGTGTGGTTCGCGCTGTGGCTGGCCGGCACGCTGACCGCCGTGGTGATCGGCGCCCGCTGGATGTTCCACCCGGCGGTCCTCCCCGTAGCCGCGGGGCTGTTCCGGCACCAGTGAGCCTGTTTCCCGCCCAGCCTCGATTCGTCACGATCTTGACTGTGCACTACGGCTGACCTGCAGAAACGCTTGATGTAGCCCGCACCCAGAAGGCGCTGGCTCCCTGAGGCGACTTGATGGTGTTTCCGCAGCTCAGCCACATGACCAGAGAACTCTTGACCTTAGTGTGAATAGCCGAGGCTAGGCAGGCGCGATCACCCGCGGGGCGAGGACGGTTTCTGCAGGGTCCAGTGCTCCTGCGCCTCCTGGAGGATCTCCTCCAGGAGGCGCTCCCAGGCGGCCACCTCGGTCGCGGCCGCGAGCGCCTGGCCCACCCACGCGGCCCCGGCCTGCGGTCCCTGCCCGGAGCGGCCCGCGACCGCGTCGGAGACGAGCCGCAGCGTGACGTCGCCTGCCGCGCCGAACGTCACGAGCACGGCGCGGGCGAGGTTGCCGGGCCCGGCGGGAGGCCACATCCTGGCGGCGTCCCCGACGAACCAGCGCATCCCCATGACCTCGGGCACGTCGCCGCAATCTGCTTCCAGGCTCTTCCATAGCGGGTGGTGATGCTCCGAGGGGCCAAGAGCATCAGCCGGACCAGTCGCTCCACCGCCAGTGTCATCTGCTGCCTCATCGCCGCCGTTCAGGGGACTTGTCAGTCGTTCATGGCACGGGCACCGTACTGCGCGCAACGGACATTCACGCCCCTGCCCTGGTGGGCGCCCCGGAACAGACTCTCCCTATCAGGGATAACACGCGGGAGCCGGGTCCCGCCGCAGGTGGCGTTTCCGCAGGACGGCAGGCGAGTTATCAGAGGTAATGCGCCGTTACCTCTGATAAGACCAGCACGACCGCGGTCGGCTAGCCTAGCCTGCCGACGGTGAACGGTCGCCATGCGGCAGTGACTTTGCCAACTCCTCCCTGTATCGCAGACGACAAGAGTGCCGACGCGGTCGGCTGGAAGCAGTCCCGCTTAACCTCCGGATGATCCGCCAGGTTCGGGCACACAGTCGCAGCTAGCATCTGAACCGCACGGCAGACATCCTCGTAATGCCGGACCGGCCCTGGCGCCTTGTGAGTCAGCGGCTCTTTGAGTCGGCGGCGGGGGTAATGACCTTGGCGAGGAACTCGTCCAGGGTGTCGCCCATGTCGCCGTCGAGGTCCAGGGCGACGCGGATGGTCTGCTCGGTAACGTGGCGGGGGATGCCGAGCCGACGCTCGGCTTCCCCGGTGACCGAGGTGATGACGCGGCCGGCGGTGGCGGGTCGGTGGCGGGCGAGCCAGCCGAGCATCTCGGCGATCTTGGGCATGATGCCGTAGTACGGCGGCATCTCGTCTGCCGTGTCGTCCGGGCCGGCGAGCCGGAGCGTGCCGTCGGCGGAGATGGCGCGGTCGCTGCGCTGGCTATCGGCGAGGTCGTCAAGGAGCGCGTGCTGGAGCGTGACGGACAAGGCCTCGGCGGGGATGAGGGTGCGGAGCACGTAGCTGGCCGCCTCATGGCCGAGAGCGGCGGCTACCTCGCGGACGTGGTCCTTGGTGCGCCAGCGCAGCGCCCACCGGCCGCGGAAGGGGCGGTAATCCCACAGGTCGGCCATGAAGGAACGGGTGAGGGTGGCGGCGAGTTCGGCCTGCCCGACGGGGACCGGGTCGCCGTAGTGGCTGGGGGCTGAGACGGCAGCGACGACGGCCTCGGGGTCGCGCTGGCGCTGCTCTGCCCATTCCTCCGCGACGGGGCGGGCCCACAGGGAACGGTCAGCGATGACGGCCTGGGGAAGTGGGACGTCGGCCTCGCCGCGGGCGATGTAGGCGCGCAGCGTGGACGGGGCGATGCCGGTTATCTCCGCAAGGTCGCCGCCGCCGACCAGGTTCTCGGCGGCGAGCTCGGGGGCGGTGAGGCTGACGACGCAGCGGTCGAGTCCCTGGCTGTCGCGGCGGGCCGCCCACAGCGCCAGCTCGTCGTCCCACCGGCCCTCGTACGGGGCGTCCGGGTCGATATCGGCGATGTCGACGACGGCCCCGCGGCCGGGGTCGGCGGCACTGGAGGCGAGCATGTCGGCGGCGGTGACCGTCGCGGCGGCGGGGACGGGGCGGCGGTAGTAGTCCTCGCCGGGCCAGTCGATCACCTGCGCGGGCCGGTACCAGGCGGCGCCGTCCCACCAGTAGCCGCCGGAGCGGAACAGCAGGGGGCCGTCGACGTAGTCCGTGTACGCGCTGACGGCGTCGTCGTCGCGGTAGAGGACCACGGACCTGCCGTGGTCGGGGTGCCAGCGGACGACCCATGCCAGGTCATGCCGCCCGGGGTCGGTGGTGTAGGCGACCCACCCGGCGCGGCCGCGGGGGCGGGCCAGGTCGTCGCGGCCCCAGGTTTCGCCGCCGGGATGACGGCCGATCGCCTCGATCGCGGCGGGGTCATCGACAGGGATGTGCGAGTCGTCCGCGAACGGCAGGCCGGGGATGGGGTGGTCGGTGCGCAGGCCGTTCGCCACCGCGCGGAATCTGTACAGCGCCAACGCTCTGCTCCTTTCAAGCATGTGTGCTGTAAATATACTACAGCATCAACGCTTGCTGGTTCGCACAGCGCTCCCGCGCCGTCGCAGGCAAGCAGCGCGGATCCTTGGAAGCGGCAGCGGGCGCGACCCGGAGCAGTCCGGAGAACTGGTAACCCGTCGTATTCGAGTGTGACGAGTTCGCCGACTGCGTCTCGTCGTTCGACGGCGGGCGGCAGCCAGCTGATGCCACCAGCTCCCTGGGCCGAAGTCAAGTAAGCAGGGTGTCGGCGATACCAGCTGCCCATGCTCTGATTTGGGCCCAGTTGCGGAAGTCGCCCTCTTGGGCGCGGATGGCTGAGACCATGGCCCGGTCGGGGAAGCTGAGGTGCTTCCTGGCCAGCTTGCCGGTGAAGATCTGGTGGTCGCGGGCGTTGGTGGCCTGGAGGACTTTGATGACGTCGACAGGGTTGTCGGCGGGCTTGGCCGGTTCGCCGACCGGGCCGCTGGAGAACAGCCAGACCGGCCGGGCGGCCAGCGCGGCGGCCGAGCGCTCTACCAGGTCGCGGGCGGGTTTCATCCACTGGCCCATGTAGACCGCGCTGCCCAGCACCACGGCATCGAACTCCTCGACCGCGCCTACCTCCTGCGGAGGGAGCACGGTCACCTGGCAGCCGCGCTCGGCCAGCACGTCCGCGACCGCCTGGGCGATCTGGCTGGTCGCCCCGTACTTGCTCGCCGCGCAGACCAGCACCTTCATCAGTCGCTCCCCTCTGGCGGCGGAGCGGAGGCCTGGTCAGCCGCGCCAGTGTCGTAGTGCAGGTCGGTGAGGGTCACGGTGATGTATTCAAGGTCCCGCCCGGGAAGCTTGTAGATCGCCTTGCTGGTTACGGGAAGCCGCAGCCCTTCGAATTCGCCGTAGCCGGTGACCGGGGTGGACCACGTATCGGGGTCGCTGCTGTCGGGGGTCCGGTAGCGCTGGGCGACGAAGTCGGTGAGCCGCCCCTGGGTGTCGAAGAACATGGTCGCGGTGGCGGCCCGGCCGTGGTCGGTGAGGGTGACCCGGGCGGAGGAGTCATCGACCGCCTGGAAGGAGATGTTGCCGGCCAGGAAGGCCGCGGGGAACCAGGTCATCTCGTTCAGGTAGCGCAGCATCTCGCCCTGGTCCATCTGCTCGCTGCTGGCGTCGACCACCGGCCACAGCGAGGCCGCCTTGACCAGCATCCGCCCCTCGCCCCCGGCGTACATGTCGCGGGCCCGGGCGACCGGGAACGGGCCCAGGCGCGCCGTGCCGGCCCACACGAACCCGGGCGGCTGTACCGAGTAGTGCTCCTCGGCGTCAAAGGGCAGCCACCGCGGGCCGAGCCGCATCGTGCCCGTCTGGCGGAGCCAGACCGTGCCGGGGAACGGCCTGCCCACCACCCCGGCATAGCGCAGGTAGCGGCGGACCGGTTCGGGCAGATCCGCGAGCATCTCCTCGGTGACCACCCCGGCCCGGCCCGGGGCAGCCCGGGCACGCAGCGCCCGGACGTCCCGCCGGACCAGGCGGGCAAACGCGCGGTGCCCGGCGAGCTCGGCGCCGGTCCCGGCCAAGACAGCCAGCCCGGCCACCGCGGGCAGCCGCCTGAGCATCGCAGCGATGGTTCGCTCCTCCTCACCACACGCGCCGGAGACCAGCCGTGACCGGCGGCGGTCGGCCAGGCGGGGGCGGTTGTTTCCGCATAACGCTGCACCCAGCCTGCCTCAGCATTTTCCTTTGATCCCTTTGAGCATCCCGGTGCCTTTGGCCCTGACGGTGGCGCGACGGTCAGCAAAGCACCAGGGCCGAACGTCCCGCGGCCAGCTGGCGGCGGCCACGGCAACTTCCGCGGTCCAGGCCAGGTAGTCGGCCGCCGGGTGCTGTTGGTCCTGGGTCACGGTGAGCACCTCGTCCAGGCCGGCGAGCATGTTCTGCTCTTCCCGCAGGGCCGCCGGATCGGCAACGCCGGGTCTGATGGCCCAACCAGGGGTGCCGGTAACAATGGACCCGTCAGCACCGCTAAAGCGTCCAGTTTCCTGAACGCGGCTGGCACGATGGGGCGGGTGACGATCAGCGAGCGGATCGAAGCGGCCCGGCGGGAGCGGCGGGTCCTGACCCGGGTCTCCCGTGCCGCGTGGCGGCTGGAGCAGGCCGAACGGGAACGGACCTGGGCGCTGGCCTCGGCCCGCGCCGAGGGGATCTCGATCCGCACCCTGGCCACGGCAGCCGGGCTGTCGCCCTCCCGGGTGCACCAGATCGGGGCCGCCGCCGACCTGAATGCGCTGGACGCGGCGCTCGGCGAGCTGCGGGCAGCAGGCTGGCCAGCCCCCGAAGATCCAGATTCCGGGGAGGACACCGAACTCGGCGGCCGGGACAATATCGCCGACCGGCTATCTGATGAGGTGAGCTGGCTGCGGCAGTGCGCAGGCTGGCTCGCGCACCTGGACGCTGACAGCTACCCGCCAGCGGTCAACCTGCGCCCGGCCGCCGACTGGCCAGATCGGGCCATCGTCGCCGTCGACCTCGCGCGGGTGGCGGCGGTCATCGACCGCATCGCCGCCGACGTGGACGAGCTCGCCCGGGCCCGGCGGGTCCAGGACCTGAACACAGCTGCGGTGCTGCCCGACCCGCGGGCGGAACGCCGCCGGCGGCTGGCCGAGCCGGACCTGGAGTTCCGGGCCTTCTGCACCCGGCGGCGGCTGCCCGCTTCGTCAACCCCGCAACTGGAGCGGGCCTGGGATGCCTGGCAGGCCGAGCGATACCAGCGCGGCGAGACCGGCCAGCGGCCCGGCTACACCGACAACCCGTTCCGGCCACGCTAACGCCCCCCGTGCCACCGCGCCACCAGGGCAGTTCAGGAAACTGGACGCTTTAGCGGTGCTGACGGGTCCATTGTTACCGGCACCCCCCCTGCACATCACCAGCAACGCCGTCACCTGCGCGCTGAACCTGCGCAGCCACCACCCCGTCCTCATCGACGCCGGCTTCGCCGACCTGGAAGTTCCCATCCCCTGGTGGGACGGGCACACCCTGCGGTTCCGCTTCCCGCCACGATGATCCCCACCGGGGGAACCTCAACTCAATTACCTGACCGGGAATCGAGGTTAGCCGGTCACGCGGCCGGTTTCGTCAACCGCCACGCGAGCACGCGGCCAGCCTGCAGGGCAGGCCGGCCGAAGAGCCCGGTCAGGTAGTGCCCGAGCGGCGAGCCCCGGCTGGTAACCGCGACGACGGCAGCAGGCCGCAGGTACGCGAGATCGGCGCGGATCTGCGCGCGGGACGGGGCACGGGGCAGCGATGATCCGTCCCACAGCCACAGCGCATCCAGGTATACGAAGAAGCGATTGACTCTCACCGGGCCGTAGTACTCCAGGGTGCCCTGCCCGGCCCGGTTGGTCCCGACGAAATAGCCGCCCATGAGCGATCCGGGCTGGCCCGTGTCCGCCTGCCAGCGCAACGCCTCGGGGCGATGCGCGTACGGCACGGGGACGACGAGCACGCGGGCGCCCGGCGCCAGCCGCAGGCCGGCGAAGGCCGCCTGCCAGCCAGCCGGGACGGGAGGGACCGCGCTCGCCTGGATGGGCAGCGGAATCAGGGGCAGCAGCGCCAGGACCGCGACCGCGAACGGCAGGCTTCTTCGTCGCCAGCCCGCGGCCTCCGGCGCCGCCGAGCGGGCGAGGTCCAGCGAGAAGGCGAGCACGACGGCGGCCGCGCCGTCGGCGAGGATGGCGAACCGGTCTGGCAGAATCTCGCCGAGGAGCGGCAGGCCCTGCAGCCAGTGCCACGGCAGGAGCCCTCCGGGGACGTGGACTCCCAGGAACGTCCGGCTCTGGCCGCCGAGGCTGAACACCTCCAGCACAGCCCAGGTCACCGCCGCGGCGCGGACCCTGGGATCCCGCCAGAAGCACACCGCGGCGACCACGAGGACCACGAGCAGCGGCCAGCCCAGGTAGGCGAGATACTCCGTGAGAAAATTGTTGCCACCGCTGGCGACGGCGGCCGCCGCGCTGGCAGGTGTGTGGAAGAGCAGGTCGCCGGGCGGGGTCACGAACGCGCCGAGGTGGCTGCTGTAGGCGCTCAGCCCCTCCCAGCTGCCATGGGCGCTGAGCGGGCCGCGAAGCTGCACCCAGAGGGCGCGCCCGCAGATCAGCAGCGCGATCCCGGCCCCGATCGCGAGCCCGAGGGCGGCGTCACGGGCCCGGGCCCGCACGGCCCGCGGATGACTGGCCGCGAGCGCGACCACGAGCACCAGGCCGGCGATGGCCGTCTGGGCCAGCAGTTCCTCCGCGGTGAACAGCTGAGCGGCGCTCAACAGGCCCAGCCAGACGCCGGCGCGGACGGTCGGCGTAAGCCGGGCCTGCCGCGAGGGCCGGCCTGCCGGCCCGAGCGGATGGCCGCGGGGGGTTCCGGGGGGTTGCCCCCCCAGGCCAGCAGGGCCGCGGCCGGTGACGATCCGCAGCAGCGCGTCGATGAGCAGGGGCGGCAGCACCGCGAACTGCATGTTGTAGTGGCCGCTCCCGGAGTCCAGCAGCGCCGGGGAGAACCCGTAGAGGGCGCCGCCCAGGGCCGCCGCGGCGAGGCTGGCACCCCACCGGCGCAAGACCCAGAAGAGACTGGCCGCCGAGCCCGCGAAGCCCAGCGTCAGCACGATCGCGACGCTGACCTGCGGGCCGGCCAGCAGCGTCACCGGGGTCAGCGGCATGCCCGGGAGCAGGAACGAGGTGTTCCCCATGATGTTGATGCCCCGCGGCGCGTTCATCGCGGTCGTCACCAGCGCAGGCAGGTGCCCGTGCGCGACCGCGGTCGCCGTGTAGCGCAGGAACCAGGCGAACAGGTCGACGTCTCTAATGTCGCCGACCTGCGCCCGCGACGCCGGGTCGGCCCACAGCCGCCAGGTCAGGACCAGGGCACCCAGCAGGTAGCAGCCCGCGATCAGCCAGGACGCTCCGGCACGGGTCCGGGGCCGGACGCGTTCGGAGGCCTGGGATGTCTCGGCCGCCGCTGGTACGAGGCTCACCGCCGCCTCCGTTCGTGGGCATGCAGGGCAGCCACCATACGCCAGATTGTCCCGATCCGACGCGGGAGACGCGACCGCACCGGGCCGCTCATCGCCCGCCGGGTACCG